>Ga0247810_10000313_pt1 | contig 65473 bp, 54 predicted proteins | sample UWRJL119311C1_FD_179918 | JGI IMG/M metagenome (GOLD analysis project Ga0247810, IMG submission 179918) | Plant litter microbial communities from Arlington Agricultural Research Station in Wisconsin, United States - UWRJ-L119-311C-1 | ecosystem: Environmental > Terrestrial > Plant litter >...
GTGTGTATATATGCTGTCGGAACCATTCGGCCCACTGCTGGTCATTTTTTGAAGTATCTAAGCTGCTTGCCGGTATCGGATCGCCTACCGTCACAACCACGTTTTGTCCTTTCTGGCGGAACAGCTCATCTGCAAGATACAACATTTCTATGTTCGCCTTAATTCCGAGCGCTTCCCTGAAATTGGCAAGACGGTAGAAGAAATTGGATAAATGTCCGTCGATGTGAATGGGAATGATCAGCTGATCGTTAATGCGCGACTGCTTTACGAATGTTTTCTTCCATTTGAAATCGCGGATCAGTCCTTTCTTTTTCCTGCTCACCAGGCCGGCCGGGAAAATACAAACGCACTTGTCGGAAGCGAACAGCTCATTTACCTGTTCCAAAGCGGAACTGCTGTTCTTTCCGTGCTTGTTGATCCCGACGAAGATCCCGTTCAGGCGTTCCAGGCTCAGAAGGAGATCGTTTACAATAAAAATAAGATCTGTCCGGTGATTTCTAAGTGCTTCGATAAGGACCATCGCATCCATTCCTCCAAGCGGATGGTTCATCACCAGCACACATTTTCCTTCCTTGGGAATCTTTTCCATTCCTTCGATGGTGAACGTAACGCCGATATGGTCCAGAACACCTTTTGCGAAATCCTGGTTATACAAGGTCGGATTCTCACGCAGGAAAGTGTTGATGTCGTCCTGGTGCACGATCCGTTCTATGTAACGCACCACAAATCCCGGGAGCCACTTCAGCAGTCTTGGGTTTTTGCTGGCGATCAACCTGCGGACATTGATGAAATCTTCTGTGCTCATACGTCAGCGAAGATAGAAATTATTGATTTTGGATGATTGATTTTGGATGAAAAACCTGCTCTTAATCCAAAATTCAATAGTTATAATCCAAAATCAAGGAACACAGTAGAGCGTATCGTAAGCCGGGGAATAGCCCGCCCAGATCCCTAAAGCGCCGCCCTGTATATTTGTCGGAATGGAAGTTGGCGAGGCAAACGGATTTCCATTGGTCTGCAGCTGCAGGATCTTTTTTTCCAGGAATTCATAAACGTTCCTGTCGAGCTTCGAAAATTTGATCACTACAGAATCTCCCTGCTGGTAATAACCTTTCAGGTCGTCGGGAACGGATTCATCATCCCAGCTCATCGGGTTCTCGTAGGCAAATTCGAACGTGGTTCCGTTGATGAACTCATCGTCGAAAACCGGGCTGTAGGTCTTTTTGAAGTTTTTATCTCTCGGCAGACCGTCGCTTTGTAGATTGATGCGCTTTACTTCCCAGTGATAAGCGTCGTACTGATTGCCGGGATCGGAAAGTTTCGCCCAGGAATAACCGTTCCCGGGAGCATCGGCTTCTTCTTTCCAGAAAACCTCGTCGAGTGAAACGGGTTGCAGGATCTGTGTGCTCGAAGTGTAGGTTTTGCCGTCGTAAACAACCGTTAGCGCATAGGTTTTGCCGACCTGTCCCCAGATCGCAGTATTGAAAGTCGTATAAGCGCAGATGTGATAATTGGCCAGCTCTTCTTCCGGAATGCCGAACAATTCTGCAGCAATGGCTTCTGTTCCCGGGGGAAGATCGTCCGAGCAGATCTCGTCGAGCTGAACCGTGGTTGTTCCGTCTGACACGGTAACGGTTGCCCCGGAGATAAAACCGTTCAGGAAAGCATCCAGGTCGGTGGGCGAATAAATATCCTTGGTTTTAGAAAGCAGCACGATCGGGGGCTGACCGGTTTCTATTCTTCCGTCTATGACCAGCTCTTCGGTATATCCGGGAATAGCGATCTTCACATCTTTCGTACAGGAAGAAAGACAGCTCAGGATCAGCGTAATGATAAGTAACTGTTTCATGGCTTAGAATTCAAAGTTCCAGGTAATACTGGGAATGATAGGAAATAAGGAAACCTGTTTGACGGTGATCTTGAAATCGCCTTTCAGCAGGTCGCCATCGTTGTCGATATACAGGAAGTAAGGATTGGCCCGACTGTAAACGTTGTAAACGGAAATATTTACGTTCTGCCGGAATCTCTTAGGAACTTCTGTCGATTTACCGGTTGCTTTGTCGATCACTGTCTTTGTCGGCTTGTCGTACCAGGTAGCCGAAAGGTCGAGTCGGTGATATGGGGCCATTCTTGTCGAATTCCGCGCGCCGTAATTGAAGAGCAGGCTTTGATCCTGGACATACCAGCTCGTTGGCAGTGTAAGCGTATTGCCCGATGCAAATACAAACGACATTCCGAAGGTCCAGCGCTTGTTTGGCTCGTAGGTTCCTACGATTGTCAGGTCGTGCCGGCGATCATATTTCGCGGGGAAAGCAGCTGCCTGGAGATCCGGGAATTTCCTTTCTGTTTTCGACCAGGTGTAACCGACCCACCCGGTAACTTTTCCTACTACGCGCTTAACGAAGAATTCTGCTCCGTAGCTCCATCCCGTTCCGAATACGAGCAGGTTATCGGTATTGTCGCTCACATTATCTGCCGGCAGTGCGCCTTGTTTGTATTCGATCACATTTTTCATGTGCTTGTAGTAAACTTCCACGGAGGTTTCCCATTTGTGGTTGAAGAAATCCCGGAAATAGCCTGCGCTTGCCTGCCAGCCTTTCTGTGGTTTGGCAATATCGGTGCTCGGGTACCAGATGTCGGTGGGCAGTGAAACGGCACTAAGGCTGGTCAGGTGAACATACTGGTTGTTGTACATGTAGCCGACTTTGATCGAGCTTTTGTCCTTCAGGAGAAAACGTCCGGCGAAACGCGGCTCTAATCCCTGGTAAAACTGGATGATATCGCCTTTCTGGTAATCGACGATGCTGTCCTGTGTGCTCCCGATGCCCGAAATGTACCTTCTGAATGGCCCGGTAAACTGGTACATGCTGTAGCGAAGTCCCACGTTAAAGCGAATGTTTTCGGTGAGGTCGAATTCGTCCAGAATATAGGCTGCTGATTCGTGACCGGTAAGCTTCTGCGCCAGGCCGGTATCGAAGACCACATCGGCCTGTGAAGCGGAAACTCCCACCGGCGTAAATGAATGGTGAATGTAATCGAGGCCGTATTTCACGTGATGGCGGTTATTCGGGTACCACGAGAAATCGACTTTTCCACCGAGGTCGCGAATCCCGGATTTCAGCTCGAACTTGAAATCGTCCTGTTCGGATCCGAAACTGAAGAGGTAATCGGTAAGCGTTCCCGTTACGTTCATGAACAGTTTGGGCGAGAACTGGTGATTCCACCTCAAGGCAGCCACTCCGTTTCCCCAAGGCATGCGCACATTGAAATCGTCGTCTTTGTTCCCGAACTTAAAGCGGTCTTTGCCATAATAGCCGCTCAGGTAGATCTTGTCTTTCGGTGAAAGGCGGTAATTGAGCTTGGCATTGAAGTCGTAGAAGTAATAGCTGGTCCCGGCAAACGGACTGGAATCTTTGATGAAAGCTTTCATCAGGATATCGATGTAGGTTCTCCGGGCGGAAACGATGAAGGAGCCTTTGTCTTTTTTGAGCGGACCTTCTACGGTTAAACGGGAAGAGATCAGTCCTAAACCACCGGTAACCCTGAATTTTTTGTTGTTTCCTTCGTTCATGTTCACTTCCAGGACAGATGAAAGTCTTCCGCCGTAATTCGCCGGCATTCCGCCTTTGATGAGGTTCACGCTTTTTACCGCATCTGCATTGAAGACCGAAAAGAAGCCGAAGAGGTGGGAAGCATTGTAAACAACCGCTTCGTCGAGCAAAACAAGGTTCTGATCCGGGCCGCCGCCGCGAACATAAAATCCCTGTCCGCCTTCGCTCACCGAAGAAACCCCGGGAAGCAGCTGGATGATCTTGATAACGTCTACTTCTCCCATAAAGGCCGGAAGCTTTTTGATCTGGTCGATATTCAGCTCGATCTGCCCGATCTTGGTCGAATTCACATTCTCGCCCCGCTTGGCATCGACGACATAGGTTTCAATTTCTGTTGCCGGGAGCTGCAGCTCGATGTTAACTGTCGTATCGCTTTTCAAATTGATCTCAACCGTGTCGGGAACGAGGTCGAAGGAATCGAACGTAAACGTATAAGTGTTCTTTGGAAGCGTAATGGAGAAAAAGCCGTAGCTGTTGGTAACTGTTCCGTCCTGCAGTAAAGGAATGTAAGCTCTTGCACCGATCAGCGGTTCACCGGTAGAACCATCGAGAATGTATCCGCTGAGTGTTGCTGTTTCCTGCGCCCGGCTTAGAAATGTTCCGGTGAGAATTAACAGCAGCAGTAAGTATTTCATACTGTTTATTTAATGTGGAACGAAAATACGGATTTAACCACAAAAGCGAAGAAAGAATTATGGGTGCTAACTCATGCATGTTCGTTCAGACTAAACAGATAAACCATTGAATAAACGGATATCACTATTTGTAGTGGTTTGCTGCGCATTCTGAGATAAATAGTTTAACATTGGAATTCATTCCTGAATTACATTTATGAAACAGCTGTATACTCTTTTCGTTTCTTTCCTGTTCACGCTTCCTGTTTTTGCCCAGCCGGCTAAATCCGACGGGAAAGGATATGTGAACGATCTATTGAATGTTCGTTTTCAAACCAGTAGCGACCTTGAGCTCAAGGAAGGCGTGCTGTATGTCGGTGGAACTACTTCTGCTATTCCCTCGGAAATCAGGAATGCGGGTTACTGGACACCATTGTACAGCTCAGCTACCTCAGAGCTCGACAAGTTGTGGGAAAATGCTCAAAAAAACCTGAACAAACAGCTTCCCGATCCGAAGGCTGTTTACCTTTTTCATCTTTACAACACCGCAGATCGCGATAAAGTTGCCGGTTTGCTGAAAGCGCTTCCTTTTGTTAAGAGTACCTCCATCGTTCCTATTCCTTTTAATGCCTCCGCGCCGGATTACCAGGGTTCAGAACTTTTCCTGGAGAATGGAGACGAAGGGATCAATGCCGTTCAGGTCTGGGGAACTCACAATAACCGTGGAGCAGGCATTAAAGTGTGCGATATCGAGTACGATTTCAATGCTCAGCATACCGATCTCCCGAATGTGACCATCGTAGCAGATCTTGTTCCGGAAGATCCTTTCAATGGTGGTGGCTTCAATCATGGAACGGCTGTTCTCGGGGAAATAGCCTCTCTTAACAATGCTACCGGAACCACAGGAATTGCTTCAGATTGCCAGCTTTTTTTCTCAGGACCTTACCACGACGGCATCTATAATTTTGAAGATGCTATGCTGCTTGCAGTCCTGGAGCTTTCTCCCGGAGATGTTATCCTGATCGAACAGCAGATAGACGGACCGAATTTTTCCGGGAACGACCAGAACGGGCTGGTTCCAATGGAATGGTACGAATCGTATTACAATGCGATCCAGCTGGCTGTTGGCAACGAAGTTATTGTAGTGGAAGCAGCCGGAAATGGTGCTGAAGATCTCGACGCTGAAATTTATTCCATGGATAACGGCGGACATTATCCTTTTCTTCCGGGGAACGGCTCCGGTGCGATCATGGTAGGAGCGGGGGCTGTCGGAAACCAGGAGCTGAAGCGTGCAAAACTGTGGTTTTCAAATTACGGTTCCTGTGTACATGTGCAGGGAAACGGGGAAAGCATTACAACAACCGGCTACGGCGATCTGTACAGTGCAGAAGGAGTGAATACCGAGTTTACCGCCGGGTTCGGGGGAACTTCCGGAGCTTCACCTATCGTAACCGGGGCAATTGTTCTGCTGCAAGCTGTTTACGAGGAAGCAACCGGTTCCCGTCTTAACCGCGATGAAGTGCTGAACCTTCTCCTGGCAACTGGGAAGCCGCAGGTGGAAGGAACTATTTACCCGTTAAGCAATCACATTGGTCCGCTGCCCGATATCCATTCGGCCCTTACCTTCCTGCTTGATCATCTCGGAACAGCTGAGCTCGCTTCGGCTGAGGTGAGCGTTTACCCGAATCCGGGAAATGGCAGCTTCATCTTGCGTTCTGAAAAAGCATTGAATGCTTCCGGGATAACCATCCGCGATGTGACAGGAAAAACAGTTGCTTTCCAGGCTCAGCTTAAAGGACAAAACCTGCTTGCGATCGACCTGGATGCAGAAGCAAATGGCATTTACTTCCTGCAGCATGAAGGAGCAGAAGAAAGCTTTACGGTGAAAATTGCGGTGAACAGGTAATCCGGGATCAGCTTTGCCGATGATGTCTTATTTGTGGGAAATGTAGAGACAGGATGCATCCCGTCTCTACCGTGATCTTTACATAATAAGTTGGCCATTTCCTGACCGAAATTTCTTATTTTCGCGGCTGTTTTAGAAGATACCGACATGAAAATATCCTATAACTGGCTCAACCAGTTTTTGCCCGAACAAACCGAGCCGGAAACACTCGGAAAGATCCTTACCGATACAGGTCTCGAAGTAGAAGGGCTGGAAACACTCGAAGCTGTTAAAGGCGGACTCGAAGGCGTAGTTGTGGCAGAAGTGCTGACCTGCGAAAAGCATCCGAATGCCGATAAGCTAAAGGTGACAACTGTTACTACCGGTTCTGAAACATTCCAGGTGGTTTGCGGTGCGCCAAATGTGGCTGCCGGACAGAAAGTGCTGCTGGCAACAGTAGGAACAACACTCTGGCCAACTCCAGATGCTCCGTTAAAGCTGAAAGTATCGAAGATCCGCGATGTGGAGTCTTACGGAATGCTTTGCGCCGAAGACGAGCTTGGATTGGGACACAGTCACGATGGAATTCTCGTTCTTCCTTCTGATGTGAAAGTGGGAACACCAGCTGCCGCATTTCTTGAGCTGGAAAACGATGTACAGATAGAAATAGGATTAACTCCCAATCGTGCAGATGCGATGGGGCATATTGGCGTTGCCCGTGATATTCTTGCTCATGCGGCCGCACACAACGGCAGTACTTACCGCCTGATGCTTCCTGTTCTGGAGCCGTTGGTAAAAAAGGCCGATTTCCCCATCGCAGTTCGCGTGGAAGATGCGGAACGTTGTCCGCGGTATATGGGAGTAACCATTTCCGGAGTCGAAGTGAAAGCGTCCCCGGCGTGGCTGCAGAAACGTTTGCGCGCTGTTGGCTTGTCGCCGATCAATAATATTGTCGATGTTACCAATTACGTTATGCGTGAGCTTGGAACACCTCTCCATGCTTTCGATGCTCAGCGGATAGGAAAAGAGCTGGTTGTTCGCACCGCAAGAGCAGGTGAGAAGATCACTACGCTGGATGAGGTAGAGCGTACATTGAACGAAGAAGACCTGCTGATCACCAATGGTGAGACACCTTTGTGCATTGCCGGCGTATTCGGAGGAAAAGATTCCGGGATCCAGGATGAGACCACCCTTGTTTTCCTGGAAGCGGCGTTCTTTCAACCGGTTTCTGTTAGGAAAACAGCCAAGCGCCATACACTTTCCACGGATGCCAGCTTCCGCTTTGAGCGCGGAGTAGACGTAGATATGGTTTCTTATGCGCTGGAACGTGCTGCAAACCTGATCATGGAAGTTGCCGGCGGAGAGATCGCCATGGATATCGTTGATTTTTATCCTTCCCCGGTTGAAAAACGCCAGGTTACGCTGAGATTCAATCGTTGCAATCAGCTGTTGGGGCACGAAATTCCTGTGGAAACGATTAAAACAATTTTGAATGCGCTCGATTTCACTGTTCAGTCGGAAACGGCCGGAGAGCTGAATTTACTTGTTCCGAATTACCGGATAGATGTAGACCGCGAGATCGATGTGATCGAAGAGATCCTGAGAATTTACGGCTTCAACAATATTCCTTATCCTGAAAAGCTGAATACTTCACTGGTGATAGCGCCGAAACCGGATATCGAACGACTGACCGTGAATTTTTCGGAAGTCCTGAGTGGTTTCGGATTCAGTGAAATGATGAACAACTCACTTACTTCACCCGTTTACGTGGAGAAGTTCGGTAAAGAAGCGCTTTCAACGGAATTCAACGTACAGATGCTGAATCCGCTGAGCCAGGATCTTGCAGTGATGCGCCAGTCGCTCATTTTCCAGGCACTGGAAACCGTTGCTCATAACCAGAACCGCCAGCAGGCAGATACGCGTTTGTTTGAATTCGGGAAAACTTACCAGCTGAAAGGCGGGGAGTACCTGGAGAACAAACGCCTGACACTTGTACTTTCAGGCAGAAGAACCGCGGAATCGTGGTCGGCAGGAACTGAAAAAGTATCGCTCTTTACGCTGAAAGGTGTTGTAAGCTCTTTGCTTCAGCGACTGGGGCTTGCGAATCTTGCTTCCGAAGAAGGGCAGACTTCGCACGATCTGTTCGTTGACGGACTGACTTTGAGAATCCTCAAGCAGGAGATCGGTTCAATTGGCTGGGTGAAACCGGAGATCCGCAAACATTTCGGAGTGAAACAGGATGTTTTTGTTGCCGACCTTGACTGGGATGCGCTCATGGCTTCCCTGAAACTTTCGAAAACTCAATACAAAGAATTGCCTAAGACTTTCGAAGTGCGCCGCGATTTTTCTCTACTGATCGACCAGGGAGTAACGTTTGCTTCTATCGAGCAGCTGGCCCGCAAGGCCGACAGAAAAATTCTGCAAAATGTTAATCTCTTCGATGTTTACGAAGGAAAGAACCTGGCAGAGGGCAAAAAATCCTACGCGGTTTCCTTTACTTTCCAGGACCAGGAAGCTACGCTCAAAGACGAGCAGGTTGACCGGATCATGGAAACCATCCGTGTTTCGCTTGAAAAAGAACTGGGCGCAGAACTGAGAAAATAATGAAACGGTTTATAGTTGCCGGAATCGGCACAGACGTCGGCAAAACAGTAGCAAGCGCCGTACTTACGGAAGCTTTGCAGGCAACTTACTGGAAACCTGTACAGGCCGGTGGCCTGGATGATTCCGACCTGAAAAACGTTCAGCGTCTTTGCGGTCCGGGGTGTTACGTGCTTGAAGAGAGGTTCCGGCTGAATACTCCGGCTTCTCCACATCTTGCGGCAGAGCTGGACGGGGTGAAAATCGCTTTGGAAGATCTTCCATTGCCTCAGTTACACGATCACGAAAGTCTGGTTATAGAGACTGCCGGTGGATTAATGGTCCCGTTGAACGATGAGGGCCTGATTTTCGCCGATGTGATGGAATACTGGAGGCTTCCCGTTTTCCTGGTAACCAACCATTATCTGGGTAGCATTAATCATACGCTGTTATCGCTTTCGGAGTTGAAACACCGGGGAATAACCGTAGCAGGATTGATCGTGAACGGCGACAGGCACGAGCCTTCCGAACGTATTTACGCACAGCATTATCCGCATATTGAACACTTCTTTTTACCGGAACTGGAAACGCTTTCCGTTCTGACTATAGAAAAAATCGCAACCCAATGGAAACAGCAGCTTGGCTAAGCCGTGACAAAAAAGCCGTGTGGCATCCGTTCACACAAATGCTCACAGCCGACGAGCCATTGATGATCACCCGCGCGGAGGGAACGTTGCTGTTCGACTCCGAAGGGAAATCGTATATAGATGCCAATTCTTCCTGGTGGGTGAATGTTCACGGTCACGGGCATCCGCACATAGGAAAAGCGATCGCCGAACAGTTCTCGAAAATTGATCACGTAATTTTCAGCGGGGCAACTCACGAACAGGGCATTCGCCTGTCGGAGCGCGTTATCAACATTCTTCCTGCCCATTTTACGAAAGTGTTCTTCTCAGACGACGGCTCAACAGCCGTAGAAGTAGCGTTGAAAATGGCTTTGCAGTTCTGGTTCAACAAAGAAGAGCCACGCAAACGGGTTATGGCGCTTGAAGGAGCTTACCACGGCGATACGTTCGGGGCAATGGCTATCGGTCAGCGAGGATTTTTCAATCAGCCATTTGAGCATTTCTTCTTTGACGTCGATTTTCTGCCGTTTCCTTCGGCGGAGCAGGAACAACTTGCACTGGAACAGGCAGAGGCTCTTTTTCAGACCGGGGAATTTGCCTGTGTGATCGTTGAGCCTTTGGTACAGGGATCTGCCGGCATGTGCATGTACTCTGCCGAATGGCTGGACCAGCTGATCGCAATGGCCCACCGTCATAATGTCCTGGTGATCTTTGATGAGGTCATGACTGGCTGGGGAAGAACAGGGAAACTATTTGCGATGGACCATTGTGTGAACAAACCCGATATCGTTTGTCTTTCCAAAGGGTTAACCGGTGGCGTTTTGCCTTTGGGACTAACTGTTGCTACGGAAGAAATTTACGAAGCTTTTCTGCATCCTGAGAAAACAAAAGCCCTGCTTCACGGACATTCCTACACGGGAAATCCGCTGGTTTGTGCCGCAGCGAATGCCAGCCTGGATATTTTCGAAGAGCACCGGACCTGGGAGAACGTAGCGCGTATCGAGGCGGCACATAAAGTATTTGCCAGGGAGCTATCTCAGTTGGAAAATGTTGAACATGTTGGTGTTTGCGGTACTATCCTTCGTTTCGAGATCCCGACAGGTGAAGGGGCTTCTTATTTTTCCGGCATCCGCGACAAAGTTTACCGCTATTTCCTTGAAAATGGCTGTATGATCCGCCCGCTGGGCAATATCCTGTTCATCAATCCGCCGTATTGTATAACGGACAGCGAGCTGAACCGCGTGTACGATCTGCTGAAAAGCGTTGTAAAAGAAGTAACTGCTTCTTAACGAAAATCTTAAAAAGTGTCATAAAAGAGCCGTTTATAGCTTGCGTCATTCTATTTTGCCCGAAAGAAGAATGACTTATGACGAAATCTCTTGTTCCCAAACAGGTTAAAGGTTCCCGCACCGGGGCTTCTTCCAGGCTGATAGCACCATCTGCCAAATCTGCTGTTAAGCTCTATTCACGAGCAAAGCTGCGGCTGATGGATATTAATAACTGGTATGAGCTCTGCGGTGGAAAGGGAGCAGAATTCACATTGACGGATGAAAAAGGAAATCCGCTGTTCAGTGCAGAGCCACGGGTTGGCAACCTGATCAGGATCAAGCTTCCGGCACCGAAAAATGAGGCGGGAGACGGTTATGACTGGGTACGGATCGAAAAATTTGAAAGCAGCAGCGAATCGACGGACCGTAAATTTTCGGAATGGAAACGGGAAGAAATTTTCGGATTCCGTGTGCGGCCTGTCAGCAATCCCGCTAACAATTCTACGGAAAGCGCGCATTTTTATACCAGTGAAGCTACGAGTACGTTCCTGGTGATCAGGAAAGGATTAACAGTTTACGCTATTGAAAGAGGCAGGAACGAAAAGCCTAATCCGGCGGGAGGATTTCTGAATAAGATCAGGAATGTGTTCATAGCTTTGGGCGCTAAAATGGGATTTTCCGTACCGCAGTGGAAGATGCTGACAGATGGAATTCTCCGGGGAAAGCGGCACCAGGTGTAAATTCCTCCGGGCATTGCCGTTCGTTGGTTGTTTTGTAACTTCGGGAAAAATTTCCGCATGCGCATTTTAGCACTCCTGTTTTTACTTTCCGCCGGTTCTGTTTTCGGTCAGAAATCATCTGTCGTTTACAAAACGATTGCATCGACCAGCTTTTCGGTTGGAGATCGTATAGCAATGGGTGAAATTACGACGGAGCGCCTTTTGAAAAAAGAATATGCGGCGTCCATTTCGGAAGCGATGTCTCCCTTTCGCGATTTCATGTTCGCTCATCCTGAGATGCAATTCCGCGTTCATGCGAAATGGAAGCAAACCGGGAGAAAATTTCCGGCAGAAACACAAGCGGCGAAAGACAGTATAGAGAGCTATTTCAGAAAACACGAAGCTGCCGGAGATAACAAGCAGTATGCTGCCGAGATCAAGCACGCTTTTTTCAAACAGCCTGAAGAAGTGAAGCTGGAACTGGAGATCATTACGATTTCTCCGGGAAAATCAACGGAAGAGCAGTCATTCGTCCGTTCGGAAAATGCGTTCCCCGATAAGAATACGATTTACCGCAACTATGACAATACGATCGCCTTCAACGTTCCCGGAGTTGCTGCATCGGAAGCTATCTGGATAGAAGGCGATCACATGAAGATCAAGTACCTTGGAAGAGGGAAAGCCACTATTCGCGTCCGGCTCCGGAAATCAAAGGAGCTGGTGTATGTGACAGTGAAGTCGGGCACAGCTGAGCACCCGGTCAATCATGGACGATTCTGGCTGAAGGTTTCTTCGCTGCCAGAGCCGGAGATCTTCTTAGGTCCGCTTCCGCTTAATGAGATTGCAGAGCTGGACGATTCCACCGTTTTTCAGTACCGTGAGTTCTTTGCCAGTTATCCGAATCAATTTCCTTTGTCTGCTGATTTTAAAATTTCAGAGGTGCGGTATGTTATAGCCGGGAAGGAAGTTTCACAGACAGGGCCGAAAATCTCAGCGAAGACACTGAAAAAAATAGAGGCTGCGCCAGCTGGTACTGAAATCATTGTGACAAAAGTAGTGGTAAACGGTCCACGCAGGATGAAACTGAAAAAGGACCTGGTGAAGGTGAAATCCACGCCAGCCGGAACGGTTTTCCCGGAGAAGGTTCACCGGGAATTCAGGGTGGTCGATCAACCCAATTGGTGATAGATTCCTATTCTTGATCCGGATTAGCGGAAAATCCGGCGCTCATAACACCGTTTCAGAATAAACTCAAGATTGACTTATTTGATCTCAACGGTAATTAGCGCACCTTCGAATTTCAGGTCTTTTGCTCCAAGTGTTTCGAAGCACCTACCATTTACACATTATGCGATATCTATAAGGAAGGTATAGGGTAAGTATATGCCAAGTATAAGGGAAGTACGGCTCATATACGGGGTATGTACGGCTGAAGTACGGGGGAGCCCCTTTTGTTGCAGACATGATTTTTGGACGGATAATAATCCGTCCTTACATTATCTTCGACCTTAATTGCGGAGTGTTTTACTGTCAATCCCGGGTTTCCAGAACTACTTTTTGGACGGATACTAATCCGTCCTTACATTATCTTCGACCTTAATTGCGGAGTGTTTTACTGTCAATGCCGGGTTTCCAGAACTACTTTTTGGACGGATACTAATCCGTCCTTACATTATCTTCGACCTTAATTGCGGAGTGTTTTACTGTCAATCCCGGGTTTCCAGAATTGCTTTTTTGACGGATAATAATCCGTCCTTACATTATCTTCGACCTTAATTGCGGAGTGTTTTACTGTCAATCCCGGGTTTCCAGAACTACTTTTTTGGCGGATACTAATCCGTCCTTACATTATCTTCGACCTTTATTGCGGAGTGTTTTCGTATCAACCGCGGGTTTCCAGAACTGCCTTCTGAATGATTCTTCCCGCTTCAATAATCTCTTCTCTCGTAATCGTAAGCGGCGGAGAAAGCCGGAAGCTATAAGGATGTGACAGGAACCAGAAGCTGATCAGCCCGTATTCCAGGCAGCGATTCACTACTTTTTCCACCCGCTCGAAGGATTCCATGTCGCAGGCATACATCATTCCGATCCTTCGGATCTCTTTTATTTCATCGAGCTCTGAAAGCATGTCTTCGAGCAGCTGACCATTGGACTCGATTTCGGCGAAATCGATCTCTTTTTCGAAGACTTCCAGCGTGGCCCATGCTGCTGCGCAAACAACGGCGTTGCCCCCGAATGTCGTAATGTGCCCGAGCATCGGGGAATGCGTTAGTTCTGTCATGTGCTCTTTTTTTGCGACGAAGGCCCCGATAGGCAGTCCGCCGCCGAGTGCTTTTCCTAGTGTCAGAACATCCGGAACAACCCCGCTGTGCTCAAATGCGAAAAGCTTTCCCGATCTTCCCATTCCGCATTGGATCTCGTCGAAAATAAGCAGCGCGCCTACTTCATCGCAGCGTTTTCTCAACGCCACCAGGTATTCCGTTGAAGCCTGTCGCACGCCGGCATCGCCCTGTATAGGCTCGATAATAACTCCGGCCGTTCTTTCGGTTATGCGTTTCAGGTCTTCGATCACATTGTGGCGGATAAAATCCACATCGGGCAGCAAAGGACGAAAGGCGATCTTCTTAACCTCGTTGTCGGAAACGCTCATAGAGCCGTGTGTATTGCCATGGTAAGAACCTTTGCAGGCAATGAGCTGCGTTCTGCCGGTAACGCGCTTCACGAGCTTCAGAGCGGCTTCGTTGGCTTCCGTACCCGAGTTAACGGGATAAACGCAATTCAGTGATGCGGGCAATACTTTTGTGAGCGCACGTGCCATTTCCAGCGGAGTATCCTGTATGAATTCACCGTAGACCATTACGTGCAGGTATTTGTCCAGCTGTTCCTGTATGCGCCGGATAACCTGCGGGTGCCTGTGCCCGATATTGTTTACGGCAACGCCTGCGATCATATCGGTATAGCGCTTCCCGGATTTATCGTAAATAAAAATCCCTTCGGCCTTACCGACGTTAATCAGGTAAGGGAAGGGATTTGTTTGTCCTAAAAGGTTTAAAAAGTCTGTTTTATTCTGTTCCATGGTTTCCGTGACGGGGATGGGGTGGTGGAGGCGGGCCTTGTTCTTTCAGCCTGTCCAGCAATTCCCTTCTGAATTCGTGTTCCAAACTTAGTAGTTTTAGCGCTCTTTTGTCACCAAGAAGCTCAGAAAACTTTTTTCCATATTCTTTTCTGAGGGCGGTTTCCTTTTCGTCGTTCTCGAAGATCGTAGCCATTTTCTTTTTGGCGTCTTCATTGGTCATGGTTTCATACGACTCATTGATCTCTTTTTCGATCTTTCGGTTGGCTTTTCTTAATTCTTTCGCTTTTGTTTCCAGCTCGTTATAGATGGGCCAGAATTTCTCGGCTTCTGCGGAAGTCAGGTTCAGCTCAGTCGTGATGTAGGCGATCTTCAGCTTGTCGACTTTATCGTCCCGTTCTTTGTCTCCCGGTTCTTTCTGGTCTCCCTGCGAAAAAGCTGCTAATGGCAGGAGTGCCAGCAACAGGAGGAGGGCGTTTATTTTCAAGTGTTTCATTGTTCGTTTGTTGTGGATATTAAGTAACTGTATTCGCTAGCAGAATAACGGCTTACTTTAAGATCCGATTAATAATTCGTCATCGATATCAATGGCTTCTTCGTGGAGGTATTCCAGTATCTCTTTGTCTTCCAGCTCATCGAAGAGGGCGTCTGTGGATTTTGTGTTTGTCTTAACCGCCGGTGAAGACGCTTTGTTCTCGCTTGCCGGAAGGCTCAGTTCCCATTCCGGAAGCTGGCTTAACTGTGCAGCTATCGTTTCCGGCTCAAAGTCGTCTATGTTCTCTTCAATATAAGCAAGCACGTCTTCTTTTGAAACGGAGCTCCAGTCGGGACCGGCTTTCGAGGCAGGTTTAACAGGCGCCTCCTGCTGCATGAACAGGAAACCGACTATCAGTATAACGGATGCAGCTGCCGAGCTGATCGTCCACCATTTCTTATAGAACGGGACGATTCTCCGGTTACTTTCCGGAAGCTTAGCCAGGATGCCTGACTTTAGCTGCAGAAAGTAATCATCGGAAGGAAGCGGTGTTTTCACTTGCTTCAATTCATCAATGATATGTTGTTCTTTTCGGTTCACGACTTTAAGAGTTGAGGTTTTTTTAATGGTTTAATTTCGATTTCAAATATTCTTCGATTTTCTGAACGGCGTGGAAATAATTGGCTTTCAGTCCGCCGGTTGTGCCACCTGTAATTGCAGCAATTTCTTCGTATTTGAGGTCGTCGAAGTATTTATACCCGAAAACGAGCCGCTGTTTTTCGGGAAGGAGCTCCACAGCTTCCAGCAGCCAGGTCGATATTTCTTCCGGCGTTATCTTTCCAAAATGTTCGGAATGGTGATGGAATTCCACCAGCGGATTATCGAGATCGGCAGCGATGTGCTTTTTTTCTTTCCTGATGAAATACATGGTTTCGTTGTACGCAATGCGGTACATCCACGAGAACAACGCGCTGTTTCCTTTAAACTGGTGCTTGTTCTTCCAGATTTTCAGCAGTACTTCCTGCAGAATATCGTTGGTGTCTTCGTGGGTTTTTACCCAGCGGCGAATGGTGGTATAAAGCCGCTTGCTATGCAGGTCGATGATCCACCCGAAAGCAAGCTGTGCTTTTTCATCTTCCCGATGAAGATAAGAGACTATAGTTACTTCATCGGGAATCTGATTCATTTATTTTCTTTGAATGACTTTTTTAACTGCTTTCACAATGTCTACAGGATCGAGGCCGTATTTGGTCATCAGCTCGTCCGGGGTTCCCGACTCACCAAATGTATCGTTTACGCCTACAAATTCCTGCGGAGAAGGCAGATTTCGTGTAAGTACATGGGCAACAGCGTCACCCAATCCACCTGCAACCATATGCTCTTCAGCTGTTACAACACAACCTGTCTTGCGAACAGAGTCTAGGATTGCCTGTTCGTCCAAAGGTTTAATGGTGTGCATATTTATTATTTCGACACTGATTCCCTGGGCTTCGAGCTCCTGTGCTGCTTCGATCGATCTCCAGACCATGTGTCCGCAGGCGATGATGGTAACATCTGTTCCTTCTGTGAGCACATCTGCTTTCCCGATCACGAACTCAGCATCCGGCTTAACAAAGATGGGAACTACTGGTCGTCCGAAACGCAGGTAAACCGGCCCGTCGTGAGCTGCAATAGCCATTGTTGCCTGTTTTGTCTGGTTGAAATCGGCAGGTACGATCACTGTCATGTGCGGCAGCATGCGCATCATTCCTACGTCTTCGAGGATCTGGTGTGTTGCCCCGTCTTCTCCCAGTGTTAATCCTGCGTGAGATGCACAGATCTTAACGTTCTTCCTGGAATAAGCAACCGATTGGCGGATCTGGTCGTAAACGCGTCCTGTTGAAAAGTTGGCGAAGGTTCCCGTGTATGGGATTTTCCCACCGATGGTCATTCCGGCAGCCATTCCGATCATATTTGCTTCAGCGATCCCTACCTGGAAAAAACGCTCGGGAAATGCTTTCTGGAAGGCATCCATTTTGAGTGATCCGGTTAAGTCGGCGCATAAACCAACCACTTCCGGATTCGTTGTTGCTACTTCTAACAAACCTTCTCCGAATCCTGAACGGGTGTCTTTTTTTCCTAAAATCTCAAATTGTTTCATCGCTGAATTATAAATTAATCGGTGTTGTTTTATTGGATATTATTCTAAAGCTTTTTTCAATGGTGTAGGTGGTAGACCGTTGTTGTTTCTGGCGGTACACGATGGTGTAATTGCCCGGTTGCAGCTGCCATGATCCTGAGGTTGTGGTTGGATCGATGTTGCAGACCCATTCCTGTTTTCCGTCCTCGCGAACCACAAAGATCTGTGCGGCCAACGTTTTCGAGGAAGAGTAGGTGAGCTGCCCGGGTGCCGGAATATCGATATTGGTTGTTCCGCTCTGGTTCACATCGATGGTCTGGTAGATCCTTGGAAGCGTGAGAATCTCGACTTCATACTTCCCAACCAGGTACCTTTCGGAAATCCCAACCTGCTGTACGTTCAGTGTTGCAGGCTTAGCTGGCTGCGTGACCCTTGCCGATATGAAGTAGGTTTTGGTGGCGTTTGTAAACCGGACCTTGATATTTCCCTGCGGAGTATTGGCCGTGATGATGTTGTGCGTATTCTTTTTGAGTACAATGTTCTTTACTTCGACTTTCGGAATGGTGTTTACAATGAGGTCGTATTTCAGATTGGGATCCACGATCACCGTATCCGGGTTTCCCTGCCTGTTTAGGGTATGAACGAAGGTATAAACAAGGCGGCTGGTACCGGCTTCATAAAGGAACATGGTTACATCCGTTTCGACGGGAACTCCGTTGATGTTGTTCAGGTTGATCTGCACGGTCGTATTGACGAGCGCTTTCGAGATCACCGATTTCAGCACGGAGCGAAAAGCATCCTTGGTTTCGGCCTCGGTGTAGCTGCCAATGCATTTGAACTGTTCGAGGTAGGAAAGATCGAGCCCCAGTCCAATAACAAAAGGCGTGACCCGTACTCCTTTATCGTGGAGCTTTTTCGCTATTACACAGGGATCGTTGTCGCAGGCTTCCAGTCCGTCGGTTATCAGGATAATGATGTTCCGCGAGTTGGTATCGGGAAAATCCGATGCCGCTGCTTCCAGCGACCGTGCGATCGGTGTGGTTCCTTTGGCTACGATGGATTTGATCTTGTACTTGATCTTGTCGTAGTTATCCGGGCCGAAGGGAATTTCGAGCTTTGTATCGTTGCAATCCTGGTAGCTGGCGGTTATCGGCGACTGATGGCCATAAACGCGCAGGGCAATTTCCAGGTTGGAAGATCCTTTCAGGCTGTCAACTGCTTTTGCCAGCAATTCCTTTGCTGCTTCAATGCGTGACTGATCGCCCCATTTGGCGTTCATACTGTTGGAAGCGTCGAGAATAAATAAAATGCGTGTTAATTTCTGTCCGTATGCATTCGGGACGAGCAGCAGAACTGTTAAGAGTGCTAATAACCGCAGTTGTTTCATTTAATAATCGCTAAGCGTTTCTTCCAGTTGTGCGAGAGCGGTGATCAATTGTTCCGGATTTGGTGCAACACCGTGCCATTTATGCGATCCGACCATGAAATCAACGCCTTGTCCCATTTCTGTTTTCATGATAATAACGACAGGTTTCCCGTTTCGTGACAGCTTTTTCGCGTTTTTCAGTGTTTCTATGATGTCAGTAAGGTTGTGTCCGTCCATTTCGAGCACTTCCCAACCAAAAGCCTGCCACTTTCCGGCAAGATTTCCGAGCGAAAGTACCTGGTCTACGTCTCCGTCGATCTGGCGTCCGTTGTAATCGATGGTTGCAATAACGTTATCGACCTTGTTGGCTGCGGCATACATGGCCGCTTCCCAAATCTGGCCTTCCTGCAATTCGCCGTCTCCGTGGAGGGTGAAAACAGTTCCCGGATCGTTGTTGAGCTTTTTAGCCTGTGCAGCTCCGATTGCGTTGGAAAGTCCCTGGCCGAGCGATCCTGAAGCCATTCGTACTCCCGGAATCTTTTTATCCGTGCTCGGATGTCCCTGTAAACGGGAATTGAGCTTGCGGAAAGTCGCTAATTCTTCTACCGGAAAATACCCCGAACGTGCAAGCACACTGTACCATACAGGAGAGATGTGGCCATTCGATAAAAAGAACAGATCTTCATTCTTACCGTCCATTGTAAACTGATCCGGGCGGTGATTCATCACCTCAAAATAAAGTACGGTTAAAAAGTCTGCGCAGCCTAAAGATCCCCCGGGATGTCCTGAGTTTGCTCCTGCTACCATTCGTACGATATCTCTTCTGACCTGACTTGCAACGGCCGATAATTGTTGGATTTCCATTGAAATTGTGTTTTTAGCTTTGCAAAGCTAATCTTAATATTACGATCTAAATCGATTTTTTTTCAGGAGTTTTACACGTTCACGCAACTTAAAGTTGAAGACGAGCGTCTGATTTTTACTGCATGAAACGTAACAACACCGTTGTTTAACCCAAATTATTAAAAATGAAAACGTTCACCTTTTTATTGATAGCCTGCGGCTCTTTCGGAGCACAAGCCCAGCAAAGAGCTGTTAAGACAGAGAGCGCCGGAATCGTGACTCCCCAAAGCGTTAGCTTTGAGGAATATTGCCTTTCGAACGCAACTTCTGTCATCAGCATACCGGCTTCCAAAACGAAAACAGCAATTTCAGGCACACTTCCTTTTAAAGGAGAGAAAGCGACTTATAAAGAATACGGTATTCAGCTCAAGGAAGAGCAGACGCAGTATTTTACACTGGAAGGAACTGATAAAGTGTTAGCCGTGCAGTCGCTTTACCGCTTACGACTTGATTATACTAATTCTAATATTTCCGGGCAATGAAATTAACTCTCCAGAAATTGCTTTGCATGGCGGTACTGCTTGTATCGTCGGTGAGCTACGGACAAATGTTTCTATTTGACGTTTATGAATACGACCAGTCCAATCCGCTGAACTGTGATTCCGTTTCTCCGGGCGAGGCGCCTAATTTTTACTGTTCAAACGGTAATTATTTAGCTAATGCTGATGAAACGATCACGTTCTGTCCTGATCTGACACAGGCGTCTAAGGTTTCTATCATCTTTGCAACAAATATCGGCTTCCAGTGGGACGTTCATCCGTCGGATACGCTTTACATTTATGACGGACCAACGACTTCGGCGCCGCTGATCGGTGCTTACAATACTGCCACGCATCCGAATGGCTTTAGTGTTCTTGCGTCCTTCCTTGGTAATCCTTCAGGATGTCTGACACTTCGTTTTGTTTCCGATGGTGCGAACCAGGGAACGGGCTGGAGAGCTAAAGTAGGTTGTGGTGATGCGCCGCAGCCTTTCTATCCTCACCTGGAAGCTTTTTACAACGGGACAGGTCCGAATGTGATCAATCCGACCGATACCGGCTATGTGAATATGTGTTACGGCGACTCTGTTCTGCTTGTTGCCAAGCCTGATTTCCCTTATTCACTTGAAAACACAGGAACAGGCTATTCCCAAAATGCGAACAATGCCACTTATGTTTGGACGATCGGTGGAGTAGGTGTTTTCACGAATGAAGACGATTCATTGTGGTTTACACCTCCGACACGCCAGGGATTTTTCGTAGATGTAAGAATTTCCGATCCATTCCCTCAGCCTGCAAGGATCTCCTGTAAAATCAGGGTTTCCCAGTTGCCTAATTTCTTTGGCACAGGTCCGGTCGAAGACACGGTATGCCTGGGTCAGAATACCGAACTGGTCGGTGGTGTAACTCCAACCGATACGGTAGGTGTCAACATTCCTGAAGGTTCTTTCGATATCAGCGGAACTTTTGCGGGATTAACACCTTTACCGGATGGTACGGGCGCCGTTTACGAAACGACAGTAGGAATGAGTGGATTTGGAAATGCTGTATATACAGGACCTACAGATATCGAACAGATCTGCCTGGACATTGAGCACTCTTATATAGGTGATATTGAGATCGGCTTAACTTGTCCTAATGGTACAACCGTATCTTTGATAAATGCGAACCAGATTGATACCATTAATGGAGTGCCGGCACTTTTTCAGGGAGGATGTGGAAACGGTTATGACATTTGTCTTGGAAATGACACAGACGTAGCTGGCGGACCTCCGGGAGCTCCTGTATGGACTTATTGTTTTTCAACTCAAAATGCAACCTTTGGTACGATGTGCGACGAGATGGACGATGGTACGCTCATTATTAATAACGCAAACGGTCTTGATGCAATGAATCCGAACGGTGTTTACCTTCCGGACGGAGACTTCAACGACTTTATCGGGTGCCCTCTTAACGGGCCATGGACGATCGTCGTTAAGGACAACCAGGGTCAGGATGACGGGTATATTTTCCAGTGGGGAATTACGTTCAACGCAAACCTTTACCCGGCTCCGGAAAGCTATCAGAATACGGTTGTTTCAGATTTCTGGACAAACGATCCTACGATCCTTACTGGTCAGAATGACACATCTATCATCGTTATTCCAACTACACCGGGCTATCATTCTTACACGTATAACGTAACCGATAATTTCGGATGTGACTACGATACAACAGTTCAGCTGTTTACGTTGCCACAGCCAACGATCTTCCCAGATACTACTGCGTGTTTCTATTCGTTCAACGTAGGTGGAACGACTGCCTTCGCAGGAGGTGTATGGTCTGCTGCCGATACATGTGTTCACATCAGCGATGTCAATGCCATGAACCCGGTGATCTACACAACTGTGGCCGGAACGTATACGGTAACATTTACGGACAATGCCTGCGGAAGCTCGGTTTCATCGGATATCTTCTTCCCGCCGTTTGTCTATACCCAGGTCCTCGATACGGTGATCTGCCAGAATACGGAGTACATTATCTATGCATTGCCTGATCCTGGCGCTACCAATTATTCGTGGAGCACAGGTCAGTCGGGAAGCTCGATAGTCATCACCCAACCCGGCGAGTATATAGTTACTGCTTCCAACGTTTGCCATTCGCATACTGACACTGCAACGATTGGCGGTAAGATTTGCGACATCCTTGCACCGAACGTTATTGTGCTGAGCTCGACAAATGGTAATAACCTATTCTTCGTGGACTACGAAGGTGTGGCGAAATACAATTGTGTGATCGTTAACCGATGGGGGAATACCATTTACGAATACGATGATCCTGCAGGAACATGGAACGGTATGGATTCCAATGGTAAACTGGTTGAAGAAGGAACTTATTTCTATCGCATCATTGCTACGCTTGAAGGCGGTGAGGAGCTAACAAAACAAGGTTTCGTACAGGTTTACAGATAATCATTACAGAACTAATTAAGATTTGAAATGCCGGTTCCTTTTTGGGGCCGGCATTTCGTTTTGTGAATTATCGAACGGTTTTTTCGTTTAATGCCTATATTTCGTTATACAGGCTTCACCTACGCAACTTAATGATGCTAATAACAGTTTAAGTTACAGCAGTAGGTTTACACTAAATAAAATACACCGTTCACATGAGATTAATTATATTATTTCTCCTTGGCATGATTCCTTCGGTTTTCTATGCCCAGGTAGTTGTCGATTCACCGGAGTATCACCAGATGAAATTATCCGGACAGCTCGGGTCAGCGGGCACCATTTTACCAAATCCCGCTCTTGCGGGCGGAGGCTTTCCGGGAATAGTAAGTCCTTCCGGGAATGAAAAAGCTAACAGCTGCGACTGTTACAAAGAACCGGATGCGAGTTATATACTAGCGATTGAGCCTAATGACGACGGATCGAGTGCCCTGATCCCGATTCCGTTTAATTTCTGTCTTTACGGTCAGACGTTTAACCAGATCTATATCAATAACAACGGGAATATTACGTTTACGAACGATATGTCCACATTCAGCGCGACAGCATTTCCTTCGAGTGCCAACGGTGCAATCGTTGCCCCTTTCTGGGGAGATGTGGATACGCGGCCAAGTGCCGGAAGTACGGTTCCAAACGGCGAGGTGCTTTATAAAATCACTAACACTGCCGTTTACGTCAATTACAAGGACGTGGGCTATTTTCCTTTTATGGGAGATATGAGAAATACGTTCCAGCTGATCATTACCGATGGGGTAGACCCTATCATTGAAGGCGGAAATGTCGCTTTCTGCTACAAGGATATGCAATGGACGACCGGATCTGCTTCGGGCGGTACCGGAGGATTTGCGGGAACTCCTGCAACTGCCGGGGCAAACAAGGGAGACGGAGCATCTTACTTCCTGATCTCTCGTTTCGACCACCCCGGAAATGATTTTGCGGGAGCTTTGGACACGAACGGCATCAGCTGGCTGGATTACAAATCATTTGCTTTCGACGCCTGTAATGCAGGGAACATTCCACCGATCCCGGATGGCGTTTCTTCGTGTGATACATTCAGGGTTTGTTCCTACGGAGACACAGCTGACATTTCGATCAATTTCCTTTCCCCGGAAACAACTCAGAGCACTTCGATTAGCTGGACTAACGGAGGATTGACCAGTTTGCAGCAAATGGCCAACAACAGCGGCAATACCGCTCAGCTTGTTTTGCGCGTTATCGGAGATCTTTCAACGGCCGGAGATTACAACATTACAGTTACAGCAACGGATAATGCCGTTCCGATAGCAGGAGTAACAACGCTTTCGTTCGTGATACAGATCGATAACAGTGGAATAGTCGCCTTTAATCCCGTCTTAGCGCCTCCGCTGGAGGGTTGTGACACCGTTGCATTGTCTGTTCTGAACGGACCTTATGATACGTATCTCTGGGATGACCTGACGCAGGGTCCGCTTTCCGGGGTGGGAACAGCGCAGGATTATGGCGTTACTGTTAGTTTGAACGGCTGTTACAAGCGTATTCATGAGTTCATCAATGTGATTGAGCCCACACCATTTAATTTTGTCGGTCCTTTTACTTACTGTCCGCCGGATACGACTGTTACACTTACAATTCCCGATTCAGTTGCATTCAGCACAATTGACTGGAACATCGGGGTTGCTGCGCAGGATAGCATGTATACGAACACGCTCCCGGCCGGTACTTACCACGTGGAAGCTATGGATTCTGCGGGTGCCTGTCCGAGCGATACGACTTTCACCATTTCTCTTCAGCTGCCGCTAGTGCTTGAGCCTGATGATACGATCTGCTCGGCTTCGTATACCTTTACAGGAAATACGGGTGGAACGAATACAGGAACCTGGCTTGTTCTCGGAACGCCGGCAGTTCCGCCTGTTTTTGCAAACAATCACCTGAATACAACGGTTACTTTCGGAGCTTTCGGGACGTATTCGCTGGTATTCGAGGAAAGCAATTGTCTCGACCGGGATACCATCACCCTGTATTATACAGGAAAGCCTTCCAACCAGTTTACGGGAAGTCTTTTCTATTGTCCCGGAACTTCCGGTTCGGAGTTATTCTTCCCTGACTCTGCCAATGTGGGCTCCATCACCTGGCAACTGACAGATCCTGCGCATGACTCTTTGTTCATCAATACGCTGACCGCAGGGAATTATACGATTACGCTCACAGATACTTTAGGGTTCTGTCAATCGGATACTTCGATCACTATTTCTTCACAGCCTCCGCTGGTGCTGGAAAATGACCTTGTAACCTGTGTTCCCAGTCATACATTCCTGACAAATACAGGGGGAAGCGGAACCGGAGTCTGGACAGTTTTAAGCCCGTCGCCGGGAACTGTTTTCTTAGGAAATGCGAATAACCTCAACACAACTGCGAGCTTCCCTGTATTTGGCGATTACTTCCTTGTTTACACAGAAGCGGGCTGCGGAGATGACGATACCGTTAAAGTAACATACGCAGCTACTCCACACTTTGATTTCGACGCCGATTTCTTTGTGTGCCCGGGAGACCTTGAATCGTTGCTCATTGCAGATTCTGCCAATCTGAGCTCAGTTACGTGGGGACTTTCCAATCCTTCGCAGGATACGTTGTATTCGGTGAATCTTGCTCCGGGAACTTATCATGTGCAGGTAGAAAGTAATTTCGGATGTCCGGCAGATACGACTTTCACGATCTCTACACAGCCGGGAGTGATGATCGACAACATCATGCAGATCTGCGGCGACACCGTTGAATTCACGAACAATACAGGAGTTCAGATCGGGCAGTGGAGCTCTTACAGCTCGCCGGGAACAGTGAATTTCCGGGATGATAACGCTTTGAATACCGGTCTCGATGTTTCGGAATACGGTCTTTATCACTTGGTGTTCAGCGAATCGACCTGTAATGATGCAGATACGGTTCATATTAACTTTGTTCCTTATCCTTATGTCGATCTGAATGAAAGTATCGAGTTCTGCTTCGGGCAGTCGGTGGAGATTGTGGCGAATGTAGGCTACCCGGCATTCACGGATGACCTGATGTGGAGTACAGGATCGATTGCGAATTCCATTACAACAGGAATAGCCGGAGAATACTTCGTAACCGTGGAAAATGTCTGCGGAAGCCATACGGATTCCATCCTGCTGATCTCGAAGATCTGTGATTTCGATCTTCCAAACGTCTTTACACCGAACGGCGAAGGCGACAACAACACCTGGAAGCTCATCAATGCCGAAGACATCTTCACCGAATTTACCTGTGTGATCCTGAATCGCTGGGGGAATGTGGTGTTCGAGTTCGACGGTCCGACAGACGAATGGGATGGAAAAGATGCCCAGGGGAATGATGTTTCAGAAGGTGTTTATTTCTACAATATCGAATTCACGACCCTTGCCAATGAATCGTTTGTGAAGCATGGATTCCTGCATCTTGAGAGGTAGGTAGGCGTCTTCATTTTAAAGAATAACCAGAAGCCGGTTTGAAGTTGTCATGCTTCGGGCCGGCTTTTGTTTTTGGAGGAAATAACTGGTACTGTTCCAGAAACGGACTGATTTAACCACAAAGGCACAATGAATAAAGATTATAATTAGACAGGAAAATAGCTCACAATAGTTAATTGTCCGCTAGCGGACAATTTTTGTGCTCTTTAAACATAACACTTCTCTATTAAAAGTGTTTTTTTATCTTTTTGCCTCTTTTAGCCCGTCCGACCACCGGCGGGTGGTAAAAAAAGAAGGCGTACAACATCAGTCCAATTTTAGAACAACCAAATATTCAAAGATCCGTCTGTAAACCCTGACTTTTGATTAATTTCACATTACACAAAAAAGTCAGATCATGGAAGGGAAAATCAAAGTAGGGGTGAATGGATTCGGAAGGATCGGACGTTATTTTACACGTCTTTGTCTCGACAGGAACGATATAGAAATTGTTGTTGTTAACGACCTTGCGCCGATCGGAACGCTGGCCCATTTATTAAAATACGACAGTGTTCACGGAAGGCTGAAATACGATTATACGGTCTCGGGAGATCTGCTCAGCTTCACGGGAGCACAAAAAGATATTCGTTTTACGCAGTTCAAGTCTCCGGAGGATATTCCCTGGGCTGATCTTGGCGTGGACATCGTTATTGAATCGACTGGTTTGTTCCTGACAAAAGAAAAAGCAGAGCTTCACCTCCAAGGCGGAGCGAAGAAGGTAATCCTCAGTGCTCCTTCCGAAGGGGATGATATTTTGAACATTGTAATGGGTGTGAACGATTCCTGGCTCACGGAAAAAGACCTGATCGTGAGCAATGCTTCCTGCACAACTAACTCTGCGGCACCACTGATCGCCGTTATGCGTGAATTATGTAGCATCGAAAGTGCGTATATTACAACCATTCACAGCTATACGACTGATCAGCGCCTGCACGACAGTCCGCACAAAGATCTTCGAAGAGCACGCGCTGCCGCTCAATCTATCATTCCAACCTCTACCGGTGCTGCCAAGGCAATGGGAAGAATTTTCCCCGAGCTGGAAGGTCATGTCGGCGGTTGCGGAATGCGTGTTCCCGTTCCGGATGGCTCACTAACGGATCTTACCATGGTGGTGGATAATCCTCCGACAGTCGATGAGATCAATGCTGCATTTAAAAAAGCGGCCGATGGTAACCTGAAAAACTATTTGCGTTATACGAACGATCCCATTGTTTCGGTTGATATCCTGGGAGATTCGAATTCGTGTATTTTCGACAGCGAGCTGACTTCCGTAGTGGGGAAAATGGTGAAAGTCGTTGGCTGGTACGATAATGAAGCTGGTTATTCGAATCGTTTGGTGGATCTTGCTCTGAAAATGGGGAATATGTAAATCTATGAGAGGCTGGCTGGTTGCGTGCGTTTGTATTCCGATGTGGTTATCCGCACAGGAACAATACGGCGCAGCATTCAGTAATTACACGCCAACGAACAGCGTTTTTATGAATCCGTCATCGATGCTGGATGCTAAGACCTGGCTGGATATTCACATCGTAGGCGCAGGAACTTATGCAAATAACAACCTGGTTTCGGTGAAGGATAACAATCTTACGCGGATCATTCGTACGCAGGGCGAAAACGTGACGGACGACGACCTGGAATACCATCAGAACAAAAATAAGTACCACGCTTACAACAGGACTTTTGTTTCTGTGCTTTCGGGTGTATGGTCGCAGGGAGATCACGCTGCCGGATTGTTTTTTAATGCAAGAAGCTTTACAGCCGTAAGAGGCGTACCGGATTTCGCTGCTAAATTTATCGAAAACGGTGTTCCTCCTTACACCGTTCAGCACAACATCGATTACAGTATTGAAAAGGTGCGGGCAGCCTCGGTGAGCTTTGGGGAAATCCAGCTGAGCTACGCTTACACTTTTCTGAAGAAAAGAAGGAATATGCTGATGGGCGGAATTTCCGTCAAGAAGTTCCTGTCTTATGCCTGCGGTTCTGCGAATATCTACAACATGGATTTTAATGTCCGCTCCGATACACTGGTCACGGTTTACGATCTCCAGGCCGATGGCATGCTGACACCTGAGCCGAAGCTGTATGCCAAAGGAGGAATGGGAATCGATATTGGCTTCACCTATCAGAAAATGATGGGAGAGTGCAGCACTTATTATCCGAATTCAAAACGGAACGGCTGCAGGTACCTTCCTTACAAGTATAAGCTTGGCTTTTCCATCATGGATATTGGATCGGTGAAATTCGAGGAAGACAACCGCCGTTATGCCGGCTACGATTTCCAGTCGTTCGATTGGTACCAGTACTCGGATGTGGACGTAGATGAAGACGATGTGCTGGATGTTTTCGCGGCACAGGAAGGCTCCATAGACGAAGGCCGGGTGAAGAAGACAACGAAGATCCGGCTTCCGACCTATATTTCCGTGCAGGGAGATTACAACCTATGGGCTTCCCGGGTGTATGCGAATGCCGCTATTGTCCAGGGATTGCCTGTGGGCGCTTCCAAATTCGGTGTTCGCCGAGCCAATTCACTGATGGTCGGATTGCGCTACGAATCGAAGATTTTCGATGTTTCCATTCCGCTGAGCCTTTACGAATACAAAACTCCGCAGATCGGACTTGCTTTCCGGATCTATTTCCTGACGATAGGAACTGACAAGCTGCTTCACTGGATGGGGAACAGCAACCTGTATGGAGGAGACGTTTATGCGCACATCAAAGTTCCGATCTTCTATCACCCAAAATGCAAAGCTACTTTCAAAGCGGGCCATAACTACGACCCTTCTAAGATCCGCAGGAGAAAAGACGGGTGTGACGCTTATAATTAGTCTTTAGTCCATAGTGTAAGTCAGTAGTTGTTGCACGAAACTAGGATTCCAATCTGTACCCGATATTTTTTTCAATAAAAAGTTTAACCATTTGGTCAAAGTTCTTACTTTTGCACTTTAACCATATAGTTAAACCATACAATTAATGTCAAAACCTGTTGATAAATCTACGGAAGGAAGAATCCTCGAGGCTGCGAAGGAAGTCTTCATGAAGTATGGTCTATACGGTGCGCGCATGCAGGATATAGCCAACACTGCCGGTATAAACAAGGCATTGCTTCACTATTATTTCCGAAACAAGGAGCGGCTTTTCGATAGGGTATTTGATAATGCGCTGGAAAAGTATTTCGAGCAGATGACTATTTTCGGTGACACATCGCTCCCCATACAAGACCGCATTTTCATTTACATCGATAATATCATCGATTTCTTTTCGGAATACCCGATGATGACGATGTTCATTGTCAAAGAGATAAGCTCCAATCCGGAACTGCTTAAAACCAGGATCATGGAGATTAAGAAGGACAACAATCCCAAATTATTCAGCGTTTTGCAGGAAGGTGTGAAAACCGGTGAGATTCCGCCGATAGATCCTGTGATCTTCGTGGTGAACCTCCATTCGCTTTGTGCTTATCCTTTCCTGGCTTCGCCGCTGTTTAAGAAAATGATTGACAACAATGACCCTATGTGGGAAGATGCAAACAACACAAAGCTCAAAGCCTCCGTCAAGGAATTTGTAGCATTTAAACTCAGTAAAAACAACAAACAGTAATGAAGAAACTAGTCATTTTAATGGCCCTGACCTTCCAGGTGTGTTACGCGCAGAACGATAAAAAGGCTGCTCCGGAAAGCGTGACGCTCGATTCCTGTATTCATTGGGCAAAACAGAACTATCCGCTGATCAGGCAGAACGGATTACTGGCGGAATATTCTGCCTCCAATATCAAAACAATCAATGAGAACTGGTATCCGAAGCTTTCGTTCCTGGCAAAAGGAACCTATAATACGGAAGTCGTAGCGTTCGATATCCCGGGATTCAATACAGCATTTCCACACGATCAGTATGTGGCAAATATCAACCTCGACCAAACGCTTTTCGATGGTGGACAAACCAAAAAGCAGAAGCAGATCGAGCAGCTGAGCACGGGTGTGGAGATCCAGAAAAACGAAGTCGAATTGTACAAGCTTGTTGACCGTGTGAGCCAGATCTACGTGAATATTCTGCTAACACAGGAGAACCTGGAAGTGCTCGACGTTTATAAAAGCGATCTCAATAACCGCCGCAAGAACCTCGAAGCGAATACCCAGAATGGTCTTGCGCTCGAAAGCAGTCTTGACGAGCTGGATGCCGAATCGCTGAAAACAGAGCAATCGATCATCGAAGGCCGCGAAAACCTCGAAGTACTTATACAGACACTGAGCGTTTACGTCGGAAAGCCGATCAGCGATCAGGCTTCATTTGTTGCCGAGCCGATCGGTGGGAAAACAAGCGGTGATGCTATTACGCGTCCGGAGCTGAAATTGCTAGACCTTCAGAGCCAATTGATGGATACGCGTTTCGAGCTGACCAATAAAATGGCGATGCCGAGGATCTCTTTCTTTGCCGACGCGAATTACGGACGTCCGGGACCGAACTTCATCAACCAGAATCTTCGTTTCTTCGGAGATGCCGGACTTTCGATCCGATGGAATATCAGCTCGCTTTACGGATTGTCGAAAGAACAGCAGCGATTCCAGGTGAATCAGCAAATGCTCGAAGTTCAGCGTGAAGTATTTCTCTTCAACCTGAAGAACTCGCTGGCAACCCAGACAGGGCAGATCAATTCCCTGCAGGATATCATAGCGAAGGATCAGCAGATCATCGAAAAACGCCACAGTGTAACAACTACAGCGGCAGCACAGCTGGAGAACGGGAAGATCACTTTAACCGATTACCTCACCCAGCTGAATGCCGAAATGCAGGCAAAGCTCAATCAGAAAATGCATGAGATCAAGCTGATGAGTGCAATGACAACTTACAACACAACAAAAGGAATCAACAATTTTTAAGTAAACGAAGATGGAAAACAATTCAGAAACTCAGGGGTTGCAGGAAGAGCAGCCGAAGAAAAAAAACAACAAACTAAAGATCTTCGCTATCATTGCAGCAGTTGTAGTGATCGTCGGAATTCTGTGGTTCGTTCTCGGAGCGAAGGTGGAAACAACCGATAATGCACAAATCGATGCCGATATCGTTCCGATCCGCTCAAGTGTGATGGGATACGTAAAAGAGATCCGTTTCAAAGACAACCAGCAGGTGAAAAAAGGAGATATTCTCCTGATCATCGACGATACCGATCTGAAAACGCGTGTAGCACAGGCAGAAGCAGCTTTGGAAAACGCAAAAGCAAACCTTGTTTCAGCAAGAAGCAACGCACGTGCAACAGGTCAGAATGCCCAGGCAGCTGTGCTTTCCAGCAGCTCATCCGAGCAGAACATCAATGCTGCGAAAGCAAGACTGACAAGAGCGCAGGAAGATTTTAACCGTACGAAAAACCTGCTTGCTGCAAAAGCGGCGACACAATCACAGTTCGATGCTGCGAAAGCCGAGCTGGATATTTCCAAAGCACAGTACGAAGGAACCATCAGCCAGTACCAGTCCTCAACAGCTTCCTCACAGGGTGTCCGCTCACAGGCAGAATCTCAGAATGCATTGATCTCACTCGCAGATGCACTGGTTCGCCAGCGCGAAGCAGAGCTTATTCTTGCCCAGACACAATTGGGCTATGCAACGGTAATTGCACCATGCGACGGAATCGTTTCCCGCCGTTCGGTAGAAGTTGGTCAGTACATTACGATCTCAGCGCCGCTATGTTCGGTGATCGATAACACGGATCTGTGGATCACGGCGAACTTCAAAGAAACGCAGGTGGATGCAATCAAGCCGGGACAGATCGTTGAGATCAAGATCGACGCTTATCCTTCCCTGAAGATCAAAGGAAAAGTAGGTTCTTACATCGGGGCTACAGGTGCAAAATTCTCCCTGCTTCCTCCCGACAATTCAACAGGTAACTTCGTTAAGATCGTTCAGCGTGTGCCTGTTCGCATCGATATTACTTCCCTTCCCGAATCTCAGCGCAAGTTGTTATTCCCGGGATTGAGTGCATTTGTTGAAGTTAACGTAGAGTAAGACCGTGGAAGCCGCACTTCAAAAACCCACGGAAATTGTCTACCCAACTGGGTCAACCAAGTGGATACTTATCTTAACGGCGATCAGCTGTGCAATTCTCGAATTGCTCGACACGACCATCGTTAACGTTTCTCTGCGCGAGATCAGCGGCAGTATCGGTGCAACAACAACCGAAATAGCATGGGTTATTACGGCCTACGCGATCTCTAACGTGATCATCATCCCGCTCACCAGTATGCTTTCCGACTTTTTCGGGCGGAAAGTCTACTTCACGGCGTCTGTGGTGATCTTTACCTTCGCCTCACTGATGTGTGGTTTCTCGACCAATCTCTGGACGCTGGTTTTCTGGCGATTTGTCCAGGGACTCGGAGGTGGTGGATTGCTTTCCACTGCACAGACCATTATCATCGGGGCATTTCCTCCGAACAAGATCAGTACGGCCAATGCCATTTTCGGTATGGGAATTATCCTGGGGCCAACCTTCGGGCCAACACTCGGTGGATTCATAACGGATAACTTTTCGTGGCACTGGATCTTCTTCGTGAACATCCCGATCGGGATCACCGCAACTATTCTTGCATGGACGTATGTCACCGACCGGCCTGGCGCGACCAAGCCCAGGAAAATCGACTGGTGGGGCATTGCATTTCTCGTAACAGCCGTTGGATCTATTCAATACGTGCTGGAGGAGGGGACAGCGAACGACTGGTTCGAAAGCGAGGAAATCGTGATCATGAGTCTTGTAGCGCTTTTTGGACTGATAGCCTTTATCTGGCGGGAGCTCTCGATCGATTACCCGGCTGTGAATATCGCTCTCTACAGGAATTTCAACCTGGTGATGGGAAGTATCATGAACTTCATGCTGGGATTGATGCTCTTCGGAACCGTATTCATCTTCCCGCTCTTTGTGCAGATATCGCTGGGGTGGACGGCCACGCAAACCGGTTTGTTTATGATCCCGGGGGCGATCTTCACCGCTTTCTCGATGCCTATTGTAGGAGCAATGCTGGGAAGAGGAGCCAATCCGAAGCGCATTATCATTGCGGGGATCATGATGACCTTCGGGTTCGTGATGATGCTGGCGTTCTCGTCGCCCGATTCCAGTGAAAAGAACTTCTACCTGCCGTTCATTCTGCGCGGAGTAGGAATGGGCTTTATGATGTCGCCTATCCTGTCGCTGTCTGTAGCCGGACTTACCGGTAAAGACATGACACAGGCTGTGGGTCTTGGGAACATGATCCGTCAGCTGGGCGGTTCCGTAGGAATTGCACTGATCAATGTATTCCTCACAAGGAAGAATGCAGAAGTCCGCGGAAGCATGATCGGCTACCTGAGTCCGGATGGTCCGGGTGGAGAACGGGTCGCGATGCTGACACAGAATTTCCAGTCGAAAGGATTTTCATTTGACGAAGCCCAGAAAATGGCGTGGCAGTCGATGGAAGGATTACTGTTCAGGCAGCAGGCGCTGGTGAGCTATAACCAGGGATTTTTCATGGTGGGAGTATTGATCCTGTTCTGTATTCCTGTGGTTATGATGATCCGCTATAAGAAAGGTGCGAAATCTGCCGTGGTGAGCGATCATTAACAGGTATAAAGAGACAAGCATAAACGCCCGGGGGATTTTCAGATCTTCCGGGCTTTTTTGTTTACCACATCCACCATGAGTCGGACACGGTGGAAAACATAGAACAAAATAAAGTGTATGGGGATCCGAAAGAACAAGAGATGACGAGCATAGAGCAAGTGAGTAATATCATCACGCAAGAGAGTAAGCTCATCAAGCGAAAGAGTGAAAGCATGGAGCAGGTGAGTAAGCTCATCACGCAAGAGAGTAAGATCATCCAGCGAAAGAGCAGAATCATGATGCAAAAGAGTGAGATCATGGAACAAAAGAGTGAAAGCATGAATCAAGAAATGACGATCATGATGTCACCACAAAGAGAGAATTCATTAAATAACGACTGGATTTCGATGAATTATGCATTAATTCTACAAATACCCCTTTAAAAAGTCAGCTGTTGATAAAATTTTACTGTTTTTCTGATAATGACCCCTCTAAAAAGAATAACTTTGCTGAAAATTTTGAGTTTTATGGCAACTAAACGTCTTCAAGCGTACCAGGATGTACTGAATCGTACACCAAAACACATCGATTACGATGGAAAGAACTCCGATCTCTTCGGTAAAAACGTATTTCACACCGAGGTTATGCGTGAATACCTTCCATCGGATGCTTACAAATCCATGGTAGAAGCCGCTCAGCAGGGAACACGACTCGACCGTAAAATGGCCGACCAGGTAGCTTCAGCAATGAAAGACTGGGCGCTTACGAAAGGTGCCACTCATTATACACACTGGTTCCAGCCTCTGACAGGAACAACAGCTGAAAAGCACGATGCGTTCTTCAAGCCGGTAGGTCCGGGAAGAGCAATCGAGAAATTCGACGGAGATCTGCTCGTTCAGCAGGAACCCGATGCTTCTTCTTTTCCGAACGGTGGGATTCGAAATACATTCGAAGCCCGTGGCTACACGGCCTGGGATCCTTCTTCACCGGCATTTGTGATCGGTAAAACGCTTTGCATCCCAACAATCTTTATCTCCTACACGGGAGAATCGCTCGATTACAAAATGCCGCTGATCAAAGCGCTTCATGCAGTTGACCAGGCCGCAGTGGAAGTTTGCCAGTACTTTGATAAGAACGTCGATAAAGTAAACGCGACATTGGGCTGGGAACAGGAATATTTCCTCGTGGACCAAGCGCTGTTCAATGCACGTCCGGACCTGATGATGACGGGCCGCGCGCTTTTCGGACATTCACCGGCAAAAGGCCAGCAGCTCGACGATCATTACTTCGGTTCCATTCCGGAGCGCGTTACGGCTTTCATGCGTGACTACGAAACAGAAGCGCTTTTACTGGGGATCCCCGTAACGACCCGCCACAACGAAGTTGCTCCCAACCAGTACGAGTGCGCACCGATCTTCGAAGAGTGCAACCTCGCCAATGACCACAACCTGTTGCTGATGGACATCATGGAGAAAACGGCGCGCAAGCACGATTTCCGCGTTCTTTTGCACGAGAAGCCATTTGCAGGAGTGAACGGCTCCGGGAAACACAACAACTGGTCCCTGAGCACAAATACAGGAGTGAACCTCCTGGCTCCGGGGAAAAACCCGAAATCCAATCTTCAGTTCCTGACTTTCTTTGTGAACACCATCAAAGCCATTCACGACAATGCAGGAATTCTGCGCGCATGCATCGCATCTGCCAGCAACGATCACCGTCTTGGAGCAAACGAAGCACCGCCGGCCATCATTTCGACCTTCATCGGTTCGCAGCTGTCGGCCGCTTTGGATGACCTCGAGCTGAGCGTAAAAGCAGGAAAAATGACACCTGAAGATAAGACCGAGCTGAAAATGAACATCGGCAAGATTCCTCAGATCATGCTCGACAACACCGACCGTAACCGGACTTCGCCGTTTGCATTTACAGGGAATAAATTCGAGTTCCGTGCCGTTGGGTCTTCCGCTAACTGCGCTTCTGCCATGATCGTTCTGAATACGATTATGGCCAATCAGCTACAGATCTTCAAAAAAGACGTTGATGCAAGAATAGACAAAGGAGAAGCAAAAGACGAAGCCATCCTGAAAGAATTGCAGAAGATCATCAAAGAATCCAAAAAGATCCGTTTCGAAGGAAATGGTTATGGTGACGAATGGGTGAAAGAAGCCGAAAAAAGAGGATTGGAAAATCTGAAAGATACGCCTCGTGCACTCAAAGCGTGGAGCGATCCGAAAGTGGCGAAACTGTTCAATGACATGAACGTGTTAACGCCGCGTGAGCTGGATGCCCGCCAGGAGATCGAATTTGAAAGCTACATTCTGAAAATGCAGATCGAAGCCCGTTTAATGGGAGATCTCGTGCAAACGCACATTATCCCTGCGGTGATCGAATACCAGAACCGTTTGCTCACGAATATCCAGGGAATCATGAGCGCATTGGGAGAAAAAACCGGTAAAGATGCTGCGAAAGCGCAGATCGAGCTGGTGACAAAGATCTCAGAGCACCTCAACAAACTGAAATCGAATGTAGACACGATGCTTGCCGCACGTAAAGTAGCCAACAAGGTCGAGCATGCCGAAGCCAAAGCAATTGCTTACTGCGATGATGTGAAGATCTATTTTGACGAGATCCGTTACCACGCAGACAAACTTGAACTGCTGGTAGACGACGAATTGTGGCCGTTGCCTAAATTCCGAGAGATGTTGTTTACGCGCTAATTGAATTAAATAGAAAAACAAAACCCCGGTCGAAAGCCGGGTTTTCTGTTTAAAGTCGCTCTTTTCGTACGGACCGGCTGAAACTGCAATCGCGTTTATTCCTTACATTTGAAAAAACAGCTTCCATGAAACTAGCTTTCTTATTTCTCTGTTTCACTTCGCTTTCCATTGCGCAGAAAAGCGGCGGAAAGAAATTCCATAACGATGCGGTCTTCGAGTTTTATGGCGACACCATCATCAACGATACTTTTTTCATGGAACGGGTCATTCGCAAAGACAGCTATCATGCTGTATTCATCGAAACAAACAGGGATTCGCAGTTTCACAATAGATTAATGGATTTCAGCATGGACCAGGAGGAGAGCTTTGCTTACGGATTGGAGCGGATCAAAGAATCGGGGCAGAAAATCAGCCAGTTTGATAGGAAGGAGCTGCCGTCCAACTGGCTTCCGCTGTGCAGTTACAATGGCAAGCTCTACATCGAAGCGCCGGCCGACTGGGGTTCTGCAGGACGAATGATCATCAGCGATTCGCTTTTCATTAACTGGGGATCTATGGATGGTCCCGATCCGGTTCCGCTGGCTAATGTTGAAAAAAACGGTGAGACCTGGCACATTTCACAACAGCTCTACGAATTGCCGGAGCAGCAATCTTACCAACCGGCCGATCTTTATATTCGTTTCATTGACAGTGAAAAAGGCATAGCGCTTTGGGAATACCGTCAGGATAATGAATCATTTTATTCACTCTACGTTGACGCCGGTAAAGCCAAAAATTTCGATGCCGTTGTGAATTACTGCGAGACCGAGAAATGGTCGGAATTCCAAACCGACGAGATCGATTACACCTTGTTTCTTCCCAAAAACTAACCGATTAACTTCAAGAAAAACCGGCGATGTCAGGAATTCCTTTTATTACTTACCGAAAATTCAACGATGAACATGCTGCTGCCGATCTGATAGCATTGCTTCGGGCCTGCGGGATCGAATGTGAATTCGAGAATGCAACGCAGAATTTCGATCCTTCATTTGCATTTAACTCCCTGTCGAAAGATTTTCGCGTTAAGCTGGCAAAACAGGATTTCGAACGGGCAGACGATAAGATCCGGGAGTTTTACGAAGAGCAGGCCATGGAAGTTGATGAAAGCTATTACCTGTTTTCGTTCACTGAAGAAGAGCTGATCGAAGTACTGGCGAAACGCGATGAATGGAGCGAGCTTGATTTCGTTCTCGCCCGCAGGCTGCTCAGGGAAAGAGGCTATGTTTTTCCGCGTGAAGCCATAGAGCAACTCAGGGATCAGCGTGTGGAAGAACTGGCAAAGCCGCAGAACGAACGTGCAGCCTGGGTTGTTTTCGGATACATTTTCTCAGCAGTTGGTGGTTTGCCCGGCTTTATTATCGGATGGGCGCTCCTGATGAGCAGGAAAACACTCCCGAACGGTGAAAGCGTTTACAGCTATTCCGAGAATAACAGGAAGCACGGAAGATGGATCATGTATGCCGGCGCTTTGGGAGCTTTTTTCTGGATCTGGCAATTCCTGCAGGGCCTTGAAGTTTTGTGAAGTAATCATAGATTGTTGAGTATTAAATTCTTAAATCGAATTTGACGGTTGTGGAATGAATAATTCAATTTTAACAGTCCACCGATTGAACCAAACAGGCTTTTACGTGTATCATGAGCTTTAAGAAATGAACGTATGAAAATCCTGGTTCCTGTTTTTATCTTCTTTGCCAGCTCGTTTTATGGTCAGACAACCTTGATCGCTCACAAAAGTCACAGCGGAAACGAGTCAACCTTTGCGCTGGCAGATCCAGGCAATTTCGGGTGGATCGAACCGGTCTATTCTCCGAATATCCTTAAAATTATTCAATTGTCGGACACTTCGGTTATCGTGATCACTGATCATTACGACAAAGCAAAACAAACAGACACGATCTACAACGATCCTTTCCTGAGCAATCCTGACATGGACTTTGAAACGAAAAAAGGCATGTTGGGCGCGCGCATCGAATACATTAATTTGGATCAAGCAAAGGAAAAAGCGACCGACTCACTTATCCGGCCCGCGAAAGAAGAGATTGTTCCTGTCCAGGAATCGACTACACCTTTAAAAGAGAAAAAGAAAAATCACCTGTTCCTACTGTTTATAATAGGTGGCGGCATGTTTACAGGCATGATGATCATCTTCCGCAGATCGCCTTCCAGCATAGAATACACACATTAATAGTTTACAGTTATGAAATTACTTCCGATTATTTTTCTTTGCGTCTCGGGCACTTTGTTCGGACAAACAGCCTTGATAGCACACAAAAGCCACAGCGGGACCGTTGCCACCTTTGCCTTTGCAGATCCGGGCAATTTCGGAGAGCCGCCTGCCGCACTCGTTAAAGTGAGCAAGCTGAACGATACGACATTCGTGATGCAGATGGATCAGTGGGCCAATCACAGGATCGATACTGTTTATAACCATCCTGTTCTGAGCGATCCGAATATGACAGTTGACAGTATGCGGCAGTTTTTCTTCCGGGGAGAGCAGGCTGTTTTTGAGAATTTCGAGCCGAAGGTAAAACCCGATTCTGCTGCCGTTAAAACCAAGGCTCAATCAACGGATAAAGTCAAAGTTCCGGAAACGAAGAAAACGACAAAGGCTCCGGTGAAGAAAAAAGGATTCCTCCTTCTGTGGATCATTGGTGGCGGAACATTCATAGGTATGCTTTTCCTAACCCGCAAGCGCAAATCGCGAACAATTCAATATTCCTAATTAATTTCAGACCTTATGAAAACGATACTTATTCTTCTCGCTCTTGGTATTCAGCCGCTTTTCGGGCAAACGACTCTAATTGCTCACAAGAGCCACAGCGGAACTGCTGCAACTTTTGCCCTGGCAGATCCGGGAAACTTTGGTATTCCGCCGAGCAGGTTGGTTAAGATCACAAAGCTCAGCGATACGTCGGTCGTACTTACCAATTCCCGCGGTGGCATGATGGAAGAAAAAGATACGCTTTACAATCATCCTGTTTACAGCGATCCTGCTATAACGGTCGACAGCATGCGTAATTACGCACGGGTAACAGAATATTCTTCTAAAGAGCTGGAATTTGAGAACTTCGACAAAAAGCAGGAAAAAAGCACGAAGGTGAAGGAAGAAACCGAAAAGATGGAAAAGCAATCAGAAAAGCCATTCGGAAAAACGAAACCGGCGAAAGAAAAGAAGAAGAAAAAGAGCAGCTTGCTGCTGTTCTGGATCATTGGAGGAGGAACCTTTACGGGAATTCTTTTACTTTCCCGCAAACCGCAGCGAAGTGCAAAGTATGCGTAATTACTTCGGCTGGCTGCTCTTTTTTTCTGTTTCGTGGTGGATTGTTCTGCTGCCTTATGAGTACCAGCTGTTTTCTGTTGTACTGGATCCCTTTCATACAGTTGCTCAAAGTCTCATCACAGCAATTGCGGGTCCGGTGCCTTTTTATTCGGACAGCAGCGGAATGTACTTGTTGCTGATCGTATGTCCTGTTTTGGGAGTACTCACAGCCGGATTAATGCTGCTCCCGGTATTCAGAAAATTCCGTAACAAAGGATTTTACCTGGCGAAAACAGTCATGACCTGGTTTCTTGTGCTTGAATTGTGGAAATACGGCTGGATCAAGCTGATCAAGCTTCAGTTCTACCTTCCGGAGCCTAATACCGTGTATTCGTCGCTGGGCGGACTTTCGAAAGACATCGCTTACTGGTCGGTGATCGGCAGCTCGCATTCCTACGTTGTTTTTATGGGAATTACCGAGCTGATTGCAGGTGTATTGCTGCTTCTCCCCCGAACACGATTTCCCGGATTGTTGCTGGCGCTGGGAATTTTCATCAATGTCGTAATGGTCAATTTCTCGTTCGACATCTCCGTAAAGCTGTTTTCGTTGACTTCCCTGTTAATGGTTGCGATTGTTCTCACAGGCTATCGAAATCAGTTCCGTTACATGCTGCAATTACCCGTTAAGCCTGTTGTTCGGGAGAATCGTACGAGGCATCCATGGGAAAACTGGTTGGTGGCTTTGGTCGTTTCGCTTTTTGTGGTGGAATCCGTTTATCCGGCGGTTGTCATGGAAAGTATGAATGACGATACGCTGGAGCGCCCGGAACATCACGGTGCTTATACTATTGCAGCACATCCGCAGCTTGAACGTTTATATATTCATCGGAAAGACTATGTTATCTTCGAAAACAGGGAAGGGGCACAGCTGGATTTCCGGATCAAAGCAAAAAACGGGGAAAACTGGTCGCTGATCGATGAAAGAACGCAGAAAGAAAGCACGCTGAGCTGGAATTCTCCACAAGAAGCTATTCTTCAGCACGACCGGATTTCTGACACTTTATCGCTGAAATTAATGCCTTACAGGGATCTTCCGCTGCTCCGGAAATCGTTTCACTGGATTTCGGATGAGTTCCATTGATCGAAAACTATAATCGTCATGCAGGCTTTGGATGCATCCAGAGCCTACGATATATCAACCATATATCTGGCAGCTGAGAGGAATCTTGCAAAAAGAAATCGCAAACAGATTTTCGCTTTAATACTATACCTATATTTGCCTTGTTAATAATCAGTCTAAATAAGATGCGATTAATTATAGCTGACAGTAATGAGATTGTGCGAATCGGGTTGAGAACTGTTCTCGCCTCGGAAGCCAATGTGGAAATTGTTGGCGAAGCAAGATCGAGCGCCGAGCTTTTCGATCTCGTAAAGAGCTTCGGAACCGACCTCGTACTGATCGATTATACATCTGCCGGCTTTTCCATCGACATCATTCCACAGGTACTTCAGAAATTTCCTTCCGTTCAGATCGTTGCTATTACGCCCGAACAATCTGCGCAAACGCTTGTAAATGCCTTGCGAAGCGGCGTCAAAAGCTACGTAAAAAAAGACTGCGACAGCTCGGAGATCATTCTTTCGGTGAAAGAAACCTGGCGCGGGAATAAATTTTTCTGCGGCCAGATCCTGGAAACAATCCGCGATGCTTCCATCGATGTGAACGATATCGACTTCGATTCTTTCAGCTGTGAGCCGGTAACGCTTTCGGAAAGAGAGCTGGAGATCATAACGCTGATTGCCGAAGGATTAACGAATAACCAGATCGCCGACGGACTTTGCCTGAGCAACCACACGATCAATACGCACCGCAAGAATATCATGGCCAAGCTCGGCGTTAAAAATACAGCCGGAATTGTGATGTATGCCGTGAAAACAAACCTGGTTTCCCCAAATAAATTCCTGTTTGCTTCCGAGTTGGGGAATTGAAGCCGGAAATACGATTTTTTTTCGGCAGTCGTTGAACCTTATCGTACCTTTCCTGTACCGCCCTGAAAATTGAATACTATGTATCGTTTGCTTTTCTTATTCATACTTATTTCAGCTCTTCCCGCCGCGGCACAATCGGAGAACTCGAATGTGCGTCCTGCAACCAATACCGTTAATTCAACTAATTCCAATCAAAATTATTCCATTCCCGATACCACACGGCTTGAGTTTTACAAGCTGGAAGAAATGGAAGAAACCGAAGTAACCAAGGAGATCAGCACAAAAGCATCGCGGGCAGATAAAAAACAGCTGGAAAAGAATAATAGCACGGACCTGCAGCAATCAAGTGTTTCTATTCCGATTTCAGATACGCCGGCATCTTCTTCTCTTATGATGCAGCAGCAATTCGAATCGAACCAGGTCAATTCTTCCCGCCAGTATTCGCGGCGTTCGGCTTCGCCCATCGAGCAGATGAATATGGACCAGAGTGTTCAGTATTACCAGGCTGTCCAGCCCGAATCATTTGAAACGCATTTTTATACTTACCTCGCCGGACACTACAATGTAGACCTGTATCCTGAGCTGGAGGCTGCTGCGCTTCTTGCACCTGAAAATACCGAAGTGAAAAAGCAGGAGGCCGCCTATTTTATAATCAACTCAGAAACGCCGGCTGCGCTGGTAAAGATCGGTGAGCTGGTAGAAGAAAACATCATTACGAAAGGCCAGCTTGCTTATGCGAACGATCTGCTGGTCTCAGGGCAGGAAACAAATGCCATCATTGTAACTCACGGTTTCGAAGACATGCTTTCTGCTTATTATGTACAGAATCAGCTGGGAGTGAGGCCGGATGTTCAGCTGCTTTCGCTCGATTTTATGCAAAGTGAAAAATACCGTTCCGACCGCGCTGGTGAAGGGCTGGTGCTTCCGGAGTCGGAGGTAATTGATACGGCTTATCTGGCGAACCTCTGCGCATCGAATGCCGACAGAAATCTTCAGTTATCGCTCACACTGCCAAAAGATTATTTACTTGGAATGAAAGAGAAGCTTTACCCGGTGGGACTCACGTTCATGTATTCGGAAACACCGGTTGATAACTTCAGTGAGAACAGCGATCTCTGGTATTCTTCCATGAAGAAGGAGCTCGTTTCGAAACCAATGAATGACAGTGGTGATAAATGGTCGGCCAATTACTTGCCAATGATCGTTACGCTCAGGAAACAGCTGGTACTTCTGAATGAGACCGGAAAAGTGAAAGAGCTTGATAAGATTATCCTGGATCTCGGCGCAAGAAACAACGCAAAAGAAAAAGTGAAAAAGTATACTTACTGATGCGGTTGTTCAAAAAGGAATACGGCTCACTTTCCGACGAGCAGTTGGTAATCGCTATGGCAGGCGGAGACCAGCGAGCGTTCGATCATTTGTACAAAAGGTATTCCGGGCCGCTCGTGTCGTATTTTATGCGCATGATGTGGAAAGACCGCGAAAAAGCAGAAGATTTTGTTCACGATCTTTTCACCAAGCTGATTCACCGTCCCGAATTGTTCGATCCGTCGCGCTCGTTTAAAACCTGGGTGTACTCCGTGGCTAACAATATGTGCAAAAACGAGTACAAGAAGCAGGAAATACGAAAGAACACGAGTAATGGGCTCGACAGCAGCTACCCGGTTTCCGATCCGAATAAGAATACAATGAATGAAGCACACAATGCTCTGTTCAAAGAAGCTTTCGAAGATCAGCTCCTCGAGCTGGATCAGAAGCACCGTGAAGTTTTTGAAATGAGACATTTCGACGGTTTGTCGATGAAAGAAATAGCCGAAGTACTGGTGATTAGCGAAGGAACGGTAAAATCCCGTTTATTCTACGCAACGAAGTACCTGGCAGAAGGATTAAAAGCATTTCATCCCGTGCACACCGCATAAAGATGAGTAAAATACTAACACTGACGGATGAAGATCCGTCGCAGCAACTGAGAAAATGGAAGCAGTAGTTGAACAGATCATTAAAAGGCGTACCTACGGAACATTGTCCGAAGAAGAGCGCAGTGCCGTTAGCGAATGGTGCAGCTCCGAAGAAGAATTTGTCCGGATGAAGCAGTTTTTGCTGGAAGTGGAAGACATTTCTTCTACCTTGAGAACAGAGCCTTCGCAGGAGATTAAAAACAGCCTCGATTCGATTTTCGTCTCGAAACACGGAGGAATTCGCGCGGACTGGACACCCAGCCAGACGGTTGAAGCGACTCCTGAGGTGAAGATCATTCCTTTGCATCAGAAAACATGGTTTCGCGCAGCAGCTGTTGCAGCTATTTTGCTGGGGACGATTCCCCTGTGGGACATGACAGATAACGAAGTAAAAGATGGTCCGGAACCAATCGCAAAACTGGAAGCTCCGAAGGAAGCTGAAAAGCCATCTTCTCCGGAAGTAAGTGAAAGTCCGGTCGTTTCAACGGCTAAATCAAAAAGCGAAACCGTAACGACCCGGGAAGAAGAACAATACGCAGGTCAGTTTACCGCCTCAGATGAAATTCCGGAAGCAATGGGCAAATTCAAAACGATCTCCGAGCCTTCCTTCGATGGCACATCGGGATTCTCTTTTTCTGCGACTGCTCCGATGTCAGCAGGCAGTGATATTTCATTGGCTCCGGCTTTGTCGTCTTATACCGTACCCGGAACTGTTTTCAGCGCCGGAAGACAGGCCGATCTGAATCCTTACGGAACAGACAAAGATGTGGATAACATTGCTGCAAAATCGGTATCGATGGCAGAACAACCGGAAGACTTATTTGATTTCATCGTTCCTGCTTTTTAAGGTCAGTTAGTTCGGATCAGATTCGATTGTAAATTACAAAACAATCATTTAAGCAAATCTACCACCTGGTCGATTGCAAGCTGAGATTCCTTTAAGAAAGTGGCGGCTATCCAGACGTGAAATAACTTCGGGTACTCATAGTAATTCATAGCAATTCCTTCGGCTTCCATCATTGCTTTGAATTTCCTGGCGTCGGCTACCAGCATTTCTTTCCCCCCAGTAAACAGGCTGATCTTAGCTAATCCGTCCAGGTTTCCGTAAATCGGACTGACAAGCGGGTTTTTGGTGTCCAGTTTTCCGGCGTAGGCAGCTCCTGCCATTTGCGAACCTTCCACATCCAGCATAGGATCACGACTTTCGAGTTTTATCACTTCCGGGTTGGTCATTGTTACATCGAGCCAGGGCGAAAGCAGGATGATCTGCTGCGGCTGGGCAATTTTATCCTTTTTAAGTTGCTGTGCCAGCGACAGTAAGAATCCTCCGCCCGCACTGTCTCCCATCAAAACGATGTTGCTGCTTTTGGTCTTCGTTAAGAGTTTTTTGTAAACATGTTCGATCATCGGGAACGTAGTTTCCACAGTGTTCGCCGGTGCAAGCGGATAATCGGGCATCACAATGCTATAGCCGGTTTTTCTTACCAGCTCTCCGATCAGCGCCCAGTGCTGCTTTACCATGTTTCTGACATAGGCGCCTCCGTGAACATACAGAATATAACGTTCCGCGGTCATAGTTTTTGGTGAGATCGTATAAACCCACCTTGCGTCGATCATGTTCGTGTCGATGATGAATTCTTCAAAGAAGCTTTTGGGGATACTGGCCCCGGTTGTATCGAAATCGTTTCGCTTAAAGGATTTCGCCAAGCTATGCTTGCCTTTGATTCTCAAAATGGCTTTAGATGCAACTGCTTTAAAACTTTGTGACTTCGGGTGAATATAAACGACAGAGCTATCGGGATTTACCTGGGCATGGAAGCTTTCCGGCAATGCAAATGCGAGTACTAAAAATAGGAGCTGTTTCATACGAAGGAAGTTACTCCTTTTACCGACTAAGGGATTTCGGGAAACTGCCAAAAAGACTTAAACAGCACATTTGGGAATCATTAACTGCCTGCGATCTCTTTCAGACCGGCTTTCAGCTCAATGATCCTGTTCAGCTTGCCGCGCTCCCGGATGTTCCTGGATGTTTGTGTGTAAAAACGATGATCGTCTTCGAGGTAGCTTAACTGGAAGATCATCCATTCTTCGTCGCTCATGGTATTCCCGAAAGCTTCCATTTCGGCGCGCAGTTTTCCTGCGACCATGAAGTAATCCGCCCGGCCAAGGTAATCGTGATCGGAATCGCAAATGATCTGTTCCAGGAGCGTTACCGGTTCTATGCCGTGACTTGTTGCCATGATCATAGAACGGATGGCAGCTATCTGAAGATCATCGTAACCGTATTTCGGAAGCGATTTTTCCATCAGCCTTACACCGTGCAGCTCGTTTCTTTCGTAAGTGAAAATGAAGCCCGTATCGTGGTAAAGGACGGCGGTTCTTAACAGCATCATCTCTTCTTCCGATAATCCTTCAAGTTTTCCGAGCCTGATCGCTGATTTCTCCACATTCAGCGTATGTGCCAGGTCGTGGTAGATCACTTCTTCGGGAAGCGTTGATTTTAAGCGATTGATGATATCGTTCCGCATGTGCTCGAAATCGACGGAGGAAATGTGACAGCGCTTTCTCAGATCTACGTTTGCCAGTTTGCCATCGCCGTAAAGACTGTGCTCTTTTTTGAGCTTTTTCAATGCATAAAGATCCATCGTTCCGCCGCGTTTCTTGATGGGAACGTTTCCCAAATGATCTTTTTCGAAAAGGTCTCCACAATCGTCGATAATCGCCTGTGTAACGGTGATCTCATCAATTTCGCTCAGCTGCTGTGCGCGGGCGGCAATGTTGACCGTATCTCCCCAGACATCGAAGCTGTAGCGCGATGCTCCAATGATCCCCGCAACCAGCGGACCGGCGTGAATTCCGATGCGGATCTCCCAGTAATCGCGTTTCAGGGCGCGGGCAACTTCCTTTTCGTTGCGGAGAAAATCGCGCATTTCCAGGGCGGCAAGACAGGCGCGCAGAACCGGTTCTTCATTGGTTTCCGTTACGCCGGAAAGCGCCATGTAAGCATCGCCGATCGTCTTGATCTTTTCCAGCTTGTAGCGCTCGGTGATCTCATCGAAACGGGTGAAATAATATTCGAGCCGCTTTACGAGCTTCAAAGGCTTGATCGATTTCGCCTTCATCGAAAAATCAACGAAATCAGTGAAAAGCACAATGCCTTTGTCGACTCGTTTCGGAGAAAATTTGCCGTTATTATTCAGGTCTTCGAGAACGGTTCGCGGAAGAATGTTCCCCAGCAGCTGGGCAATGCGCTTGTCTTTATAATAAAGCGATTTGTAGACTTCGATCTTTGCCTGGATCAGGTGCGGATTGAATGGCTTACTGATAAAATCGACCGCACCGCTGTTGAGTCCGCGTAAAAGCTTGGATCCCGTTCGGGCGTTTTCTGTGATAACGATGCAGTAATTCGTATGGGTCTGATGTCCGTGGAGCAGGTCCTGGAAATCATCCATGGAAGTAAAGTTCGGACTGTCGATATTGATGAGAATGATCCCGGCTTCTCTTCGCTGAAGGATCTGGTGCGCTTCCTGTATCGAAGCGCATGGAATAAGGATGTTCCCTCCACCGCCGAGAATTTCCCTCAGAGCCAGCTGGTCCGTTTCATTGTCGTCGATTATCAGGATATTGATCAGCCTTTCCATATTCCGTAGTTAATTCGATGAAATTACGGAAATGTTTTTTGATTGGCGCCCGCAGATTTATGGATTTTATGTTGGAGTTGTGCGGAACAGATCCTGATTGTACAAGGGAAGGTGCTGTTTGTACATTGGCCGGGGAAGGCTTTCTGCCGAGCTTTGCCGTATAATCTTCGCGGTCCCTGGTGCTGCGGACGAATGATCACTTCTATGAAAAGCTTTAGCATATTCATGATCCGGCGGATTTTCCAAATAGGATTACTAATCCCTGTAGTATTGCCTATCGGCCTGAACTCCCAGACTTTTCTGAATGGGAGTTTTGAGAATACTACGGCTACATCCTGGGCAAATAATGTGCTCAATAACCTGCGAAACGACCAGTTCAACGCTTTGGTGCCGAATTGTCATTCTTACGGCGAGCTGGTCCAGGGAATCGAAGGACACCTCGACCTGATGCACTTTTTCTGGTCTCAATGGACCCAGGTAGAAGCGGCACAGGATGGAGACTGGTATGTCGGTTTGGGAGAAGATCCGCGTGATCGGCTGGCGATGGAATTGTCACAGCCACTGGTACCTGGAGCGGATTACACGATAAGTTACTACGAAAAAGGAACTTCGAATTCCCGACCGATCACTTTCGGACTTTCAACTTCCGATCATGAGAACGGAACAGTTATTCATACAACTGCTTCTGCCGCTCCCATCGATGTATGGACGGAACGCATTTTTTCCTTTACAGCTACCAATAACGGTACATTTATAACACTTCGTCAAACAGTCGGGATGCAATCCTGGGTGATGATCGATCATTTCACGATCACTTTGAATCCCTGTGAAGTATCGGTTGATCTCGGCGCCGACCAAACGATCTGTCGCGGTGAGCAGGTGCTGCTTGATGCTGGTATGGTTCCCGGGGCAATTTACCAGTGGAGCAACGGATCCGCCGGACAGTTCCTTGAAGTTTCGGAATCGGGGACGTGGTTGGTAACGCTGGCAAAGCCGGGATGCAGCGCTTCAGATGAGATCGCTGTATCGGTAGAAGAGCTTCCAACTGCTGAGTTTTCACCCGATGTAGTACAGGGATGCGCGCCGCTGAGTGTTCATTTCTCCAATGATTTTCCGCTTCCGGGGCAGGCTGTAAGCTGGGATTTTGGTGACGGTACTACAGGTTCCGGGCAAAATGGAATGGACCATGTATTCCAGGGTGAAGGATGCTTCACTATTTCAATAACCGTTGTTTCAGAGCATGGCTGCACCGCATCTTCCATTGCAGGAGACCTGATCTGTATTGCCCCGAAACCAGTGGCTGCTTTTTATCATTCGCCGACTACTGTCTGGTCAGACGATCCTACGATTCATTTCTACAACACTTCGGTGCTGAGTGCGGAAAATCACTGGGACTTTGGCGATGGCTATGTGTCGGAAGAAGCGAATCCTGTGATCGGTTTTCCCGGAATTGCTGCTGATCATCCTGTTCGGCTGATCGTTTTTTCAGACCAGGGCTGCAGCGATACGGTAATTCATCTTGTTGCCGTTGAACATAGATATGATCTGTATGTTCCGAATGCATTCACACCGGATGGAAACGAACTGAACAACATTTTCTTGCCGGTCATCGGGGCAGGTTACGACCTTAACGATTATGCGCTGGAAATTTATAATCGCTGGGGCGAGCTGCTGTTCGAGTCCCGCAATGCGAATCGTGGATGGGATGGAGTTTATGCCGGTCAACTGGCTGAAGATGGAGCTTATGTATGGGAGATAACTATCGGAGATCTGTACAGCGATGCGCGGATCGTACAGACGGGAACAGTGAGCTTGGTCAGGTGATCCTTCGTTTGGAGCAGAGTGATGCCCGAACAGATCAGAGCTGCGATTCCAGCACTTCTTCCAATCCTTTTTCTGCTTTCGTGAGTTCAAGGATTTTCTGAATAACGCCGTCAACGATAGAATCCGGGCAGCTGGCTCCTGAAGTAACGGCGATAAGCATACCGGGTTTCCCTGGAAACGGCGATTGGATTGCCTCAAGCTGCTTCGTATGAATGTTGAAGCTGTTGATACTTCCATCTTCATTGATCTCCGAAACGTCTTTGATAAAGTAAACAGGACATTTCTGCTCGAGCAATTCCACCAGGTGAGTGGTGTTCGAACTGTTGTAGCCTCCCACCACAATTGCCATGTCAGGATTCGTTTCCATGAGTCCCAGCGTTGCCGACTGGTTGTCGTTGGTGGCATAGCACAAAGTGTCTCTCGTATCTGCGAAATGATCTTTCCCGTTTTCTTCGCCGTATTTTTCAGTAACGACAGCTTTCAGGTATTCTGCGATCTCCTGTGTTTCTGTGGCGAGCATGGTTGTCTGATTCACGACACCCATTTTCGAGAAATGCAGATCCGGATCGAACCCTTCGGTGTGCTTTCCGGCAAAGAACGTGTAAAATTCTGTTTTCGGTCGCTCTCCGCGGATGAACTCGGCCAGCAGCTGCGCTTCCTCCAGGTCTTTTACGATTACGGAAGGAGCAGTTGCTGCGCTGTGTGAAAACGTCGCCCTGGTCTCCTCGTGGTTGTATTTGCCATGGATGACGATCGTATGAAATTCCTGTCCAAGCTTTTCGGAACGGTTCCATACTTTTTCAACGAAGGGGCAGGTCGTATTGTACTTCTCAACGTTTACTCCTTTGGAGGCGAGCAGCGCTTCGATCTCGAGTGTTGTTCCGAAGGCGGGAACGATGACGACATCTTCCGGCGTGATCTCGTCCCAGGGAATGAGCTGTTTTCCCGAAGTATCCTGGATGAACCGGATTCCATGCTGGATCAGATCTTCGTTCACTCCGGGGTTATGGATCATCTGGCTTAGCAGGAAAATCCGCTTTCCTTCATTCTCGGCAATGGCGCGGTAAGCTATTTCAATGGCATTCTCCACACCGTAGCAAAATCCGAAGTGCCGGGCTATTACCAGGCGAACATTTCCGAAATCGAGCTCAGTAGGAGTGAAGTCGCGTTTGCGCGGGTCCTGAAGCTTGCGAAAAGCTTTCACTTTACTGATAATCGGTGAACGGTAAAACTCCGGGATCTCAAACTGTTTCATGTGCTTTAATTGCAGGGTAAAGATACGAATACGTGGTGTAATACATAAATGTAAAATGGAGAATGTAAAATTGAAAAGCAGAGAATGTAAATTGAAAAGCGGATCCGTCTTTTCAATTCGCCTGTAATTGCTATTTCCGCATGCATCATTCTCTTTTACTTATTATATCGCTGCTTTTCGTTGTTTTCATGCTGATCATGCTCGGTCAGCGGATAAAGATCTCTTACCCGATTTTCCTGGTTATTGCCGGGCTGGGAATAGGATTTATTCCAGGAATTCCTTCTATTGCGATTGATCCGGAGCTGATCTTCCTGATCTTTCTCCCTCCTTTACTCTATGAAGCTGCCTGGAAAACGTCCTGGAACGACTTCTGGAAGTGGAAACGGCCGATCGCGCTGCTTGGCTTCGGATTGGTGATCTTTTCTTCCTGTGTTGTTGCCTGGATCTCTGAGAGCATGATCCCGCAATTTACTTTAGCTCTCGGATTCCTGCTTGGCGGCGTGATCTCACCACCCGATGCGGTTGCGGCTTCTTCCGTGCTGAAAGGAATTACGATCCCGAAACGCATTATGGTGATCCTGGAAGGAGAAAGCCTGGTGAACGATGCTGCCAGTTTGATCGTTTTCCGGTTTGCGCTGGTGGCTGTTGTTTCGGGAACATTTGTATTCCAGCAGGCCGCAACAAGCTTTTTCAGCGTCACACTGATGGGAATCGTTACAGGGCTGGTCGTAGCTCATGTCTTTTACGCCATCCACCGCTTTTTTCCTACAACCCCGAGCATAGATACGGCACTGACTTTTCTTGCTCCGTATTTCATGTACCTCGCTGCGGAACAGTTCCAATTCTCCGGAGTGATGGCGGTGGTGACCGGCGGATTGTTCCTTTCTTACCGTTCTCACGAGCTTTTCAATCACCAGTCGCGCATTCAGACATACGGAGCCTGGGCAACCGTCGGCTTTATTCTGAACGGACTTGTTTTCATCATGATCGGCCTTCAGCTTCCTGCTATCATTGCAGGTCTGGGAAGCTATTCGATCGGAGAAGCGATCTATTATTCACTGGTGATCTGTGCCTGGATCATTGTTATGCGGATCGTCTGGACTTACATTTTTGCTTTTCTTCCGCGGATCATGAGCCGGAAGATCCGGGAGCGCGAGAATAATCCGGGCTGGAAAGGTCCGCTGGTGATTGGCTGGGCAGGAATGCGCGGGGTGGTTTCTCTTGCTTCTGCGCTTTCAATCCCGCTTTACCTGACAAACGGAGAGCTCTTTCCGGAGAGGAACCTGATCCTCTTTATCACTTTTGCGGTCATCTTTGTTACGCTGGTCATACAGGGACTGACACTTCCGCTGCTTATTCGTTTCCTGAGGATCGAAGAGATCGATGAAACCACTCCGGCGGAGGAACAGGATACGGCCATTAAGCTGCGACTGATGCAGGCTTCGCTGAGACAGCTCACGGAAAAGCACACGGATGCACTGACGGAAAACGAGCTGGTGGAATTCCACAAAAAGCAGCTGGAAAGCGATATTTCGATCTATTCACAGAAGCTGGAATCGCTGGAATGCGACGAAACGGAAAAGAATGAGATCGATCGCTATAATAATGTGCTTCGCGATCTGTTTACCACGCAGCGATTGGAGCTGGTGCAGCTTCGCAAGGAGAAAGTGTTCTCGGAAGACGAGCTGAAGAAACACGAAGCTTCACTGGACCTGGAAGAGGCGAAGATCAACAGGACGGGCTATTAAGATTCGGGACATTAGGTTGTCCTTAACAACTGAAAATCGTGCCGTTATATAATCCTGTCATCCTGAGCTCTTGAAATCTTAAATCCTGATTTCAATCCGTAACGCGGACGATGACTTTGTCTATCCTTGCTCCGTCCATGTCTACCACTTCGATCTCGAAATTCATCCACTGGATGATCTGTCCCGGTTTTGGAATGGAGCGTACTTCGTTCATTACGAGCCCGCCTACAGTTGTGTATTTCAGGTCGGTTGCTACTTCTTCCAGGTCGAAATGACGGAAGAACTCGGCCAGCGGATATTGTCCGTCGATGAGCCACGAGCCATCTTCACGCTCAACGAAAGAGAACTCTTCCGCATAGAAATCGGAGAAATCGCCGATCAGCGCGTGTAACAGGTCTTTCATCGTTACGATTCCCTGTGTTTGCCCGAATTCGTCGGAAACGATCCCGTAGTGAACCTTGGATTCCTTGAAGTGAATAAGTACCTCATAAGCGGAAATATGCTCCGAAATAAATGACGGTGTCATCAGGTGCTTCGCCAGGTCGAAATCCGGGGAATTGATGTGACGGAATAAATCTTTCAGCATCACGACTCCGACAACGTAGCCTTTATCTTCATCGTAAACAGGATAAAGTGAGTGCATTTCCTGGTTCACAGTTGAACGAATGGTCTCGATATCGTCGTGCATGTGCAGGAAAACCACATCGTTACGGTGCGTCATCAATGAGCTGATGGTCCGGTCTCCGAGGTGGAAAACGCGTTCCACGATATCCTGCTCGATTTCCTGGACTTCGCCCCCTTCGGTTCCTTCCTGTATAATCGCTTTGATCTCTTCTTCGGTTACTTTGCTTTCAGCGGATGGCTTGATGCGAAAGAGCTTGATGATGAGATCCGAAGTAACGGTGAGTGACCACACAAATGGCGCGGTGATCATCGAAATGTACTTCATCGGGCGCGACATCGCTTTGGCAATTGCTTCCGGGTTGGCAAGGCCGATACGCTTTGGTACCAGCTCTCCCAGAACCAGGGAAAAGAAGGTCAGGCAACCTACAACGACCACTACGCTCAGCGTTCCGGCATAAGCCGCGGTAGACTGGTATTTCTCAAAGAAGGATCTTACGTCTTCGGTAATGTTCTCACCGCTGAAAATACCGGTAAGAATACCGATCAGGGTAATTCCGATCTGTACGGTCGAAAGAAACCTATTCGGCGAGTGAATAGTTTCCAGCGCTGCTTTTGCTCCTTTATCTCCGCGCTTGGCGGCTGATTCAAGACGGCTTCTTCTTGCTGAAACGGTGGCAATCTCCGCCATGGAGAAAATGCCGTTTATGAGTATTAGTATGAATATTATAAAAATTTCCATTTTGGGTTGACTAAAGTTTGCCCGGATAAACCTTCAGGGCTTCTTCCAGGCATTTTACTGCTTTTTTAAGTGAATCCTGGTTCAGGACGTATGCTATTCTTGCTTCCTGCTCGCCGGCGCCCGGAGTAGAGTAGAAGCCGTTTGCCGGTGCCATCATGACTGTCTGGCCTTCGTATTCGAAATCTTCAAGCAGCCACTGGCAGAACTTCTCGGCATTGTCTACCGGGAATTTCGCGACACAGTAAAATGCACCGCTCGGTTTCGGGCAGAAAACACCCGGAATGTTGTTCAGTCCGTCGATCATAATGTTGCGGCGCTCCACGTATTCGGAAACAACGTCGTCGAAATAAGATTGCGGAGTGTTCAATGCTGCTTCCGAAGCAATCTGGTCAACCGTTGGCGGAGACAAACGCGCCTGTCCGAACTTCAGTGCAGCAGCCATGACTTCCTTATTTTTGGTAACGAGCGCGCCGATACGTGCCCCGCACATAGAGTAGCGTTTCGAAACGGAATCGATCATGATCACGTTCTGCTCGATCCCTTCCAGGTTCAGAACGGAGAACGGCTGAGCTCCGTCGTAGCAGAATTCGCGGTATACTTCGTCTGCGAACAGAAACAGGTCGTGTTTCTTAACGATATCGCGCAATTGCTCGAGTTCTTCTTTGGAATAGAGGTATCCGGTAGGATTTCCCGGGTTGCAGATCACGATCGCTTTTGTTTTCGAAGTGATCTTTGCTTCGATCTCCGCAACGGGCGGCAATGCAAATCCGGTTTCTATTGTGGAGGTTACGGGAACAACCGTGAGTCCGGCAGTTACTGCAAATCCGTTGTAGTTCGCGTAAAAAGGCTCGGGGATAATGATCTCGTCGCCCGGGTTGCAGGTCGTCATGAAACCGAAGATCAATGCTTCGGAACCGCCTGTTGTGATGATAATGTCTTCTGCGTTTACAGGCAGGCCGCCTTTCTGGTAAGTAGCCGCAAGATTGTTCCTGTATGACTCGAAACCGGCAGAGTGGCTGTATTCTATAACCTTATGGTCGAAATTGCGGATCGCCTCAAGTGCAACTGCAGGAGTTTCGATATCCGGCTGACCGATATTTAAATGATAAACAGTTTTTCCCGCTTTCTTCGCTTTCTCAGCATAAGGAACTAATTTTCGAATCGGCGATGCAGGCATATCAACTGCCTTCTGTGAAATCTTTGGCATAATCCTCTTTCTTTTTTTAAGGTAGCCAAAAGTACATAGAATGTTGGAGTTTACGCGAATTTTCTCACATTTGCTTTATGAAAAGACCGTGGATTTTTACCGTTTTCCTTCTTGTTTTGCTGGCTTCGTGCGGTACGGCTGTTGATAAGCCGCATACGGAAGAACCATCGGAAGCAGCGGAACAATCAGACTCGGCTTCAGCACCTCCGGCAATTGCAAAAAAAGTTGTTCCCGATGTGTTGATCAATGCATCGGATACACTGGTAAAAGTCGATACGTACAATAAGAATATCCGCTGGGAGCTGAAATATGCAACTTCCGATAACTTTATGAAACGTATTCTGTATGATACGCTTAAAGCAGTTTATGTACAGAAAAGTGTGGCTTTAAGACTGGCGAAGTGCCAGGAGCTGCTTACTGCTAAAGATTCCAGCCTTCACCTGCTGGTTTACGACGGACTCCGACCGCTTTCGGTTCAGTGGGAAATGTGGATCGCCCTGGATACTATTCCTGAAGGTCAGCGCGGAAAATTCGTCAGCAACCCGAAGAACGGAAGCGTTCACAATTATGGCGCGGCTGTCGATCTGACCATTTGCAGATCTTCAGGAGAGCCGCTCGACATGGGCGCAGGCTACGACGATATCCGCGAAATTGCTTACCCGAGCCTGGAAGCTCAATTCCTTGCTTCGGGAGATCTGACCCGGAAGCAGATTGCCAATCGGGAACTGCTGCGTTCGGCGATGCGTTCCCAGCGGTTCAGTAATATTCCTACGGAATGGTGGCATTTCAACGCTTTTCCGCGCGCGGTGGTGAAAGGGAAATTTAAGGTTGTGGAGAATGAGCTTTAATTTCGCCGGATGATCACATTGATTGCTATAATCCTGTTTTTGTACTCGTTGTGTTTGTTGCTGTCTTTAAAGTTTCAAAAAAGAGTAATGAAAGGAAATGGCTGCTGAGCATAGTGCTTTCAGTTGTGGCAATCGTTCTGATCTTTTTGGCGGGAATGGCTTATGTTAACCTACTGGTTCACACAAGTCCGTTTTAAATTAGTTCGTTTCACCATCCGCCATGCGTCGAACGATCTAAAAGGCACAAAAGAAGTAGAAGCTCTTTTCATTCCGGCAAGTCCTTTTCTTCCACTTTCACACGCTCGTGTGCCAGGTCGATCTTTCTCAGTTTGACCTTCATCATTTTCTTCTTCTTTTTGAACTTGCTTTGCATGGTTTCCATTTGGACGGCGTATAACTGGCCTTTCCTGTGAACGCCCAGCGCAAAATCCTGGTTATCGAGCAAGTGAGCTTCGAATACCCTGGTTTTGATTTGTTTATATGGTGTATAGTAATGAAAAGGAGCCAGGAAATAGCCCATGCTGTCAATGTTCATTTTGCGGCTTACCTTAATTCTTACAAGCGTGTCATTGAAGTGAAGCGGCTCGTAATCTTCTGTTTTTAAAGTGAGCAAGAAGTGATCGAACCATGTGTATCTCCCCTGGATCTGTTCTTTATAAACACTTATTTGATCATACTTACTGTAACCACCGCCGGTGAAAACGAGCTCTCCGTTGCGTTTTCCGTAGCTGTAGATCAAGTGATCGGGACAGTTCATTTTAAAGTTTGTCGTATCGATGAACGTAAATTCACCCCGTGTTATCCTTCCCCTGGTGTAAATCTGTTTGTAAAGGAACGTATGAAGATTGGAAAAGGAGGTCGGAACGTCGTATTGAAAGTCGTAACAGGGAGCTGTTCGGCTGTCACAGCACATGCAATAGTTGTAAAACTCGTAGCAGGGAATCTGAACAATGTATTCATTGGTAACGGTATCGAAATCGGCTGGGAATTCCTCAATTTCTTTCAACCGGATAGAATCTTTACGGGTACTGCAGCAATTGTAAACGTAGAGCGGCCTGGGAAGCTTGATCGAATCCGGCGAATTGTAGACGTGTGACGGAATTCGCAGCTCTATTTCAATGCATTCCGACTGATTGATGGTGTGGCAATCGGTTTCGATCCTTGTATTGAGTCGCTTAACCATCTCATTCTTTGCGTTCATCTCGTGTTCTTTGAGTTCGGAAGTGACACGTACGTTGGAAGTACAATAGCCGCATTCCCGGAACTGGTAGGCCCCAAGGCTGACCTTTTCACCATTGCTTCCTTTAAGAACGATGGCATCTCCGCGTTGTAAGGGAAGGAAATAAATGTCAACACACCTGTTCAGCTTGTGGTCTTCTGAAACCGGAACCGATTCACCGTGGTTCAGCTCGATGAACGTTGCCTTTTTGTGCCGCAGGAAAATGTATTCCTTTACAGCTCCTATGCGTTTCTGAGCGAGTACGGTATTGTAATCGTCTTCTTTCCGGTTATCCGTTCTTCCGTGAAGCTCGAAAAGATAAGTCGTATCCGGACTGAGCCGGCTGAGCAAACTGTCGATCTCCAGCTGGTATTCTTTCGTTAGTACAGCTTTGTTCGATTTGAAATACACTGTTTTTTTGCCACAGGTCTGCGAATGAGCGGTAAATCCGACTAGACAAAAGAGCAGAAAGAGGTGCTTGTACATGGTTGTTGGAAGTTTTTGTAAAAGTAGCGCTAAAAAATCACCGGCTATTGTTTGACGATCCTGAATGTTTCGGTGATTTCATTTGTGGTGATCCGGACAAAATACATTCCTGTACTCCGCTCAATCATGTCCATGCCGATAGCTTTATCGGATGATGTGACTGACTGAATATGTTTCCCGGTATTGTCCAGCAATTCGATCTCCAGTTGCTGAAAAGAAGCATTCCCGATCGTAAGCACTGTTTTTACGGGATTCGGATAAATTTCTATTCCTTCCAGACCATTTTCACGTAAAGATGCGGTACTTGGCGGACAATGAAAATCGGGATCGACTTCGCCTGTAAATGTGCTCACAAAATTAGGTAGCCCCAGCATTGTCGGCCGGTGATTGAGATAAAGGTAGTTACGCTGGTAGCCTGCTGCATAACCCGCCAGGTCGGGATTGTGAATTACATCGAGGCTATCGAGTGAATAAGGAGTTTCTGCGTTAACGATGTACAGATTGTTTTGAGTCCACCTCGAAATAAGCAATTGATGAGTGGGAGCGAGGCGGATCTGCCCGATGAATCCGTATCCGTTCGGACTTCCATTGCCAAAATACACACTGTCCAGGTTCACACGTGAAGCTGCTATATCCGTTGCGTTTAAGTCGAATTGCGAAATGCGGCAATAGTGCTGATCCCAGAGGCTGGCATACAATTTTGTCTCACTTCCTGAAAATGCGATGGAATAGGTCATTTCGTTTTCATGCAGTACTATGCTGTCTTTGAAGCTGAGCTGACCCGTTTGCTGATCGAAGTCGAAGAGGTAGACCGGTGAAAAATTCAGAGCCGAATAGGACATCACATTTCCTGTTTCGGTGAATGTAATGGAAGCAACCGGATCTGTGCTTACTCCAGGAAGGGGGAAAGAAGAAGTGACCGGTGCTGCAATTCCCGAAGCGGAAATCTCATAGGCCCGGAATTTTAAAGTTGTGCCGTCGATCTCCCGGACGATCACCCAGTAATTCGTTTGATTGCAATGAATAGTTGCTGCAATTGCTTCGGAAGAATGTTCCATGAGCAGGTTGTTATTTTGTGTGGTAACGTCTCCCAGGCCGCCGTCGAGCGTCATGTCTATCTTACTGTAACTCACTGTTCCGGAAACAGAAGTTGAGAATAAATAGTAGCTGTCCGGATGAGCAGGAATTGGGATGATGATGCATCCCTGGATTGCAGATTGATTTCCATCGATCCCGGAGCCGTTCGGCATGATCGTATGTTCCCTGTTCCGGATCTCGGTTCCATCGGAATAGAACAGCAGGTTACCGGAAAGGTCGGAAATGGAACAGCTTCCCTCGATGGAAACGATTTTCCCGTTGGTGTCGGCAGCCGGTGTACCCGAGCTGAAATCAATTCCGGCTTTGTGCCCGAAATACCAATGTGCTGAACGCGCAGTTTGTCCGTAAGACAGGGTGGAAGTAGTTAAGAACAGTAAAAGGAAAAGTGCTAACCGCTGCATAGTAAGGTTTTGAGTTCTCTTTTAAAACGCAGTATTTTGAAATTCATTATGCCGTGGTGAAAATTGAAGCTGAAAAAATCCCGGCCTTAACTCCTACTGAAAACATAGTATATTTGTTTTAAAATAAGTAAAATGATCCCAAAACGCTCAAAATATGCTATTAAAGCCCTCACGGCTCTTGCAAAGGTTTACCGCGATAAGCAGCATTTGTCAATTGCCGTAATTGCCGAAAAAGAACGGATTCCCCGCAAATTCCTGGAAGCCATTCTGCTGCAATTGAGGAACGAAGGATTGGTGGCAAGCAAAATGGGAGCGAACGGAGGTTATTACCTCATTAAGCATCCGGACGAGATTATGCTGAGCTCTATCATCCGTTCTACGGGCGGGCCGATCTCTTTGCTGCCTTGCGTGAGCCTCAATTTTTACGAAGAATGTGTAGAATGTCCGCACGAAGAGCTCTGCGGATTACACGAAGTAATGTTCGAAGTTCGCGAAGCAAGTATCCGTATTTTATCCAAGACAAGTCTCGCTGATTTAATTTTGCGCGAAAAAAAGCTCTCCCGTAAATTCCCTGATCTTACTAAAACAGGGTAAATTTTTGATTTTAATTCCTATTATTCCGATAGGATAACAAGAAAATAAATTGTCTTTTCCTTGTCAGAACAAAATGCAGTCTCTTACTTTGCAGCAACAATGAATTAAACATGTCAGTAACGGTTAAACATAAGATGTGCTGTATGATGCTTTGCGCACTGCAACGGATGGAATAGGTTGTTCTTTCACTAAATCATACAGCCCTTCCGAGAACCGGAGGGGCTTTTTTGTTCAGAAATTTTAAAAAAAGGAAAATGAAAAAAATATATATCAACGAATCAGGTCCGCAGGTCTCACAGGCAATTTACGGATTCTGGAGATGGGGAAACGAAGATCTGAATGAAACCAGGCATTTCGAAGACGTGGTGCTTTTTACCCGCGAGCTCGGAATCACGACTTACGATCTAAGTCCGGGATTTGCTTACGGACAGGTAGAAGCAGCCTTTGGAAACCTGCTGGGAAGCGGTGTCATTCAACGCGACGAGCTTGTACTGTCGACCAAAGCAGGAATCCGCCAGTTTTCAGGTAGCCACGGTTCGGGAACATTCTACGATCTGAGTCCGCAGAACCTGATCAAAAGCCTGGACGAATCGCTGAAGCGCCTGCAAACGGAAACAGTCGATATTTTCATCCTGGAACACTACGATCATTTATCCGATTTCGAGCAAACGGCTTCTGTTCTGCTGAAATTGCAGCGCATGGGGAAAATTAAGTACTTCGGCGTTTCTAATTTCAACATCTTTCAGCAGCGCTTGCTTTCCAATTACCTTTCGCAGCCAATCATTACAAATCACCTCGAATTGAGCCTGCTCCAGACTTCTCCGCTCGACGACGGACGATTGGATTTCATCAAAGAACAGCACAGTAAGCCAATGGCTTTTTCGCCCCTGGCCGACGGACGAATTCTCCTGGGCGAAGATGCACAGGCGGTTAAGCTGCGGCTTGCACTCACGCAAATTGGTAAAAAATACGAAGCGAATGTTGAACAAACGGCCGTGGCGTGGGTGAATAAACTGGGCGCCCTTCCCATTATCGGGAGCAAAGAGAAACGCCGGATTCAGAATGCGGCCACGGCCAACTCCATCAACCTGAGCTATGAAGACTGGTATTTTCTTTACAACGCCGCCAAACCCGATCACCGGGAATATCACCCGGCAGGCGCGGTAAAATTTGCAGCAGAATATGGCCAGGCTTAAAGAATATTGCAGCAGGATCTTGTTGCTGGTGATGGTCATGAGACAAAATTTCATCGGCAGCTGAAAAAACACAAACAAGTAAACTAAAATTCAATTAATATGTCATTAAAATTAGGAGATATTGCTCCGGACTTCACCGCAGAGAGCACATCAGGAACAATTAATTTTCACGAATGGCTGGGCGACAGCTGGGGAATCCTGTTTTCGCATCCGGCAGATTACACACCTGTTTGTACAACAGAGCTGGGAACAGTTGCAAAGCTCCAGGACGCTTTCAGCAAAAGAAATGTAAAAACCATAGCGCTGAGTGTCGATTCGGTAGATTCGCACCACGGTTGGGTGAAGGACATCAACGAAACGCAGAACACAACGGTCGATTATCCGATCATTGCCGATGCGGATTTCAAAGTTGCCGGATTGTACGATATGATCCATCCGAATGCCTCCGATAAGTTCACTGTGCGCTCGGTATTCATAATCGGTGCTGACAAAAAAGTGAAGCTGACGCTGACTTACCCGGCTTCGACAGGGAGAAACTTTGACGAACTGCTTCGTGTAATCGATTCGTTGCAGCTCACAGCAGATTATTCCGTTGCAACGCCGGCCAACTGGAGAAACGGCGATGATGTAGTCATTGCTCCGGCAATCAGAGACGAAGAGATCGACGAGCGTTTTCCGAAAGGCTATACGAAGATCAAGCCTTATCTGCGAATGACTCCACAGCCGAATTTATAAGATTTCACTTCGTTTCGTCGTTGGATTTGAATTGAAAAGTGGTTTATATTTGTGACCGGTTGGTTCTAAATGAATCGACTGATATTCACAAATCTTAAACCGGAAGATGATGGAAACAACACCTTTTATGATCGAGCGCACACTGAATGCTCCGGTGGCTCGTGTCTGGAGTGCGATCTCCGACAGGGACGAAATGAAAAAATGGTACTTCGATCTGGCCGAGTTTAAGGCTGAGCCGGGATTTAAATTCGAATTTGAAGGCGGCAGCGAAGCGAAAACCTACACGCATGAATGCACAGTGATGGAAGTTATCCCTGAACGAAAGCTGTCCTACAGCTGGCGTTACCGTGGTTATGAAGGTGATTCGCTGGTAACGTTTGAGCTGTTCCCGGAAGAAGACAAGACACGGCTAAAGCTCACACACGAAGGATTGGAAAGCTTTCCGCAAAACAATCCGGATATGGCGAAAGCAAGCTTTTCTGCAGGCTGGACCGAGATCATCGGGAAGCTGCTTCCTGCTTTCCTCGCGAAATAAACGAATATTATTAAAATCAGAAAGGGCGTTCCGGTTAAACCGGAACGCCCTTTTATGTGTGAAGAAGTGCTCTTATTTCTTGATGATTCTTCTGATTTTCATTCCGCTGGCGTCCGAAACCTGAAGCAGGTAAGCTCCGTTTGCTTCCGATCCGAGATCGATAACGGTTTGCTGAGTGAACTTAACCGATTTCAGGATCCGGCCTTTTGTGTCGACAACTGTAAGCGTGTAATCTCCTTGTGACGGCATTGCTACAGTAAATGGACCATTGGAAGGATTCGGATAGATCGCGATCTGAGCGGCCGTTGTTTCTTCCATTCCCAGCAGGAAATTGACATCTTTGGTAATATTACCGTTTCTGTTCACGATCCAGTTGGAAGGATCGATCGCTACGATGCTGGTGACAGCTCCGAGCTCCGCGATCTGGAATTGCGTTGAGGCTCCGTTGATATCAAAACGGATAGTCGTATCGGGAAGCGTTGTCCGGTTAAAGCGAACCTCCAGGTCGTTGGTAAAAAACGGCGTAACAGCAGGTCTTGAAACCGTTTGATTGACCTCGATCAATAAATCGTTTCCAACGTTATTCCATCGCAGTGAATAGGTAGGGAAGCCTTCTCCGAAATACCATTCCTGCATAAAATCGGTGAAATCCATTCCCGTTACGTCCTGCATAACAGCGATAAATTCCAGCCCGGAAGCAGTAGAATCGGCATAAAGTTCCTGGTATTGCTGCAATCCTTCGTAAAACAGAGAATCGTTACCGATCAGGAACCGCAATGTGTGAATGATCGCCGATCCTTTATCGTAAACCAACCGGCTGTCGAAAATACTTCCCTCATCAAGGCTATCGGATACCCAGACACTTCCGCCCGGTTGTGACATGACATTGTTGTGAACATCCAGCATTTGCTGAGTTTCGTCGCCCGGATACAGGTGCTCGAGCATAATGTGTTCCGAATAGGCTGCAAAACCTTCGTTCACCCAGATATCGGCCCAGGAAGAGCAGGTTACGTGATCTCCGAACCATTGGTGCGCAAGCTCGTGAGCCGTAAGCTCAGGATTGAAAAATCCCTGCGTGGTCATCGTCTGGTGTTCCATTCCTCCGCTGATCGGCGCCATGCAATGTCCGTATTTCTCATCGGCAAAAGGATAAGGGCCGTAAAGATCGGCGTAGAGCTCAAGGAAATCAGCTGTCTCTTCGATATCATCCTGGTACATCTGCAGTGTTCCGGGATTGTTGTAAACGAAATTCTGAATGGTTACCGGCCCTGAATTGGAAGGATTTGCCGTAACGGTGAAATCAATGTATTCGGCAACAGCAACCGAGATCAGGTAATAATCGATCGGGTGACGGTGTTTCCATTCGAAGCGGTGCGTGCCGTTTCCAAGATCTACAACCTGCTGCAACACGCCGTTCGATCCTGCTTTACAGGCTGAAGGAACAGTAATGTGAACATCGCAGCTGTCGGCTTTATCTATGAGCGATTGTTTTACCGGGAACCATTCGTAAGCCGAAAACGGCTCGGAAAGCGACCAGGTAACCTGGTTTCCCCAGGAAGGAGAGCTGGCATGTGTCATTCCGCCGCCGCCAAGCGGATTGGAAACTGCAGTTGGCGGAGTTCCGGCATAGTCAATCACAATGGAAAATGACTGGTTGGCAGAAGCATTCACCGGGATTTTCACCGCAGTTCCTGTTCTGTTATAAGTAACAGGTGATCCGTTTACCTCGATGGAATTGATTGTAAAAGAAGGAAAGAGCTCGAGCAAAGCGGAATCAAGGTTTTCGCGGGCCGAAGCCTGCATTTCAACAACGCCGGAGAGTGCGGTTGTTGTGTTGGTCATATTCAGATCGAGGAAATAATAATGAACGTCGTAGCGCTCTGTTTCAGCAATCTGCGCAATACTGAACGTGTTGCTTTTAAGCTGGGAATGCGACCTGGCTTTAAGGTGCGAACAGGAGGCATGTTTATCACCTTCCTGTGCAAGCGCAAGCATTGGAATCGCCGCAAGGGCAATAAGGGAGAGTTGTTTTTTCATAGTTTTTTTGCAATTGACCAAATGTACAGAAAATCAGTGTGAAAAAATCAACAGATGGATCAGCGGAAAGCAGCCTTTAAGAACGGTATCGTTCTGTTTCACCGTTTTAAAGCCGTTCTGCCAGCAGCGAGGCAACCGTAAGCAGAAAAGCTGATCCGACTATCATCCGGTTCAGTTTTTTGGTAATGCCGTACTTTTCTTTCGATGATGTTGTAGTAAGCAAGCCTATCAGCATAAGTGGGCAGAGGACCAGGAAAGTTGAAAACAGGATGATAACGAATAGTGGAGTTGTGCCGATTTCCTCTGATAAATTACTCAACAAGTGATATATAATAAGCATCAGCAGAAAATAAAGCAGCGTTAAAGATCCGATGTACGCCCAACGCCTGGAGAACAGCAGGAAAATCCCGCAGACAACAAAAGCCAGCTCGATATATGTATAAACAGAGAAATGAAGAAGGATCATCAGGCTTTCCCTGAATCCGGTTACGATTATACCGGACGAAAAAATGCCGCCCAGTGCTATCAGGGCACCGACGATCTTCTCCATGGCGTTGTTCCATGCTTCATTTTGATCCGGGAGGCTGTTTTTCATCGTCTTAATCAGGATAAGAGGCCGCACTCAAAAGCATCAGCCATTGCATGATCAGACTGATAAGTACTCCGCTGGCAACGGTGATCTGCCTCATTTTTCGATCGTACCCGTATTTTTTGCGTAAAAGACCGGAACCAAAGAAGAGCAGCAGGAAAATCAGAACAGCAATCACTGCCAGAAGGAAAAGTATCCACTTTCCTGCACTGGTGTCTATACTCACTATTAGAATGATGCTTATAAAGCAAGCCCTGATCAGGTAAGACCATACCAGCATCTGGAGAGCTAGATAAGCCGGACGTTTGGAAAACAGCAGTCCGGTTGCGGAAATAACAACGCATGCCTGTAGGACAAGATCCGCTTTAAATTCAAGGAAATAATCGTTCATGAAGATTGCTGAAGTAATTAGAACGATCAGGATAATAAGAAGAGCAACAAGCTGTTCCGGATGGGATATGTGGCGATCCGGTTTTAGAAAGGATGATCCAGGCTTGTTTTCCATGTTGACTATTAGTTAATCGTTTTAAGAACGCCCGACAGGTGGATTTATTGGCTTCAATTGCTGCTCTTTTTAACCCTTCTTTCAGGTCAGCTTGCTTTCGTCGAGGATCTTTATGAAATGAAATCCACGGGGAGCGTAACCCTGGTTGTAATAGAAACGATGAGCTTTGAAGTTGTTCGAGTAAGCGTCCAGCGTCATGATGTGACAACCGAGCTCTTTCGCTTTCTGATCGAGATAGTTTGAAAGCAGCTTGCCGGCACCTGTTCCCTGGGCTGAGCGGATAACGATCACATTGTCCAGCTCGATGTAAGGCCCGCACCACAATTTCGTTCCGTGCCAGTATCCGCTTATTCCTATGCATGTTTCTCCGTCGAAGACTGCCACCTGGCCGTAATTATGAGGAAGCATTTTCTCCAGCATTTCCCGGTAATACTCAGGCGTCAGCTTCGGATACAATTCCTGCATCACCGGAAGCTGCTCCAGCATTTGATCGATCGTTGTGAGTTCTTTGATTTTCATTAGTTCACCTAATTATCAATTGTTTAATTATGAATTATTAAGTCTGTAAAGATGGATGTAGCTTGATAATTTCCCCGTTTATAATTGATCATTTTTTGACAGACAAATTAATTTCGAATAATTCCAATATTCTCCTGTACTCATCCGTCCACGCTGCAGCCGATTGAAACGAATGCGCTTCGGTTGGGAAGATCGCGAGGTTGAAATCCGTTTTCCCCAACTCGATCAGTCGCTGGTTCAATCTCACCACATCCTGGAATTGTACATTGTCGTCTTCCATTCCGTGCAGGATCAGCAGCGGACCTTTCATACCTTCCGCAAAATAGATCGGACTGCTTCTTTTGTAGGCCACAGGATCAGTTCCGGGGTAATTCAGAATGTTGCTCGTGTATTCGTGGTTGTAATGCTGCCAGTCGGTTACCGAACGCAATGCGGCGCCGCAGCTGAAGGTTCCCGGAGTTTTCATAACGGCCATC
>Ga0247810_10000314_pt1 | contig 65134 bp, 58 predicted proteins | sample UWRJL119311C1_FD_179918 | JGI IMG/M metagenome (GOLD analysis project Ga0247810, IMG submission 179918) | Plant litter microbial communities from Arlington Agricultural Research Station in Wisconsin, United States - UWRJ-L119-311C-1 | ecosystem: Environmental > Terrestrial > Plant litter >...
TGTAAGAAGCAGTAATCCCAATCCATCCATGCTTTATTACTGGTAGAAGTATGTCAGTTCCAGTCCCAGCCCCAGCCCCGAGGGAAAGCCCCGGCCAGGTGTGTCGCCCTACCGTACAGGCTGCCCACGCCCCTAATCTTGCGTGCATCTTTTTTGCTCATTTGTTTGTGTTTCCCACCAACTCTAGCTTTCTCGATGGGCGGGGGATTTGACTTTTCCGGGGTTTGGTTGGATTCGGTCATGACTGGCTGGTCGGCGTTGACCCTTGGTGGTGGTGCTGCACACCCATCGACCCATCCACACCCATCCATACCAAGTAAAAGTATACCCATACCCATACTCGTACCCATGTCCCTACATTACAAGACAATACATACATTACATACCGTACCGTACAGTACAGTACATACAGTACCATAATACCATAATACCCATACCCTTCCCATGATCCTTACCCATGATCCTTACCCTTTACCTCTTGGGTGATGGGGTGCTGGTCCCGCGGTCTCACCAAGGCATGTAAAGTGCTCCGTAAACGACGAAGTCAAACCATCCACTATAATCCCATCCCATGCCATCCCTCCTCCCCCATCCACTCCAGTACTATAATCCACCCATCCACCATAATCCGCCATAATCCATCCACTGTCATCCATTCTCTGGCCCTGCCGTCATCTCTCACGCTGCTGGTTTGGGTTGCCGTGCTGCTGGGCGTCTGAGCCCCGGGGCAGCAGATAGGAAGGAGACTGAGACTGAGAGAGAGAAAGGCAGGCGATGGAACACAAGAGACATGGGGGGTCCGGCGAATGAATGAGAAGAAGATCACGACCATTCTGCTCGACTCTTATTACTCGCGGCATACAGCCACCCACTCACTCACTCACTCACTTATTTCGGTTCGGTACACTCGCGATGATGGGAGTACCGCCCACCGCAAGCCCTCAACACGCCTACATCCACCCGATCCCCATCCATCAATAACCAATAGCACCGACGTGCCCGGCAGAACAGGTTCCTCTACTTCTATTTTTCTCCCTCCACCCATTCCGACTGTATGTACTTCGTACATAAGGTGCAGTCTCCGGTGCGGCTGCCATTGGGCACTGCACAGCTGCTACCGTATTCTCTGGCCACAACGTCACCACCTAGGCCCGCAGATCCCACATATAAACGCGCTCCGAACCCCAATCACCAGAGTTGTCATTGTGCGGTATGGTAAAAACTGTTACGGTAGGTACAACGCCTATGAGACTAGGTGCTGAAAGGAAAAAGCTATAACTATGGACCCTGGCAGCTGGCCACTGTCACTGGCTACGGTACGACCCCTAGCCCGCCCCAAAATCCTCCTTCAGATCTGCGAACAAGCACATCCTTCTGCTTCCCGTGCGGCACATACTGTACCACAACACTGCAAAGCTCAGCAAATCTCAGCATCGGGACAGTACGACGGTACCGTACCGTCGTCGGGGCGGAATGCCACACTTCCGGGAGCAGCAAGGAGGCAAGCGTACAGAGAACAGAGTACATGAACAAGCTGACGTGCGGCGTCTCTGCGTTGCGTCTGCGTTTGTATCGATCTGCGCCAGACACTACTGGACGCTCGGCATCGACGACAGCAGCAGGAATGTACGGCCCCATGCCTGTGTGACGTGCCGAGTAATGTCACCTCTGTCACCCGGGTCACCTTGGCTTGGGTGTGACTCGGAGATACATACCGCAAGTACCCAAGTACCCAAGTATCCAAGGCCCCAAGGTCCCAAGCTTCCTCCCAGCTATAGAATTCTTCAGCGCGTCGCGAACCTCGCTTAGCCATAGAATCCCCAATAATTTGTCTCGGGCTGCTTTGTAAAAACTTACCAACACTGTCTGGGTGGAGGCACTCGACATTCCACGAAACTGGTGACCGGGCTGTTTTTATATTTGGGGTGTACGGGAAAGACCACCGACCCCCAGGAATACGCAGGATGATCCAACTAGGTCACTTGTTGATGGAGAATACTGTAAATAACTTCATACCTACAGTACAGGCTCGCTTCAAACAATCGCTTATATACCGTACCTCATCTTAAACAAGACCTACTGGGGATCGAACATACGGGAATCACTCTTACAGGTGCTATAGGCGCGGCAGCAGCGGACCCTCGTTGCAGGTGCAAGATACGACGCTGGCTAACCCGGAAGGCTTCCAAGTACCGTCGGGAGCTTCCCAAAGGAGAGGTTCCACCGGGCCTGGCTGCACCAAGCAATCTTCCCAATACTCGTTTAAACTTCCTATTCCCGTCTCATCCTGTCCCATCGACAGAGCTAACTTAACTCCCGCGAACTGTGGGGATGGGATGTGGCCTCTTCCGAACGGGAAGAATGTGTTCAGTATCATTTTAAGGTTTACAACTGACTCAACCCACCACTGAAAGATGGAGCTGCGAATCGAATTCTCAGTGAATTTAGAGTTTCCACTGACTCGATGGGTTGGCATGAGCTTGGGAGCGGGAGCTGTCTGTGGCTATCCAGTCCATCGGTTACAGCGAGTACGTCTGATCTCCAAATCAAGAAGTGCTTTTATTTTAGATTTCGTCCTTTGAAACTCTGACTGCCGGTACAGGCTATCATCCAATAACCCTAGTATAAATTTCAGCTCCGTGGATTTCACGAGCACAAGCACAAACACATGCACCCGGAAGGCAATCTTTACTTTTTCCAAACAATCTCAAGTGGCAGCCAAAAGCATGAATAACTATCTCATCCCAGCGGGCCGGACCTAACACCAGATCGGCTCGAAATTCAACTATTATGGCAATTCAAAGGCTTCGTGCGATACCCAGTACCGGTAATTTATTCTTTACAGGGTCTCCGATCGAATTCAAAAGAGCATGTGCAACCCATTTCTAGCTGATCATAAACAACTAGCAAGCCCAGATACCCCAGGCGGTGCCATCGAAACAAAGATCCAGACAAACACATTCACCAACTTGCGAAACCTACATGCCCAACACACAACTCGGTTGCCTAGAAGCTTTACTTGCACCTACATCGGCCTCGAGAATTTTATCGTGGAAAATGAGAAGCTACAGTAATTCAATATCACTTCTCTATTAGTGCTTTATTGATGGCTTCGCCTGAATGCACATGTGCACACAGACGTTTCAATAGTCCACGTTAATTTCTCGTGGTCGCACTAGTAAAAGACATCATATGCACGGGAGTCCGCGGTATGATTCAATTATCTGCATGGTAGTAATGATGAGATTCGATAATTAACGCCAGCCGAATGCTCAAAATGGTGCTGCCTATCATCCAGATTCCCAGATCTGGGGTGAGAACCTTGAAAGGCTGAATGTGACCGTTCCCAGTCAACGAGGCTGAGCCTGCCACCATGGTGTTGGTTTGCAAGTGATAAAGTTCCTCAGGTTGCCTTTCCATTTCTGTCTACCGAACCGCCTGGCTCTAACTCGGCATATGTGCGTGAAACCATCATAATCCTAGCAGAAGCACTCCTGACTGCTTTCCCTTTCTCTGGGACATGCTGTGACAATGCATACGCACATCATTGGGCCAGCGACTCGGATGGGTCAACGCCAAACAAACTGTTTACTGGTTGGCAAAATATTTCTGGGAAAATCTGTACATGAGCCTGAAAAAGAGCCTGTTTGTGGCGGATGATGCGAATGCCTGTTCCGTTACCTGCAACCAGCATACCGGTGTATGTCGCATATGCAGAATCCTAGGCGGTCGTGGCAAGGCTGGGTAGTACTCTTACAAACGTTTTGCTCGTGCCCAACCCAGTTCCTGTGTACTTTGGACATCATAGTTCAGCGCTACGCTAACACGAGAATGAATCATGTGAGCTTTAACGAGGATGTAGATGCACATCTTCAGACCATCAAATATTTCATGTAGTCTTGGCCGAAGAAAGTTACTTTATACCATATAGTATGCATCGATGCAACTAAGGTTTCGAGGGGATTGTGTGTATCTATAGCACCTCTCTATTTTATTGTAATCTCAATCCAGATTCGAGCGGAGAGTGCTGCTAGAGAGATGTGTTACCTTACACCGAGAATGACGTGTAAAAGGTTAAGTATTACTTTCATTGTAACCACCAAACCTAGCTCATGTTGGACCAGGATTCGGGGGGACGCTATCAAAGACATGAAACAGTTCAATTCCAATTGCTCTTGTTAGCTTTGCAATGACGTATTCCTTTCTTATAGTAATGTACCTCAGCAGGCAGATGTTCATGTTTTGCATGGGAACCGTCAAAGTGTGGCCAAGTGTCTCACATAACGCCAGGTCTATGTGTCACCAGATGAATACATGGCCTGGTCGCAAGGCCACATTCTTACACCCACCAACTATCTGCAGTATTGAAGTATCATTTCTAGCTCTATGATGGTGGGTCGAAGATATGTCAACGTCGAATCATGTTTGATATTCGATGATTTTAGTTGAAGAAAGCCATTGACCACGCTCCACTCCTTAATATGCTCAGAATCACAATCACAAAGTCACACAAACCCGGGACCATGCATTTCTCAAGGTTTTCGATCCTCATTTCTGGGTAACTTCTGCCTTTTCATTTTGATATAAGCCATGCAGGTATCCGATGATGGGAACAACTCAGAAATGGCAGTTTTAGTGTCAAGTTCTCAGGTCACACTCGATCCAGCCTCTTTGGTCTTCTCGGCCCGTTTATGTGCTTCTGTATTTTCACTGATACCACAATGCTTCTGCCTCGTAAGAGAAATACATCCTACCCAGTGCTAGGATATATATCTTTGCACCTCCGCACTTTCATTAAGAAAACGCTCTTACCTCGAAGAAGGAGTAGCATGCCGACATTCTACGAGATATCTCCACCACCCCAAATTTTGACTTGATGTGAAAGTGCAAATGATCGACCCGCCACCCGATGTCTCAGACTCAAAAACCACGCTTTTTCATTTCTTTTCCCAGACCAAAAAAACGCAAACGGCTGCCTCCCCACATGATACACAAGCCCAAAATCAAGCCGCCCCGATCTTGACGCACCGGTAGTTACCCGACGGCCATACCAAATTCGAGGGGACATGTCACTTCCTCTTTCCTTTTCCTGCTCTTCGGGGCAAGATCTCTCACAACTCGACATGCATGCCCTCCACGGGTCGCCGCCAGCTAACCAAACCTTGCATTCACGTGTTTGACAGATCGGGAGACAAGATTAGAATCGTCTAGATGTGTGCAGGGGGTTGATGGGAAAGGTCGATCTCGCATGGCGTGGTGGCTGTAAGATACGCATCATCTGCGCAGAACGAACATGGGAAATTTGAAAGAATCCGGCCCTGCGTTTGCTTTTTCATTTCAAATCCCCCTTGTTTTTGACCCTTCACCCTTTCAGTTTCCCAGAGTAGCGGTGAGGGGAGGACAGAGACGCAATCGCCTGGTGGAGTAAAAATTAAACAAGCCCCGGGACGTATTTGGTTGTTGTTTAGACTTTTTGACGCGATGGTAGGTTTGGGGGTTTAGGCCTTTCGGGAATTTGTGATTTGTTGAGAAAGTCTGTCTGATTACCATCTATTCGATGAAGGGCTCTTCTCCGCTGCTTGCTTTCTTAGCATGATGATTGATGCTGGATGTGAGGTTTGTCTTGTTGTTTGGTATAATCTCCCTTGTGAAAATATTCCAAATCGTGGTTTCCCCCCCACGACCACTACTCGAAATGCTCTTGGGATCTTTCCCCCTTTTCAATAAGCGAGCCACCACCATCACCGCGCACTCCACATTCTCCCTTTTTCGACTTGTTTATTGTCAAACAAAACCTCTTTATCAGTATCAGCTAACAGAAAGAACTTGACAGTCAAAGATATATCTTTATTCTCAGTCCATTACCTTTATAAAAAAAAAAGGTGAAAATTGAAAAGATCCCGTCTTTATTTCGACATGCTATCTGATGATTTGTCAAACACGGCCATGACATGGCAGAGTATAGTATAAGCATCAAAACACATATACTTCATCATGCCTAGAATCTCATAGAAAAAGACTTTCATAACCAGTGGCCTTAGCAATATATGTGTGCCTTCGTGCCTTCCTCAGCTCTTGAAATCTGAACATTACAAAACACACGTATTTACCACCTTATCTATCCTCTTCTTTTTTTCGTCCCTGTCATCCAGCAGGGACCAAAAATACTTAAATCTCAGCTCGTATATCTTGCATATGAACATTTAACATTTAACATGTAACGTAAACAAGCAGGATAGATGAGAGTGATCTTGTTTGCAAAAGAGAGGAGAATTAGGAGGTTTAGGAGGAGGGAGGAATGGGTAAAACTCCTTCTGGTGAACAGACGGCATGCGAGCAACGCGACTCAAAACAAGCAGAAGCTGGAAGGTTTTTTCTTTTCCTTTTCTTTCGGGAGGAAGGAGGGAGAGAAGTGGGGAAGGAAGCACCCAGATTGGATGTTGTATTTACTATGTTTTGTCATTTTTGTGAACATTTTGGTTCGTGGTTTCGTGAAGATTGGCGAGGTTGAGCGAGGCTACGAGGGTTGTAGTAGATAGAAGGGGAAGGTAGTGAATGTCTAGGGCTAGGTTTTGCTGAGTGGAATTGAGGTTTCCCTGAAAATGGATATCGAAGGAAATTGTTTAAAGTAGGTTGTCTTTTGTGATTGTGTTTATGGAGTACTGTTCAAAGTTTACGGTGAGGAAGATGATTATTTCTAAGAATGAGGTTGTGGACAGCAAGTTGGGAAATGAAAAGCAGATAGGTATAATGATAAAGAGCATGGCATTCACAAGTTGAAAGGCACGTAATGGTCTACCTAGTTGCATTAGAATAGCTATTATTCATGCTAAGTACGCACTTCTTCGCAACCATTTCCTTGTAGAGCATCATCACTACGAACTTGCTGCTGCTTCTGCTTCCGGAGAGCCGCTTCAGCTTTCAGTCTTTCAATGTCCCAATTATGCATTGAGCCAACATATACCCACTTTGACTGCTCGCCGATCCATGCGCGGTTTGGAAGATAGGCTATGATCCCAATTAGTCAAACAGACAAACAAATTTCGTAGAAATCGTTACCTTCGAGCATGTAGTACTTGTCACGCATGTAGGGTATCTCTACCGAGGGCGGGCCGCTCCGTTCGAGAAATGCATCGGTCTCTGCTGCCTCGTCTTCTTCAGACATGCGAAATCGCCGACGTTTGTTGCCCTTGTTTTCGCGCTGGCGACGTATTGACCGAACGATGCTGTTCAGGTACTTCTCAAACACAGCCGCGAGCAAAAGAGGGCTGTGTAATGATTCCAGTGTTATGGAAGCATTTTTGACAATTATCTCTTGATTCCATGTTGGGTATCTTCCACGAGGTATAATTGGGAGCGGGTCACTACACATAGTCAACTACTGTTTGATCGCATTGGGCTGAATTGAGCCACTCACCCGTTATCGAGATGGTCCTGCCAGTAGCAAAAGTCCAAGATGAGACACAGATTATTCCACGCCATGATACAGTTTCTGCAGGTGCAGATTACATTTGAATTCGGGGGCAAGATATGCTGATACCAATTCTTGTGAGCCGCTGATAGCTCCGGCCGTTCGCCACTTCGCAGCATGCAAGAGTTGCTTTCCTCTACCTGCTCAAGCAACAACGGAAGCTGGAAACATTTCCCCAGCACCCCGTAACGAGAACTAATAATCTTCCCGGCTATCCTTCGTTCATTAAGCTTGACAAACTGCCTAACTGGCTTGCTAACCCGAGATAGAACAAAAACATGCCGTGGCAACAGGTGGGCCAGTATGTCGACCACCAGCTCCGCGGGAAGATCGAGCATAGAGATACGGTTCTTGCGCGCCTTCTCCTTCTTCTGCCGCTTCTTCTGCTCCCGCGTGCTTCGTTTCGAGTTTATGGCAAGCGGCTCTGTCAGGTCAACAAGTGCCTGTTCCCCCTCCTCCTCACCAGCGGGCTCATGATAGTGCATAGTGAACAAGCAATAAATTCCAAGGGGAGACTTGGTGGGACTGCACAGTACTTGCCCTTGTGGCAAAAGCTGTGCTTTGTTGCTGGTACAATGAAATTCTTATGGCTTACCTACCATATTACGTAGCTACCTTGTCCATCTATGGTAGCCAGCTAGTGTGGGGTGGCAGTAAGGCTGTGTATGGCCACCGCCCTGGAAGCCCATTAATTCCTGTTATGTAAGCCCCGTCTACTTCCATTGAATATGTAGTACTTTACTTGTAATCACCTCTAAAGTTGCGATCCTCTATTTGGTTAACTTAGCTATTAAGTTGATCTGGAAGTTAGTAAGACATGTTGGAAGTGACAGGGCAAGAAAGTGTATACTAGCCTCACTGACTATCAGACCCTACCAGTATCGCTTCTCCTATTGATAACTATAACTTAATAGAACTACAAGAGATCATCTCTAGAGAGTCATATTAAACGAGAATTTAAATGTATATAACCTATCGTTTCACTAAGGTATCTTTTGGTAGATAATTCTAAATCCAACATTTCTAGCCCTTCCTGACCATATAATTGATACGCCGAAGGCTCCAGTTAACGCCGTCAAAACCTGTTGTACAATCCTTTGCACCTTTCCTCCCAAAAAAGTAGAAGCATTAATATATAATATACATATGAACTGTGCCTAGCGCGACAGTAGAATAATAGCGTTGACAAGAACTTACACCATTTTCAAAACCAAGAGCTGAAAATAATGCTCCCTTTGAGGAAGACAACAAGATGAGCTACAGGTATACAGACACTGTAGGCTCTATCACTGATATCGGATCTGACGAGCTGTGGAAGAAGGTGGAGGCTCAGGGTGCCGAGGATCATATTCTTCCTCGTAGTAACTTTGCTCCACTCGAGGAAGCGGAGCACGAGACTCATACACAGGTTTCCTGACATACTGCTCGCTTTCGTAGGTGGTATAAATAGGCTCCGCCTCTCTGATGGGTCTGCGGATCATATAATCACCTCGCGGGCTCGCTACTCGAACATATTCGAATGCTTCAACATACTGATGTTGTCGTCGCGGCTCGTCTGCGTAAACACGGTAGTACTCATGACCTGAGGTTCTCTCATAAGCGAGCTCTGCTGCTGCCGGAGTTCTCGTACGATACACAGGCTCTTTTGGTGACGGATGTGCACCAGGGCTGCGGTCCTTGTACTGCCCGGGCTGTGTACCTATCTTAACGTATACTGGCGACCTTGAACGGGCGCGATCATTCTCAAGTCTTACACTCTCATATCGAGCAAATCTACTGCTAGGCGTACGTTGCATACTATTGCTACCTTGCCTCTCCTCCCGATAAATGACATTATTTCTTACGAATCGACGGTCAACCAATTCTGGAGATCGCTCCCGGGTTCGGCGTTCAGGCATAGATCCATTGTATCGATCGTCATAAACTCGAGTGTATCTCTGCTCTGGTGACCGGGCTCGAACAATATATCCATTGCCATTCTGCGAAGCTCCGTTTATCGCCGTGCTAGTAGGACGGCCCCGGCTTAAAATTGCCCGGCTATCTTCCTCATACACGTGTTTGAATGGTTCTATTGGAGGCGAATAAACGTGCCGCAAGCCCTTGCTTTGCTCATCTTGCCACATAGCTGGCCGTACATCTGAAGTTATAGCATGTTTCGCTGTATCACTGACATTTTCACTAGGCGCAAGCTGGTTAAGAAAGCGGTTCGCATAATCGATTACCTCTGCTGAAGGTTGCATACGAGGCAAGTCCGAATTATGCTTCGCATTCGCCCTCAACTCTCCATCCTCTGAACCAATATCAATATTCTCTTGTTTGATTGTTCGTTGCTCCCAGGCTTGTTTTGCCTGCTCTGAAATTTGTGCAGCAACCGCAAAAATCCTAGTTTGCTTAGCAACATTGTCATCGCGTTGCGAATAGCGGGTATGGCTCGTAGAAACTTCTCCTTCTTTTGGAGTTGAGGGACCGTCTTTGTTCGTAAGATACGCTTGCGATGCCATCGTTCTGTAGTCTCGCCTCGAGTGTGGATCATGATCTATGGTTGCAGGATCTCGCACTCCTCGATACTCGAATTTGTTCACGTCATGATGCCGAGATTGTCTTTCCAAATACTCGGCTTCACGACCGACAACCTGATCAGGTCCATTCGGAGCTCGATATACTTTTGGTAATCCGAAGTCAAGGTGTGGCTTCTGTCGATCTTGATAAGTAACATGATCCAACTCCTCAACATGACTTGATACTCCAAATCGGAGGCGAGAGTCCTGAACTGATTTTAATTCCCGAAGGTCTAGAGGCCGTCGAGGATCATATTGCTCATTGTTATGTGGTGTAGTCGTAGCGTTGGAGGGCACAGAACCTGCGATAGATGAATAGTACTTCTCATGGCTGTCCTCTCCTGGTGGAAGATCGTAATGGTCCATAGGTTGTGCATCTGCCTCTCTCATGGCAACTGCCTTTTCCAGGGCCGTCTTAGATGGAGCAAATATCTGAGGCAAGGCATCGCCTATGAGTTTGAGTCTCTCGTCATTCATACCGGGAGACTCTGCGATCAGTTGCAGTCGGGAAAGGTCTGGGAGCTCGACCATATCATTGGTCCAATTAAAGACGGGGCCTGATCGACTTTGCGAAGTTTTCTGCTCATGGACCGAATGAAAGTGGTTGACAAGTTGGGGAAAAGAAAAATGCTTCTTTTGAGTAACCGAAGAAGAGCCTGCTAAGCACACTTTACACTGAAGTCCATTTATATTACGAACTTTGCGCATGTCTTTGTTATTTTGGAGACCATCCACGATCATGGCCAAGCTTGGATCTTCGGGAAAGGTGAATCGTGATCTCTTTATGACATGATAGATAATAGTGTAAACTTTCACACTTCCAGGCACGTCCTTCAAGCCATTAATTGTATCCCATACATCCCTAGCGTTCTTTGCAACATCTTGAAGTTGGGAATTGTATCCCTCTGGCTTTGGGGTTGCGTTGGCTACCGTGGGAGCTGGTGTGATGTTTTGTAACACTGGGAAGGCTTGAACAGATTGGGAGACCGTAGATGACTGACTGTAGTTATGGTTGTACTGGGCACCGTTGTTAGGGTAGCTGGGTTGCTGGTTGAAAGTATTCGGAGCAGATATCGGGTATTGTACACCCGAGTAGGCACCTGGCTGTGGGGGCATATAAATTCCTTGAGAGGTTGGTGGATACTGATTTCCATGACCTTGTTGTGAATAGTCCTGAGATGGTTCAGAGTAGCCATTGGCAGCAGGCGGAGGAACAGAATACTGGGGAGTCTGGTAATTTGGTGCAGCTTCTTGATAAACCTGAGGAGGACCATACGGACCGTTCGGGCCATTTTGAGGCATGGTGTACTGGTCTCCGTGTTGGGAATTACCATAATAAGGACCGGGGGTTACATGATAGGCCGGTGGATGTGGTGTTTGTATCGGTGCAACCACAGCCTGTGGATAAACCCCGAAGCCATAGACTTGTTGGGGTATGGGAGCTGTATATGGTGCACTGGCACTTGGCACAGTTACAGCAGCTTGCGAACTATAATATGAACTCTTACCGGTGGGAGGTTCTGGATTAAATGGAGTGTATTCGGGCCACTCAGATTTCCAATGCACAACAATACTCCCAAGGCTTAAGGCATTCGTATGCTTGGCTGCATAATGCTGAATAACGCCTTCGAATCCGTAGAATTTGGAAACCTCGCAGTCATTGCAAAGGAAAATCTCCTTACGGTAATGCTCTGTGTGAGGCTTGATCTTGGTATCAAAGACCCACTTCATGTTCTCCAGTGTAAGTTTTCGGGTGAAGGGTCCATTAGGAGGATCCATCTCCGGCTCATGGCCAGCTGCACGAATTGCAGCATCGTCCTTGGCTACCTCTGCATAGAAACGCTTACGGATGTATATCAATACCTGCGCAGCAAATTGTGAACAATTATCCTTGGATACTTTCTGGCCACTAGCCCATCCATCACGAATAGTCTCATCCGCATACCCACCCATCCGAGCGCGCAGAGGGGCTTGAAGCATGTCATCCCATTCCTGGTCCTTGGAATCTGTTGCTGATTTTATGACTTGCATGTCTTGTTGATTGCTATTCTGCTGTTCATGAACCACTCGGATCTGTGCCAAACGTTCATTTTCTCGTTGCTCGGCATCAATACGCTGTGATATTAGTCTTGGCTTCAGCAATTCCCAGGCGTCATCATCCAGCGGTTTGACGATCTGCATAGCGGCCTGAAAGGATCCCATATGGGCTAAAACTCCAGCTGTCAGTGGCTGGTCGAGTAACATGCACCTCCGTTCGATCTCGGTACGTCGTGCAGCTCTCATTTCTGCAACTTGCTCTTTGGTTCTTTCCTGTCTAAGTGGTGGATGGTGTCGAGGAGTGAACGCTCCAACCCCAGGTTGGAGTGGAGAATTGAACCGCTGGAGCGAATTAAAGGCTATTAACAAAGTCAACAAGGTCAGTAAAGCACAAAGGGTCCGCTCAAAAAAGGAAGTTCAATAATAACATACGAAAAGAGGTTTGGATATGGTGCGGAATTTGAGGTAGAGGGTGCGTTGATTGCAAGCTCTGACTTTGAGAGGCTGGATTTTGCCCGTTGGTTAGTAGTTGGGGATTTGTCGAATTAGGCGCATTGTCATTGCCTAGCAATGCGATTCTCCTGGTTTCGGAGAAATCTTTATCAGAAGTTCGCATCCGTAAAATTCCTCCATTTGCCTCCCACTTATCCCAGCGTGCTGCATCGTTTCTCCGCTCAGCTCCTCTATCATCGAGGCCTTTCACCCACTCTTCCGCAGTTGCAGATCCGAGGGTCTTGACTTCTATGTATTCTCGTTTTATCTCTGACACGTGGGGCTTGAAATAGGTTTTTGTTATTCTGATAGCTGGGGGCGCCTGATATTGTGGATTCTTGACGGTTGCTTGTGGGATTACGTGGAGTTCGTTGCTAAAATATAGAACTGGTAGGGCAGCTAACAACGGCGTAGGAAATTCGCTTGACAGAAGTAATGCCACCTCCTGAAGTTTAAGATTAGTAATTAGTCAGGCAAAACTGAACTGACTCAATGTTGTACCTTTTCGATGTGATTCTCAAGACAAGGGCCACAAGTCCGAATTCCGAATGACCAGACAGGAATAACTCCATTGTCTCCAGGACCAGCATGCCATTGGTCCTGATACGGTGAAGAAGCTGGCCTCTTCTTCTCGCAAAATTGGCACGTAGGAGAACATGCCATTTTCCACATATCAAGCTCAGATTTGCCTTTAAGAGGCGCAGGCATACCAGGTTGATAAAGCCTTCTGGAAGCTTGCCAAATTGCATCTGGAGTCAAAAACTGTGTTGCTGACTTGGTAGTACGAGGAATGGAATGGGGTGATAGAGGGTCAAGATACGCTCTGAAAGATCGGTTGACACACAGGAGTATTCCCAAGCCTCTTGGAGGTATAAAAGTAAAAATGTGCTGCCAAACTTCAGCTGGTAAAAGAGATACACCATTATGTGGGACCGTCTTAGATAACAACTGGCTCCTATGATTATCATCATCGCCCGATTTGTGGCGCTTCTCTTGTTGTTGGGGGAAGGAATTGCGATCATTGATCCCTGGTTTCTCTGCGGTGGTAGCTGCGAGTTTTCGTTTGTTCGAGACATCTCCCCTTGCCCCAGCTATTCCTATTGAGTCTGACGCAGCGGGTGCGGACCAGATTGAACTCCCCTGTATGGCAGACGCGTTAATCGTTTCTTCCTCATCATCCTCTGTTTCCGCAGACATAGAGACATCTGACGAGGAATCGTCATCGTCTGATATGGGACCGCTCTCCGTGGCCACGGCCGTTGGAATCCTTCCTGGATGAAAAGTTGCTGTCTCGATGCTAGAAGAATCCATCTTTCGTGTGCACGAGCGCTTCCTCGAGCTGGATCAGAAGCTCACAAATAAACCCGACAAGACCAAGCAAGAAGGAAAGATGACAAGGAAATCGCGCGCAGTATAATGGTAGTCTATACCAGTGTACGAGCTTCTAGGGAGACTACTTGCGACTATCAGAGGTTAAATAATGCCTCAGAAAATCAATCAAGGAAAGGACAATGAGGTTTCAGGCATCATGGAATCAGGGGATGATGATAGTGCGAACGACAGAACTGCTGTATCGCAATGAAAGTAAGGTGCAGCAGAGACTGCTACAGGGCGTAAAAGAGAGAAAGCTGAAGTCGAAGTTCAGATGGGGCGGGAAGCTGAACAATATATAAGCAAGGAGAGGTTTGTGAGGGTGTTTTGGCTGTGGTCTGGTGGTGGGTAGTAGGAAAAAGATTCTGAGGCTGTCGTCAACGGAAGGGGACAGAATACACAAGTCGAATGAGGCGAGCGGTGTTGTATGCCAGAAATAGTCGATGGTTGGCTCCGAGCAAAACTGGCCGGAGGTATTAGAAGCTGGCAGGGCTATCGGGGATAGGCAGCTCTCCAGGACATCTGCGCTAATCCTAAATATGCTTAGCGCACGGCATGACATGACCAAGACCTGAATATGGACTGCGCAACGTAACGAGGCAGGCTTGCAGGCCGATGTCATAAAACCATCTTGAGAAACTTCCTTTTCAAACACCACACAGCTGTTCTCCAAAATGGCTTCGCTCAACACATCCACAAATGGTCCATCCATAAAGTCCTCCTACCAAGGTGTGGTTAATGCTCCACCACCATCCGGCCCTGCCGCGAACTCCCCAACATACGGACAATGGGCGCTCTTCTCAGTGTCTGCCCCGCTAGCCAACGCCTTCCAGCAGGATTCAGGCGGAAAGGAGAGCGTCCTACGAGTTTCGACTACCGGAGGTACTTTTACCCAGCTGCAACTATATGCATACCTTGTTTTTGCTAACCTCTGGCAGAGGGGGAGCTCGTTGACCTAATCGAGGACTTCTCAGAGGGCCGCGTACAGTTTGCGTTTGTCAAAGTGAAGGACCCAAACTCTGGTTTACCTAAGAATGTTCTGATTGCCTGGGTTAGTACCGGTGAAAGAGCTTGGCTTGGTATACAATTGACACGATACAGTGCGGAGAAGGAGTGCCTGAAAGAACGAAAGGCTACTTCACCAGCCATCTAGCTGCAGTGTCCAAGATTCTCCATGTCCGTATTCTTCTTGAAGACGATAGTTTTAATTTGCTGACTTGACTTTAGGGTTATCATGTTCAAATTACCGCCCGATCCGACCGTGATCTTACCCCAGAAGGAATTACCAAAAAGGTTTCCGAAGCCTCTGGTGCAAATTACTCAGCTGGCTCTGCAGTTCCTGCAAAGCCGTCTGGTCCTCCTCCACCTTCAGCATCTAAGCCAGCCTTCAACCCCACACGATCGGGGGGAAACTCTAGCTTCAACCCCTTGGCGAGTCAACGAGCAAGACCAGGGCAAGGCGAAAGCAATGTCGATGAGGATGGATGGGGGGCAGATGCGCCTCCAGTTGTGAGATCTCAAATAGAAAAAGTTCAACCTGCTTATAAACCAACGAAGGTAAACATGGCGGAATTGACTAAGCAAAAGCCAGAACAGCCTTCGAGGTTCAATGATGCACCAACTGCTGTCAAAGGTGCTTATCAACCAGTTGGAAAGGTTGATATTGCCGCTATTCGTGCTCAAGCTCAACGCAAAGACGATGATAGACCAACAATAGTGAAAGGTGCTTATGAACCTGTCGGGAAGGTCGATATTGCTGCTATCAGAGCCCGAGCGCAAAAACCCACAGATGAGGGAGCTCGACAATTGTCACCAGCTGCAACTGGGGCCTCAGCCACAAGTAATACAAGTGATGAACCACCGAAGTCGCTTGCAGATCGCTCCTCAGCCTTCAGTCAATCCGAAAGACTCACAACATTGCCAAAGCCAAAGGTAGGCAATAAGTTCGGCTCAAGTGCTGCCTTTACTGGAACAAAAGCCCCTGCTCCAGGTGCCTTCGGACTTCAGTCTGCACCGAGCAATGCCGCCCCACCTCCTGTCGGTGCTGCAAGCCGCACGTTTGCTGATGAAGGTGGCAAGACTCCTGCTCAAGTATGGGCAGAGAAGAAAGCTCGTCAAAGAGGTCTTAGCGGGGCCGGCGACCACGCACCAAGCATAGCAGCTCCTATTCCAAGCCAAAAAAGTGGCGGCGGAGAGTGGAAGAGTGGATATGCTGGTAAGTCATGGGCACCGATTACGACAAATACCACAGGCCGATCAGGCGCTGGAAGTGTTGGCCAGCAAAAGACAGGTGATCAGGAATCTGCAGGAGAAGAGGTTGCTTCAGCATCGCCAGGAATTGGCGCCCTCAAAGATCGCTTTAAGGGAGGTGCACCAATGGGTGCACCAGTCATTCCCCAAACCTCAACTGGCGAACAATCACCTCCACCGCCGCCCATTAACACGGCAAGCAGACCGCCACCAATGTCTCTGCCAACTCGACCACCACCGGATGAGGACCGCGAAGTTGACGAACAAATAAATATACCACCGCCTCCACGTGTGCAGCGAAGTCCTACCCCAGAATCACCAGAACGGGAGCCTTCTCCAGTTCGCATTGCCATGCCGGTTTCCCGCAGCAAGGCGGCTGAGATTGAGGCACCAGAAGAGCGCAACTCTCCACCGGCTCTCCCACAAGCTGTTGGCCGTAATGTACCTGCGGAGAAGGATCTTACTGAGGAGCCAGCTGGGCACGATCCTGCCCGTGGTGCTGGAGCTGCTGTAGCTGCGGCTACATTTGGCGCTGGCGCTGCAGTAGCTACAAGCTCATTTGCAGGAAATGACACTTCCAGTGCTGGAGGAAAACGTGCCTTGATACAGTACGATTACGAGAAAGCAGAGGACAATGAATTGGAGCTATTTGAAGGAGAATATGTCACAAATATTGAGATGGTGGATGAGGATTGGTGGATGGGCACCAACTCTAAAGGAGAGAGCGGCTTGTTCCCCAGCAACTATGTCGAGCTTGTTGAGGATGAGGAAGAAGCTGCACCAGTCAGCCAACCGCCTCCTGCGTCTCGCCCTGCCGCGGCATCCCCGGAGCCAGCGCCTTCTGGGCCAACCGCTAGCGCTATTTATGATTATGAAGCAGCTGAAGACAATGAACTAAGCTTCCCTGAGGGAGCTAAGGTTACGGGTTTGGTATGTTATTTTCTAAGTAGGCATTACAAAATACTGACATTTCTATAGGAATTTCCAGATGAGGACTGGTGGTTCGGCCACTTTGATGGAAAATCTGGTCTGTTCCCTGCCAACTATGTAGAACTCGACGAATGATAGAGAGCGAGAGTATAGACTCTTGTAGTTATTATAAGGGCGTGGTCAACCAAAAAAAAGCAAAATATTTGATGACATTCCGAACTTCTTCTCTAGTCCCAATTACCTCACATTTGATTTATCGCCATTGCTTAAGAGAGAAAAGATCGTACTTGCGGTTGCTGTAAAGATTTCCTCCAGTCCACAACGGCGTTCTTGCCCACCCTCTTCTTCCTTGATTCTACCACCTATGCTGCTTTCTATAGTGTTTAGAAGGTGTAAGTCACAGTTTAAAAAAACCAACTAATATATATTCTAGCTTCTTCAATCTGTATTAGGTAATGTACATGACATATTCACTGCATACGACGGTGGGCTGCTGCTCAGAGCTCTCGGACAAGAAAGAAGCCCCCAAGAAAATAAACGAAATCCAGGAGCGCCTTCATAGGAATTGAGGCCCGAGGAATCCACACGTTGCCAGCCTACCATGAGACTTTTATCCCAAAATATTGAATTGCAACATCGTAGAAAGTCCTACATGATGTCAGGTTGCTTATGTTGAGTTGTGCAAATTTCTACATGTTTACTATGTTCACAAGGAGTATCGAAGCATTAGAGCCTACATTCGCATGGCTTTTGCAAAAAGGCGTCGAGCATGTTTCAGCAGGATATGATTGTTGCATGATACGAGGGTGATTGGCGTGGCTTCTACTGGCAGTTGAGGCACAGCACCCCTTGCTGGGTTGTTTTGTTTTTAACCTCGTCTCCAATCTCTCCTTTAAGGGGTAAACAGTATTAAACAGGCCAAGTAGCGATACCGAATTTCCTCAAACTGATGTAACAATAGCGTAGTTCGTTTCTCAATCACATCAATTCTTCTTTTCCCAGTGTTGTAACGTGAACTTTGCTAAATCGATTACTCATAAAATGGTTGCTCTGCTCTTTCCAAGTGTCTTTGGACTTCTTATGAGCAGTTTGGCAAGTACCATGAAGTGAGAATAAAATACAGAAAGTAGAAGGCTTCAAGGGCATCTCAATTAATGCCTAAACATGGCTCATATTACCGTAGGGTAGTATTTATTCAACGGCAGTAGTTAGGCCAAAATCTAAAGGTAACTTTGTCAATCAGACAAAGATTAGTAGGGTCGACGAATGGGTTGGATAAAAATGACAATGAGATAACCTCCTTAACAAAGAATTCTCTGATTAAATTACATCCTCGATACTATCCAAGATCAGGAGTGGCATTACACAGAGTCGCAACAATGAAAAATACCCCTTACGCCGCCCGTAGCAACCATATTTGACCCTCCCAAAGCCACATCTGTGACCGTAATTACAGCCGATCATTCCTTTCAAGCTTTCATAATATAACTCCCATCTATTTGCACTTTGTGTTTTCCATTTAACAACATCCTTCAGCGCACTCAGCACAGTCTGGATCGTCATGTTAGCCTTGAAGAATAATAGTCACTTATGGAAATCACATACCTGCGCAAGCCTCGCATCCCTCGCAACACACACAGCAAATACACAATGTACCAAAGAAACCCCTCACCAGTCAGCATTCTCAGTTTATCTCCAGATATGTATATTGCTTACATTAAACAGCCTTTTGCTCCGCCTGGCTTCTTTTGCGGCTTGACCTCCGGTTTATAGCCCGTCTAAGTTTGTACATTAGTAATCAAAGTCGACCTCAAGGACCATCTTGGCCTGGTTTGCGCACCTGATTCTGGTTTGGTGGATATGCACCACCGCCATTAGGTGCCTGATATTGAATTAGTGCCAAAATCAGTAGTGGCTAGAGACGAAAACTGACCTGTGGGTAACTACCCTGCTGGAAGTTTCCCTGAGGATAGCCACCTTGCGGAGGGTAACTACCACCTGGCTGAGGATAGCCACCCTGCTGAGGGTAACCACCTTGCGAAGGATATCCACCACCTGGGTGCTGTGGAGGATATTGAAGCTGGCCCTCTTGGTAGTATTGTTGCGCTGACATCGTTATATCCTGACTTGGCAACGATAAGCTTCAGTTGAGCGAGCGGACACAATGCACAAGAGCTTACAAGATGACGGATAGTCTACTAACAACAAGTGATTGATGATATAACAAAAATAATAAAAAGAGATGACACTTGAGAAAGCGAAGAGAAGGCTGGAACAAGAGGTGTGACAGCCGCCAAGGATGAAAAGGGGGAGGGGCAGGGCAGATTTTGTAGTTTCTGGAGAACGGGCGCGCCGTTAGATCCGTAACACGACTGGAACAGCGTCACGAAGGGTGCAGAACGTGCAGAACGCCACTATACGCACCATCATCTGGTGTTTCATTTTCATCCGAGCCTTTTTCTCTTATATGTGCGGTATTCCACCCCTGGATACCAAGCCTTAACTTCCCATTTCTCTTGTTACCGCCACTAATCTTGCAGACGTAGTAGCTAAAGTCTCGCTCCAGGAGTACCGTGGACATGGCGGCAGTCTACTACTTTACTATCAAGAGGACTTTCTATGCGCTCAATTAGATTCAACTTTAGTTACTATCACCCCAGTCTGTCTGTGCTAGACGCGAGGTAGCTAGGTAGGAGTTGAGGTATCAGATGTATACTCTAAGAACATGCTTGCTGTGGGCCAGAGTTTTTCCCTATTCACTACAAAATTGATCTTGAGAGGATGCTGTTAGGATGCGCGCGGTTAGATACATATAAAACAACAAGTTAGTATAACCTCTTATCAATTTTGCGGGGTTTTTATGCCTCGCTCCGACATGTCGACTAGGGAGGATTGAGCTACCCAGCAATTAGGTATGGTTTGTTAGTGACGTCTAAGCAATGACAGTTAATGCATGTATGGGAGATGTAAGAATAAAACCATATTTTTGTTCACTTAACTTTAGAACTTTTCTAGGATCTTGGGGGCTGTTCTTAAGATCTTGTTCAGCCGTGGGAAGTTTTGGTGATGAGATGCGAGACTATATCACGGAATAACTTATACATGATTTGATGTGCTTGTCTTTGACATCGAGTGACAAGATTATGAAAGCTCGTTAGCTTCGAGATTTAGACTTTTAGAAACAAGCCTTTTGCTCCAATAAACTACCAGTTTAGTATCTTGGCGCCAACACAAGCATGAGGGGATGGCAGGAGGGGTACAGCATTAGTAAGCATAAGAAGTATATTGGAGGGCAGTCACATGATCATCCGCTGCCAATGACGCGATTAACCTAGCGTGTTTAGATAAAGATTGTTGCGATAAATCGGCCTCACTCACTCGCCTTCAACAGCTACAACCAATTTCCCTACACCGCATACCAGCATCCTCCCTTCGCAAATCCTCGCAATAGTTCAGTTCGTAGATATTGCCCAAGGCTTACAACGACTGCCTATCGATCTGGTTTCTGACATATTCTTCCATCAACATCCCCACATCGTATCAGTTAATAGGCAAGACTCAAAGTCAGAGCAACACTTGCGCACTACCATGTCAATACTTCAAGAGATCACCTCTGAGGAGGATTGGAACGCACACACGGCTTCGCTTCCTGCATCTACACTCGATATAATCTATTTTCATGCGCCATGGGCAGCTCGTAAGTGACTCTCTATCAGGAGTGGATTTAATTTCTCAGCTGGACGACATAACTTACTTCGCGACTAACAATCTTCAGCTTGCAAAAATATGACAACTGTCCTTCAGACTCTCGCATCAGCTTACCCCGTTAGCAGCCCACTCGCCACCTCCTGGGTCTCGATGAATGCTGAAGAGGTTATGGATGTTAGTGAGGCCTTCAATGTAACCGCTGTCCCATATCTTGTCCTTACTCGAAATCAACAAGTTCTTGAGACTGTCAGTGGAAGTGATGCCACAAAAGTCCGGGCTGCGATTGAGAAGCACGCAAAAGCTCCAAGCTCTATCGCTGGAAGCAATGGCATCAACAGTATTCCATCTGCAGATACTAGTACAAAGAACCTTGGTGACTACGCACCAGCCGCTTCTGGCTCGACGACTGGACCGGAACATTCGTCAACTGCAATAAAGGAAAGCCAGGAGGACCTACACGAGAGATTGACGAAACTAGTCAAGGCCGCACCAGTCATGCTCTTTATGAAGGGAACACCAAGTGCCCCTCAATGTGGATTTTCTCGTCAAACGGTTGCTCTACTGAGAGAGCAGTCCGTCAAATATGGATTTTTCAATATTTTGGCCGATGACGAGGTCAGACAAGGATTAAAGGAGTTTGCCGATTGGCCAACGTTCCCTCAGTTATGGGTTGACGGTGAGCTTGTGGGTGGTTTGGACATTGTTAGTAGAAGTATGAGCCTGAGTGAAAGTGTTGAGCTAATTGTTGCATTGTAGGTCAAGGAAGAGTTGAGTAATGATCCGGATTTCCTCAAGGCTTATAGTGTGGTCAAACCACCGCCCAATGAATGAGTATCAGATTAGGAAGTTGATAACGGATCCCGCACATCTTACCACGTGCAGAATCTATGAATATGGAACTTCCCATTCTAGTTCACATATGACGGGCTCTTTGTTCAAAATCGTGGCACAGTTATGCTATATAAGGAGGCTACACTGCATCATTTCCCTCTGGTGAACTGCACAGAGAACAGAGCATCGAGGCATGCCTGTAATTCTCCTTCCTAGATGCTCTGCTACCTCAATACTTAACGATTGTCCAATATTTGCTTAGGTAACCACCAATAACAAATCTTCCGAACTAAAAGTATTCTCTCTATGCGTACCAGATCCCTTTTTGCTTCGATAGTATTTGGATGTTCCTCTCCATAAGCTTTCATCATGCATTCAATAGTTCTTTCTTGCACTTCTTTAGCTTTCATAGGTAACCGCTTCTCCACATATCCTTCAGCAAGCGTTGACATACTCTTGAGAGTAACAATGTGTAACTCGCCCAGATTCATCTGCGCTTTTTGTAAAACTTCCTTTCGAGCTTCAACATTTTTCCAATTTGCCAGCAATGGATATTCATTCATAACAGCAGTCTGACACTGCAGGGTTCTAGGGTGGAATTCTCCAAATGTTAATATTATAGCCACTAGCGTTTGCTTTCTTAACCTTCTAGCCTTCTTTTTCTTTCCTAGACCCCAATACGAATTAGCAAGATTGTCTAAGTTTATAAGTGTTGCTGGGTGCATCTTCGAAAAAGTCGTCTCAAAGCCAACCAAAGTCGATTCCTGAATTTGGGCCGCCTCCTTATATCGACCCCACAGAGCAAGACAGTGTGCCTGCATTGACTTCGAAAGCAGTGTTGTTGCTGCGTTGGGGCCGAGTGTTTTAGTGAATTCCCGAATGACCTCCTCGAATATTTCGAATCCCCTTATGTGGTACCCACCCAAACAGCATGTATAGGCAAGATCTCTTCTTAAGTCCAGCGGCAATTTGTCTTGCGTAATATTATAATATGCCTGCCAATTCTCCAACAATTCTTCATGACATTGTATTGCTTCCTCAAATCTTTCTAAGTATCTCAAACTATACGTAATTCTGCGCATGGTGTCGACCACCACATGATGGCCACTTTGCAATACCAAGCGCTTGAGTCTAAGATTTTTCGTGTGTAAATCCAATGCAACTTCCCCCTGGCCTTCGTCTTCATAAGCCATGACTAATTTGTCTACTATGAAATAGCGTTCCTCTATACGGAGTCCATCGGCAAATAATATTTCCTTGCCTTCTGGAGAGGCAAGACATGCGGCAATGTGAGGTTTTAGCATTCGCCTGTACTTGTAATCTTCGGAAGTAAAGTCAATATAAATAGACATTGCCATTGTTGATATCGCAGTCTCCCAGGCATATACTCGCTCTTCTGGAGACAGTCTCTCCCTTGACCATTCATGTACTACAGGGTGCATGGCAATTTGGCGGGAGCAATCGACAGTTATGAGTGAGAAATCCAGTAAAATTCGCAGTCCTTTTGCTAATGTCAATTGGTCCCATCCAGAAGGCATCAAGCGATTTGTTGAAGTTGCGCTGAACATGCTACCTTCTGTATAGTCCCACGTATTCCTCTTGGCTCTTTCAAAGATCTGTTCACTGATGCCGTCAAAGTGCAGGTATGAGAATGTCTGAAGAAGTTCTAAGGCATATTCCGCGTTAGGATCAGTAGCTGACATTACCTGGATTTGCTTCACAGATATTTCCCAGGTAGTATAGACAGAGTTGTTGTAATCAGCAGGTGGTCGGCCGGATTCAAGTAGCTGTTTCTTCTGCTGTGCATACACGTCACAGAAGGTCTCAAGGCTACACAAATTTTGTCGTATGACCTATAACCCAAAAGTTAGCATCAGTAGGTAGTAGCAATTCACTTGGGAAGCTAGATCCAGCTGTCTCCGCCAGCTGAAAACAGTGGGCGAGTCTGAAACCCGATATCTCTAGCTATCGAAAGCTTTCACTTCACAAAAGTTTGCCCGGTTCGCTTTGCAAAGGGAATACTTACAGCTCCCGCCTGAACAATAGCGAGGGCAAGGTATCCAAGCTTTTCTACCACTTCTCCACCAAGTTTCCTTGAAACTTCATCATTACATTCTTTCATTGCTGTCTTCAAGAGCAAGGAAACCCCATCCTTGGCACTCATCTGATCTATACGATACGTGTTGCTTGGTTGAGATGCGTATTGTCGACTGTCTTGATTTCGAGATGTGATTATTATCGATCCTTGATCACAGGCCGGAAAGAATTGCGCTACGTCTAGCGATGGATCATCCGCGTTGTCTATTATCAGAAGCCAGTTCTTCTTGCTGCATAGCCATCTCTTGACAGATTCGATGCTTTCTTCTTGATTGCATTCGCGTGCGACTTTAAGGAAAGATTGTTCGGCGGTAGCTTCTGTGCTGGCATTGATCCAAAAGATGCTTTGGTAGCTATGAGCCAATTAGCCACAAACCAAGGTTGCAATTGACCATCCATTTACTGGGATTCACTCGGAGGATTGAACAGAACTCTAAACTCACTGATTTCTACGTTCGTGTGCAAATTTGAGGCAGACTTGAGTCTTTCCTGAGCCACCTAATCCGTATAGCACGAATATGTCTTGGCTCTGTTTACGCATATGACGATCCTTAAGCAAGGTGTCATACAAACGATGCCTAATTTCATTTCTACCAGTGAAGTTTGGGTTCTCCAATTGAGATACAACAAAATGCTCATTCCCAAACTCTTCCGTCTCTCCCCGAAGGATCAGTCTCACATTGGTAACGACTGACTTGTAAGTCTTGTCATCTAGTGAACTAAACTGGCACATTTTTCTGTGATCTGCTGGAACAGGTATTGGGTGTTCGTAAGTTGGTGCCTCTCCAACTACTGTAAGAAGTGCAGACTCTTTTGTAACAACCTGTTTATGTCAGTAAGTCGTTGCAATCTGCAGAATAGTAAATACCAACCAACTTTCGAAAATAGAGCAGAGGTTTCGTTTCATAAAAGGATACTATATTGAACATTCTGATCTGGAGTAAATCTATGAACTGTTCGTTTAGCTTTCGTAGCTTTGGGCTACCTTTTATTAATGATTGTAAAAGTTCAGGATGAGGCACGAGTGCTATGGCGCTAGGAACCCGAGCAAATGTGCGACCATATGTTGCAAGATCACTCCCTTTGTGAGGTGTACCAAAAAATATCACAGCATTAGTGTGATTGAAAATTTGACTATATCGACTTTCTCGGCTGGCGAGAACAAGTGCCTAACAGAAATTAGTAATTATATACGTGATTGCATCTAAGATTGTTACCTGTTTCACCACATGCCCACCTAAGGAATGAGCCACGAAGACGAGTGGACGATTTGCGATGCCATTCTGTCGCTTCTCGTTCAGGCAACCCAATAAGTCTCGTGCATGATCTTCAATGCTAGAAGCAATCAACATCTGAAGTGACTTGGTTATTCGGGTTTACGGAGTTCCAACTTACTCAGCCACGGAGTTCTGAAATGCAGCTGTCGCGTTATATCCAAAGGTCATGATCCTCCCCGTCGGCAAGTCCTCCGGAAGAAAATCCCGAAGCCACAATTTCTTTGATTTTTTACATGTCCAAGTATCATGGCTATCGCCATTGAGACCATGAACTGCTACTATACTTTTCACGTGTCAATTCAATCCAGAGATGGTCGGGATCGGTGACATACTCAAGTCTTAGATCTGCATTCGCATCTAGGTCATCTTCATTACTTGGATGGAACACTGTGAGCGGCATATCAAGATTGACAGTATTGCTTAGCGAAGTGCTCAATAAGTATCACAAAACTGCAGCAATGGCACATAAAACATATTTGGAAAACGCTATAGAAAAGGAATGCCACGATACTTATTCTTTGTGCATCTGCCTGCCTGCGCATTTGCCCCTCTGCAGCCTGAACAACGTCTCAGGAACTGCGCCTACATGTCCAGCACACCGGTATCAAATAGAATGCTTTGAAAATGCTAAGTCCCTAAGCTTGTCGCAGAAGATGCAGGGGAGCGTGGAAGCGAGCGGCTGTGAAGCTGGCGCTTACAGCTGAACACCACATTTGTTATCACGCTTAGCTGGAAATTGAGGATAAGATACTAAGTTTGAACTTCATATGGAAAGAACTCTGAAAGCCACTTTTTGGAAATATGAGTATTTTATTTTCCAAATATCGTGAAATGAGTGTGTATATCTCTATCACGTGCCACACCCCCTTTTCTCGCTAAGGTCTCATTATCCTTTTCGTAAATTGTACCGCGTTTCGTATTACCATGAAAGCACCGATCGAGTATTGTTTTGTACAGTAATAATACGCCTCATCCTCGATCTTCTGTTAGCAATATTTAATATGCATATGGGTAGACAGGTGGGAAGTCGCTGTCTGGAATTTCAAGTTGACCATGGTAGTAGTTCTTGTCCTGCTCCTTGATCCACTTGTCTTTAATAGCAGGTAGGGTCGTGCGCCCATTTCGGCGCGAGTGACAATCTGGAACTGGCTGTGGCGCCCACTTTTGACTGCTGAATATCCCGGGATATGAATGGTTGAAGTATCGTTGAGAGAGTGCAGGCTCCGTGGACCAGGTTCGAAGTCTGTCCTCAGTCTTCGCTGCTACGTGAGAGAAAACATTCGCGCCGACATCCCATCTGCCAAGGGTAAATAGGTCCCAGTTTGCTTCGACAGTTGCAATTTCGGAGTAATGGTTATAATAGTGGTTGTCAGTGGTTCCAATCAATTCCTTGGGGACAGAGTCACCCAAGAGGACGCTGAAGACCTTGTTCTGGATCGAGTAGGTCTCGTTCTCATCAAAGGTAATTAATACTAAAGTGTTCTTCATGAAATTTTCATCTTCCAATAGCGGGTTGAGAAAGTCAAACAACCATTTGCCGGCCACTGTAACACTGGAGTCATGACCATCGGAGACCATGTTTGGAGCTACCAAAATGTTAGCATGTAGGCTAAAGAAATGTGTTGCCTGGATATACTTACTTATAAACATCCATTGAGGAAGTGTATTTGCCTTAAGATCTTCATAAAAGAGGGTAGTGTTTTTCACCTTGGAAATGCGATCAGGGCTTGAGACTACCGAGTTGTAAAGTATCTCTGGGCTATGAAAATAATAAGTAACTGTAAGAATGAGTGATTGAAGAATAGTTACTTGTGCTTGCGGACGTATGCATTGGCACCATTGACCTGATTCTTCCAGTCAAATCCCTTCCATGTGTTAGTACGGAATCATTGTAGATTAGCATATTGTTTTGCTTACCTGAAAACCTGTGTACGGCATGTCTTCTCTAAATAAGATTGTTAGCAATGGCGGATCCAAGTTACACCTGGAAGTCTGATCCATTCTATTTTTGAACTTTGGAATATTTGCAAATGAGGAGGGTGAAATCCATACTGATATAAGCCCCAGCTAATTCCTTTATCTTCGAGCAAGTCAACGATAGAAGACACATTTTCCGGAATAGCGATGAACGGGTCCCCGTTCAGTCCAAAATAGTCACTATTAAAAAATTAGAAATTCCAGCTTTCGAAAATTTTGAAGAAGGCCCATACCCTCCAACTGCTGCCATATAATTCGGCTCGCTGGGATGAGTGACCGCAAGATTGTTGCTCAAGGTAATACCCTTCTTTGCAAAATATTGAAAGTTGGCTAATTCAGATATTAGATACTTCAAGAGGCATGACAAGGTAAAACATACGATCACCAGCTGCCATGTCATAGTCCGTGTTCTCGAACCAAATTGAGACATATCGATCGAATGCCTTGCCTTTAACGTGTGAAACTGGGGATTCGGATTTAGCAGTGGCTTGTGCAGCGTGAACATCCGCAGCATCATTTGCGGTCGGTGATGCTGGTGCAGCAATGACACTTGTGGCAATGCCTGGACAATTTTGGAAATTAGCGCTGTTAACCAAAATCCCAATAACATTAGGGTGTGAAGCTGGATACTGCTTATGATATCACGGATTCCGAAGACATACCTGAAATACCGAGAAGAGTAGAGATCCGCATGACTAGTGCAAAAGTGAAATTCTGCCTCAACGTGAAGGTTGTCAATGAGGAGTATAACACGGACAGATAAGATGCGAGTTACTTGTAGCATACGAGCAGATATTTAAGTGACCCAGATCCCTGGTACTGACAAAGTATCCAGCTCCTTGTCCAATCGCAATTGCCCCATTACAAAATTGTTGGACGGCATCTGCAGACCGATGCATATAATGGCCAACTCGGAGGCTACTAATGCTGGATGGTGGTCTGCAGAGCCATGGGTCTGAATGGTAAGTCGAGGGGATACGCCGTGAATGGCTGCCATCCGACTTACAATTTTCATATCACCTACCCGATCTATCCATGTAAATTGAATGGTGGCCATAGATAATAACATGTGCTACTTAGGTACATCGTATCTTTCCCCTAGTCTATGCATTCTACACTATTTTATTTACCTACTAAGTTAGTTAATATAGTCCGTCAACACTAGCGATATTGATTGTGGCTGACACTTGAAGAATACGTTGTAGCCCAAAGTAACACCAAGAGGTGCGTGAACCAAAAAGCTATATCGAGGGTGATGTGCATGTGGTCAAGGAAATCCAAGTTGATTGGTTGTAATGGTTGCCAAATACCATACACTATGTATATTTTGTACTTGCGTACACGGCAGGAAACCAGGAAGATGATCGAGAGAGGCAGGTAAATGCCACAGCCGCTAGTATATACCCACATCTGTCAAACTAGCTTGGGTTAAGCTTCTTCGTGGCGTAACAAGCAATTTGGTGGCAATCTGCCAAGCGACGATTTGATTGAAAGTCCGTGGCACAATTACGGTGTTTCATTGGAGGTGCTTGGCTCGAGGCTGTGTAAATACAACGTTGGCCCTCCCGACTTACCTTGATCGCTCGAGTATGATGGTCTCGTTTCTTCTCGAGACCCATATACTATCATCATCATACACTATGGATTGCAGCACTAAGATTATCACTGGCAGGTCTGCGACTGGTCGAGGCTAGGTCTGTCGAACCGATTCTCAGTCGAAGCATGGCACATCCAATATAGTCTACCTATTGGAATTCCACGGGCTCACTCTAGATCGAATACACTTTGTACTTTACAAAATAATAACCCATAGTGGACACGCCTAGATATTTTGAGTCTAGGCTCCGCTCTTATTCGTTGTCACCATGCCTCAATACCAGTCCCATTCAAGCGGTTCACCACGCGACAGCATAGACAATTTTGACAATATGGAGATGCAGGAGCGTGAGGATGATTCAGCTGCAGAATCTGATGAACGACTCTTACCAAGTGTAGAGTTGGAGGAGAAACAATTGGAGCTTAGAACGGAATGGCATCTGCGAACAATTTGGACTGTGCTTGGGTCGGTGATTGCAGCTCTGCTTGTTTTTCTCACATTGCTGCTATTCACCAAGCATATAATAATTCAACAAAATTCGAACGACAAGACTGAAGATGCGACTACCAAGGACGGCTTTCGGAGACCTGAACATGAGTATATTCTAAACCCAGGTTGGGAATTTAGCGGCCCGACAAAGACAAGAGAATACAAATGGACGATTACCGATATTGTCGGCAATCCAGATGGAGTCTTTAGACCTATGCTGTCCATAAATGGCCAATTTCCTGGGCCTTTGATTGAGTGTAATGAGGGAGATCGTTTAATTATTGATGTGGAGAATCGAAGTGTGAATTCTACAGCGATTCATTTCCATGGAATCTATCAAAATGGCACAAACTTTATGGACGGAACTAGTGGCATAACGCAGTGCCCAATCGCGCCAGGAAATAGATTTCGATATGAGTTCACTGTTACTGGTGAGTTAATGTCCTTGGGGGGAAAAACCTCCACTTGACAGTATGGGAAGTTATTTACTTCCGGAACATATATATATATATATATATGTTTCGAGAGTAGGGAGCTTCTGAAGTACTAGCTTGGGTCCTGAAGGTTATAGTACATAAGAACTGACTCTAAGGCTCTGATGATAGGACAGTCAGGGACATATTATTATCATGGACATCAGGCTGTACAAGCATCGGACGGTCTTTATGGCCCCTTAGTAGTGCATTCTAGGGATGAGAAGAGATTACAAAAGATCCCTTATATTTCCGATCGTATCGTTATGTTACAAGATTGGTATCATGACCTCAGTGCCGGGCTTCTCTGGACGAGTCTCGAGCCAGGAAATGAAGGAGCCCCAATCCCTGACGGTGCATTGATTAATGGTCTAAATCAAAGGGATTGCTCAAAACTATCTCAAAGAATGTGTGACAACTCAACAACTATTCAACCTGTCTTCGAATTTACTCCCAATGCCAATCACCGCATTAGGTTTATCAATGTAGGTGCTTTGGCTTGGTTTCAAGTATCTGTTGACCAACACGACTTGGCCCTAACAGAGGTCGATGGAACAGATATTGTTCCTGCTCACGAGACAAACCTGATGATTGGACCCGCCCAGCGATATAGTGTTATCATAAACACCAGCCAAACTATAAGTGACAAATTTTGGCTTCGTGCTCGGATGGTATCTCACTGCTGGGGAGAACCAGACAAACCAGGAGAGGGAGCAGATGAGGTGAGGGCTATTGTTCGCTACCTCTCAGCCACTGTCCAATCCAGTGAGCCAAGTCAGCCAACTTCACAACAACTGAATACATACCATGCCGTTCAATGCAAAGATATGAATACAACAGAATATGTGCCAGTGATATACAAGCCTGCGCCGTCATTTGCAGACCATAGCTATTATCTTCGTTCTAATATTGAGATTGGCGATTGGCGATTAGAAAGGGGGTTTTTTAATACATCTACATTCAGGTCCAATCTACAGCAACCAACTCTCCATCGAACGATTGAAGGTTTCAAAACAGGAAACGAAACCTTCACCTCTTTGAGATCCACAGATGGAGTGAATTCTGCGGCGTATGACCTCAAGAACGATTTTCTCATTCAACACGCTGGTGTGAAGGTGGTGGACTTGATTATTCAAAATTTTGATGAAGGAAACCACCCCATGCATCTTCATGGTCATAAGTTCTGGGTCCTAGGGCAAGGACATGGCTATTTCCCCGGATACGAAACTCTTGGTATGAAAGCAAAAGGTCAAGGGCTTTTGGATGGCAATTCAAGGTTGTTGGATAACGTAATCAGAAGGGATGTTGCAACACTGGAAGGGTTTGGCTGGCTGGCATTAAGATTTATAGCTGATAATCCTGGAGTTTGGGCTTTTCATTGTCACATGGCATGGCACTCTGAGTCCGGACTGGTGATGCAGTTTCTCGACCGTGTGGACGTGGTCGCCAATTGGGATGTCCCTGAAGCCAATGGTCACCTCTGTGAGGCGGGCTTGGAGGAACTAGAGAAAGGGTCCATGCCTAAAGATGCTTTATGGTTTGGGGCAGGCATTGGCCGTTGAGATCGAGCTTACCATGTTCGAGCCACCACAATACAGTGATATCCTTCTTTGTCAGAAGGAAAGATAATGCACCGAAGTCATTTGCTACGGGAGATGATGAGGATCTCCCATTGACACCTGACTCGGAATCTGGCGTATAGAAATCTAGTCGAACGTGAAAGCCGACTATCATGATACCGCTCTTCGGGAAAGGGCCGAGAGAGATGAACGGCCGAAACAATCTGCTCAGGCTACCGCAAGATAAGCATTCCAAGAGGTGCAAAGGACGAGGAGAAGGAGGCTTTGACTCCAGGATTGATCAATGTAATATGCTAGATAGTCGAGTACATCTTTGATTATTCAGCACTTAAAAATGCCTTTCTCTGTTGATTGAACTCTCTAAATTCCCTTTGTTCTCCATTTCTCAAGCTAAGGATGGATTCGTCCGCAAATGTACAGTCAGCCTGTGAATAGAGACATTCTTGGGTCTAGTATCTAGTAATAAAAGTAGGTCGACATTCGCTTTGGCAATCACTTGCTGGATGGAGGCAATATTCATATCCCATTTTGCTCCAGACCCAGACTAGAATCGAAGAGTTAATGATGGGGGTGATACTTTGGTGTTCGGGATTATCGGATTTAACCCTTTCGTGAACGGTTGGAGCTTGATTAGCATGAAAACAAACTTTTATTTGCAGAGAATGACTTGGCCTGCATTTATTCATTTCTTCCTCTACTGATGTGAGTCATTTCATGATAATTACGTCATTAGTCAGCGCTTATCCCGTCTCATAGACCTCCACGAGCACTTTAGCTGCCTGTTTGTATATAGACGGTATTGTACGTACACACTCGTGGCAAGCTCTTTCAAGAACTCACTCTTCGCCAAACATCAACTTTCAGTCTCTCTCCACCACTACCAGCTCCCAGGCAAAGAAGATCAGCCCATCCGAACTGACTAAATTGCTTGCTTACGTTAGCTGGGTTCTGGCTGTGTCGTTTCGCTCGTTACGAATGAACCGGGTTGATTGGTCGTCCAATCAAATATCACATCCCCGCTACGAATAAACATCTACAAGGCTGCGGGATCTTCAGACCAACCTTACGCTAGGCTTGGAGGATCTGGGCAACCTCACCCATCGCAAGTCCAATAGTTCCTACAACACAACTTCACCAACATTTCCGAGTACACGCACGGTATCCAGCTTGAGACCTGCTCATATAGCCCCGCAGAAGCTTCCAACCACTGGCGATATTCGATCCGCACTACTCCACATCGAGAGCTTAACATTGCCTCTTTTCCAGGGAACCTTAAACTACTTTGGTGAGATATATTGCCCATCTGGCTAATTCACCGTCAGTCGAAGAAATCCGGTTCTAACCTTTATTGCAGCACTGTACATGCATTGCAATCCTAATCATATACGCTACGCTATATCTACTTTAGATCATAATATATCACATATTTCGAGTACCAGCTGTGGCAGATCCCGCCGCACTTTGAGCTCGTTGAAGCACGCCTCACCTGCTCCGCCTCTACGTCAAGCTTGTCATAAATAAGGCATTGGATTAGGTCCATGTACTATATGCGTGGTCCGCCTTTGCGCACCTGAAAACATAGCCACGTCCTTGAGTAATCGCTTTGCATAGGGAAGATTGAAGTACTCCATCAGCATATTCAAGGATCTAGGGGGGAGCATCTGACTACGGCAAAAGGATTCCTACCTGTTTCTGCCATTTCAAGCACATAACAGGTCTCTTTCGGCTTTTGGGTGGAAGAAGAGAACAAAAGTGCTTAAAGACCTGCCGAACTGCTGAATGTGTACAAGCAGCGTGCCATCTGCAACCGAAGAGCTAGACTCACTACTAACCTTTGAGGAGGTGCTTACCGTGGTTGTACATAGCGTACCGTGCGTCTGACCACAGCCTGACTGCAGGTTGAAAGTCTTGGACGATTTGACCGCCGCCCAGTGAATAGCCCATTGGACGAGCAGAGCTGATTTTTGTCGGTTTCAATTGGTCGTGCGTTGAATCTAATCAAAGGGGTTTTTGGTCGGACATGGTACCAGCCCTAGGCTTTTAGTTGATACACACTCGAGTCTTGAACGCTAGAGATAAAGCCATCTTTCAAAGGCCCAATTCGCATTTAAAAAATTCTTAAACTCCCTTCACCATGACGCCTACCCCTCCCTCAACTAATTCGTCAAGCACTGGAGGCCAATCTCCGGATGCTCAGTTTAGAGTGGTGCGGAAAAGAAACCGTGTTCCGTTGTCATGCGCACCATGTAGACACAGAAAGTGAGTCTCTTGACAGAGCCCCGTCAAACCAATCTTGTGATTTCTGGTTTAAGACGTCCACGATACTGACTGTTTGTAGATTGAAATGTAATAGGTCAAATCCTTGCGACAACTGTGTCAGAAGAGGTGATGCATCCTCGTGTTCATATGCAGCACCTGGAACTCGAAAGAAAATTCAAAGTCAAGGAGCAACCAGCCCTGATGATATGCAGAATCGTATTGACCGTTTAGAAGGCCTAGTTTTGTCATTAATGACTAATGGAGCTCAGTCCGCAGGACCTACTGCTGCGGCGGCTGTTATCTCTCGTTCACAAAGCGATAGTACTGGATCCTCATACCCACCGGACTTTGAGCGAGACGACGACAACATGATCAAAGAAGAAGACGAAGATTACGAAAGTGATGTTGATGGTGTGACTAACTCTTTAGGTATACTGAAAGTTGACGCAGATAAAGGAAAATCGATGTATTTTGGAGATTCGCACTGGCATATGGTATTAGCAGATGTAAGTTATATATTTCGTAGCTCAGAATCTGTCAGATTTAAAGTTATCCTCTCGAGTTAGTCTTTTGCCGCTGTGTTATCTGTCATTCTGGCGTGTCTGCTATGCAGTGTTGTTAATATCTGCTCTCTAAGCGAAGATCTTGCGAATGTCCTCTCTTATTATATCTCAACTTTCTGACTATAGTAGATCGCTGAAGTAAAATCTTACTTTGCAGCACACAAGAAGGATATTGATAAGAGGTATGAACATATTAGGCAATCAAAGCCGAATACTGCGCAAGATGGGCCCGCGTTCCTCTTTAACACGAACACATCCGTGACTGATGCCGAGCTTCGTGCTGAGATACCGTCGAAAACTTCTGTAGAGAAGCTTGTGATTCGTTACTTCAATTCCTACGATCCTGCTGTCCATGTCGTGCACTCGCCTACATTTCAGAAGCAGCTTCAGAGTCACTGGCAGGATCCTTCTAGCACTTCCATAGTGTGGTTAGGGCTACTTTATTCTGTTATGACCCTTGCGATGCAGTCTTATAACAAAATTGGAGATGAGCCGATTGAATGGAAAGGTATGCAAACGAAATTGGAGCTACAACCAGAACGTAGCTGATCAAAACTAGGGAGAACGCTTGAATTAGCAGAAGAATATCGGCTTCGAACGGTGCAGTGTCTCATAAACTCGGATTACACAAAATCGTCCACCTTTACAATTGAAACTTTAGTTCTTTACGTTCATGGCGAGTATTCAAGTAGTTTTGATGCCGAAGTTGGCATATGGGTTATTGTGGGAATGATTGTTAGACTTGCAATGAGAATGGGCTATCACCGTGACCCAAGCAACTATGATGGTATTTCACCCTATCAGGGGGAGATGAGAAGAAGGCTCTGGTCCTTTGTACGCCAAATGGACGTCCTATTTTCTTTCCAACTTGCTCTCCCGGGAATGATTAGAAATAGTGATTGCGATGCCTCCATGCCTCGCAATATTTTCGAAGACGAATTTGGCCCTGAAACGAAAGTACTACCTCCGTCGCGACCCCTGACTGAGCCAACACCAATAGCGTATATGCTTACAAAGGCTCAAATCGTCCTTGAGTTTGGCCTCATCCTCGAAGAGATTAACGCAGTCAGTGGAAATAAAATTAGTTACGATGAAGTTTTGAAGCGTGATAACAGGCTTCGGGACTTCCGAAATAACATGCCTCCACACTTGAAGTTGCGTCCTATGGAAGAATGTACTCATGAACCAGCGAATCTTGTCATGCAGAGATTCGGCCTGGATATTATGTGGCAGAAAGTCATTTGCGTTCTTCATCGGAAATACATCGCTCGAGCTAGGCTGAATCCGCGATATGCTCATTCACGTCGTGCCTGCGTTGACGCTTCGATGGAAATCCTACGACACCAGGCAAAGCTTCACAAAGAATCCCAACCAGGGGGTCGATTGCGGACAATGAAGTGGTTTATCTCCTCACTTACTAAACATGATTTTCTACTAGCCGCTATGATTGTATGCCTTGATCTCTACTATGACTCTATTTCTGAGGCCGCTCCAGCATGTCCTGAGAATTACGACAAGAACTTTTGGACTCCGGCCCAACGTCAAGATATGTCGCAGGTTCTCGAAAACTCTCAACGGATATGGAAAGAGTCAGCAGAAGCATCTATGGAAGCTTATAAAGCGTACAATATCATCGGAATCATGCTTGAGACTATAAAAGTCGCCAAAGCACCAAAACCGAAGAACCTGACTAGCACAGAAGTTTTTGCACAATTTGATCAAGATAATTTGAAAGCCGAACACTCAGCAGCTATGTCTCTTGGAATGCTTTCCGGAGGGTTGTCTCCAAATTCTGCTGCCATATTCAATAATATGGGACAGTCGCCTCGGGGCACATTCTATCCCAACAATTATGATATAACTATGGCCGATACCTCCGGTGGCACGGGGTTGACACCTAACTATGCTATGGACACCTCCAACCCATTTACCTTAAACAACATGCCATCTCCATTTTCAGCCTTCGGCAATACTGGAGCTGGGATGGGTTTCGAAAACTTGGATTGGGTATGTTTTCCCGACCATCAATAATATTCAGCAGTGCTAACATGGCTTTAGGAGGCATGGGATACCTACATACAGAATGGTAACCCAGTAGATCCAGCGATTCAGTTCTATCCGACCACCATCAATCAATCCCCAAACACCGATAATCAGACGGAAGGTCAGAATCAGCAATCCAATCTACCGAACTTTGGAGACAGTGTTTTCATGGGAGCAAACACTCCAGGAAACTGAAAATTATGTTTACGATGTGCGTGTGTTGGTTAGATTTATGCAATACCCTTGTTTAAGTTGGACTATCATAGTTTTGGAGTTTCTAGAAGGGTAAGCCCGAAATGCAAAGGTGGAAAAGGTCCGAAAATGTAAAATACTGCCCATCCACATAACACAGATTATATTCAACTCTTCGATATCATCTGTCTCGCGAATATCTCATTGGCTGGGCTTGATGATGAAATCACACTTCACTCCCCTAAACTCTGCTCCGCCTTGTTGCGTTCGACCAATACTCACATATAAGCGAGAATGTAACGTCAAAGAAGCGGTAGCACGTACGTATCAGTCGGGCCTTTTCAGCCCTTTTATCTTCTTAATCTTTTCCAGCATGTGCAATAATGCTGCTTCCCCATGGGAATTTGTTTCTCCGCATTGCGGGGTGAACAGCTGCCGTGGCGCTTGTACTGTTTAGATATGTTCCTCCGAGTCCTGAAGATATTTTGCATCACATGAAGTGTTGCGAAGGGCCGAATGTCCTTTTTTCCTCGAGCTCGTTGTTGGCTGTTCTACGCAATACCCCGCCATTTGACGCTTTGCAAAAGATCGGAACACACCTGGCTTGGACGTGCTCGACGTAGTGGATTGCCTGCCCCTGGGATCCCTCTCAATGAGGCAACTCAAACGAGGGGAGAGAACAAGTGAATCCCACAAGCCAAGACGCTCGATGAACGACTGGGTCGAACTGGCTCAGTAGTATTATATGACACCCATTCAGATGATTAGTGCTGGTTTCAAGATCTGCCTTGGACTCTTGGATTTTTAAAAGCTTGATAATCATAAATCCACCACGATTGCGTGCATTTCAAGCGTTGAACTTGTTGAATCCAAATGTAGATTCAATATGCGTGTGTTATCTTGTGAATTGCTGTACCAAAATTAGAGCTATAACATTAACATATATCCTTCTCTGTACTCCTTAAAATGTGCCCTGTGGAATTGAAATATTTGCATCAACAGTTTACACGTCTTACTTACACTCAAGTTCAGCATTTTTCATACTGTTTCTAGACGTGTGATTGCTTAGTAACATCAAGGAACGTGTTCTACCTACTCTTCTGTCTCACATAAATCTCGGCAAACATTAAGGTTAGCACTAGTTATAAAAATGGGTATAGCCGGCGCTGTTAAGATTGAATTTACGATATAATTTTACTGAGTGTATTGAGAAAGTGGATGGTGATTTTGCACTACGGTGCCTATTCGAGGTACCATTGCGAGGATCCTTTGTGAAATATCGCTCCTCTACAGTTAGTTCACATTTCTCTCTAATAACAGGGTTTGGCTGAATTCGCAAGTTTCTAGAAGATATATCTTGTAAAGTAAACACTAGCAAGAAATGCATAATAAAGAATCATATAAATCGAGCTTATTAGAGCCGAGTGTATTTATTTTGTAATTTAGTGTTATATAAAAAAGTTGTTACGTAGTCTTTTCGGGCCATTTGCCATTCTGAGTCGTGTGGGTGAATGAAAGGTTAAATGGATCTCCTAGAGTTAGATAATGGCGCTATGCCTTAAAGGTTACATTTATATTCTTTTTGAAAACCAACTTGTCTAAATCCGATGTAGCTTATTATGTAGCTTCTAATGGTGGTACTGTAATATAGAGATGCACTTAGGTTGTTGTCATCCACTTCTAATGTCAAAAGTTCGGCCAAATTCTGCCAGACACCGATTCTTGGAATGATTCCACCTTGTAGTATATATAGCTTGCTATGTTGATTTGTTTGGTTCTTCTTCTCATATAGTAGCATTTGGCTCTTCTTCTATCAAGTATCTTAGAAGCAGTCATTCTTAATTATGAGATTCTCTCCGTCATCTCTTCTCGCTCTGGTCACGGTTACAAATGTGGTTACTGCTCTCACACCAGCACAATGGAGAGGACAGTCCATCTATCAAGTTTTAACAGATCGTTTTGCTCGTGAGTTTAGCCTGGCATTCCACATTCCTTAGGCATTTAGAACTTCCTTCTATCACCCCCTACCCAGAACACTTCAAACGCACAAGCACGATCTGTTATATTAGACTTTCATAGTGTTATGAAAAGGATAACCGCTAAAGAATTGGTATTTACACTTGCTCGTAATGACTGTGTAGGCATGGATGGCACAGTCTAAGCATCGGTCTCGAGAGCACATCTTTTTGATCTGTCACGAAATTTGTTGGGGTCTTTTGTGTAGAGAAAGACGTTTGAAATAGCCCGAGCTCTACTAACCACTCGAAACAGGTACGGATGGCTCAACGACCGCCACATGTAACACAGGAGACCAAGTCTACTGCGGAGGTACATGGCAAGGAATAATCAAGAAACTTGACTACATTCAAGGAATGGGATTTACGGCTGTATGGATCTCACCTATCGTCAAGAACATTGATGGAAACAGTGGCGATGGTTCCTCATATCACGGCTACTGGGCGTCAGATATCAATTCACTTAACCAGAACTTCGGGACTGAATCAGATCTGATTGCACTTTCAAAGGCACTCCATGATCGAGGCATGTATTTAATGGTTGATATTGTGACCAATCATATGGGATATCTTGGGTGTGGAAATTGCGTCGACTATAGCAAGCTTTTGCCCTTCAACCAGGTATATGACACCTCCCTAGACTTTTGAGAAATTCATCACTAAGTCTTGATCAGAAATCATACTATCATGACTTCTGCCTAATTAATTACAACGATGCAAGTAGCATTAAAAACTGCTGGATGGGTTCGAACACTGTTTCTCTTCCCGATCTGAGAACTGAAGACCAGAACGTGAAGAACATATGGAATACTTGGATCAAGGCACTTGTTGCGAAATACAGCATTGATGGTTTGAGAATTGACAGCGTGCAGCAAGTTGACAACAACTTTTTCCCTGATTTCCAGGCCGCCGGTAAGTTCTTCCTCGTAACAAGGATACAAAAGCTTACTTAAATCAGCTGGTGTATACATGGTTGGAGAGATCTTTAACGGAGCTCCATCATATGTTTGTCCGTACCAGAAATCTATGAGTGGAGTGCTCAACTTCCCAACGTATGTTCCACATCCTCTGAAATTGATTCATTTTACTTAGTCGTGCTACAGGTACTACTGGATTACACAAGCATTCCAGTCTACGAGTGGAAGTATCAGCAACCTCGTCAATGGCGTTAACGAAATCAAGACTACTTGTACCGACACGACCCTTTTAGGGTCCTTCTTAGAGAATCACGATGTTCGCCGCTTTGCTTCCTTGACAAACGACGTATCGTTGACTAAGAATGCAATTGCTTTCACAATGCTGCAAGATGGAATTCCCATTAGTATGTATAATTCAAGATCATTACTTGGTACCCTGCTGACTGTTCAGCCTATTACGGGCAGGAGCAGAGATATGATGGCGGTGAAGTTCCTTATGATCGAGAGGCCTTATGGTACTCTACTTACTCAACAACTTCAACATTTTACAAGTTCATTGCTTCTTTGAATCAAATTCGGAACCAAGCTGTGTACAGGAGTGCTACATATGTCACTTATAAGGCGTATCCTATTTACTCCGACAATTCTGTTATTGCTATGAGAAAGGGCGACACAGGGTATGTTGTTATTGTTGCGTTTACAAATATGCTTTCATTACCCAAGACCCTATACTCACACCAGAGCAATCAAAACTAACATCATTACACTAGTTCCCAAATAGTTAGTGTATACACAAATCAAGGGGCCAATGGTGGATCATACACCCTCAAGCTCTCCTCGAGTGCGACGGGATTTACGGCTAGCCAGTCCCTAATCGAAGTCCTCAGCTGCACAGCCTACACAACCGATTCTAGCGGAAATCTCAATGTTGCAATGGCCAATGGGCTCCCTAGGGTTTTCTACTCTGCCGCTGCACTTGTGGGAAGTGGGATTTGTTCGAATACTCCAGGTTAGGATTTTTTAAATCCTATAGTGTATTGTCGTCAAACGGTATTTCTGTATTTACTAATACTTTTCACAATTACCAGTGCCAGGAACTACTACTACCAAAGCCTCAGGGTCTTGTCCTACTTCAGTGGCAGTAACTTTCAATGAAGTTGTAACGACGACAAATGGGCAAACAATTAAAATTGTCGGGAACAATGCGCAGCTAGGTAATTGGGCAGGAACGAGTGCGGTCACTCTCTCGGCTTCGAAGTACACAACTTCGAACCCATTATGGTATGTGACGTTGAACTTGGCTCCTGGCTTGGTAGTGCAATATAAGTACATCAAGGTCGAGTCTTCGGGAACGATTACCTGGGAGTCGGATCCCAATCGGAGTTATACAGTACCTAGTTGTGCAGCAACAGCAACAGTTAGCAATACCTGGCAGTAGTTTAAAATAGAGAAACTGCTTCAGTTACTTCTAAAATTTAGTCATATCCAGACTCCGTATATTTGCAGAGAAGTGCGCCAGTCACATTGGTATTGCAAGTGAAGCTTTTCTAAAATCTTGTGGATAAGTTGCGAAGACTTTCCCCTGGTCTTTCATACCACAAATCATGTATTATCACAAGTACGGCAACAGTTTAGGACATCTTCATTATAATACGCTAGTATATATTCATGGAGCCGTCAATTTTGGAATGAAGCCAAAGACAAGGCCCAATCGTACCAATAATGACTACTGGCTAATAATCACAAGCATTCCCTCTGCCTGATGATGAGCTAAATGCTTCCCACATGGTTAAGCTGGGCATCTCGGAGAGGAGCTGGTAAGGGTGAGGACTTAATAGGCATCCTCAATTCAGTAGTAAAAAGGAAAATGCTGGACAGGTTGAAAAAAATTGCATTATTGATGTTCTATGAGTACAAATCCTTGCTAGACCTCAGCTAAGCACAGGATGAATAAGGCTGAAGTCATATGGCACCCAGCCAAATGCCTCCCTCCTTACACGTCGAAAATGAGTCATTCCACCCGCAAGCAATGAAGTTCGTGAAAGGGTACATTCGTTATCCTGTTCAGCAAAAGGCTGAAACAGTGTAAATATTTTAGGCTCAAACGCCGGCAATGTGAACAAATACACCGCACTTCCCATGTCACAAAAGAAATAAAATCCCGCAAAACTCCAAATTCTTAGACGATAGTAGGTCAGTGACAAGCAGAAAGAGTTCCGCCGACTCAAGAGCTAGTTACGTGACGCAATAGTACCAGATAAGCAAGGAGCTGCCAAGAAATTATCCGCCATAAACAAATTAATTTTCGGAAGAGTATTCTTTTCAACGTAGCGCACGAAACTTTGCAAATCGTCTTACGCCGAATGAGAAGATTAGTAGAGACGCCCTCGGTTGCCATAAGCTGGAATTCGGGTAGATTCTATGATACGTTTCGAAGCCGTGACCATGCGTTGAATTTCTTTAAGGCTACTATCGTGAGCGTCTACATTACTAATGATCATGAAGAGGTGTTCGAGTCGTTGGATAAAAGTTGCTACTATAACCGGAATGTGACTACGAGCATCCTCCAACTACAGGACAGTTAGTATTTACGTAAGCTCAATTTTATGAGAATGAACTGATACTTACCAAGGAGCCATCATTGATTTGGCCAATTAAAACTGTAAGGATTATGTCTAAATAGTCCATACGGCGCATCATGTGGGGATCATCAATTCCATCTGATATGATGCTTCCAATCGAGAGCAAAACAATCGTGTTGAGATTGCGAAGAAATTCTGGGCGAAATTGGACGAAGAAGTCGACAAACATATCCTTAGCACGTGGGCTATGAAGCCAAGCCATGGTAGCACCATCGAAGTTCTGTTGCTCCATGAGCGAAGCCACTTCGGCCAGTTGATCTTCATACTGCTTCTGTGCTTCTGACTTCTCCTTGACAGGCGCTAGGGCAACGGAGTCGCTGCTCTGAGTTGGACGAGTGTTTTCCCGAGAGAGCTGTCGCAGTGTTCGTTCCTGAAATTCTCCCTGAGCGGCAGCCATCGTGGATATGGTTTCAGTCAAGCCAGCCACAACCTGCAGTAATTGATCAATCTTTATACTATCAGCTTGGCGCTGTCGCTCGATGGCTCCTATCTGCTCAGCAGCTTGGCGTTGTATGTCAGCCGCGACTTTTTGGGAAGTCTGAATCGCAAGCGCAGTAAAAGCGGGAGTGACAGAGTTGTGCATGAGAGTTGCAAAATGTTCTTCAACGTTGTATGCGACGGTTCTTGCTAAAGTTTCAGACATAAGCTTCAGAAGCTGTGGCTGTTGCAAGGCTCGCCCGATTATGTCTGGAAGCACCTTCTGAAGCTCCTTTGGCAGCAAGCTTGTGATAGTCGCAGAAATCTTTGGACCTAGTTGATCACTGAGCTGTGCATGAACGGTCTTGAGAGTAATTTCCGAAATTGATGGAACAACAGTAGCTTGGATGCTAGCATTGACTATGCGTGTAAGGGTAACTTCGATATTATCAGCCAGTGTGGCAGAAACCATACGAAGCATAGCTTCTTGATGTCCTTCGGCCACTGCGGTCTGAACTCGTCTATCTGATTTGATGTCTTGGGTGAATATACCGAGAGAGCCATCAAATACCCTCTTTACCTCCTCGGCAACTCGAAACTCGATGTCTTTGAGAACAGTGTCGTTGAAACCATATGACGGAACGGTACTAGCCTCAGGAATAGTGCCAACGTTTGATTTTGGCGCAGTTATATTTCTGGAGTTGCTGGAAGGGTCGAGAACAACTGGCTTGAATGTTGAAGTGCTTTGAGGAGCAGTTGGAGCAGGTGACTCTGCTGCCGAAGCTGCTTTACGTCTCTTTCCCTTACCAGACTTCTCGCCATTACTGGCCACTGCACCATTGGAGGTTGACTCTTTCTTTTCAGCCTTATGCTCTGCCTTCAAGATGTTTGCGGCGTTTGCTGCAGATTCGGTGGAGTGCAACTTCTTATTAGGCTCCTTTGAGTTCGATTCCTTTGCTACATTTCGTGAAGCGATACGTGTAGGAATTGATGCTTGCGGAGTAGATTCAATAATTTCAGGTGTAGGCGTAATTGGTATTTCCTTGAGAGTGTCCATAGAGATTGCTCCTTCCTTTTCGGCGGCGACGCTATTTATGACTTTATTATCTCGGCTCCAACCAAGATCCGACTGTTTAATAGCAAGATAGGTGACACCCTTTGAATGCATTGCATAAAGTTCGAATACAGTTGGCTGCTCATCAGCATCTGTCGTAGAGTTCGGAGTTTGTAATATGTCTAAGCTTCTCAGAGAGCCTTTGTTCTCGAATGAGTATTCACGCATACCGCTGATTACAGCAGTTGAATCAGGTACTGGAATTGCATCGCTTTTTTCAACGATGCCTTGCATAAAGTCTGCTTGGGTCATGGACTTGGACAAGTTGTACTTTGGAGCAGACAAATGTAAGAAGTATATGGAATTGCGGGTTGGATGACCAACCACAATCATTCCAGTTTGTGCATGATACAGTACACTGCACACCGCGTCTGATTCTTTGCCGTGTGGAAGATGGATTTCCTGAACTGGTTTACCCAGTGCAAGATCCCACAATTGAAGAGAATGATTTTGCTTCATTCCAACAATAAGATATCGTAGAGGGCCTCCTCTCTGATAGGGACGGATTTTGTCCACAAGTAGCACCGATGTCGGCCATGACTTCTCCGTTGCAGCCGTAGTAGTCAAAGTAATAATAGGTTCCTTGATCTCAGTTGGGCCAGCATGTGGGAGAGGATTACCACGACCGTCATTCTTGGTGAGGGGGCGAATATCCCAAAACTTAACACGACCAGCTTTGTCGAGAGAGACAATAGTCGTATCATCTTCACTGAAGCTGAAGTCTTTACCGGCCTTGCCAGTGTTAACTTTCAGCGTATGTTGGGCGAGGTATCTTTCGGTATCAACTGAACGATCCTTTCCATTTTTCAGGAAGGATTTCATAATAACCGTTGGCCAGATGATATGAATGAACTTCCCACGTCCCACGGCGAAGAAATCCGGATGAGTGGAACTCTTTCTTGCTCTGGTCTTCAGAACCCCACCTGGTGACTCGTTATCCATAGACTGAATGGGAGTTAATGCAAATCCATGCATTTCCAAATGATCCCGATGGTCCTCATCAAGATGATCCCCCTCGCCGTCTTTTACGAGGGCCCAGTAAACAGTACCACTGATTCCAGTCCCAAGGATTGATTCTTTGAGATCTGCCGAAGATGTGCAGGTGACAACAGTAAATATTCGATCTCGTGTCTCTGTAAAGAGCCTACCATCCTTGCCATCATCCTGTCGAATGACACGGATACCGCCATTTTTGGACATACCGTAAACAATAAAATTATTGGATGCAGTCACCAAAACACGGTCAACTTGGTCGAACTCCTTCTTGAGACGGGCAATGTCCATAATGATCTCCTCACGGAAGATGGATCGAGGCTCCTTGAGTTCCTTGACGGTGACGGAAGAGAATGGGCGCATCGGGAAGTTGTACACCTTGACAGGTTTGACTTCTGGCTCCTTAAGAGTAGCTTCTTCTGCATCTGCACTCTCCCAACTATCGGGTGCATCATTCTGAGCTGCTTCATTGAGATGTCCGCTAGCAGTATCATCAATTATACTCTTCACGGCATCTGCTACCCCTGCAGGATAAGTGTCTAGAGCATGACTATTCTCCTCCTTCTCAAGCTCTCTCTTGATTGACTGAGCAGCGACTTGAGCAGATTCTTCAAACTCCTCATCAGTCTTAGCAGCCAACATATCCTTCATAGTTTTTTCAATAACTGCTTGATTTGACCAATGGTCAGCACTGTCACTGCCATCTTGAATCAAGTTTTCAGAATCTTCCTCGGCGTGAGCAAGTGCTTCTTGGACTTCTTTATTAGCCTGATCACCAACTTCGCTCAATGCTTGGGCAACAGTTTCTCTCGGGGCTGCTCCAATTCCAATCAGGGCTTCAAGCTTGCTGCGGCCATCTGCAAGTGGAGTTGGGGGTCCAGAAGATACCTGAGATGGAGCTTGTAACTTGCGTTTACTGTGAGCAGGACTAGAGGCTGAGCTACGTTCATCAATCTTTCGTTTGTTGTCCGTGTTCTCGCCTTGTCGCTTTAAAATCTGTATTGCGGGTCCCGCTACAGGACCATGAGTCGAACTTTTCGGCGTACGCACCCGCGGAGAAGATGCAGCCAGTTGGTCGAATGGATTTACGTATGTAAATAGACCTTGTAGCTTTGGGGGACTCTCCAAGTCATTCTCTTTGGCAGCTGGATGGCCTACTTTGGCCTCGAACGAAGTTGAGCCTACCGTGTTCAGATCTATAGAAGTATCCTCCAATGCTTGTGTGATTTCGCCAACATCGTATTGTGAGCTGGATTTGCTGGGGGGTGTGTAGACCTTGCTAACAGAGGGTGTGAGCTGAGGAGTATTATCTGCCTGTACGGGCTTCGGTCGGTTCAATAACTGCAGGAGGTAGTTCTGGGTCTCGGCAGGTGGTGATATAGCTGTAGCATTGAAACTCGAGCCCAACTGTGGACTTCCTTGCTGCGCTGGTTTTGGGTTCATGAAAGATGCCAGAAGATCTGAATTTCCCCGGGCATTTGGCGGCGGGCTAATATGTTCAATAGTATCAGCATTACCATACCCTTTGGAAGGTTCGCGAGAAAGTGGAAGATGGGTGCCAGTAGGCGCAGGCTGGGATCTTGGAGAACCTCCAGCTGGCTGGAACTTGAGAAGATTGAGGAGGCTCGAAGTTCTGTCGGCATTTGGCACACCACCATTAGCAGCCGGAATCCGTGGAGTTTCGATTGGACTCATGATTGCAGAGCTATGTTGAGGTTGGGTATTGTATCCGGCAGGGGTTGGGACAGACGACGAAACTGATGGTGGTTGGTAGGTCTGGTGTTGAGGTTGACCAAAGTAGCTACCTGGTGGGCTTGCATAGCCATAAGAAGCGCTAGACTGCAGGTTGACTGGATTGCTCGCCTGCGTACTTCGAAGCTGAGCAAGTAATGAATCCAATCCTTTATTGCCTTCGCCAGGAGGATATCCAGACATGGCGGAGGTGAAAGCGCAAAGCGCAAATAAAAAATGGGTAAATTTTAATTATCAAAAAGCAGATGAAAAGTAAATGGAGGCTTGTTGCAAAGAAGGTGAATTTGGTTGGAGGACAGTCCCAGCTTTCAGAAGCAGGTAGGACTGTCGATGTTGAATATGTAAGAAGGATTGAATGTGGGTGATATTAGATGAGGACAAAGTGAAGCTGGTGAGGAGACGAGTAGCTTGACAGGAATCGGGCTGCACTCGTTTATTTCTGAGTAACATTATTGGTTTGTTTGTTCGGTGTTAACGTATCGGCGTTAATAACCCGCTTTTGACTCAACTTCTCCTCATGTTATGTTGGTGTACAGGTAGTTTATTACGCACCAGACTTTAATTCTACCACGAATACTGCTTTTGCGGGAAACGACCGATTCGCCCTGCCAGGCTATATCACCGTCGATACCACACTCATTGAATTCTAGGCTGGTTTCTTCTCTACTTGCCACCTATTGCTTGGTGTGATTTTCATTGAATTCGGTATCGATAATAGTATAGAGAGCTGCAACAAACGTCAACCGACTCTTGAACACTAAGAGATCACATAATGTTTTGCTTGCGGAGGTAAGTTGTCTATTTGAGGCTCTCTTACGGCGTGCTAATTTGAATTATAGTTGGCTTCCGCTGCTTTTCATACCTACCAATGCTTCGCCCATCTTCATCTTCCTCTTCTTCGTATGCACATACTTCCTCAACCGACCATGCGTATACTGCTCCTTCCTCCTCTTGATATTATTTGCATCGTCCTGTCACTGGTCGGACCACTGTTTCTTCGATTTCAGCAGCAACTGGTTTGAGCCGAGACAACAGACGTTGAACTTGAGCCCTGAGATGGTTAACTCCACCACCGTATCGAATCAAACGCTAGAAGAAGCCTCAATCTATGCTTCTGCTCTGAATAGTACGGCAAAGGCACTCGCAGGTACAGCTATCGAAGAGGCGAAGCGGCGGATGGCGATGCGAGCTGAATGGACTGGACTAGGTGTCGAATGGCTGAGAAGTTTATTGGGTAAACGCGAATGGAAATTGCCTTGCGTAGAGGTTAATGTTAGGCTTTGAATAATTGGGTAGGCGGCCGAGCTTTACGAATAATGCAATCATCGATGAACTCAACAAATACGGGCAGGCGTTGTAAATATAGGGTTAAAGGAACAAGATGACAAATGCACAAATACCGGGTCGGGAATGTAGAGTACTGTTATTGAAACTCTCACTGGAATTACTGAATTGGAGACTTTCACATTCTTTATTTTCATATGGCGTAGCGTCTTTGGGAAGAAGAGTGCTTGAAGACAATTTATGTATTTTAATACCCTGCTCTATACCCAGCCAGAGCTGGGGCTTAATGTTAAATGTTTTCAAAAAATGAATAACACCCATATTCGAATATCTTCTTCCAGAATGTCTTGTATTGTCTAGAAAATGTCCCACTAGAGTTAGCCAACTTCTCGCTCCTCTCAGCATCAAAATAGTCGGTCTTGGTTCCTACCAAGATCTTTGCAACAAGTTATGGAAGGCTCTTATATCGCTCAGGTAGGAATCGTTTTTGAAAAATGCTGCATGTCATTCTGGATACATCATCTTGTTTCGTATAGAAAGATGCAGTCTTGCCGTTATTACCTAAAAACAGAAATATTGATTTGCTTGATGGTATCCTAGCATAGATATCAACGGTAGCAGCTCTTTTTACACTGCCTGACATATGTCCTGCCCGACTGTATGATGTCTGGTGAAAAGATCTACCTAATGCATTCTAATTCTTTCACTTATGACCATAGTAGCCTGGGTCTCGAGCCTACCTCAGCTTTTAGGGAATACTAATTTTAAGGTGTTTTTCATGTCATGAAAAGCAAGCTCACCTGTACTCGTATTCCTAGTTCACCAAAACCGTAGGACCTTCTAGCTTGCCGGTGTATTCGTAAAACGTGACTATCGCCTCGAAGTACGCGAATGTTGCTTACATTCCTCTTGTAAGAGTTACGTTTCTTACGTGCTACAATTAAGAGAAAGACTTGCGACTCTATGATCATCCTTGTTTTGAGGCGTATCAAGTCGCGATTCAAACCTGTGCTGATGTACCGTCAATAGAGGCCGGTATGCATAACGAATGAAAAGGATCTTAGTATTGCGGAGTAAGCCTTCATGGACGCCAAGTACCACGTAAACAAATGAACGAGAAGCTATACTCCACGCGGGTTCAAGCGACGGTACGGATGGATATGTTATGTTAGCAAGCGAAGAGTTAATCACGACAGTTAACGATCTTGCCAAGCGCATGACGCTACTATGTCGCGTTGAAACGTTGATAAGTATTATCCTCTTCATGTTTCGCAAATGAACCTGCTTAAGAACGAGTTTTGGTCCCTGACTATGGTTGATTCTTCAGAACCTTCCTCAAGATGTTTCTTCTTCACCATGCCGTGGTTGCAATCTTGGGGGTCGTAATTGTCATAAGTCTTTACCAGCAGTTTTACTCAGGTTCCATCGACTACCGGATCGATCTATCCGCGAAGTTGAAACCTCGTCCGCGTCTCTCTCTAAGTAAGGGAAAAAATTCATTCAACATCGTTATCTTTTCAGATCTTCACTATGGCGAGGACGAGGCTACATTTGGCCCAGAACAAGATCGAAAATCAACCAAGGTTATTGGCAAAATTCTCGATTTCGAGGAGCCCGATTTCGTCGTTATCAGTAAGCCACTCCAACAATGTCTCCTCCACAAGTGTTTCTCCTATTCGCAAAGTAATTATTTTGATTCTCTTTATAGATGGGGATTTAATTACGGGCGAAAATACGTACCAGGAAAACAGTACCAAATATGTAGAACAGATCGTCTCGCCTATGGTTGAGAAGGACTACAGGTGGGCGAGCACTTATGGGAACCACGACACCCAATTCAACCTTTCTCGGGAGCTGTTGTTCTTAGAAGATTCCAAGTATGATCTTTCATACACCCAACATTCGCCCAAAGGCGTGGGCGGAGTTTCTAACTACTGGCTGCCAATTTACGCCTCAGGCGACTCATCTACTCCAGTGGTTATCCTCTACTTCTTTGATTCTCAGGGCGGAGAAATTTACCAGCGTTTAGGTTTCAAGAGATGGATGCCCAACTGGGTAGAAGATTCAGCTGTGTCTTGGTTTCGAAAGGAACGAGACGCAATTGAAGAGAGATGGGGCACCGTCCCTAGTTTGGCATTTGTGCATATCCCCCCAACACCATTCTTAGAATTACAAAAGAAGAGATTCCCCATGAAGGGGGAGAAGGATTTGCACTTTCCGGGACTAAATGATGACGTCCCGGTTGCGAATCAAGGGGAGGGGAGATGGGGACAGAAAGACAAGAATTTTGTGAAAGCTTTGTTGGAGACTGAGGGACTAAATAGTGTTTACTCCGGACATGACCATGGCAATAGTTGGTGTGGCACTTGGGGAGGACATGACAACTCGGAATTAACGAAGAAGGAGCCGTTACTGTGTTTCGTCAAACATACAGGCTATGGCGGGTATGGAGACTGGAAGAGGGGAAGTAGAGTTGTCAAGGTAAGCTTCGGAGAAGAAGAAGACATAGTAGAGGATGGAAAGCAGAGGAAATATATGGAGGTTGACACCTGGGTGAGACTAGAGAGCGGTGATGTGATTCAGCGAGTCAGCCTGAACGAGACATATGGCACGGATATATATCCAACAGATGATGGTGAAGAGTGAAACATTACACAGAGCATGAATCGATGACGATATCGCACATAGGTTATGCCTTTTACCATGAACCCAATTATTTTTCATATTGTGATGAGACCGAAGCTTACAGTTTCTTCCTTCTTAATGCCTGCCGAACTTGAGTATGCCAGGGACCTTCTCACAACTGTGTTCTAATGGAGCATTTGGACATACTGGAAGGTGCCAGTTCACGCTAACTTTTGCAGGTGAAGGGTATTTTACAGTCTAGAGATTTGCCTTTTCCGCCTCCCATAAACTATCCCAGGATACCTTGTGTTTCAAATGATCTGGCTGCGATGGTACACTGACTTTATGATGCTCGCAAGTACAATAGGTAGTTTTGCCATCAAGACTTTTCATCGTGCCGCGAAGCATAGCCATCGTTTTCCCCGCTTGCATGACTTCCGCTCTGATCACAATCGTGGTTCCTGTTAACTCTGTTGAGTTGGATTCCGACAAAAAGGATGTCTACCTCCACATACCGATGGGAATAGCTCTCAAGTAGCTGATATTAAGAGTCCTTGTCACGCCTCCCAGGAAACTACACAAGATTAGCCTGGGGCAATGCAGAAACGAGAAGTCGGGGATGTACTCCCAGAAACCAGGCCTAGCAAGCGGTCCCAGTGCACTCGTAGTACACATATCAAATATCAATGCAGCAGCTCCTCCATGCATGACTCCGTTTAAATTCGTATAGTGCTCATCCATGAGCATCTCAAAATCCACGGTGCCTGTTTCAGACGCATCGACGATCTTGAGCAATTCCATGAGATGACGGTCGAAACCGTTGAAGTTTTTACTCTTTACTATAGCATGATATCTGTCACCGTTAGCAAAAAGATACAGTCTCGTGCTAGGCGATGACTTCCAGAGACAAAAGTAAACAGAACCAAAATGTGGATATTATCATTGTAGTCTTGAACACAACAATGAACTAGGGAGAGAGCCCTGGATATCTAGATTAAAGCTCTAGACAATCAATTTACCTTTCGAAGATAGCCTCTACACCTTTGATAGCTCTGGCACGTGAAGCTGAAGCCATGTTATGTTGCTCGTGGCCGCTGTCGCAACTTGTGATAGGAAGGACTCGCGCGAAATTTTAACTCAATCCCTTACTTATCCTACGGTTATAACAGCATTAGAAGTACGAACTAAAGCAGATTGAAGTTTTGAAAATAGGTGAGTATGCTCCTCAAAATAGACCTCTGATTGATGATATCGGCATGCAACTTACAGCTTACAGCGCAGGTGCCGAGGTCTCATTGGCATCATCCACCCCTCTTGTTTTCTATACCCGACTACTTAGAACAACATGAAAACCTTCATGAACCCCAAAGTTTATAATTTTTGATCGACAACAACTGAATGCAACTCCAAAACAACATATTTTTCATGCTGCATTCTCTAATTCCGATGAAAAGTCATTGTTTGATCAATTAGTTATTAGCGCATTAGGAAAGAAGTTGGATAATATATCTGTTTCCAAAACCCAAGTACAGATCCTGTGTTGAGCTTACATGTCTATTAGAAATAAGTAGCAGCAGCAGCATACACATTTTTTGGTCCTGAATATTTAAAAAATACTTGGTGGCAATTTAATCGATTATGGCTGCACAGAGAAATACTGCCCAAATTCAACTCCGAACTGAACTGATCACTGATTTATGGACATTGCAAGTCTACGGTGTAGGTAGATCTGGATTCAAGACAGCCACATCAGAGATATGGAGCATCAAGCCACACCTTCTTTCGTTCCATCTTTATTGAAATGATCTTGATCCATAGCGCACACTACTAAAGGACCTAGGGGCTCAACATTGGCTACTCTGAAGCAGAAAGTCTATATCAACCGGAACACGCGTCCTTGGCGTCATTCCCGGTCCCATACTTCTGTATCGTGGTCTTGCGCTCAATTTCCCAATGCTACCAGAGACTACGCACAAAACGAGTGTTTTACCCACAGCCATACCCGCAAAGACACGCGTATGGCCACTAATGGCTAAGTCGGCTATCAGTTAAGGGGATCGTTGAGTGCCAATCCGGATATTCGGGAATGGGTATATGTATCGGCTTGTAATCATATGTCATTTTCTTGGAGGGTGCTGCTCGTTGGTGATTGCCCTACTATTCTTCAGGGTTTTATCGAAGATATGAATCAGACAAGCTTGCAACATGGATGAATCAAAACAGCTTGGTAGGATTTAGCGGACTTAATATGCAAGTAGAAAGGATGAGTGAAAGTTATACAGTAGAATTTTCTTGTATATATGAAAGGATCCACCACGATGAAGCTTGGACCTTGCCACACGACAGCTTGGTTGCGTATATGTTCCACATCTAAACACCACCAAGTTATCAAGATTGAACAACCCCTCCAATCTGAGCACTGATCAGATCAGCTCAAATTAATAATCATGTTCCAACTAGTGATACTTACTAGGTACGTATACTAGGTATGTGACGTATCTATACGTTCACAACAAGAGTAAGGTAAAGGTATGGGTGAGTACAAGGGAGGTCTTTCTTTTGAGGGTCAGTCTTTGCCTGCGTTTTCACTTGCATTCTCTCTCGGGCTAAAGTCAAAAGCATCCCAAGGTACGAGTATCTAGCTTTTGATTCAACTTTATAGGATCTTGAGACCTTCATTGCTTGTCCTTACTTTGTTGAAGTTCGCTGCCTCTGTGTCCACCTTCATTTATAACAGAGAACAACCATATTGTCAAATTCCACGCCAATCAACACCAGACGGTTTAATCCATTTCTTGGAAACCACTTGCACACACTCTCTTGGTTATTTACATTCCTCATTCTCCTACAATAATTGCAAATTCTTTCTATTTGCTATCATTTCAAACAACCTTGATAACGTCAACCACCACGAACACACCATTACTTTGACAAACTCAACTTCATACTGCCATCCTAATTTCAACTACGCCTTCAGGTTGACCACCTTCTTCCATGATGATGTTCTCTCGGCGTGCGGGGATTTTCGTTGTCGCCCTTCTCTTCCTTACGCTCATCACCATGGTTTCTACGATCCCAACAGACTCCAACACGCAGCACGCTGATACGGTTCCTCAATTAGATCAAGCAAAATACTTTTACGAAGCTGGATATACTTACGAGTTGGGGCATTATGATCATCGGTATTTTGCAGGTGCGCCAGTCTCATACGAAGTGAAAGGCGATACTTTACAGCACATGATCCGAGCCTATCTTGCCACTTTTCAGCAGAAGAACATCGATACTTGGATTGCACATGGAACACTCATTGGATGGTATTGGAATGGAAAGCTGCTACCTTGGGACTGGGATATCGACGTTCAGGTTACTGAGAATACAATGACCTACCTCCGGGAGAATCTCAGTATGACCTTTCACAACTACACTAGCGAAACTAAAGACGGAATCCCAATCTCCAGACAGTATCTTCTAGACGTCAATCCCCAGTCAGCTGATGAATCTCGAGGAAATGGATTGAATATCATCGACGCTCGCTGGATTGATGTAACGAATGGATTATTCATCGACATAACTGCCGTGCGGGAAACACAACCTAAATTGAGCCCCGGTATTTGGAATGATAAGAACGGTCATTATTATAGCATAGGAGAACTATTGCCATTGCGGAATGCGACTTTCGAGGGAGTTCCTGCTTTGATACCCTATTCCTATGTGTCCATCCTCACAAAAGAGTATGGACCTAAGGTACTAACTGGTACAGACCATGAAGGGTTTGTTCTCCTTCCCATTCTAATGTGAGTAGTAAACTGATCAGACCAGGCACCAATGGAATCCCTCCAGAAAGGAATGGCTCAGGCCCGAGAACCAACAGGCTGTCAATAGCGAACCTCATATTCCTCGAAGCTTGCAATCCGAGCCTAGAAAGAAAGGTCTAGCGAATCTTTTACGAATCTTTTAAAGCGACAGCAAGGCGTTAGAGTGCTATGATATTGCAGGGTTAAATGTTATGGGGCGTTATGGGACTTATTGCACATCCGGGGGATATGATCTGATGTTGCATTGCATAGGCGTTGGATGGGAATATTCCGGATGGGTTGGAAAGGAGTTATTTGATTCGCATAAGCCATTGTATGTACATGAGCAGGAAACGATACAGAGCGTCGACAAATTTGAGGTCTCTACCAACCAAAAACCACTCTTCGTGTCTGACTCTTACATCAAGTCTAAAACGGGACAATATTGATTGTAATAAGCGAGCTGGCTGAATATTAGTAAGTGTGGCCTTGTGGATTGCTAATCTTACATGTTTCTGTCCTATTCCTTGCGCATGTAGGATTAAATTTTTGTGGTCTTTGGTATTAAATTTGCGCCTCACGCATGGCGGGAAACTGTGATATCAAGCTGAAGCCTTCTGAAATGGAGGAGCTGTACTACAACTGGGAGATTTGGAGAGCCTCTTAATCATTGGCCTCTTCCGAATTCTAATCACAAATTCATTCCACTGGCGGAAGGGCATGATATGGACATACTTAGTAGTTTCATTTTATTTTTTGGCCATTAGCTTTCCACATCGTACAAGCATTTTATCACTCGTTGACTAGAAGAATGTGGGGTTTGCCCTGCAAATTCCCCACAGATACTATCATCCCCTTGCACTCTGCTTCTCTTCCTGGGTAAGGTTACAGGACGAGCAATTGCCATGAGCACGACTACTTGCATTCAACCTCAGCAAGTATGGCTGGGAGCTATGTAATCGTGTCTACTGGATGTCGTTCCCAAAATCACTAGATACACGCGAAAAGCCCCACGAGCCCCCTTGTGATTGCCTCGGTCGAGCCGAGGCATGTCCACAGCTTGGCGACGCTGCGCTGCTCCCAGAACAGTGCTTGTCTCAAGTGCGCGAGAACTTTGGTCCCCTCTCACATGCCCGGCACCAACTCTCTAGTAAGACACAAAAGGGAGACATTGACCGACCAACCGTCAAGCTTCGCTATCCATTTCCCGAGTGCTCAACCAAAACTGCAACTCACAACCGATCCAGTTCCCTTAAGCCAACAAACCAACAAGCCAACAACACTGACAATTTATAGCAGATGTAAGTCAGCTAAAGCTTCTCAGATCTTTGGCATTGTACGCTTCGAAACTAACGTTGGAACAGAGTAAGAAGTGCACCAGTCTTTGGCCTTTGAGAGCTACTCAGAACCATGGCTCCGCAAACAATTCACGCCGCTGCCGACCAGTTCCATGTTCCTCCTCCTACAGGGTCGCCTTACTCCGTAGCGGTTCCTGGCAGTGAAAGTGAGAACCGTTCTGCCGTCTACAGGCACTTTCGATTCCCAGAAAAATTGCTCCAGACTCTCGACCCGACGATCCTTACATATTTCGATGCCTTCGAAGCATCAGTGAAGCGGAAACCCAATGCCAACTGTCTGGGGAAAAGACCGTGGGATCCAGTTACCAAGACCTGGGGTAACTACACTTGGCAGACATACAAGGAGGTTGCCGAGCGCAGAAAGAATTTTGGAGCTGGACTGGTAGAGCTGCATAGAAAAGCAGGCGTAACAGAGACGAGACAATACGGTGTAGGACTATGGTGCCAGAATCGTCCAGAATGGCAGATAGTCGATTTGGCATGTGTCTCTCAGTCTCTGTACACCGTTTCCATTTACGACACTCTCGGTCCTGATACCACGGAATACATTATCAACCATGGCTCCCTCAAATGCGTGGCTACAAGCATCACACATATTCCCGTTCTCCTGAAAATTGCACCCAGAACACCATCACTGAAGATCATAATTTGCTTGGACCCACTTGACGCTGGGGAAGAACCAGGGAACTCAAAGTTGGCTATCCTCAATGCTCTGGCTGCAGATGTTGGCATTACAATTCATTATTTGGGAGATGTCGAGGCGCTGGGAGCTGCCTCTTCCATACCAATGAACCCTCCACGACCAGAAGACACCAACACCATCAACTACACTAGTGGTACAACCGGCAACCCCAAGGGCGTGGTGTTGACACATGCAAATAGTGTAGCAGCTTTGTCGTCAGCCCTGGTTACTTCAACTAATAAGCCGCACGATGTTTTGGCCTCTTACTTACCCCTTGCCCACATCTTCCAGAGAGTAGCAGAGCATGGAACACTTGCTGCAGGTGGATCTATCGGATATTTCCATGGTGATATCCTGGGCCTCGTTGATGATATGAAAGTGTTACGTCCAACGCAATTCACATCTGTTCCACGTCTATTTAATCGCTTCGGAGCCGCCATTAGAGCTGCCACAGTCGATGCCCCTGGTGCGAAGGGCGCAATTGGTAGACATGTCATCAACGGTAAGCTTGCAGCGATGAAGCTCCCACCAGGTCAAGCAAGCAACAAACATGCAATTTATGACCGTATCTACACGCCCAAAATCACTAGTGCGTTCGGTTTGGAACGTGTACGAGGGATGGTTACTGGAGCTTCGCCTATTGACCCTAGTCTGCACCAATTCCTCCGTGCTGCTTTTGCAAACGACTTTGTCCAAGGCTACGGTCTAACAGAAACCTACGCTGTAGCCACGGTCCAGATGGAAGGTGACTTCTCTACAGGAAACTGTGGTGGTATGCAAGCTAGCATGGAAGCTTGTCTCGAATCTGTGCCCTCTATGGACTATTTGGTCACCGATGCTAATCCCCGCGGAGAACTTCTACTTCGTGGGCCTTGCAGATTCAAGGAATACTACAAAGATCCCGAAGCAACTGCGAAAGCTATTGATGCTAATGGCTGGTTCCACACTGGTGATATTGCTGAGGTCGATAGCTTGGGTCGCTTTAAGATCGTTGATCGTCTAAAGAGTCTTCTCAAACTCGCGCAAGGAGAGTACATCTCACCAGAACGTATCGAGAACGTATACCTCGCCAACACAAACCTCCTGACTCAAGCATTTGTTCACGGTGACTCCACTCAGGCTTTCCTCGTCTCCATATTCGGCATTGATCCTGTCACTTTCGCTCCATTCTGCAGCTCCGTGTTGAAGAAAACCATTGAGCCAACGGATTTTGCGGCCCTCAAGGTCGCAGCAAACGACGACAAGGTTCGTAAGGCGTTGGTCAAGGAGCTAGATCGCATTGCGGCCAAGAACAAATTCAACAGCTATGAGCGCGTTCGGGCCGTTCATCTGGAGCTTGAGCCTTTCACCATTGACAATGAGCTTCTAACCCCTACGTAAGTTTACCAACTCTGTCCCCGAGACAATACCCACAAGCTAACACCCTGCAAGGTTGAAACTCAAGCGTCCCCAAGCCGCGAAGAAGTTCAGAAGTGTCTTGGATCGTCTGTACGAGGAGGCGTTGGCCCAGGAGAAGCCGCTGGCCAAGTTGTAGAATATTTATGTGATGTTACGACTCACCGTATGCGGGTCTAGAAGCTTAATGTAGAAGTAGAGTAAATGGAGAAGGGTACTTTCACCCAAATCACTTGCTGGTGCAAAAATCATTAAACTTCACGATAGTGCTTTCTGTCTGTGATGGTAGCTACTTACTTACTACCTAGCTAGATGCTCTCTTTTGTACATGGTTAGAGTTTCATTATTTATATCCCGCGTATGAATTGATAACCTTGTTCAATAGAGACAAGCCTCTTCAACTGGCTCTCATATTTTGAGATCCAAGAATGATGAGCTCATATATCAACTCTAGGATAAATAAAAATTGAGAACTGTTCCGGAGTTTACGCATCATATTCGATGCGTTATCGTCCAAGGCGATACCTGCAAACATTGAGAACATAGGAAGCCCCAATATTCAGAAGATTAGGTTAATTTAATCTTCAACTAAACATCTAATACAAGCACAAGTAGACAGCAAGAGACAATGACCTAATAGCGAAATATGATTTATGATTACTGTCTATGGAACCATCCGGGCTCTGGGTATGTAGTATAAAGCAAATCGATGTTAACTCCTCCGCTCAAAATCAATGCCCATCCCGCACGCCCCATTTTTTATGGTATGGCTAAAATAAAGCTAAACCCGAAACCCTAAGAGAGCAAATTGATATGTACAATACAGGCATGTCGTGTTGCCAAAAACACGCAGAAAGGAGTATAACATTGCCAAGCTCGGGTGCAACCCCTATGAGAGTGCTGTTTAGAACGCGCGATGCTATGTGTAATTGAGAAGTCTGCCGGAGCAGCAAGTAAACATGCCGAACGAAAGTGCTGGATATTTGTTTCGTGCTGAGATCTGTTACGCTGATTTCTCGTGTTGTGTGGACACGCGTTGAAGTGAGACAACTATGAAACAAAGTTAGTAAAAATTTCAAGGGATACCAAGGTATCAAGACTTACCAAAATCTTCAAGAGACCGTTGTTTTTGGTTCTTCTTTGGAGATTTGCCGTGCATGAGGTTGTCGAAGCCTCTGCTATCTTGAAGAAGGTAGTAAACACCACCCATAATGCAGAAAACCCCGAATGAAAAAATCCAGATGCGAACCACAGCAACAATGGAAGTCTGACCGCCGACGAACCAGCCAAAGAGAGTGAACAGAGTTGCGACAACATCAACAAGCAGGATAGCGCCAGCGAGTTGCCATGATGGTAAAGATGACCAGAAAGGTCCGTTGGCACGGGTGATGAAAATGAGCCAGTTCTCGGTGAGAGAGATCTCTAAAAACAATACCTCATCAAGGACACCAAAATTCTGAACGATACCGCCATTGGGCCCACGAGCAATCATAGTTGTGAGCGTGATCCACGTACCGACAGCAAGTACGACACCAAGGAGAACGGACATGCCCCAAAGTTTAGGTAGGTTCCACTTCACTGGGGTTTTAGAGAATGGTGCATTATCGTATGCAATAGCCAGAGTTGCGACGTCGGCAAAGATAGCGATAAATACAACAAGCTCGATATTGAGAGATTGATTGAGGATGGCAATCCACAAACCCAGGAATATTTCCAGATGAATAGACAATGCAATGCGATAGACAACATATGCATACATGCGGTGGAAGATCTGGCGAGAAGTTTTGAGCGCATCAATAATCGCACCAAGTCCCGGGGCTAAGAACACAATATCAGCGGCAGAACGAGCAGCATCAGAAGCACCTTCAACAGCTATGCCGGTATCGGCCTTCTTGAGCGATGGAGCGTCATTGACACCATCGCCAGTCATAGCAACAAGATAGCCACGTTGTTGGAGAATCTCGACAACGTTGTACTTATGTTGGGGGAAGACTTCAGCGAAACCATCAGCTGCCTCGACGAAATCATAAACTTCAGAACCTGGCATATCACCACCACCGCCGAGACCAAGCCGCTCAGCATTGTAGACATTGGTACCGAGACCAAGCACGCGAGAGGTCTCACGAGCAATGCCGACTGCATCACCAGTCAGCATCTTGATTGAAAGACCCAGAGTCTTGGCTTCATTGATTGTACGTTTAGTATCGTGGCGAGGAGGATCGGAGCATGGCATGATACCCATAATTTCCCATTGGCCTCCAATACGCTTTCTCGCAACTCCGAGAGAACGGAAACCACGAGTTGCAAATTCGGCAACCTTGTTCTTGTATGCCTGGTCCACATCTTCTGGAATAGGATGGTCTTCTTCCACAGTCTTGAGAACGAATAAAGGAGCACCCTTAACGCACATGATTTGCTCTCCGGTGGGTGACTCAACAAGGGCTTGGACCTTCTTGGAGACAGGATCGAAGGGGTGGAATTCGAGGACCTTGTACTTAGAGAGAACGGCCTTCGCACGTGGAAACTTTCGAAGATCTTTCAAAAAAGCTTTGTCAATAGCATCGATACCCTTCTTCTTGCGGGAGGCAGCAAGACAGGCAGTCAACATGAGATCGTCAGGGTCAACACCGGGACACGTGTAAGGAACATCGAGGGACAGCTTATTCTTTGTCAAAGTGCCCGTCTTGTCAGAACAGAGGATCTCTACACCAGCAAGGGACTCGATGGCAGAGAGCTTCTGTACAATGGCCTTCTTCTTTGCGAGATAGGCAGCACCGACAGCCATTGTAGTTGTTACCACGGTTGGAAGGCCGATAGGAACACCAATAATCGTGATTGCCAGGGTATACTTAAGAATGAGCACAATTGGGTTGGAACGGTAGAAGGATGAAACCCAGACAACCAGGTTGGTGAAGATAACCAGGATCAACAGCACCGTTCCAATACCGTTCAGCACTTCAGTGAAATGTCCAGTACCAGCAGAGGCTTGGCTGACGAGAGCTGCGGCACGTCCAACGAAGGTACTATCTCCAGTTGCAGTGATGACCATAAAAGCTTCACCACGCTTAACACCTGAGGATGCGAAACATTGGTCACCTTTGTGCTTATCAACGGCGAGCGATTCTCCAGTGATAGCAGACTGATCAACTTGTAGGAAGGCATCATCAGTTACAATCCTACCATCAGCCGGAATAATAGTGCCCTGTATAGATTGTTAGAACCGAACTTATCTGAAGAAAAGAAAATAGACTTACCTCTTCAATTTGAAGAATGTCACCAGGTACGACTTCAGGGGCTTCAATCTCAAAGAGGCGACCATCACGCAGAACAACAGCCTTTAGAGCTAGTGTCTTCTTCAACTCTTCGACGATGGATCCAGCTTGATATTCCTGAACGAATCCGACGGTTGCGTTAAGCAGAAGTAAGGCGCAAATCACACCAAAATCAACCCAGTCTTCGAGACCGGCAGCAAGAACAGCTGCAGCCTATTGAAAAATAAATAATCAGCACATGAGCTTCATGAACAATTGTTTTTGTAATACAATAGAACAATGAGCATTGAAATATTATATGATCTTTATATGCTTGATAGATGACAGTCACCCTGTGCAAGTGATGTGAGTGTTGAGAAGTGGGAGAACTTACTTCCATTACAAACTGGATGGGGCCAATGAAGTAGCCTAGGAACTTGAGCAACAGATTTTCCTTCTCCTCCTTCATTTGATTCAAGCCAAACTTTTTGCGGCGTGCTGTAACCTCTTGTTCCGTGAGACCAGTCTGGAGGCTAGTATTGAGCAAATCTTCGGGAACATTGCGTCCAACAGCTGGAGTGATACTGTCATCGGCCAGTTCCTCCTCCTCTTGATGACCGTCTTGAGACTCGAGCTCGTCTATTAAAGCATCCATGTCCTCATCCTCTTCCTCCTCCGCATGGGGTGTCTTGGAAGCCGTATCATTATGGCTAGCCTTCTCGTTGAAGTTGCCGGATTCGATATCGGTGTTTAGGTGGTTGAAAGCGTCGGAAGAGTGACTAGAGTACGTCGCGGGATTGCTCGCCATGGTGTATTAAAGTTGAGAGGTTGAGCAGAGCTCAACTCCCGTTGTGAGAAGGGTATGGTAGAGAAAGTCGAGGAGGGACGTGGATATGCAGAAGCCAGACCCCGCAAGAACGCGATCAACGACTGCGCGCTGCTGATGAGTCGTCGTGTGCCACCAGAGACTCGAGGTATGAGGTGAAGTTCTCTGTGAGGGGAGAGGCTGGCACGAACGACAAAGACGCGTGCGTTTGATCTGGAGGTGGGGAGTTTGGAAAGTAATGAAGAGCTTCTGACATGAAGTGACTTTCTGGGGAATTTGAGCTTTATGACAGGGAAGGAAGGAAGCTTGAAAGAGTGGGGCCCAGGGCTAGACTCATGAGAAATTGGACTTTGTGGTTGGTCCGGCATAGACAGGGGTCGGAATGTTTGGCAATTACAATCCGCCAGTCCTGAAATAGCAAGACCCGTCATTACCCAGTCTTCAGTGATGCCATCTCACTCTCCTAAAAACATTGGCTACGTGAAGACGGTGTATCGTTATCTATCTAGCCTTTTTATTTTATATGATGCAGCGAAGTAGTTTCTACAACTCTCTCTGGGTGAGTAGTTTGGAGGAACGTTAGAAGCACATCAATTCATTTACAGGTAATGTTCTCTTCGTATATTGAATAGTAGCTATTGCTCATTCTTCACGTAATTGAACACCGGCCAAGCATGCCTATGCAATGGGTGGGCTATACAAGACAGTAAAGGAAAAATTGATATCAAGCTCCACGCCTTTCTTGGTATCCTTACACTACTTAACTTCGTGCCTTGCTGCTTGAATGGAGGCAGGGTTATAAGTATATGCTTATCAATTCCGAAGAATGACCCAAAAACAGTAAAGTAGACATGTGCCAGTTGTAAAAGTGTCACCGACAATGAGTCTGCTGTCAGCTGCTTTGATTCAATCGATCTTTGATTAACTGTAAAATTATTCTCTCACTGTTATGCTGTTTTGCAAATTCAAGCTACTATACTCATGCTATTAAATCAACAAGAGATAAGTGTTATGCATGTGAAAGGCGAAGTGTGAAATGTTACCGACGAGGTTCTAGTCGTTCTCCGCCATGATATGCAGCTAATAGCTAATACGCATATCCACAAATGCTACTAATGTACGCTCGACTATCTTCTATTGCCATCATACCATTCTAGACACCCGTCTAACGCAAGAAGTTTCTCTCCGCTTGTATTACTACACAGCCAAGTCCCCCTCAAAGTCAGCAGGTCTGGCATTGCAATGAGCCAAGAGCTGCCACAAGAACAGACTTTCGGGAACCCATTGTGCAGCATGCACTGCGGTGCGGATGCAGGTATGACAGACAACACGTTGTCTCGACTTGCATGCTCGGAGCTGGCTATCCGCGCTTGATCATTCGATCCCACCATGCAGAATCAAAACTTCGCTAACACGTCAATGATAAATCTACTACATCTTTGCAACCTTACTACTTAACAACTGCCAGACACTTATTAGCAAGTATCATTGTACGGCTTAGATCGCTGCACCTACTTATTTAAACTACTTACCTAACTAAATACCATATGCAAGAGTTGTGCGTATAATCAAATATCTGGGTCCTTTCTCCTCAATCAAATGCATTGTGTATACAATATATATAGTTATCAAGCCAAGGTAAATAGATGCAAGGGCTCCCCGAACTTGCCCACTAAACTCACTCATCACAACAGAGTTCCCCTTTGACCCAATCCACAATCCATAATCCCCAGCAATACTCCCTGTGGCGCATGGTAACACAACCAAGAAACGTCTCGATTTCCTATCTTTCTTAAGTTTTTGCACCTAAATTTGAGTTTGACATTTCCCACTTTAACCTTCTTCAGCGGGTACAACCGTCGGTAGATATTTTAGTTCGCTGGATGCCGGCGCCAGCATCTTGGCTTGGAAGTTTGGGGCTGGAGGGGAGAATGTCCAATTGATCGGCCCCTTTGCTGTTGCTCGCGGTATTGGAGCATTCTCAAAGGGCTGCATGTCTTATACGGTAGCACTTGGACCGATAATCCAAGAGGTAACATTGTTGGATTTGCAGACTTCTGAATAGACTAAACTCTTTTCCCGAGGTACTACAGTACGTAAACTTATTAGCTGTCAGAGAAGCATGTGTGGAACAATGGATACTAGTTCGTTCAACGATGATTGCTAATTTAGCAGTGAACAATAACACCGTAAACTATTCCCAACAAATCAGTGATATGCGATAGGATCAGGGCAAAAGAATCCGTAGAGAACTATCGTCCTATGATACTAGTATAGAACTATCTCGGTAGCTCTCTTGTTAATGACAGGAATAAGGCGGAATTCAAAAGCATGTCAGGTGTTGTAAGCGCTGCATAACAGCATTGAATTATTTAATATACTACATCAAGGTCGAATCGACCATTCGGCTAGCTTTTGGCCAGGGAATTCCCCATTTTGAAATAGAAAAAGCCATGCAAAGTGGCAAATAGTTCGCCTATGAACCAAAATATACTACACGTTGTCCGTCCCAAGAAAAACTCCATTGCAATGCAGGAAATTAGAAATATGCTGCCATGAATTGGGCGGGTATCGTGAATGAGTCGTAGGTTACGAAGTGTAGAAGATGGTAATATAATCAGAAAACGTCGAGCCTAGTATTCAGGGAAGAAATTTGTGAAGCAAACTGCTCAAGCTAAGATCGTCCAGGTGGAGGTGGTTGGGGAGGAGTTTGCGATTGGGGCTGACCAGGGAACACGAAACCCGGAGGAAGCATCGGCATACCGTTGGGAAGTGTAGGAAAGGTGAATGGTAGTCCTGCAAGGCCAAATGGAGGCACCGGAGGTGGCGCGCTAGATTGTGAGAATCTATCATTTCCATCATCACGTCTGTCATCACTAATAACAGATTAGTACTTGCTCCATGGATAAACAGGGTCTTTGTTAATAGGAGACCGAGTTTCCACCTCAGCAGTTGCTATCAAGCAATGGTTGATGTGCTTGCTCTTTACCGAGAAACCAGTCTCCTGGACGAGATAGGGGATTACTGGGAGTTTTGCTTACCGTCTGTCGTCTCGATTACCCTTACCACCCCATGGACGTGGGCCATCATCCTCACGACCTCGATGATTCGACTTTGGTCCATTATTGCCACCCTTGTCAGTCTGCATACGACGACTGATTGCTTTTGAAGAGACGCCCTGGCCAATTTCGATATCAGGCTCTTCCACAACCATACCAGAAACAATTGGCTTTCCTCCAGTGCCACCGTTTTCTGCGCTCAACATCCACTTCCGGTCTGCATCAGTGAGTCTGCCGACTGGAATGATACTTACGCCGGTTTGGTAATCACTGCAATCGCGTGGACCAAATCCAACGCCCCATCGAGTCTAATGAGCATTAGTTACATGAAGTTGGCAGTGAGATATGAAATTGATAAGTACTCACTCTCAACTGGGAGTCCGGATTACGGTTCTTTTCCATGCCATCTCGGGCTGTTACAGCATCGGCACGGTTGAACATCTTGACAAAGGCATGTCGCTTATCCTTGTTGACAATGCAAGTCTGAACTCTACCGAATGGCTCAAAAATGCGTCGTAATTCATACTCAGGCATACTAATTGGATGGTCAGAAATCTCTATATTTACCAGATGCAGGACAACTTACGTGACACCTCCAACAAATAGGGTCCGACTAAGTACTAGAAACATGTTAGTCCTTCTTACGTCCGTTGTTGATTCGTGACAGCATACCTTTAATATTGCCTTCTGGAAGGGATTCATCACTACCAATCCATTTCTCATCCCCTCCATGGTGTCTTGGTGGAGTCGGACTGCGATTCCAGCGAGCTGGGCTGCGCTGCCGATAACTGTCCACGATACGGCCACCCCGATTA
>Ga0247810_10000315_pt1 | contig 64865 bp, 54 predicted proteins | sample UWRJL119311C1_FD_179918 | JGI IMG/M metagenome (GOLD analysis project Ga0247810, IMG submission 179918) | Plant litter microbial communities from Arlington Agricultural Research Station in Wisconsin, United States - UWRJ-L119-311C-1 | ecosystem: Environmental > Terrestrial > Plant litter >...
CATCCCCCCCCCCCCCCCCCCCCCTCCACCTCCTGTTGAAGCTGGCCTTTAACCCCATTGCATAGTACATCCTCCCCAAACAGCAAAGCCAGCTTCCCAAAAAGTCAAAACAAGTTCCCGGCGCCGAGCGCTCTTACAGCGTAACCCTGAAATCGCTACGTAACCCCCCTCTCGACATCACCCTCTCCTCCCAGGCACCCAACACCTCCATCCTCTCCCTCAAAACCGCAATCGAATCACAGACCTCCATTCCTATATCCGCATTACGGGTGCTTTACAAGAAGAAGCCGGTGGGTGATAGTAAAGTACTAAGAGATTTGGTGGGTGAAGAAGATGTGCAAAAGGTGGAATTTAGCATTATGGTCATGGGAGGTGCAGCAGTGTTGAAGAAAGGAACGGAGGAGGTTGAGGCTCCTAGTGTGGCTCAAGGACAGAGCGGTCATAAAGTGCTCGGTACAGAGGAGTTTTGGGGGGATTTAAAGGGTTTCTTACTGCAAAGGCTGCGGGATGAGACGGAGGGAGAGAAGGTGTACGCTACTTTTCGTAAAGCATGGGAGAAAGAGGGAAAATGAATAGAAGTTTGTTGAATCATCAATGATCTCTTGCAAAACGGGATATTGGAGGGACACTCGCAACTATGTGCAGAGGTTCTGATTTCGAGACTTCCATTCTCTTAAACGGCCATGTTAGGGGAAGAGATGTTTAAAGTGTTCATTTCGTCATACCCGCATATCTGGCGGGAATATATCGGGCCATTTTTGTCTATCTTGAAGGCTGGCTACGACCGAACATAAACAACGAGCTCCAATCCAGTACGGGCATACCCTCATGCGCAACTGAGCAGCACCAATGAAACCTTCCTCCTCTCCCTACCTGTCCTCCCCTGACCAGAACATGGCGTCCATAGCTAGTAAATCGCAGCGCTTATAGACACATTAAACGGAAAATGCTTATGCGAGACCCTTGGACACTCTGTTGAGCACGGACTGGTATTCGATATCATCCTCGTCATTAGCCTGGAACTCGGTGGCGAGTCCATTCAGAGCACGCTTGAGGGCATCTTTAGAAGAGGCATAGATCATCTTGGGCTGAGGTTTTGTGTCAACGGCGCAACGGAGATTACAAAATCGAGTAGACTTACTTGAACACCAGCATCATCTGGAGACCATGCGATAAATGTAATCTTACTTCTAATCTCATATTAGTACTGCACGAGGTCACTTGTTAATCTTCTAAGGGGGGTATACCTTGTTCCCTCACCTGATGCCAACTCGTAGGAGAAGTCATAAACGGCGAATCTTGGGCCCTTACCAAGCTTTCCCTGATAATTCATTAGCCCTATCCCGCTCTTTGAAATATACTGGTTACTTACAGCCTTGTTCTTTTGCTGAGCCGTCACAAGTTTCTCACGGAAGTTGTCCCAGTCTGGGTCCTCCGAGGCCTCCTCAATGACAATCTCTTTGAAGTCGTCGGTTAACTTGTAGATAATGTATTTGATCTTCTTGTTAAGCTTCAACTCATTGAACTTGGAGACGCAGTCGCCGGCAATAGCAACTCTGCAAGTAATTCATCATTAGTACGTCCTTATCATGCAAAGTATGCAGTAGTTTCGAGGGCGAATCAGCCGTAAACTGATAGGAGAATATGACGAACCCAGATTGAGACTAGTGTTGGGAGAACAGTTAGCAGAATTTCTGAATTATATTGCGAGGAATCTTACCATAATGCGGTGGATTGCTGTGCGATAAGTGGATGTATTTTGCTCTTGAGACAGGGTCAGCTAACTCCATTACTGACTTCCCTAGAGTTCCCATGAAGGCAGGGTGGATTTGCTAGAACATACAGATCTGAGGTATACAGTTCGATGGTTGACTATGCTGCGAGATTCGAGGTGGATTTGTTAGGAGGTTGTAGTGTTTCTCAAGAGGTCTCTTGGTGGTTTGAGCGGCGTTGCTTTGCGAACACAACTGGCGAAGCCATGGTGGGGTGAGCATCTACTAGCCTGATCGGGACTAGCACTCCTTGTCACCTTGGACTGGAAATAGAATAAACTTCAGGCATCTATGAATCTACCCAGCAATAGTTTTTGTTCATACGCGTTTCACATTATCATATCATCACATCATCAAAGGAGTACAGAAGCACAATATGCATAGCGAGAAAAAACTCCACGCCATGTAATTGATCTCACAGAAAAGATGCCACAAGTAAGTTTGAAGTGTTTTTGCTTATTATACAGACTCTATTCTTTAAATTTCAGTCGCTTCGCAGGCTATAAGTATAAGACACAGAGAGAAGAGATTGAGTGGTGTACAACTTTTAGGCTACAGATGATGTTGAGAGAAGCTGGTCAGGCAACTGTCAATCAGAAGTAGCGGGTATTTTTACATCTTTTGCCGTTGTTTTACATCATTCCTCCCATACCTGAAAATGTTAGTAAAGTAATCGGAATAGGGAATGATCACTAACCTCCCATGCCTCCCATTCCTCCACCTGGAGGACCACCGGCACCCTTTGGCTCTGGTGCCTCGACAATTGCTACTTCAGTGGTGCCTAGTAATGAAGCAACACCACTAGCATCAACTAGTCCTGTTCGGACAACCTTGAATGGATCAACAATACCAGCGGCAATCATGTCGACATACTCGCCCTTAGCACTGTCGTATCCCTTGTTGAAGTCAGATCCAAACTCGTCCATGAGTTTGCCAACAACAACTGAACCCTCGGTTCCAGCGTTTTCCACGATAGTTCTTGCGGGCTTCGTGATAGCGTTCTTGATGATACTGATACCAAGTTGCTGATCAAAGTTGGCGTATTTGACTGCCCCCAAAGCTTGGCTGGCTGCCTTGAGAAGCGCAGTTCCACCACCTGGGAGTATACCCTCCTCAACAGCTGCACGGGTGGCATTGAGAGCATCAACAAATCGATCCTTCTTCTCACCAACCTCGACCTCGGATGATCCACCAACCTTGATCACAGCAACACCCCCTGAGAGCTTAGCTAGACGCTCTTGAAGCTTCTCCTTCTCGTAGTCGGATGTCGTTGGGTCGGCCATAACACCGCGGATTTGTTCACAGCGTTGGTTGATTGCATCTTTGCTTCCTTCGCCATTTAAGACGATTGTATCCTCCTTTGTAATGGTGATAGATCCGGTGCTACCAAACATATCAGGGGTGGCTTTCTCGAGTTTGATGTCAAGCTCGTCGGTGAAGACAGTTGCGTTAGTCAAGACAGCTAAATCACCTAAGATGGATTTGCGGTTGTCACCGAAGCCAGGAGCCTTAACAGCAGCAACTTGAAGTTGACCACGAAGCTTATTCAAGATGCACATACCCAAAGCATCACCATCAATGTCTTCAGCGATGATGACTAGAGGTCGGCGAAGCGCATTCGATGCCTCAAGCGCTGGTAGGATGTCCTGTGCAGAAGAAATCTTCTTCTCGGAGAGAAGGATAAGAGGTTTCTCAAATTCGACCTTTTGTGACTTGACGTCGGTGATGAAGTAAGGAGAAACAAATCCACGATCAAAACGCATACCCTCGGTTACATCAAGCTCGTCGACCATAGTCTTTCCCTCCTTTACCGTAATGACACCCTCCTTGCCGACTTTCTCCATAGCGTTCGCAATCAATTTGCCAATGTGCGTGTCACCGTTAGCAGAGATAGTAGCCACCTGTGCAATTTCTTCGCTTGTAGTGATGTCCCGCTTGTTCTTTTGTAAAAACTCGATAACTGCCTCAACGGCAGCTTGCGTGCCTCTTCGCAGATCCATGGGATTGCAACCTGCAGCGACGTTCTTTACAGTCTCGGAGAAAATCGCTCGGGCAAGGACAGTGGCACTTGTGGTTCCATCACCCGCAGTCTCGTTGGTCTTGGAGGCAACATCTTGGATGAGTCTAGCACCTAGGTTTTCGAATTTATCTTCTAATGAAATAGCTCTCGCCACGGTGACACCATCTAGGCGGTATTAGCTTTGCTAAATTAAATGAGCAGATTCACAAACCCTTGGTTATTTTAGGAGATCCATAACTTGATTCGATAAGAACGTTTCGTCCTTTGGGTCCTAAGGTTGTGGCAACAGCTCTTGCTAATGTCTCAACACCAGCTAGAAGGGAAGCTCGAGCTTCAACACCGAATTTAAGCTCCTATCACAACCAGCATCATTAACAATGACCTCACGAACATCCCATCTGGGAATCTCGGATTGAACTCTCCAGGTGCGTACCTTGTGTGCAAAACGTAACTGCTGAGCATTGAAGCCAGCAGCTGTTAGAGGGCGAAGTTTGGAGGCTGACCGGACCGAGGTCGCAGCTCTTGAAGTAATTGCTCGCTGCATATTGCGAATATTAAAATAAAGACACGGATGATAAAGTACAAGTACAAGTTGATTAAAGGTCTTGCTTTAATTTCTGTATGGGCAAATCGTGACTATGAAGAGGAATAGATTGAGAATGGATTGAATTGTTTACACCTTAATTTTTTCTGGGTCCAGTAGAACTCCGGAGAACAAACTAGAAGGACTAACTACAAACGGTTTAGCTGTTCACCCAGGGCCGACCAGGCCCGACCAGGGGTGCTTAGTAATCTTGAGTGAACTACCCACTTCATTATCTATCAGTCTTCCAATCCTTCAGCATAATCAACACAACTTATGGTTTAATATTAAATCACGATGCACTCTGTTGAACTAGCAAATCATGTCGAGAATGTGTTATATTAGTAATGCTGCTTGTGTACCTTGTGGATCTAAGTTTTCTTGAGACTATCTATGATGATTTCTAGAGCTATTGTGAAGGTACACTGATGGAGTGGTATGATCCAGTAGTGATTTGTGTATTACATATAATAGAAACACTAATCTCTGACCATCTAATTAGGAACATCTAATTAGGAACTTTCCATAATTATATAGAAGTCGGCATCTTCTTGTAGGCTTACTGAATACAATATAGATCTATTTCATACCATGATAAATTGTAATATTTTGTTATATAAAGAATACATTTTAGCCCTAGATAAAGTCTTATATTACAATTTTATATGGCTCAAGCTGAACGAGATCCGCATGATCGGGTTGGTGTTGGTTGGATTTGAACCAGTATATTTGTCCTGCCTTATATGTGTAATTTGGAGTACCAGGTCTCTACCAAATTCTCTTACAAATATATGATTTAATATAACTGTAATTGGCCGCGCTTTCAAGATCTCTTGTTGGTTTCTCGACATGGCTGTTGTAAACACAGTAGTACTGTAAGGTGGAAAAATTATAAAACTGCCGAACCAACAGCTAAACCAACTGCATAAAATTTACCCCTGCATTAACTGCATTGCATCCAAAATAAACCGAAGCGAATAGTCGCTGCCCTATTTAACGCTTGTGCCTTTTTCGCCCTGATTGTGTCTCATTCTACAGCTAAAGCAAGTTACAAATAATCTCAACTTTGAGGCTCGTGATATTATCACACTGTCCAGGCTGCTAATTGCGAGATACACAACTAATTCTGACTAGCCTTCTTGGGTTCCTTCTGGACGATTATCACTCATTAGCCTTGTGGCTTGAATTGAAAACACGACTACCATGACACAACCATCTACATCTCAAACCTGGCTCATCACTGGCTGCTCCAGCGGCTTTGGCGAGTTGTTTGTTCGCCAACTGTGTGCTGCTGGGAACAATGTCATCGCCACAGGACGAAATGCTCAGACGAAGCTAGCTCATCTGAAAGACACCGGTGCATTTATACTCGACCTCGACGTCGCAGCCCCTGCTGCTGAGATTGAGGTCAAGATGGCTGAGGCGTGGGAAATATACCCTGACGGTATTGATGTTGTTGTCAACAATGCTGGCTATATCTTGAGTGCCGCATTTGAAGAGTTGACGTAAGTTCCCAGCCATATATCCGCTCGCTCACAACATCATTTTGACAGCGAACGGCAAATCAGACAGGAAACCCTTGAGGATTGCTTCAAAACCAATTTCCACGGCCCCCTCAACATCACCCGTGCCCTGCTCCCAAAACTACGTGCCAAAGCCAAGGGTACACTCCTTTTTATGAGTTCTCAGGCAGCATGGCACACCGACCCCAGTGCGACAGGATACTGTTCAACCAAGTTCGCTCTTGAAGGTCTGTATTGGGGAAAGGCTCTGTACTGAAATTCGTATCAGATTCAACTGACAACTTATAGGAGCCGTGGAATGCCTGTCCAAGGAGCTTTCCATTTTTGCACCAGGCATCAAAGTTTTGATGGTTGAGCCAGGGTACTTTAGAACGCGTGCCTTTAGCAATATCAAGCATGTGCCTGATCGTTTGGAGACTTACGCTCAATTCAATGCTGGCGTGAAAAGTTTTGAACAGAGTGTGATCGGGAATGAGCCTGGCGATGCTGCTAAGGCTGTTGAATATATGATTGATCTCGTTAAGGGGACCGGAGTAGCAGCTGGCAAGACCGTGCCTCTAAGACTGCCATTGGGAACTGATGGTCTGGAGAGAATAAGAACTAAGTGTCAAGAGATGCTAAAGATTTGTGATGAATGGGAAGAGGTGGCTAAAGGTACTGATATCAAGAAATAAGCACTGAGTATGAAGTCAAAATCTATGTTGATTTCCGCCGTTTGAGCTTCGATTTGAATTTGAGGCTGGAGAAGCTGTATAAGATGCTATGTATTTAAGGTCTGTGTCTGGCTTAAATATCCAAATTTATTCTGGACATCATACAGAGTAGTATCAGCCATCAATTGAGCAGTTATATAGAGCAGAATAGTAAGAAATTCTGGTAGGATTGGATGTTGTTGATTAGCGAGCGAACTTCCTGATGTGGAAGCGTTGTTGTATGCTTCACCTCAATTTACGTGCTGTAAATGCTTCTCATAACACTAGCCAAGATAAATTCATAGATATAGATGCACTTCTCAACACTATCTATTGACCCAACCATCCTTCACCGCTCTGTTTAGCACATCCGCCACAAACTTTCCTCGTAGAAGCTCTGGTTAAAAGAAGCACCAATATTAAGCTCGCCTTTATAGCACCACACATGAATCTGGATGTTTCTATTTATCATCTCTGTGGTCATCCAAAGACCAACAACTTCTACTTTGGGAGCCTCCGGATTTGATTCATACTCCTGCTGCAAGTAAATTTCTGTTTTCCTAATGCTACTCAGGTCAGACGTTTTAACTGGCGGAAGACCTTCTGGCACAGGTGCGCTGAAAAGAGCTGTCATTCTTGTTAAATATGGCTCTGCCAACTCCGGTAGGCTAGGAACTTGGTTTTCAGGCGACCTCCAGAATTTGAAAAGTTCTTTGCCGTATATGGCCGCGGTCATCTCAGAAACCACTTCCTCAAATCCCGTAGGCGGAAAATCTCAATCACCATTAGTGTTATGCCGTTCACGCAAACAGGCAGGCTAGAATAGTAGAGCACAAAAAGCAGCTCTCCATTGACAATAGCATTGCTGTCAGCAATTAAACTACGTTGATCAAGAGAAAATGGCTGCGTATGCCATAGTGAGCGGGTGCTAGGGGTATTCAGCCGTCACCCGCAGGATTGCTGCGTGTGCAGTGCCCATGAAACTGAAGCCCTTTGGCACAGCGAGTCCCAATCACTTTGTCCGTGGTTCCGAGGTGAAGACGAATCTGTTTATGTGCACTGGCGCTTGGTAGGATCTGATCTGCTCCAACTTGGGTTGGGTAGGTAGACCAATGCTCGGCACACTACGTAAGAACTCAGCCACGGGTGCATCAGGAACCTACTTCCAGGCGCATGCCCACTTCCTTTTGCTTACTTAAATCATCCATGAATATCTTTCTTGCAAGATCTTCTATGTTTGAGGGTAGTGGTTTGGATTGGGTGGAAGCTTGGGAGGTGCTCTAGATTCGCATTTAGAGATGCAGCGCTCCACTACGAAACACTTTGGATGGTATGGCAATGACCCATCACTCGTTGCAGTAAGTTCATTACAGATCAAGTTGAGGTCGCTGTGCTTTACTTCGGTAAATGTATGCAACTTAACCAATTGCATACTTAAAAAGTATACGTGAAAGGGTTACAGTACTTCGGGTTTATTAACTTACGCATGCCAATCCCTAAGGACCGGTTCCAACTAAGTACGGTAGTTTTATCTGATGAAACGCTTGCTACGCCATCATTTATCTTACTTTTTACCTTAAAAATCGATCTATGTACGAAGAATTGTGCTTCCTAGAGCCGTACAACCCATTGCCTAGCTTTGAAGATAGAGTAGTTCGATTGTATAGAGTTCTTGAGAATGCCTACACACACTACTAAATGCTCGCAGGTGAGAAAATATATGTCTCGCGATATTAAAATGATTAGATTGTCTTCTGTACTTTTGTGTTTATATCTTTATATGCCAAAAAGTCCTCTTAGCATGTCGTAGTCTTTGAAGCCTAAAACTTAACCTTTGTTAAAATTCCGAATGTCCTGCAAGCTTTGTTGAAAGTCTTCACTGCCATCAAATTGATCGTTGGAACGATCCTCAAAAATAATGCTACCGCTCAAAAGTTGGATCTATGATGCCTTCTTGGTATTTTCTTTATTCTTATCTACTGAATATAAGCTCACATAAAGACTATGTTACAGGTTACCTAGTTCTTCGTATTGGCACAAGATCCCCCAAGCACCTTACCTTTGTGATGAATGTAACCCCGGTACACTCTGTATAAAAGAAGGGAATTCATGAAAACACTTTGCAAGTGAAGTGAAACACGTTAGCAGGTGTGCTTAAAAAAGGTGTCAGTATGAATATGCAATCACGTGTAACAGTTTGCCGCCCACTACATAGTGTAAAAGCACCGGCTGCCATTTGCTTGAGATCAATCTAGTTGAGTTTTTGGTTCTTCTTTTGCCTCTGCTGTATTTAGTTCATGTCTGTTGTGAAGCCACAATGCCAACTCCGCATATTTTTAGTGACCTAGCATGACGGGACATGGACAAAATTAAATTCGGCTTGGCACCTATGGTAGTTTCCACATTTGTGAATAATCTTAAGTGTGCCCGAAATTCACTCTCATGCATATTGTTTTACCAACTTCACTAGAGTTCCTTATTCACAAAATTAAAGCTCAGTATGAGGCTTTTGTTTAAAAAGAGGTTTTAAAATCAATGGAACTCTCTCACTTGCCAAAACTTTCGGCTCTTCAAGAAACAAGATCTATCCCAGAAACTCAAGCATACTGTCCAAAACATACAACAAATTTCTCTGATTGAGGTAAATTCAAATTCCAAATTTTCTAGGAGGATGAGCTGTTTTTTTGACTTACACCTCTTTAGTTACTTATTATAGTATTTAGCTCCGCTACAAGTTGTGAGCTATACATCTGATCATGATGACTTTGGTACACTTGGCTGTGCTGATCTATAGTTTTAAAAAAGAAGATAATCTAAGGAATTCCCGAAGAGAAGAATTTGCGAGGTAAGTGAAAATCGTGATTTTGAGAGGTATGTTCATTAATTCAGTTAGATCCAAGACTGGTGCCACTCGCCTTTACAATTCTCTTTGTCCTTGCACGCCAATTCTCGATCCTAGTACCAGACACTGGTTGACGAATCTTCTATACAAGAATGAATATGAAATGGCGACGTCTCACTTGAGGTCAGCTTGATCTAGGTCGGCATATATCACGATACATCATATAAAATTGAGAGTGTGGTCGACAGAAAGTTTGACAACATATTGAACTGAAATTCCAATATTATCATATTCCAGACGTTGTTCTGGATCTACACAGTGGTCACAATTCAATCCATTAGCACAGTTCTTAATTGGATGGTAGGCCTCAGTCAATAAGAATTTGGAAAGTTTTTGAGAAGAACTTTATTCGCTATTTATGAAAATTCAGAACCGGAGAGAATGACTCGATACTTATCTCTAGATACCCGAGAGAAAAATGCTAAGCATTTCCACCGCTGGATCTGTAAATGAGTTTCATGGATCGAGTCTTGCCGTAAAAGATTTGGATGAATACCAGATTCACCCCTAATAGATATGGGACGGCTTAATATCTGAAGGAAAAACGAAGTGTTGAAAGTCGGCTAGCCGAAAAAGCGCTGATGACAGTGTTTCTAGTGATTGACGATTTGATTTTCGATGTTCTTTGGTGACAGGTCATCAAACCAAGTTATTCATAAGGTTTTTATTGTACCAAGATTTTCGAAAGGAATGAGCTGATATATTTAGGAATTCAAGAACAGGAAAGATCTGATGAAGTAGGAGGTCCGAAAAGAGTGGCCATCGAAAATGAGCCCTGCGGAAAGCGGTCGATACCCACGAAACCCTTATTGATCTCAAAATCTTCGCTATATTGCTGCCTTTTCCCTCTAGCAGCTTGCTAAGTAATGAGGACCAGCAGAGCGAAGACTTGGGTGACCAGACCTCCACACTTCCATTAAGCTAAGGAACTTGGCTCGAAGTTTCATGGTCGAAAATGTCCAGGTCCAATGGAAGACCATCCAAGTAGGTAATTCCATCGATAAATAGAAGCCTAGATTTACCGTGTCGGGTATCATCATTATAACGCATACTGCCTCCGTTATTGAAATTATAACCAGTGGAGTATACACCGGTGGTTACTGAAGGAATTAGGGAACAGCTTCTACCAAAGTCCGAATTGTCGAATATGGTACCGTTGGATATGACTCCAGGAAATTGGCCGTTAACAGTACCAAACGTATCGGTGTTGGCAAGGAATGGATCGGTTGAAGCTCCACATGCGTGGGAAACACCCATCAGAGGACTAGGAGTACTTAACGACTCATAGTTGTGATTAACGAAACCTTGAGACTAGGGGAGCGCATCAGTACTTTGGGCTTCTTCAATAACCTAAGTTCACTTACCTGGTCTGTTCCAAACTCAAATTCTGGATACTGACCGATCACCTGTCGAGTTGGGGTTTGAAGATTGTTGCTATGCACATCAGGTGAGAGGGCTCGTAGTACATCAGATGGCAAATGCATGACTGCCATACCATCCTTTACAGTGACTAACGCTCCATCAGATTTGACTTCTTGATCTTGATCAACGTCTTTGTTTTGAATTTTATACCCTCGATTACGGCAACTCTTTCTTGGCGGCTTAATACTACCCGCTTCTCTCTTCACAACAGGGCTATAATCGGAATCAGAGTCAGGTTTGGGATCGAGCTTAGTTCTCTGAGCGGAGCGAGTAACAGAAGAACGGGCAGAACGCTGTCGCTTTGGAAGTGGCTCTATGTTTCCTCTAGCGTCAAGAGAACTTTTGCCCACAAGCCTTCTCACATTAATCGATGCTTGTGCGTAGAGATTCGGTGGCCACTTACTCGGTATTTACTCGACACTTCTTCTGTCTTTTATAGTTTCCTGAACCACGAACAACACCAGGAATATCCAGACTCTTCGTTCGATGGATCCATTCGTTAGTCCACAATAGCTCCTTGGTCGCAGTTGGATTTGAGCTTGTCATATCTCTTACAAGTCCCCTGACTTTTTTATAGCCTCCACTCTCTCTTTGCGTCATCAAAGGAGGGGGGATCATATGTCCTTCTGCTACGAGTTGATCCCGCCACTTCGTAAATTGTTGTTTCATGGCGTTGTATCCTCCACTTCCTGGCTGAGTTCCGCAAATTAGCTCCGCAATTCTGAATGGATTTGAAATACAGCCCAAAGATCAGCAAATAAGCAAGGACTTGATATTTAAGATCCAATTGCTGAAATTCCTTAAAGGCTAAATTCCTTAAAGGCTTCCGGGTCTTGAATGATAAAATCCTTAATCATAGTTCAAGGTTTCTTAGGACTTACCTGCAAACGTTGAATAGCCTCTTCGTAAGGAACATTGATACCGGCCTTATAGCATTCATATTGAATGCATAACAACAATTTCTCCGCCATTCGATCACCGTGCCAAGGAATCAACTTCCTATCTTTGCCGTTGAGGTATGGCGTACCAGGCTTCAATAGGGCGGACTTGCTTTCAGTTGCAAAGTCATTTTTCATCTTGATACAACCACTCGCAGGGCTTTGATCCACACCTGTAACTTCCGATCTTGGGAGCGTATTGTTCTTTACCTCATACTCATATCCTTTATGGATGCCCATACCAGCTGTGCCAACGATTTCCTCGGTGTTTCTTCCTCCTGGTAGCGACTTCAGCCACCGATGGCGATAGAACTTTGTCTTAATTGTAGGACTTGTTGTAATATCAGCTGAGCTGTCAGCAACAGTCCGCTGATATGGAAATTGGGCAAAATCGTCCATTGGATCCATGCCGGGTCACAATAGCGAGTGCTCTAGATCTGGAAATTTCGGATGGATACTGTTGAAGAAGTCTATTTGTGAGTTCTCGCTCATTTCAGGGGAAATGTTGAATGGTGTTGGGTAGGGTATGTGCTTAATATATGGGTGGGACTGCGGATCCCAGCCATGATATATGCCTTGGACGGACCATGGACCTTTGAATGAGATTCAAACAAGATGTATCTACCGAAGGTCAAGCGGGCTGGATAACACCTCCATTTCAATCTTTAAGAGAGAAGACTGATATATGGGGATACTGTTCACCAAAGCCACTGCTTAAAAGACGGCTCATCGAGTGGGAACTTCTTTGGGTGAAGCCACAGATCTATATAGAGCGGTGATAGCTCGAAGGCTTGAATTGGAAGCACTTACTTGTGATGATTACGATAGTGCTAAGCTTCGCTTGGGGCGTCAAGAGCTAGGATTTGATTTGCTACAAAGCAGAAAGATGTGAGGATGAAGTTGAGGTGGCTACGTGGTACGTTGAAGCCCTTTTATTTTATAGACGATCTAAGAGCACTAGCTGTTTCCTAACCTATCGCCAACAAGAACTTTTAGAGCCTTACCAGATTAGTGAAGATAATATTATTTTCATTCACCAGAACAAAAAGATCAGAATAGCTAAGCGATGCTGCAGGATTCTCATTGGTTGTAACACATCTAAAAGGCTTAGTATGAGTTCCGAAATAGGAGATATAATCCACACCTCTTGACAACAATTGCGCAAGAATACTTGAAACCCCTGCAAATGGGTACAGGGAAAATATTATTCACTTGTCCCATCCAATTAAAAGAATTTGGGGTTCACAAATTAAGCTCAGCTCATTATAGTTGATTGTGTGCAAAGTGATCAATTGGTCGAGAGCCAAGGGTGCACTCCACTACATCGCCATGCTCGCCAATCTAAAGTACTACTTCTCAAGCTGACTACAAAGGAAAGTAAAAGTTTCCCCAAGAAATCTCAGAATTAGCGCCAGTGTTTACATCCATCAGTTTTTCGTATCAATGCTATTCATAGAGTGTTTGAGTTCTTAAACTTGGAATTCTGTGCCAATAAAGGTATTAGCAATCTTGGTTTTTATCATCTGGGAGAAGAATGATCATATAATACATACCCATTCTGAATTGTTCAGCATCATCTCCAATTGAAGATGACATTCCAAGGTAGTTAGGAATCGAACAATCTCTAAGCTTCGTTCGCACTGCCATCTGTGGTGTATTTTCATTAGCGAGATTGTTCTCAGTAGCTGAGTGGACATTCAACGTGAGAGAGATCAGAAAAGCTGATCATAATTGTTTTCAAGTCTCCATTGACGCCATCGCTCGACAGTAAGTCCACGGTCGGCCGCATCCTGCTTCTCTTCCTCATCGCTGTATTCGATACTAGGGATTGTGTGGCTGGCGCTGCTAGCCTCGTAGATGCAATTTTTCTGGGGAGAGTTGGGATTGGTAAATGTGTTTTTTGTGTAGAGACTGGTAGAAGAGGTGTCAAACTTGCCGTAATCGTCGGCCTCACTGTGAAACTCAGAGATCTCATTGTTTTCGGTTTTTGGTTGAATCTTAGTAGGAGCCGTCTTTCGAGTGGGTGCCTTGCGTTTCTGGCCAACCCGGGCATTGCCACCGTTATCTTCGGACTCGTCCCCCTCCTCAACGACCTTTGGCTTCTTCCCAGCGGTCTTTCGGGGGGTGGTTGGGTGAATAGAGGTTTTGGCCTTTTTAGCAGCAGGTTTTGGAACTGCATCGTCGTTGGCAGCAGATCCAGCTCCACTAGCTTCATCAGGGGAAGTACTCTTGATCTTTTCAAAGAGCTTCTTAGCGGATTTACGAGCATTACGACCATAAGTAATTCCAACGCGACTTGCTAGTTCGTCGTAATCGATCTATAAGCATCGTCAGCATGTCGTATGTATACCCATATTTGCCTTGTAACAGAACAACAGCATGGTCTCATATCTCAAACGAGCCAACGTACTTTTGGCAATTCACCCATGAGCGAAAGGATCGCTACTAATATTTCCGTCTCCTTCGCGCTTAGAGTAGTCAAAGACATTCTGATAGTGGGAGTGTTGTGTTGTGGTGGAATGGAAATTGGCTGAGAAAGCGTTGATATCTCTATGTATCTGGCACACTGGCAGGAAGAAGTTGTAATGCAAAATTGTGTTGAAATTCAAAAGGAAAATTTATGAGAGCAAGGTTGCCTGATTTGATAGTCACGCGGGATGTTGTGAGATGCTAAAACAAAGTCGCGTGAAAATGCGCGAGTGAATCTGATACTGGCAAAAATATTCCGCTGTTTCTGAAAACAAAGCTACTGTCTTGCTTTTTGTTTCTGTAGGATCTGCATATTTCATGAAGGCACGGCTATGACATGGGATTTTGAGAAGGTACACCCAGGCTGAATGTCTGAAGCCCAATTTACTTGCTTCATATTTTTAAGTCAGAGGAGCATGTAGGTTTGGATGTCTGATATCATTTGCTACTGAATCCCTCGCAATATAATTGAGAAACCGTAAGTATCAGAGTAAGAGACATCTGAAAAATGCTAAGGAGAAAAGCCACCGTGACTCCGGTAAAACCCCAATTTCATGCCTATCTACAACTTGCATACTGCTTTCCTTTGGAGAAAGAAAGAGATCCAAATGGAGAAAGAATTTGCCGTTGATGTGAAATATCTCATGCCTCATCCTCAACACCAGAGCGGGCATCGTCAAAAACATCACTATCTGTTGCCTCCTTCTCTGGGACTTTGACTATCATCATTGAACTTAGCTATGAACTTCTGTATAAGTAAATTGTGCATTTGACGTACCAGCAAGTTCATCCTCATCATCGCCAGTATTGACGGCATCCTCCTCAACCTCTTCTTTGACCACTTTCTTTCCCTTTGGTGTCTTCTTGGAGGATGGAGTAGCGCCTAAAACCTTTCAGTATACTTCATTATTCTCGGTGAGTGTTAACATACGTGGCTTGGTGACCTTGTTCTTAGATGGAGTCTTGGGGACGGCTGGCTCGTTGGGACCGGCAGCATCGCTCGCCTTCTTTGGACTGTCCGAAGCAGACTTGCCACTGGCACCGAATGGAAGGTTGTACTTCTTCTTCAAAACGGCGATCTTATTACCGACGGAACGATTGTTCTTATAGCCTAATTCGGCGGCAACAGCGTTGGTGTCAACCTAAAAAGAAGCAACAGATGAGCATACAGGATGAAATTCCAAAATGGAAGATGACTTACGGAGACAGAGCCTTGAGTGGTGTTCTGTAGACACGCAATCAAGAACTTAACATCGGCAGCTGGCATTCCACCTGCATTGAGTGTCAGCAATATTTTTGACATCCTTGGAGATCTGAACTACTTACCACTAACGGCATCACCGGTGGAGCATCCATCATGGTCAGACATGGCTATGGTTTGATAGCGGATACGAGGGTATCTGATAGTGTTGTTTGTTGATATGCGAAAGCAAACAGCGTGTTGGATATGCCTAGGGAAGATCTGCGGATCTTGAAGACGAATGAAATATAATGTTGAATAACCTCGAAAAGTCTCGGTCGCGAGACTGCAGAAAACAAGTAATCGAGTATTAAGATGAGTGTTGATGAAAAAATACCAACAAGCGAAGGAGTTTTGTAGTCGAAGAAGGCAACTGACACGCTATGTATTCACGTGATGTTCTGATGGTCTAATTGAATATTTTACTACAGACTATGCCAAATTTGGAGTAAGGTAATGCTTAAAGAATTCCGTCGGGGTTGAAAATAGATATTCAAGTTGAATCTAAATTCAAGTACTTCGTATTTTTCTAGAATGGAATCAGGCTCATCGATCTGTTCAGACGCAAACCCTATCTCTTCTTTGCCTAGCCTGATGCTGTCAGCTAACTGGTACCTATCCATAGCCTGGGTATTGCGAAGACATGGGGCAGGACTGGCTAGCAAAGGTGATTCCGATGTCTTGCAGCTGTTTCAAGTGATGATTCGTGTAGACCACCTAAAACCTCCCCAAATTGTGCATATGATCAAGAGAATTTTCATCACTTCGCATTAGATAATGAAAAAGCAAATATTTAATACACCACATTACGATCTGAGAATTGAAGTTTCTGGCTTTCGAGCTCACAGAGTTACGTACGTTTTTTGTGTCACAGATGTTAAAAGTAATAGTAGCTTGATAATGTGTTGATTGATTGTTCTAACTAATGGGGATCTGTCTAACTATATATACACGATGAGAGTTACTAGGACCGTGTAGGGTGTAGGTTTGACCCTCCACTATTTCGACAACAGATTCCTCCTACAAGTAAGCAGTTTGTGCATATAAGAGATAGCTCCCAAGTGGGAAGGCGATCAAATTAAAGATAAATGTAGGTGGAATTTATTTTTATTTGGTAATAAAGTCTCCCTTGTATGCGAAAAGTTGATTTTGAAGACAAAAGAGGATCTCAAACGATGATTTTATGATGCCTGGGGTCTCAATTCATAAGTGGTGTGTAGCTAAATACATGCCACCATGCTGATACCGGGCAAACTTATGCCATTTTCCATTCCCTCAATGAATCCGCCTAAAATCAGAATTGAACCATTGCATATATCATCATACAGTCTCACGAGAACCTCCAATACCCATTGATCAACTCGAAGGAGAGAAGATCTGCGTAGGTTAAAAGAATACCCATTAGAGAGACGAGTGTTCACATACATCCATATAAATCGGGTGATAAAGAAGATTATGCCTCAGATGTAAACTTCTCATCGGTATACTCGAAAAAGTTTTCATCTTCAAGGTCGTCGGCAGAGTGATACTTGAGATCGGCTACATGTGCGGTCAGTATCTACCATGAAAGAGGGAATAACGAGGTGTTGTGTGAGTCAGCCTACCGCTATCAAGAGCCTCATGCTTCTCAACACCACCGAAGTCCTCGGAATCTTCAGCTTTTGTCTTCACCTTTCGTGGAGTGGTGGTCTTCTTGATCTTTGATGGGGTTTTGTTCATTCCAGTACCGACTTCCTTCTTACCACGAGGCTTGACTGGTGTGGTAGAAGCGGAACCAGCGGAAGCCGTGTATCCAATAGCTTTTTTGATTTGGCCTGAAGGTGAAATCATTAGTACATAAGACCTGATTAGAGTCTGAATTCCAGTTTGTGTACCAAATCGAGTCTTAGCACAAACACCATTGGAATAGCCAGAAAGCTCAGCTACATTGTCCCAGTCAACCTGAATAAAACTTTAGTAAAAAAATCTTGACAGTACCATTAGTAAACCAATAAAACTTACGTCCGGAGTGTTCTTCATGCAGTTGAGAATGTTTAAGAAGAAAAAGGCTTCCTTATCAGTAGGAGCACGAGGATTTGCGCCACCAGCCATTCTATTTTGCATCAGTACGTATCCAATCGATATTCAAAGCAGGGTTGTGACTTTTTGTGATGAACAGAGATTGTTCTTTTTTTATTTCCTGGAGCAAAGGTGTTAGAAAAGGGTTAAAATAAATAGAGGTCTATGTGTAAGGCGATACTCGTGGGGTGTGAGTAATGAAATGACTGGAGATCTAACAGAGACAACTTGCTTTTCGTACTGAAGGTTCTGTGAAGTAAGAGACTTGCTCTTTGAAACGCGTTCGAGAGTTGTTGGACGTGATTGTTGTTGTTAAAGTTGCAGAAAATGAAAAGTCTTTTGTAAAGTTTAGTCAACAGTTGTATGTTTTATAGAAGACCGGAAAGAAGACTAAAAAGCAGTTTCCTAAACTTGGGCGCAAATAGGCAGCAACGATTTGATATTGAAATTTTGGCTTATGTAGTATTCACTGTTTTTGAAAATTTAATTCGTCTTCTCAACCTAGTCCGAGGGAAAGGCGAGGCCCTGTGGCATAATCTAGAAGCTCCGAAGCAGTAAGGGAGTTTCTCGTGCATGAAATCATATTTGTTTAGTTGATTGTATGGTGTGACTAGGTGTGCTGTATGGTGAAATTCTACCGCAACAGGATCGGGACACACTACCAAACATTTACACATCACTTCTACAAATGGGCGGGACCATGCAGAAGTTTCAGGAGTGGGATTCTAAAAATTTCCAGTGCCAGCACACGACCCCAAACTTGCAACAAGGTATAAGGGAAAAGTTGATATGCTTCAGTAACGGTATGTGACGGTTATCAATCACATACAAATTGGCGGCATTTGCAAGAAGCTTCTATCCTATGGATGGCATAAATTGAGCTGATTTTACTCCACATTCTATCAGATTCCTCGGGATCAAGAATGACTTCCCGCTGTATCAATGTCATTCTGCATTCTGTACTGAGACGAGTGAGGCTTGTTTGCAACATGCCAAGACAATTCCCCACTACCCATCATCCTGTCTTACTGCAGCCCTTGTGTATCTGCAGTCAAGTAACACACAAGTGTCGGCAACCTGCAGCAACATGCATTCGAATCCTTCTCCATGAACTCTAATTGACTCGGTTTGGAGAAAGAGCCAGGTTTTATTTGTTTTTTTAATTGTTCGACGGAGAAACCTCCGTGCGGAACGGGTCATAATCTTGAGAAATTACAGAATCTGCTGCTCCTAACTTTATGCAGACTATATTGAGCAAAGCCACCAGCGATTCCAATAATATCCATTGCTGCTGAGGTTACAGTTCTTTATTTGTCGCAAGAAACTTATATCCAGCTCTGTCAGGTAACCCAACAATAGTGGTGGGGCTAAGCTGGTGCTCAGGGGTTCGGCTAATTGACCATTTGCAGACCAGTAGTGCATCGCCAGCCTAGGCTGCTGTGAATGGGGGCCGATAGCCAATTTGCAACCCGTGTGGATGTAGTATTCTACGGCGTCCAAATAATGTTTAGCTATTACAGAAGGTAAGTGGAACATCCGCCTTCTCATTGGAAAGTAAAGCAACGCTGATTGGCTCACGAATTGGAGGTCAGGAAACTTTGTGCGTTATGCGTCGAAGAAGACACAAGGCCCGTCAGATTAGAGCCAATGGCTATTATTACTAAATACCCAGGAATCAACTCCATTAGCGGAGTCCTAGCGCAGAAAAAGAACAAGAATGATGTGCAGGAGTAACACAAATCTCAGAACGCTACATCGGATGCCAATATGTCGAAAGGTTGGTGCAATCAGTGGAAGTGGATAGAGGCCACGAGAGATGAGTATGACTGCCTCAATTCTATGTGTAGTGAAGAAGAGACGATACTGAGGACACTTCATACGACCGGGAAATAATGATTTATACAAGGTAGCTTCAATTAACTTTATGCTATCGCTGGTTATGCGAAACTATAATGCCTCACTGAGCATCCTATTATTGAAAGGCAAGATAGCCCAGAATCTCTAATCATCGATCGAAGAATCAAACTCCTTGAGTCTATGAAGATCCACTGCTCCCACAAACAACTTATATAATGCTCATGACAATCCGACTGCAAGAATATGATGCCGGGCTCTACAGCCAAGAATCTTTGGGGAACGAACGAACGAATATGTTCATCCTAATGCATCTAAAATACCAAATGGAAGCACGACACTTCACAATGAAGCCATGCATCCAACGCCAATTCCGTGTATGTATTTCCCCAAAGGAGAAAAAGGCAAAGTGCCTAAGCCTCATCATCGTAAAGACTAGTAGCGTGGAAAGTTAGCATGGACGTGCTAGAGTTATTGATCAAAGTAATTTACCCCTCATCGTCCAAATCAATGACTGGGTTGTTCAAACTCTCAATTTTGAACAGGCTAGCATTTTGGCATTTAAATCCAGAGCCGACATCTGCATTCTCAGCCTTGACCATTTGCTCAGCCTTGACGATACTCTCAGCTTTGACGGTACGCTTGCGCTTGATGGCAGGAATATCAAAGTCTTCATCGTCATCCTGATGACCATTGCCGAAGGTGTTGTTGATAGCAATCTTGCGACCAGACTTAGGAGTTGTAGCGGCTTTTGACTTTCTCGGAGTCTTAGCTGGGGAGGCACTGTCATCCCTAGGAACTGTCAGTCTTGATTTGGTATGTAAAGCTGGCCGTAAGAGAGTACATACTTTGCGGCACCTCCACCAGCCCCACGCCGAAGCTTTTGATAGTGTTGACTATGATAAGTTAGTGAGAGTTCACACCGTGGCTTACCGACAGCCAACATGATGCCCGCGATGTCACTCGATTTAATAGGAGAAGATAGCGTACCGGCAAGCCTCGTGGGTAAAAGTGTAGTTCTTAGTCTCCATTCTCGCTGCAATGTTTGGCCATGAGATAGACTTAAGAGAGCCCTCAAAGATGATGGCAAGTAACAAGTCCTTATCAGCCTCGTGGTTCCAGGATGCCTTTTGGGATGCCATTGTCAAGGAGTGCTTTATTTGATTTTGTGAAAGGGGTTTGCGAATCTGGTATCGGGAGATACGGTGCAAATGCAGCTTGATTTTCGGCGAAGATAGCTTGTATTTTATTGTGTGATCATAGAGGATGGGTTTGTTTTGAATTCGGAGTTTAAAAAGTAGCGACTTTGTGTGCCACTGTGACTGGAATTAGAATTTTCCAATTCACTACCAAGCTGCTAGTCACTTCTGAACGTTAATGTTGACTTATATTCACCGTTTGGCAACCAATTTGAAGCCCTGTTAACTTATTTTTCTTGTGGAATTTTACAGCAAACACTATTTTAGATGCATTGTTCAAAGATCAAATATCGCTTGATAGGGCTACCCAAAGACTAGATATTGTTCACGGTAGTCCAAATCAAGCTTTCTCCTCATTGGATACAAGAATGAGTCATATATGCTCTGTATGAAGATCGCTCTGCAGCTCTCCCCCAGGTGAACAGTATTCCCAACCTCCTGATTTTCCTCAATGGCGTGAACCTGTTCCTTGAGCCAGGGGTTGCGGGGCATTCTCCCGCTGCCGCAGCCGACGTCCATTAGTCTTTGCTTACCAATAAGTAAAGAGAGTAATGAATGGATTGAGTAGTGGCAACAGGATTCTGCTGTGCGAACTCATCAAAGGCACACAAAGTTTGCTTTTCTGCGTGATCCTCACGATCCTAATGGGCGTGATGTCGTCTCAGTTACCCGTATCCCTGCTAGTCCAGCTGCAAGCACTTAACGCGAGACGCGAAGGTCAACGACATCGAATGGATATGCAGCCACCAACCCCCAAAACAAACACTCTTGACCTTCACCATCGCCCAGGCAGCACTCTCGAGCGTCATGTCAATGGAGGCAATACCACTCAATGCCTCTGTCAAGACACTCTCAATTGGTCCAACCAATCCCGGAACTTGTGCCGTCGACCTGCATTGCTTTATCCTGCACCACAGTCCTCTATCTAAGAGCTATCCGCTCCACAATGTGTGCGTGCAGAGCAAAGAAGTCTTTGTGACTCAACAAGAGTACTTCCTTGTGTAAAACTCACGATCTCTTGTTCTCAGTGCACGCAGTCCCAGCCATTCTCCAGCAAGTGCCGTTCAGCAAAATGGTATTTCTACTTCCCCCCCTCACCGTTCCTCACGTCTGGCCTATCTGTTGTGCACACCGCCTGTTGATTCGAACTGGACGACCTGTGCAGTTCTGATCTTCCCCCAAGAGCTGCCTCTTTCCGGCGGGCTTTCCTGCTCAGTTGTGGGATCGGTGCCAAGAAGTTTCTGAGTACATCTCCAGCTTTGTCGCGTCTCACTTGAGCGCTATCAATCTATTGCGATTTTGCTTAATATTCCTTTTCAGTTGCGCTGGAAACACTTTGAAAGTCCCCCCAATCATGGCCAACGACAATTCCACAACCCGGCTTTTGTATGCCATCCTAAGTCAAAAATGCTTAAAGGACGTGAGTTCCATCTGACCTCTCCTTCCCCTCCCCTACCACCTTACTTACTTTCCTCGACAGATTGACTGGAATCGAGTAGCCCAGGACCCTGTCCTCTCCCGAGAAATCTCAAATGGCCATGCGGCGCGCATGCGCTACTCGCGCTTCAAGAAACAGATGGAGGGAACATCTCCAGCCCGCCGACCTCGAAGCACAGCCTCGACCTCCCCACGAAAGAATAAGGTCGAGAAGAACAGAACTCCTAAAAAGATCAGGGACAGCAAGCCGGGTGACGAAGCTGGAAAGATAAAGGGGGAGGTTGGAGAGGAGGTTGGTTCCAGCCAAGAAACCATTGACACTGCTCCGGATGCTGCAGTTTTTGGCCTCGGTCTTGGTCTATCTATGGACCATGTTACGAGTGATCCCCTTGTCAAGAGGGAGCCTGGAATGAGGTCGGGGGATATGCTGGGAGGCTCTCAATACCCACTGACTCCTGGCGACAGCCATGCACAAAGCGAAACTCCCAGTCCGGGATTTGGAGGGGCTGGGGATATGAGTGACATGGATGAGATGATAGCTAGCTTTGGTATACCTGGACAAAGTATGTATGATCATCCAGGATCAATGACTGAGCCTAACCACCATGGATACTCAATGGGGATGCACATGGGGATGGGAGATCCTTATGAGGGCGGCATGTGGCAGCAATCTCAAGCAACCCACAATAACGGTGTTCCGGTAAAGTCAGAACCAAGATGGGATGAAAACTATCCTAATCGCCAGGCTTAAGGCTGACCGGCGAATTTGGCCGTAAGATATAGTGTTTAAGTTTTCTACTTTCAGGTTGTGGTAGGCTTTTTGACAGTGAATTTGGAGTCTTCTGGAATGGAGTTTGTGTCTGGGAATATATCAAGTCTGTGGGTAGATTAGTTAACGAATCAAAGTCTCTCTGTGCTATTTCCTGAACTGTGCTGTATGTGATACTAGAATTGGATGTCTGAATCGTCGACGTTTGGTGCTTCTGTGTTAATTATCCCACTTCAACCATGGTCGCTGATACATGTCATTTCACTTTCTCTAAGATATCGTAACTAGTTCAACATCTCTACAATATTAGTAATATCACAAGATCCGATCTTCAACAATGCGTCGTGTAAAACGGTGATTGTTTTTGGAAGCTATGATCGAGGACGAGAATAAATCGTACGTTACAAGAATGTGACTGATGTACGAAGAGGAACCCCGAAGCCAATTTTACATTTCGGACCTCAAGCGACGCGATGCAATTTAGACCAATACAAATCTTGGGAAGACTTCACAAGTCATAATATTACATTTGGTTTTCAGAGACTGAAAGCTCACTCTATGTACCAAATTCCCACCGCCATATCTTACAACTCTCATTTCTTAAGCGTGTGATCTTAAGCCACTGTGCCCACTTCGTTCAGACGCAAAAAAGTAAAGCTAACTCATGTGCAGCCATGAGAAAAATTGCTCACAATCGCACCCCCCATAAGCAACGCTAACCGAAATGCTGATCAAGGGTATAATATCTTTCTTAGCAGGGCAACGCCAAATCAAATAAAACTCCAACGCACAGCAAAACCTAAACGCAAAGAGATTGTAAAAAAGGGCCGCAAGTAAATGCAGATCATCGAGGCATCTCCACGGAAAACATTCTAGGCAGCCTCACTCCGAATCTGAGATCTCAAAAGAAGGTGTATGGCCCCCCGTGATCTTTCGCTTCTTTCGTGAGGTAGGGACGGCATTTGATGAAACTTCTGCCTTGCTAGAGCCGAGTAAAGCGGAGTTGCCATTTTTGCCACGCTTTTTGCCACCAGTGTCGCTATGGGCAGAATTCTGGCGTGTGTTATTACTCTGTGATGTTGAAGACTTCACGGCTGTTCTTGGGGCAAACTACATTATGTTAGGGAGGGCTTTGGAAGGATATAGTCTTGCTTACGTCTTTGTTGTCGAATGGACTGGCAATTGAGTTTCGAGGAGTTTGAGTTTCGGGTCTTTTCTGTCCCTTGATAAATTCAATCTCCTGTTCTAGCCTCTTTTGCCCAATCTTGACTGCCTCAACATCATTTTCTGTTCTTCCTTGGTTATCCTTGATGGACTTGATCTCCACCTCAGACTTTCCCTGCTTGTTCCAGATCGTTTCTACCTGTGTCTCAATCTTCGCCACCGTCAACTCATGATCGTCTTTGAGCGCGTTTAACCTGATATCAGTTTCCTTCTTCAATTCCGAGCCATCAGACGCAACAGCTTCAACTTCTGCTTGAAAACTTGCAAATTCACTAGCGATATCCGAAAAAGCTTTTTCGACCTCTTTTTTCTCGCCCTGGGTTCCTTGTTTCAACTCCATGGTAGTATGCTTCAGCTCCGCAAATTTTTTCAACAGCTCATCAACATCCTTTCTTAGTGGAGCTATTAAAATAGTGTCAGTAGTTAAAAGTATGGTTTAGTGCTAACTTAGATTTGCTTTACTTACCATAGACCAGGGAAGCTCCTTCGAGAAAGCTAGCTTTGGCCTGAGCCTCTTCCGTGATAGAGATCCGTTTAGATAGAGTTTCCAAGTCCAATTTAAGCATATTTGTATCTATCGCATTCCGAAGTGAAGGATACTGTTCCGCAATTTGGCTGATCATAAAATGCGCTAGATCTTTCGTATTAATGTTGCTCATACGCTGATCAAGGTTATCTGCCTTGAAATCTACGTTCTCGATACGAGTAGATACTTCGCCAACGCGCGTAGAGAATTGATCGACTCGAGCAAATATTTCATCCAGACGTCGGGGACAGTCCAGCAATTGTGGAGTTTTGAAAGCGTAGGGGAAAATATGCGGCTGAGCACGTATCGAATCTATTACTTGTGTAGTGATGATGCCAGTTGAATCCCTAGCTACACTTATGTCTTCCTTTAGCTGTTGTATCTCAGCCTGATGCAATTCGATTGATCCGTGAACTGAAGAAACTCTAGTAACTGAATTTTCTAGCCCCTTGTCTAACGCAGCCAATCGTTCTTTCACCTCGGACAAATATTTGCTTGCCGAATTTCTGGAATCCTCCAGAACGCTAATTCGGTCATGCGTCTTCGACACATCAATATTTGCTGGAGAACTAGACGTCTCAAGGATGCCAACACGTTGTTTCGTATTGGACATCTGCGTTTGCAAATTTTCAATGAGACCGCCCACGAGTTCAATTGTACCAGTTTGTAGTTGTTCAACATCACGCATAATGTCCTTCATAAGAGAGTCTTTTTCATCCTTGAAACTGTCTAGCTGCGGCCGAGCTTCGAGAGCAGATAGTCTAGATTCGACTAGTTCTGTCAAATAATCTCTACCCTGAGTGGCTGTAACTGCAGAATTAAGAGAGTCCTGGCAAGTTTGTTTGATTTCAGTTAACTTTTGTTCGATGTCTGCATTTCGGTCAATTGTCTTTTCCTCTAGTTCATGGAACTGCGTGGTTGAAGACATAGACTTTCTCTCTGCTTCCTTTAGACGCTCATCTAATGCTGGTAGAACATTTTCAAGCTTCTTTAGTCGCTGAACGATGTCTTCTCGTCCCAGAGTAAACTCGTGCACCTTTTCTTGTATCGAATTAATGTTGCTAGACTGGGCTTCAAATTGTTTCCTGTTCACCTTTGTAGATTCCTCATAGGACATTCGAAGCTCTCGCCGAGCACTGTCATTGGCATCCATACGTACTGAAAGAGTGCCGACCACCTGCAGGCTTTTCTTCAGATTCGGCGGAATATCTTGCTGTAGTCGAACGATCTTCTGCTGCGAGTCATCCTGGCTGCCCTTAAGACCAGCGTGGGCAGTCTTAAGAGAATCGACTTCGTCCTGAAGCGAAGAAATTCTGTTACTATTCTGAATTTGTCGGGTGGAATCTTCAATCATTGATAATTTCAGAGTTTTTTGAATTTCGGACATGATTTCCTTTCGCTGATTCTGTAGCTGATTCTGTACTTGTGCTTTGAAGACTTCATACTGTGATTTGTATTCTTCGCATTTTCCCTCAAGCTCGTCTATCCGCTTTTGGGAAGACGATGCAGAGTCATTGTTGCCAAATAAGAGAGCCGGAACTTTGCGGCCAATGTCTCTCAGCACTGCATCTTTCTCAGCTATTTTAGCATTCAAATCCTTCACTACTCCCGCAGATGTATCTTTTGTTTTAGCGCTGGCTTCTGAAGTGCTAGGAAATCTTGAAAAAATCTTGTCCTTTGCCTTGTCATATTCAGAAACAGATTTCCGAAGACTGCTTTCTGCGATGGCTTTAAAGGTTTTCAGACTTGCTAAATTGCTTATCTCGTCGTAAAAGAGAAAAGCTTGATCCTCATGGATTGCCTCCTGTGTACTTGGCTGAGCCGGAGCTTCTGATGTCATAGTTACACCTGCGGTAGCTGTTGGGTGAGAATGCACTTGCGGTGATTTAAGAGGCACAGTTGAACTTTCGGCACTCTTTAATGTCGCTGGTTCAGAGGAGTGTTCGGGTCTATGGCTAATGGTAAGAATTTGATAAAAGGAACTGTTTACTGCTATAGGTTGGGGGGCAACTTACGAATCAGCCTGTAAGTTAGATATGCCTACTAAGGGATGAAGTACTTCGCGGTCAAGAGCTCTTGCGTTCTTTGTCGCCAGGGGAGGCCTATATTTCCCAGAGCGTTAGGGCCAATTCGGCTCATCTTCAAATGCGACTTGCACTGTATACTGGAAAGACTTACGGGTGAGTGTTTGTGCTCTGCTTTGTACGAAGATATTCAGCAGCTTCGGCAGCTCTTCTCTCTACAGATAACGCTCTTTCCTGCTCTGATTTATGATATCTACTATTAGAGTGTCGACCGCTATTAGTAGAAGTGGCAGATACTGGTGCTGGTGGATTGTACGTTCTCGTTCTAGATCGCGGCCGGCCACGGTAGGTTAGATCTTGTAGTAATCGCGACGGACTACACTCTTCCAAGTCTTCCCTTTCGCCACCTCTGAATTCTGATAGTTTCGGCCTTTTTGGCCAATGAGATTCGTACTCAAAAGAGTTAAGTGAAGGGGAAAGATCCCGGTAAGACTCTCTGGATCTAGGTGATTCGTGATTGTGGTGGCGTTCAAGGCCGTAGTTGTCGGTTGAAGGACGGTAGGTCGAGGGGTGATAGGTTCTATCGTCGAATCGAGGTTCTCGCGGAGGAGACTGAAGTCTAGACGATCTTTGCTGAGTGTCCACCCAAGCAGGGCTCGGAGAACAACTTATAGAATTCTTAGGTTCGAGGTTTCTAGAATTAGTGTAGTTGTCAAGTAGCTGATTTTGGGCGTACCCTCGAAAATTATATTCAACACGTTGGCAGTCTGATGTCGGGCTATCGTTCTTGTCGTGGTTGGCGGCTCGTATTTGAAGCCCCTTTCCAGCTCTTTCAGACCTGGGCCTGGCAGCATTAGGTAAAACACCTGAACTTGAAGTTCTTTCTTCCCAGAAGGGCATTTGATGAGACTTGACCTAGCGGTGACTTAGATTATGATTCAAGTTATACGGGAATAAAAGGAGGCATGTAAGTATCCGTCCTCAGTTGAAAGAAGAGACGGATTGTAAGTGAGGGCCAGGGAGTGTCCTTACAAACGCAAAAGAGAATTGTTGGTCACGGGCGGCCGATGGAGAAGGCGCGAGGGGTGGCGCGGACGTCAACACCTACGACTAGATTTGCGGCGCGTCTCTTTTAATGAGAATCGTTCGCATGCCTTTATCCCGCCTCAGCGCTGATGTGCTGTATGCACTTACGCGTGGCCAGATTTAAGTTCTGTGCTAATAAATCAATGTCTGCGGGCACTTATTTTCTGGCCGCATTATTATTGCATAACCTGTAAAATAGCATCTGCATCTACTGCTGTGTATAATGGCTAGACAACGACTTACGTGTCCTGCATAGAGATATCTGCGAATGAGTGAATTAATGGCGGAGGTTCCACACAATAAGGAGAGGAAAAGAAAGTCGGTGCACGGTATTTATTTTAACTTCCGGCTACATTTGACACGCCAAGACGCTATATATGCCAAGCAGACGCTAGCCGAGGCTAACTTAGAGAGGACTAGTGCTGATGTGATACTTATGTAACCCGCTAGGCCCTTCGCGGTTATGGGCGGTGAGGTCAAGTTGCAGAATAATTGGAAAACGTATCCACCCCATAACAATACAAAATACAATTGCAACCTACCACTCTCTCACCACCATTCAGATCTCTGCACATCTATCACAATGGCTGCGGTATGTTCCCCTACTGCAATCCTGCGCCTTTTGGCTAAACTAATTTCGCGTTAGGCAATTCAAACTGTGGGCGAAGGCAAGGACTTGCGCAGCCTTAACCTGATCGCGGCTCACTCGCACATTCGCGGCTTGGGAGTTCATCCAGATACTCTAGAGCCACGCACAGCTTCCGAAGGACTCGTCGGACAGGAGAAGGCTCGGAAAGCAGCAGCGATCATATTACAGATGGTGAAGGAGGGTAAGATTGCTGGGCGGGCGGTTTTGATAGCTGGGCCACCAAGGTATGTTGAAATACGCTGCTCTGTACGCTGACGCTGACGGACACCAAGCACTGGAAAGACTGCAATTGCAATGGGAATGTCCCAGTCATTAGGCGCCGATGTACCATTTACTGGACTAGCATCATCCGAAATATTTTCCTTGGAGATGTCCAAGACGGAAGCACTCACCCAAGCTTTCCGAAAGTCCATCGCCGTAAGAATAAAAGAGGAAAGCGAGATGATTGAGGGAGAAGTGGTCGAGATACAAACGGATAGGAGTGTCACAGGAGGAACAAAGCAAGGAAAGCTCACTATCAAGACCACAGATATGGAATCAGTTTATGATATGGGAGCTAAGATGATTGACGCGATGACCAAGGAGCGCGTAATGGCCGGAGATATCGTGTCAATTGACAAGTCATCAGGAAAAATCAGCAAACTCGGTCGGTCGTACGCCAAATCACGCGATTACGATGCAATGGGAGTGGACACCAAATTCTTGCAATGCCCAGATGGAGATTTACAAAAGCGCAAGGAGACCGTGCATACGGTCAGCCTGCACGAGATCGACGTAATAAACTCTAGGACACAAGGCTTTCTCGCATTGTTCTCTGGAGATACCGGCGAAATTAGAAGCGAGGTGCGGGATCAAATAAACACCAAGGTCGCAGAATGGAAGGAGGAAGGTAAGGCAGAGATTGTCCCGGGTGTGCTCTTCATCGACGAGGTTCACATGCTGGATATCGAATGCTTTTCGTATATCAATCGCGCCTTGGAGGACGAGTTGGCCCCAATTGTGATCATGGCAAGCAACCGTGGCAACTCTCGAATTCGCGGCACCAATTACCGCAGCCCTCATGGCTTGCCTCTTGACTTCCTGGATCGTGTTGTTATTGTGAGCACGCATGCTTATCAGAAGGAAGAAATTCAACAAATTTTATCGATCCGCGCGCAAGAAGAAGAAGTGGATGTTACGCCCGATGCCCTCGCACTTCTCACCAAAATTGGCCAGGAAACTGGGCTCCGATATGCATCCAACCTAATCACTACCTCCCAGCTAATAATGGCAAAGCGGAAAGCAAAGTCCGTGACAATTGAAGACGTGCAGAGGAGCTTTCAACTATTCTATGACTCGGCGCGGAGTGTGAAGTTTGTGGCGGAGTTCGAGAAGCGGCTTATTGGTGATGAAGGATTTGTCAATTTGAGCATCACAAATGGACATGGTGATGCTATGGAAATTTCGTGAATGGCTGGAAAGGCGTTGTCGGTATGAACAAAAGAGTATAGAATCTTGGTGTAAGAACAGGACACGATACGGCGTCTAGGCTTCCTGATAATGTTTTCCAGGACAATTTAATGCACCGGCCGTACGCGGAGAATTAGCTCGTTTTTCAAATGTAAAAGTTGACCCGAAATGTGCCATCAACTAAAGCAAGCAGATCACTTGGTTGATGATCTCTTCTGATCAAAAATGCTCATAGCTCTGGGTGAGTGCATGCCTCATATTGTTGGGAACTAGATACATTGTACTCTGGAGTGATTCATGCTTTACTTGCATATGTTGTCACTACATGGAATTTTGAAGTCAGCCATCTTAGTAGGCTGCAGTAATATACCAAACAACTAGTAGTCTCTTTTCCTTCACTTTGTCAAAATTGGTTAAAGGAGTGTCGCTCATTCGAGCCTTGATCCAGACTGCTCACGCAACACAACATTGTCGAGTAATCCAACTAATGTTATATTCCTTATTGCCAAAAGCTGCAGTTAGCCAGATGCATACAAAGTATGAACTAACCAAGTTAGCTTGCACGCCAATGTAGCTCTCTGTCCTCCCCCACTCATAAATCTGACTTATATGGTTATGGATAGCCATATCTTCCCCCACGCGCAAGATCAGCGCTAAGCAAACGATTCCCCAGAATTTGACCAAGGGATATATGCTTAAAAACTTAAAATAGAGACATGCAACAAAAGTTCTTCATCATTGTATGAAATGATCTGGCTACGGGATCCTTTTCTCCGAACACAATTTAGCACTCAATTGCAATCATCATATTTTGAAGAGGACTTTCGCTATACAGAATGGTAAGTAGAAACAAATTGTGCTGCTGGACGTTAGGGTACCAAGGTGTGATTCTGATATACGTAGGAAATACATAAGATGGCAGCTTTCATGTCAGATTTTTGAATTGTTTCATATGTTACTGAGGAAGTGGAGAGCATTCTCATTATGCGATTCCAAGATCTGTATTTTGTGATCTTGATGGAAGATGCAATGCAATCCGCGCGCCAACCCAGAGCCAAACGCCAATGTTCTGCCAACGCCTTGCCCATGGCTTTCTCATCGATCAAATCAAATCGGATCAACCTTCCTCCTTGATGACTTTCCGTCCATCAAGTCTTCGTCCGACGCTTGGCTCAGGCTTCACGACAACTGGCGCAGGCTTTTCGCTTTCTGTCTTACGCTTCACACCACCTCTCAAAGTGTTACCTTGGCCTGCAAAGTGTGGCTGCAACGCATTTGCGTTCTCCTTGTCCTTATCAGCTTGTGTTTTGAGTGGTTTGATGTCGTATCCGAAGAACAGTCTGTTGGGTGCAAGTCGTAGAGGCTGAGGTCCATTTGTTCTGCGCAACGGCTGTGGATGGAGGTTGGTGGATGCGCCAGCAACAGGAGTAGAAGCTTGTGGAGTAGTCATTTTTGCGCCTTTCTTAGACAATTTATGACCCCCAGCAAGGAAGTTGGAAGATACAGCTCTAGCACCTGCAGCTGCTGTACCGGAAGCTGGCTTGATAGCATCATAATTGATTGCTGCCGCCATAGTACCTTGATGGTGAAGCGTACCACCTTGTGGAAGACTTCCGGTATTTCTGGGTGTACTTGTTCCACTGCCTCTGTTTGAGGTAGGCTCAACATAACCAACAGGAGGGGCAAAGTCAACGGATACATCTGTCTCCAACATGCTCACACCTAATTTCTCACTCGCTGGCTTTACCTCTAAAACTGCAACCTCGTAAACGGTGTCGTTATACTTGAACTTAAAGATATCTCCTTGTGTCAAAGTTGCAAAATTTCTAAAAGCCATTTCCAAAACAGCTTTGGGGTCCGTGATTTCGAGAAATTGTACGGACTGGGGTTGAATCTTCACGAACGACGCTGGCTTCAGACTGGTTGACTTGATTTGTAGTATATCACCCATTTCAACTTCCAGTGTGTCCATCATCTATCCATAATTAGTATCTAGTGGTACGTATATGAACGATAAATGATGTCCGAGCTTACCCATGGTGGTAAATACACCTTCCCCTCTTCAGCAACAAACTCCAGCACACCAGCATGTGTGGTCTTCTCCGCGGCTCCATTTATAAGTTCGAAATTCATAGGATACTCGATATGCAACCGCGTGAGCTTCTCTAGGGCGGAAGGCGGAAGAAAGATCTTGCCACCAAAGTTGACATGATCGCGATCGGGACCCGGTAGCATACCAGCAGGGTAGCATCTATAGTGTTCATCAAATCTCTTCGGGGCGCGTCCTGGCGCCTGTCTGTTTTGCATCATAGAAAGGAAGGCCGCCGGATCCTCTCCCTCATAGTAACCACCGTAAGACTATGTCAGTGAGTAAGATGATGTGAAGTGATGAAGGCAGTGTATCTTACCATGGTGCCCGCTATGACTTGGTATATTGATCGAAAGCTTTTATCTTGCGGAGCTTTTGAGATTTTAAGTCAGCTGCACAATGGTATCAAGAAATAAGAGTATAGATTTGTTCGAGGTTGAATGATTTGTAGGTCCCTCGAAGCTCGGGTCAAGGCCCGCCAAATGACGCAGCCTCGCCTAGTAAATTCAGCCTGGTGGTCCGCGACAACCTTATATCCCTCGAACTTACCACTACGTGCTAATAATTATACACGCATACAATGAGCATAAGGCAACAACGAATTACCCTCCTTTGATTAAAATTATGTCTTCTCGTTATTCTGCCGCCCGTCCAAGTAAAGCCGGGGAGAAATTTGTGCGAACGCATCACCACGACAATGACGACCAGGCTGGCCCCTCCAAAAAACCTAAGTTCGATGTCCGCAACCCCTCAGCACTTGCTCCCGATGCGCCAGAAGAGGACGCTGTGTTGGAAGCAGATGTTATTGGTGGATCTGGAGCTGCTACCAAACGTGGTGCGGTAAATTTAGATGGTTATGATAGTGATTCAGACAATGAAGGATTTGACGCGCGAGCGGATGAAAGGGCGAAGGGAAAAAAGGGAGATGTGGATATTGCAAACGCTTTCGATTATTCTAAGCCAACAAATAATGATGACGAGGATGATGACGAGGATGAGGATATGTTTGGGGGAGAGGAAGATGGGAGCAAACCCGCAGATCAGGCAGACCGTAAAAAAAAGGCTGTAAGCTTTCAGGATGAGAACGATATTGAACAATATTCTGTTCTTGATAGTAAGAGCGGTGGGCACATATCAGGCAATTTTGCTTTGGACCCTAAAGGAAAGCTATCTTCGCATGCAATGGACGACAAAGACAGCAGTGACGATGAAGATGAGGCTGCTTTAGCTGCTCTGGAAGAGGATATCGATGAAGAGGTTGGTGCTGGCGGAAAAAAGAGGAAGTAAGTCATTCTAGAAACTCCGAAGCCAAGGCAACCCCAGTTAGCAGCAGCTGATGCGAATCATCTGTAGTGCCCCAAAAGTGGATGCATTCAATATGAAGTCAGAACAGGAAGAAGGAAGGTTTGATGACGCTGGCAATTTCGGTAAGTACTGCGAAATCAAAAGTCTTTTCTCTCGTAGTCACATCTCAATGGAAAACGGAACAGTTACTAATTCTAAATTCTGATAGTCCGTAAAGCCGCAGATCCAGACTCTGTACATGATCAATGGTTGGATGGAGTTAGCAAAAAGGATATCAAAAAAGCTGCAGAGGCACATGAAAGACGCGAAGAAGAGGCTCGACAGAAGAGGAAGGATGCAGATGCAATCCTATTATCCGACATATTACGAACATTGATTTTACAGGTAGATTATGATACTATGCAGAATTGGTTTTATGCGTAGGGATGCTGATTTTGTATAGCTCGAGAAGGGAGAAACAGTCCTGGAAGCTCTGGCGCGACTAGGGAAAGGCCAAGTGAAGATTCCAAAATGGAAGTTGGCAAAAATGAAGGCCAAAGGGGAAGCTATGGACGTCGACGATCCAAAGCAGGTCAAAATACGTGAAAATATCGAAGCCATTACGGGTGCTGCAGACCAGTTACGTAAGTGTGAAAAACCGTTCATAGTTCAAAAGCTTTTTCCCTATCACTGTGGATGTGGCTTACTAAACTCAAATAGTCACAAGAGGTCAGGAGGAGATATATGAGCAGCAGCGGGAGATGCTTATTCGTCAATACCGACGAGAAACAGGAGATGACTGGGAGGAGCCTCAAAACCATGAAGAAACTGACTCATGGGAGTATAAATGGGTCGGGGATGAAGAGTCAGGAATACTAGGCCCTTACGACGGGGCAACGATGGAAGGTTGGAAAAGTGCAGGGTATTTTGGTGATCGTACATTGTTTCGAAAGGCTGGGACGGAGGATCAATGGAGCCCGAGCGCAGATTTTGTTTAAGTATGATACCCCTTTTATGAATACGAAAGTCCTAAGGACATCGATGAGTTACTCAACCAATTTTGATTGGTATCAAGAGTATTTGTGTTTCAAATGAGTAGTCGATTCGACGGTAAGAGAAGTATTGGATGTAACTTCCCTCTTCGGTGGTAGTAATGATCGTTTACAGTGAGTGAGATGAACTTCATTCTTTCGAAATTGACTCTGAATTTTGATTCGACACGGAAATGATGAATATCTCCAAAACAAAGCTCTAGACGTTAATCATGGAATAATTTCCCGACTTCTGGCCTACCCTAGTTCAACGTCGGAAGTCTGGTGAATAATTTCGTTGCAAAACTAGAGTACTGATGCATGTAATCAATTTCAGTGATAAATAGGCTTTTATAGTGATGGCTTTCTGGACATTGTGATTCGATGGAACAACTGCATGAAGCAAGTCTATGCTGAAGCAGAATGGCTAGATCGATAGGGCTCACGAGCAGTCACTTGATGAACCCCCATAATATCTCTGAAACCACAATCTAAACCAAAACATGGCTTCATCCAAGTTCAGTAATCTAAAGCTTCTTCTAGGCCAGTGTGCCTTAGAATATCTAGCTTGAAAACAAAAATCACATGGCATTCTACATTTTGAACATAGGTAAGTATCGAGTGTTCAAATTTTCAACTTTCTATGTAAAGGCATTGAGTTGAACTAAACATAGGATATCATAAGTGAGTTACTAGTTTTTAATCTTTACTGATTCCGTGCTTAAATGCATGATAGTTCAAACGATGTGCAATCCTGGGATAGCTTCACGATTAGAGGTGGAACCAACCCCTTTTTAAGCGAGAATATGGTTCAACACGTGATTCTGTTCACTGTTCAGCGAGTTTACATCTCAGTACATTTCGATGCAAGAAATGAGCTATTGACTATTGGCAAATGTGACTTGATGCTCATGATTTTACCAATTATCAAATCAGATGTTAACTTGGACAGTGTTGCTTCACTCTGAGATCAGCTAATACGCTAACAGAAACTTTAAATAAGCGCTACCAACGAGCCTCACGATGCCAACCGTTGCCTAACCTACACGATTCCACCACCTGTGCAGTCCTTTCTTTTCAAACAATCCCATTATTCAAGGCTGGTTTGCACTGTACTTCAACCTCTCATGGAAAATGCCCAACATCCTGGCCATAGTTTCCCAATATGAGCTCCTTGGTCTCACAGCATTATATTTAAGCGCCATTGACCTTCTTAGTCTCGCTCGTACTTGTTCAGCATCATACGCTCATATCCGCAAAAATGAAGCGATTTTCGAACGCCTCAAACGTTTCGCTATTTGCGATGGACGCGGGCTAAAAGCAAGGCAAGAATACCAAGGTCTTTATGCTATACCACAGGAGGACTTGGGGGTGAGAGCTCCAAATGTGATATGACCTCTGACTGGTGTGGAAAAAACGCTTGTCTAACTTCGATAGTGTGATGAAGAGCTCGAGATTCGAGTGTGGAACTTGAAATGTGATGCCGTGAATGCTTTGCCGTGTTCTATTTGCGCTGTGAATGTCTGTGAGGTTTGTATTGTGCTCTGTCTATTGTCAAAAGATGCTGATCATGTTGTCTTATAGGAATGCAGATATGTGCCCCGAGTCCGTGAAGGGTGGGGTTGGATGTCTCGTCAGAAACCTCACATAGATGATGGCGCGTACTGCCATGACCTTCGGTGCTATTGTAAAGAATGCGACATAAAGGTGGAACGTAACCTTCCACTTAGACTATCTGAGTTTTGTGATTGTGATCAATTCACACGATGGATATGTCTGAAGTGCAAAACCGAAGAGAATGATCAAGACTCGCTGTATATTCAAACAAGGACGAGGGGAGAGTGGGACTATCGTGTTAATCTCCCACAAGATGATGGTATGTGGATTACTAGTCATCAAAATGGTATGGCAGTAAGTCCTTCTGAAAGACCCCCCTGTCCAAAGAAAAACGGCTGACCATGTTATTTAGTTCTGGTGTCCATGTAGCGAGAGAGCACCTATTGATGGCAACATCCGCTGTGCATGGTGTTCTAGAAGACATAATGGAACCGCAGAAACAATAATGTTGCCCGACAACACTTATATACCGTATTTCGACATTGTGAGTATATGTTTTATGCCTGAGAAGTCTCGATAATCAGTAGTTCACTAATGTCTGGTACAGGATCCGTGTCAACCAGTACAAGCGTGGTTATATGAGCGCTGCCATGGCCGGTACCCAAATTTAGACTATACTGCCAGGGGGTTTCCTATCGCACCATGAAAAACGCAGAATGCACAACACAAGTGGCACTTGGCGTATTTGTTGGCTTAAAAACCTTCATTGGATAGATTGATTTCCCTTAGCTACTTGTTTTATAGGAATCGACTATTCGAAATTGTGGATGCCTTTTCCAAAACTATGCATCACATATTTCTAGTCATCAACAGTCCTAGTGGGAGGTTTCCTCTCCAGCTTAGGGTAATTCCTAATGATCGTTCTTACGAGCAATCGCCAAATTCCTGCTGCTGGATCCGCGCTGTACACAGCGACGAATGGGCAAGTGATTTTTACTCGCCCCTTTTCCCTGAACATCGTGGAGAGCACCTACATACATACAGTCTCACCTACACAATGTCAGACACGCACTACATTATTAGATTATGATCGTTTAATCTAAACTAGACATGTACCATATGCATGCCATATACCTTGAGTATAATTAAGCAGTGATCAAGTACGTGAGTTCGACATAGAAAACGTTCACATGCACGGCATTTTAGCGCAACCTATCAACTCAATTTTACAGTACAAAGTCTCGGAGAAGATGCCAAACCATACTGGGAACGATTTTCAAGAATAACATCACATGCTCCTTCATTTTGACTCACAAAATCCATGAAACAGTGTACTAATTTACTTTGGTTTGAGGTAAAAGACATCACTACTTTGACTTTGTGAATGAAAAATGGGTTCTTTTGGAAAAATATTATTTTAGCGAGTGTATATTTCAGGTATGTAGACCTAAATTTATTATATGAACACCTCAACTAATTCCTAGCATCCAAGCCCCGTCTATCCCACGCAATTCCCAAGGTATATATATGTACAGCAAATCTAAGACAATTTCGACCATATCAACGATCACATCACTCGTGTAATACGTCTACTTCTTAAAGTGAGGAGCATTGAGCACAAGCCCCATGATCACACCTCCAAGAGTTCCAGCGATAGGAATGGTAGCAATCCACGAGAGCAGCAAAAGACCAACTCGTTGCCAGTTGACAGCCTTGATAGTACCGTTGCAGAGCCCAACACCGACGGTGGCACCGGTGATACACATAGAAGTGGAGACTGGGAGAGAAAATTGCGAGAAGACAAGGACAGTGACAGCAGCACCCATCTCCATGGAGCAACCTCTGCTAGGGGAGTGGTATGTAATCTTGTTACCCATAACTATTCAGTTGAGTTAGCAAATATTCAAAACGACATTTTCTTGGTTACTTACCCTTCATGATGTTGTAACCGTAAGTGATGAGACCAAGAGAGATGGTAGCAGAGAGAACAGCGAGTTGCCAGACGGGAACAGTGGCCTTGGATTGAGCGGCGTTACCTGTGCTCCAAGCACCGTAGATGACAGCCCAAGGACCAACAGAGTTTCCGATATCATTTGCACCGTGAGCGAAAGAAGCGGTGCAGGCAGTGAGAACTTGGACGAAAGAGTATGTGTGCTCAACTTCGTTGGGGTATTTGGTGGCATGTGCGTAAACACGTTCCATGCGAGCACCCTCTGGAGTACCGTGAGCACCGCTCTGGGCAGCGTGAATATCGTAGTGGAGACCATAAAGAGCACCACAGCAGATCTGGGCAGGGAGACGCTTTGCGATGATCTTGATGTTGTGCCATTCGTAGACCTGACCAGGGCCCATTGGGTTGTCACGAAGAGTGCGCATAGCCCAACCGAAAGGACCTCGCTTGGCCTCAAGCTTCACTCTTAACCTGGCGTCACCTTCAGCTTGGAGTTGCTTGTATGTCTTCTGCTTGGCCTCAGTGGCAACTAGAGCTTTCTCGTTGGTCTCGGATGGGAGGGTGGCAGATTCGTCTCCGAGCTTAGCAGCACCATATTCGCTGTCAGAGTGAGAAGAAGCGTTATCTAAATCATCGTCTTGCACAACAGCGTAGTTGGGGACGACTGCATGATCCAGAGAGTTGGTTGGGACAGGGCGCTTGAGGAGGAGAGGACCCTGGATGAACATCCACCATTTGACAGTGTTATCCTTGTTGATGATACGGGCGTACACGAAAGGCACGAAGAAGATTGCTGCTAGGAAAGCAACACCACCACCGGTACCCATGGTGACAGCAGCGACGTACCAAGATGGCTTCTTGTTCAAGCCAAGGTTTGGAGAACCCTTGTAAACGATGGAAAGCGTGCAAATGGTACCGGCAACGAGAAACCACAATGGGGCGGTGTAGACTGCCCATGGGACAGGATTCTTGCGCATGTGGACAACGACCTTGATGAACATGAAGATGGAAGCGGCGAAACCAGCTGAGATGGCAGGAGCCATTCCTAGTCCAGCAAAGATGGCACCAAGTCCCTTTCCGTCGTTCCAGCCCCACTGAACCTTGTCAGCTCCTACAGTTGCAACACCGACACCAGCAACTGCTGAGATCAAAGAGTAGGTGGAGGAAACATGGGCGGAGTGTCGAGTACACCACATGACCCAAGAAGAGGCAGCTGCGAGAGCACAGGTAAATGCGAGCATCTGGACACCGGCATCACCCTGGAAGGCGTCGTTGGGGATAATTTTGTTCTTGATGGTGTCGGCAGTACGGGCTCCGACAGTAATCGCTCCTAGCATTTCAAAGATGGTACCGAAAACCATGGCCTGTCGGTAGGTGATGGACCTCGACGAGACACTGGTCGCCCAAGCGTTTGCAACATCGTCTACCATGTGAGTCAGTCACTGTATATCCCACGGTCAGGAAATGCTGGTAGTACTTACTAGCACCGTTGTTGAAGGCATCGAGCATGGCAAAGAACGTGCCAATGGCGAAGACATATGTGTATTCGGTAAGAACCATGTTTGCGGTTGGCAGCAGTGCAGTGGCTGACTGAGTCCGGAGTCGGGTTTAAAGTGAATGGATGGTTTGGGGAGTGGTTCCTACAGAGCAAGAGCAAGAGCAAGACCGATGCGAGCGGACGGCCCTTATGTATGTGAAGCATGGGGAACGAAATATTGGCAAGACTTAACCGTGCTACTGTGGACAGTGGCCTGCTCGATGCAGGGTATGGCCGAGACCTGCACTTGCAGTTGGAATTTGCAGCCAGCAGCAGCCAGCGAGCGAGCCAGTGAGCCAGTGAGCCCACTCGCCAGACAGTATTTTGCACCCAGCCGTCGCCAGCCCGTACCCAGTCACGAAGCTAGCAGCTGTGAGAGTTGCAAAACGAGGGTTTCCGCCGTGGCAACCGCGCTCTCCATGGCTGCTGGCTGCTGGCCCGATTAAGCCATATTCTCACACGTTGTGCAATGGCCCAAGCTGATTTGCGTACCAGCAGGGAGAAACGGGGCCATTGTCGCCCACGTCCCTTCTCTTGGAGCAAAGCTTCTCGAACAATAAGCTACTGTGGCACAATTGGCTTCATAACAAACGGGACCAGCGTGCTTGGCTGGCCTCGGAGGAGACAAGATCGCGTCGAGATGGGTGGAAAGCGTAGAAACATAAGCATGGTCGTCGCCAATGTCCGTCTTGGCGGACCTTGGCGGCAATCCTTGGCGCTACTCCGTCCCGGCCAATGGGAACCCGCCATCTCTCCACGTTTTCGCTTGAGTGGTTCTGCTCCTTCTCCAGGTCGACACCCCCACAGCCCAGCACGTGTAGCTTGGAATGGCGAGCAGCAGTCTTGCATCGCCGTGCAACACGCTTTTACGTAGATGCATCAAGTTTCCCAATCCCACGGATTGATTTTCCTTCTAGAAACGTACCAGAGACTCCACCATGCCGAACCGCCATCGCAAGGGAAGAGTTTTCATGTAATTCTAAGCGTGGTTGGATCTCGGGTCAGCCTATGGAGATGCCCGTGGAAGAGGTCAACTTACAAGGCATCGTCTTAACTTTCCCATATCACCGGGGGCGGACGAGAGTAGGAGTATCTCATTGGAGCGAGAAGGCATGCTGCAATGATCGCCCTGACATGACATGTTAGACATGTTGGACATGCTGCGCAGGTCGAATCCAGCATCGGGTTTGACCGGTAATGTGCGTATGGGCAAAGTCGTAGCCCCATGTGATATTACAGCTAACGGAAAGGAAGGCTAATTCATGGGCTCATACGAGAGGTGAAATCCTCAGCTGTCGTTGATGGGCGCTGGCTAGAACTATGGTTCTCCTGTTCATAACTCCTTCAACTTACGAGTCTGAAATTTGAAATTTTCGAAGGTAATGAACTTGCTTGAATCCGCGGGTATGCGCTGCATTCCATACAGGCTAGTACGCTATGCATGAGTATGGTGGAGTATTGCCACCCGTGTATCATGCAGTTGTCTATGATTTGACTTTCCATAGTCACGTAGGCACGTAGAGTAGCACGCGACACTTGAAATATACATCTAAGTGCCATAACAAATAAGGAGAGGAGTAATATGCCACTGGATACCAGCCGACTGTTTAATGGTAAACGCTTCTTGCCTGTTGCGATTTTTATTTGAGCAATGTAGAAGCAGCAATTAATATTGAGCTGTTGAAACACCAGGCTACTTAGATCGACTGACGCCAAGTGTCAAGAAAAGGTCAGCTCCACGCCTGGAGATCTTAGTTATCTCTCCATTCCCAACTGCTGTGTCTGGATAAGATTTCGCGGCAGATCCAGTGGCACTCACCTTTTTTGGCCATGGTGTAGCATGACAAACTTTAAAAAGAAATTCTAAGAGCGAGCACGTTCACATGGAACACACAAATGCTCGCCTATTTACCCTAAGCCAAGACCAGCCAGAGTCGCCGATTCCCGAGTTTTGCATTGATTATCGAATACACTATCACCATAATGTGGATGGGGGCGGCGGAAGTTTCCCGTTAGACACAACCCAAACTTTCTCTCCACCACGCTGCCACCCACTGATCTGGAGTCGATCGCGCTTGGCACTTGCTTACTTCCGGACTTTAGTAATATTTCCAAGTCAAAAGCCGTTGTCCAAGGCGGTATCTACTGGCTAGAAATTCCAGTGGCAGCTTTCTTGATGATTCATTACCTCTCATTTCACCTTCCATCTCGATACCTACATTGTATCCATCCGTGAAATTAGCAAATAAGAACCCGGTTTCCCTAACATGTGTACATTGCTGAACAAATCCCTTTTGGCCTACCTACCCATATTATAGACTAGGTACATAGACAGTGGGAGTGGAGCCAGCTGAAATATGCCCCGCCTCGCTTAGCTTACCACCCCTTTTTAAGCGAGTGGTCCCATGGGTTGAACACGTGCTGGGAAAGCCAACGTTTCATGGATGATATCAGCCATTGCAACTACAACAACTCTCTGACGCACAAATACATCGCTGTCTGTTGTTATCCATTTTATCTATATTTTTGTTTTTCTATCTGAATTGTTGCTGCAATATCCCGGGCTACTTCAATGACTTTCAGCGAACTTCGAAGCAGCGACCACCCCCACAACATAAAGGAGAATTTCCAATACGCAAAGCTGACGAACACAATGTGAGAGACTTGACAACATATGTGGCAAACAGTAAATAGCTCTTCGGGAATCAGATTACCACATCAGCGGGATTACCATGTCAGCTTGGCTGGGCTGGGCATTGTGAACTGCCCAACACAAACGATGATAAAGTACTACAGTGCGGTTTGATTTCGACTTCCTCTTTGCATACTGTTAACTATAAGTTAGGTAAGATTGCCAAGATATTGGTCTAACTGTGATTATCCTTTGCCTCAATTTTAGCACCCTTATCAAGCAGCAGCTTGACAATAGCCTCCTGGTTAAACCTAATAGCTAAAAACAGCGGTGTTTGACCCCAATTATCTTTCTTTTCTATTTCAGCACCCTTATCAAGCAGCAGCTTAACAACAGCCTCCCGACCTTGTCTAGCAGCCCAAGATAGCGGAGTTTGACCCTGATTATCCTTCTTTTCTATTTCAGCACCCTTATCAAGCAGCAGCTTAACAACAGCCTCTCGATCTTGTCTAGCAGCCCAAGATAGCGGAGTTCGACCCCAATCTTTATCCTTTGTCTCAATTTCAGCACCGCTTTCAATCAGCAGCTTAACAACAGCCTCCCTGCCAAACACAGCAGCCCAAGACAGTGGAGTTCGACCATAGCTATCTATCAAGTCGCAGATGTCGCTATCGAGTAGCAATTTTACTATGTCGTAGAGTCCAAAGTATGCAGCCAAGTGTAGCCTGGTAAAGTCTTTTGGAAATTCTTGACTATATACATTGCGTCCTGACCAAATCTCATAAGCCAGTAATGCTTGGGTTGATGCTCTAACCTGTGCCCGTTTCTGAAGAAACTCTTCAACGCCTGTACACGTGGTGGACGCTATCTGAGCATGACGACCCCAGTTTTTTGCAGCATATTCATAGAGCGGGTTTAACCGTAATCGCTCTTCAAAGTCGCTATCTGTTTGGCAATAGCCGCTTCCGAAAGTATCAAACGAGAGATATGTAACACAGGTCTCTGTGATTTTGGTTTCCGCATCTGGAAACCACCGGTTTTGTGTTCGCTCAAAGTATTCTTGCATGGTGTAGTGGACCAAGCGGATGATATCACTCTCTTCGTCGATGGTAACCAAGCCTACGCACGAAGATATAATATGCCCAATCTGTGGAAGGTTCTCATTGTCAAATTCAGGCTCGCCATCTTCTACTCCAAGGGCATGCTGAAGTTCAGCCGTGGTAAGTGGTCTCTTTGCGCAGGTAATCCACGCTAAGACTTGCTTTGCAAGCTGTTCCTGGTCAGCCACTTGCCCTTCTATTCGAATCATCGCGTCCTTATAGGCTTCGCTATACGCATTAGATCCAGATGGCAGCTTTCTCAATGCGGTTCGTATAGCCTTTGGAGATGGCTTCCCAATTAAGGAATCAAGATGAAGCTGTGCTAGTAAAAACCTATTAATATTTTAGCACTTTTCATCTGTAAGTTTCTCAGATTACATACATGCCGTCCACAGCTTTTATAATTTCAGTCTTAACTTCCTCTTGTAAGTCTAGATTACATTGGTTGAAGGATGTTAAGTGAAGGATGTGGCTATCCAGATACCTTCGGACGTCATCTTCACTAGCACGTATCTCTAAGATTATGCTTTTTTGAAATCTGCTCATAATATCTGGCATAAATCTTGAGGTTATGAAAATATTTGCTCCACACGTAGCCTGAAGGCTGAATAGCTCTGATGTAAATCTTGCCAAACAGAGATCAGTTACTTGACACTCATCAAGCGCATCAACGCAAATGAAGATTCTAGAATACAAAGTAGCTACTGATTGCAGAGCTTTGCCTATTTCGTCGACAGATGGCCGTGTCCGTTGGGCCTTGTGTAGTTCATAAAGATCTTTTATATTTGTTGGCATAGAAGGCTGTCCTTCTGAGAGTTGTCTTAGGAGGCTAGATAGCAAGTCATTGATCTTCTGCGTATCTTTACTTCGAAAGTTGCAATAAAGGTACGCAATTCCTATACTCTTATCCCCTTTAAAGCGAGTAGTGAGTTGTTCGACTACAATCGAGGTGAGGATTGTTTTGCCTGCCCCAGGAATTCCTGGACAGAATAGGGTCTTCTCCGCAGTTCGTAACCAATTCTGGAATTCGAACGAGTCTAGAAGCCATTGACCGGTTCCTTCTTGCCGTCGACCGATGAAGTCGCTCTGCTGAGAAGTGTAGTCACTGGGTGTGATCCAATTTAGAATAGCCTGGTCATCTTGACTCTCTTGCCACCGACTAGATTGTTCTACGCCACTTTTGATAACTAACGACGTTTTTGAGTCGGATTCATGCCACTCTTGCTGTTCCTTTCTTGCTTCAACGACCTCTCTATACGTGTTTGCACCTAGGACGATTCCATCGATTGAGAGCATTTTGTTTAAAATTTGACATTTCCGGCAGAGATTTTCAACCGACTCCCGAGTGTCTTTGGCAAGGAATGCCCCCTTCAATCTCTCCCAGCCCAACCTATGACCCTGTTCTTTCTTCTTTAGGTCGGCAAGTAGACAGGATAAGTCCTTTCGACAGATTTCTAGCATGCGCTTCGTTTCTGTTGTTGATGGAGCATTAGGTCCTAGCTCTGAAAGTACTATTGACGGTCGGTTCGGAAAAGCGGCTTCGAAAACTGGGTTAAGAACGATGTTTGTATTTGTTTCGGATAGCACGGTCTTCAGAGTCCCGAGCTCAGCCATAAATGCCTTGACATTATCAGGTGCATCTTTCCAGTCCATTCCAAATTTAACTACTACTTGCGAGATCTGCACAAGTAAACTGATGACACCAACGATGCCGGCTCCAGTTCCAAAGGCTTCTGCCATGGTAATGATCAGGCTCAGAATGCAGCCTACCGCGTTTTCAGCAAATATTACTACTTGTCTTTTGAACTGGATGGCCACCTACTCTCACGACTTTGTTGACAAGCACATCTGTGATGGGAAAGGCAGTTTTAAGCATCTATATCAGACAAAGCATATGATGGTGTTGTTAGGTTGGAGAAAAGAGGAAGGTCATTGTTGCAAATAGGGCTCACATTGTCTGGTGGTTGTCTGAGACTCAGCCTCACCAGGCTGATTCCGTGTCTCCCTATTCAAAATTCCCAGGCAGAGTTATACAAGCCACAGAATAATTTACACTTCTGATTGATTAAAGAAGATAGAGGTCTTCGGCCTTATTGGTAGATATGTACGGTAAGCACTAACAATGCAGCTGGGAGTTAACGCTTAAATCGCCGTTGTAGAGCCCGCCAAGGGCTCCTCAACTTTGATTGGGCAACGCGACGGGAAGTATAGGATTTAAATCAAAGGACGGCTAATCTTCCGTAGACCTTCCACTGCGATATTAGCCTTAGGTACGTCAGTCAGTACGGAGGGAGGTCCAAACGACGGTTAGGCTTTCATTTAATTTGGTTGCGCCCGGGTCCTAATGACACTGAAGTACTCCTTACCATCCTATCCGCCTTCGGCCCGACAGTTTCCCGACTGCTTTACCCGAATTTTAAATAGTGTCCCCCAGCTAGTGAGATTCTAATTCAATCAAGGAGGAAAAAAGGGAGGGGCTACGTACGTTATTCTCCAACCCCTACACTCAATCTTCTTCTCTATCTAAATAAGGAAGAAAAGAAGGGGTGAGCAAAAAGCACGAAGAGGGGGATGAACAAAATGGCAAAAAGATGTGTTCTTTAATTGAAGTGATCTTCAATTCGCAGTAGGTTGCGGCTTCTGTGGATCGAACACAGTGCCTCCAGATATAACTGTCTGAAGTTGACTTCAGTCTGGCGCTCTCCCAAGTGAGCTAAAGCCGCTTGGGTATTTGTGAAAGCACTCTTCACTGTGAAGAATATATACCTATTGGAACGGGAGGATGAGATGTGTGTGGTGGGGCTCTCGCTTAGATCCTCTCAATGGGCTTGGCACAGGCGGGCTTGGTAACCTAACTCTGCTTCATATTAGCAGATATTTAGGGATCCATTCAGCTCGAATTTAATAAGCAAAGGCACAATTGAAGCTTTGTTTACATGAATGATCCAATTCGAATTAGTTGCACGTCATAGGGCTGTATTACTTAGACTAACAAATAAACCTATACCATCACAGGGAAATCACAGGGAACGATTTGACTATCTACCTATCCATGAGAACAACGTTTAGTAGACACGATTTTTTAAAATAAAGTATATCTACTTTTCAGTTTACTCTCGTAATCCGCTGCGTTAGTGTTGTGTTGTATTTAATACATATTGTCTTCGTCCTCCAGGCGTCCGTCTTGAAATCCCATATCAATTGTCTTTCCCTTCCCTTTGCCATTCGTCATTGATCCCCCAGTATAGAAATCATCTTCATCATCTTCATCTGCGATAGCCTTTCCTTTCCTAGAATGTATTGTCAATAGATAATCTCATCAGGTCATGAGAAAGCCTTACCCCTTCCGATCATAAACCTTGCCTTTCCCTTTCCCTTTACCCTGACCATTGGTATTTCCATTGGTATGTCCGTTTGTCTTGGAATCTTTGTGTTGCTTGGGTTCTTCAACCTTTTCAAATTGGGCTCGCACGCGTTTATAGTGTTCAAGTTCCTTCAAGCTGACACTGGGAACCAGTTCTCTCTCAGCTGCAATGAAGTCGGTCTCTTCAACTAATACTGCAACGTCTTCCTTTGTGGCAAAGTGATCAAAGAAGTATGCCGTTGAGATCTTGCTCTTTCCTTGACTGATGTTGGAATTATTGATGGCTGCGCAAGTGAGTCAGTTGGTTGTTCAAGAAGGTTTTCAGAGCACTTTGTGACGATTTTTAAGTGCCATGAACAGCTCCTGCAGATTGAACGTTAAGAACTTACATGCAATCTTTGAATCAACTAAAGATGCCTGCCGCGTTACAGCTTTGAGCATAGCATCCGAGCAGAGAGCGTAGAAGTCTGCACCAGTATAGGTGAAAGGCAGTTGGGATGCGATGTTTTGGAGTGAGAGAGTTGGATGAAGCGTAAACCTGAATAGTTAGAATAGACCGCTAGAGAATTGGCAGAGGAACCACTTACTTCCTGGTCAAAGCTTCCATAATAGTCAACTGCTTTTCGTGCGTATCACTAACACCTAGGTAAAGCATCTTATCAAATCTTCCTGGTCGTAATAATGCAGCATCCAGTAAATCCGGCCGATTTGTAGCTCCAATGACGAATACACCCCCTCCTCCATCATCACCATCTGACATACCATCCAACTCAGCTAGAAGTTGAGAGACAATGCGATCCATAACACCGCCACTATCACCTTGGTTGCCACGTTTGGGGGCGACGGAGTCCAACTCATCGAAGAAGACAACGCAAGGTCGAGCATCTCGTGCTCGTTGGAAGACTCGACGAACATTAGCCTCGGACTCTCCAATATACATATTCAGCAGCTCTGGGCCTTTCACACTGAAAAAGTTCAGACTGAATTCAGTCGCAATCGCTTTCGCAAGCAATGTCTTGCCAGTTCCAGGAGGTCCATAGAACAGAATTCCAGATCGTTTCTTCATGCCCTTCGCAAATAGCTCGGGACGTTCGAGGGGTAGCTGAATCGTTTCCATGACAGCATCTTTGACGTTTGTGAGGCCGCCCACATCATCCCAACCAACATTGGGTATCTTAGGTGCTCCAATTGCGTCTGCAAAATTCTTACGTGCAGCGTCAACTGCAACATCAAAATCTACTTTGATTAGGCAACGGCCAGCAGGCCCTCCCGAGACTAGCACATCTCTTGTAGTCACAATTGTTTCTTCATTTGAACATGATGATGCCAAAGACTCAAGGCGAGAGGTTCGCGCAACAAGTGCTCGATCGACAACATCCATAAGATCACCTGCTACAAGAGCTGCTGTTTTCACAGCTACTCCACTCAGATCAACGTCTGGAGCAAGTGCTATCGGCTGATCGTCCAGAATGCTTCTTAAAATACCCTCTCGTTCCCACTCATCTGGAGCATTCATCTCAAGTTCATGTGTAAATAACCCCCGAAGGGCATCAGGAACCTTGTCAACCTCAGTGGTCGTAGCAATAAGAACGCGCACGCCTGATAAAATTTCTTTCAGGGTAGTGACCATCCTATCCGCAGTTAAGGCTTCGATATGCTGAATTAAAAGCCCACAAAACTCAGGGCCACAAGTCATCGCGCGCTCGGCACGAGCTTCAAGGAAGCTCGCGGTTTTCACATCACTCCCGGCGCCTCCCTCACTCACAATATCATAGGCGTCAATGTTGAAAGTGTGGAGACCAATATCAGCACAGGCTCGTCTGGCAACTGTGGCTTTACCAATGTTTCTTTGCGTAGAAACTAACAATATCGCTAAAGGCTGTAACTTTAAGTGAATTGCTCTGGGACTAGTCGCGGCTGCTATCAACTCACGTAGCCTTCTTTGGAGTGCAGACACATGATGCTTTTTAGGCTCGGGTATTGAAGTCGATTCCGAGTCTGATTTTGAGATTGCCTTAAGCCCGAGGTAGTACTGCCACGAATTCTCCAAGGTCGTGGGGAGACGACTTGTCTCACTCCCAGACTGTGCCATTCGAGTTGCAGATGCATCAACGGCTACAACTCCTCCCCATAAATCATCAATTTCACTTTCATCGGTACTTTCTTTCTGTGTACCTACATAGCTGATTCTAAACCATGCTACTCCGGTAGGTTTCTGGCTGTTTGAAATTTTAGGGCTTTCCAAGGGTGGGCTTGCCAACAATTCATCTATCTCTAAATCCTCACTTGGCTGAGAAAGAGTTCGACCAAGTCCTTCATCAATAGGTATGGCAACCAGATCACCTTTCTTGACAATTCGAATACAGCTGGCAAAATGAGTTTTCAATCCTGCGAAAAGAGCGTTTTGCACTGTACGGTCCGAAGAAAATGGTGTCAAGATCTTCTGTAAAGTAAGTTCACGGCTGAATGGAGGTCGAGAGAAGCTTGTAAGTTTCGGTTGTTGTAATTTGATAGACTGCGACGCTCTTTTGAGCGGAGAAAGTCTACAGTAAGGAGTACTCTCCATGTTCGCTAGCAGAATGGGTGACAGGTATACTGTAGGATTCGAGGGTTTCTGAATCTGAGCATCGAAAAAGGACAGCCGGCGACCAGGAGGTTGTTTATGATTTGGCATTCTAGCAACAGCGCGATGGGAATAACTTTCAGGCAGTCCGAAAACCTTCACAGGTCGCCATATCGACTCGTCCTCCTCGGATAATCCAAAACTGCCAAGTCCCCAAAGGCCACCACCATTTGCCGGTGGTTCAGGGGCCGCTTCGAGACGTACCCAATCGCCTGAAAAGCAACCGATTTTGCTCAACGAGCCAATATCAACAAAGATTCTTGCTTCTTCGTCATCATCTGTACCTGGTTTTGGATGCAGAATTTCTTCAGGTAATCGTTTCACCAAACCCTGAGCTTTGAAGAGTCTACCTCGCTGACCACCAGCTCTAGCTGTTGTTGCAGTGAAGCTTGAATAGACAGAGCCAGGTGTGTTTATACCATTTGTTTTTCTTCCAATAGTTCCTGGTGATCCCCCCTGAGCTGTAGAGATTCCACTTGCATTGTGAGTAGGTAGCGTTGGAGCTTGAAGTGAAATCATATCATCCATTGAGTCATCTGAAAGATCGTCTGAGTTCTCTTCACTTGACATATCTTCTCCAGTCTCTGTCTGAGAATCTTCATCCACTGTGACATCAGTCTTATATCTATCCTCTGCGGCGGAATAAAATTGATCATTTGCTGTATCTTCGTCTTCCTCTTTGAGGTCATTCAAATGGCGATTCAATGATGAGGCTTTTCTAGCGACTTTAACGCGATGGCCACTTTTAGTGATGATTATTTTAGTTTGGGGTGATAATATTCCTTGGCCTACAGGTTCGCACATCGTGACCTTCGCTGGAGGGGGAGGAACATGGGTGATAGGATGCGGAGGTAGTGGTAATGAGAAGAAGTCATCGGTGTGGACGATTCTCAAGGAACTAAGCGCTTCGCGAATACCGGCTGTCAAACGGTCTTCAGGAGCCTTGCCTGCTAATGTATCACCGGCAGTGCCAGAGATGCGAGCATTTTCCGCATGAAAAACGCCTTCGCCACTTTCCAGTCGCTCAGCTAGATCCCTTTCAATTGTTACAAACACGGTCTCCAGAGGCAATGGTATTACATCCAAAATCCTGATCTCAATTCCACTTCGACTATGACTTAATATTTTCGAGGGGGCAAGTTTTTGAAGAGATTCAGCAAAGCCTTGCAGCGCAAGAGATAGAGGGGAGAATTGCACTGTTGATTTTGCTAAGGCTGATGAAGGTCTAACAGGCACAACAGCCCATGCTGAGTCTTCCACAGACGTGGAGGGTGCCCAAGGGGCAATTGCGACGTGATGGACATCATCAACCTGGGGGCTGCCATTCGCGTTCTCGCTCACTGCAACTATCGGTTAGAGAAGGTTCTGCAAGAATGGAAGGTTTAGAGTCTAACAGTGTGCTGCTGCTGGAAAAAGCTCAGCAAAGAGATCTTCGGAGAGAATTCCCACATCTCCTTTTACGTGATCGTCCAGCACCAGTCTTGCAGATATGGCGGACTTGTCCTGACGCCGCCGCTTGCGCTTCCTATGGTGAGGTATTGTTATACCCTCTGCCATTGTTGTAGCTTTCTGTTTCTCTTCCCAAATTGAGAATATAGCTATGGTACGGTGTTGATACGTCCTAGCTGCGCTCACATGCTTTTGAGATTGTTGCGTCAGAGATAGCGAAGAGAGATTTAGATACTGAAAATCATCGGGAGCGACTTAAAATGCAAGATATATCTGTAGACATATCACGGATAAAATTCAGTGATTGGTACAGTAGCTCCATGCTACAACTGGATTGCTGCCAGCACAACTCACTTCGAAATTCGGCTTGTCATAAGCCGAGGCTTGAATTTCTTGGCACGATAGTATCGCAGCCACGTGATCGTTACTTTCACATATCGTCGATGAACTCCTTCATTTCCAGGATACGTCCTTGAATTAACGGCACCATCACTGCCTGTGTACAAAATTTATGTTTCTTGAATTCATTCAGAGCGTTTACCACATTTCAAACAGCTTACGTAGGGGATATGACTTGTTACTCATGAAGCCTCCCCAGTATATGTTACAGATACACTCCTTTAATGCGCGCCTCCAACTCCCAAGTAGTTATTTATATTTCACATGCCATCATACAGCTACATCAAACACCACCCGGCTCGCTATGATGCCGTGTGTGCTCTGAAAGACTGTACCATGGCGCCAATTTGGTGTGACAGATGGGCCATGTCCTAGTTCAACAGACATACTAGACTCTCATTGGTAGTGTCATCCTCAAACAACTTGGCAGAAGTGATTAAATCAAACATTGTTCTGGTCGCTAGCGTACCAACCTGCTGTCGTCGTCGTTGAGATGAGCAGATGTAGATAATCTGCCCAAGATGACTTTGTAGACCAGTATTTCACTTCTCATATACGTTGCGCTTGTTGTTCTTTCGCTTCATTAAGTTGATTCGGGGAATTTGTATCCTCTTCAAACTTCTTGTTATCCTTTGGTTTCTTGTATTAGAAATTATCCCCCAGAATCTTGCGACGATCAGTGACGTAACAACCATGTCCCAATCCAATGCTTCTGCAGCTTGTATATCTTCGACCGCCAGCAACCTAATGGAACTTGAACACACTTACCCGACGAAGGAAAAGCTTCGTGACCTTCCAGTTCGCAAATACAATATCATTTCTGGGACTTCCATCTCGGCTAAGCACACAATACGGCAGGATACGGATACCACACTTGAAAATAGGGAAAGGCTACCAGTGGTGCCTTTGATCAAAAGAGAGAGAGATATAATAGTCCAGAGAATGAATCCCAGATAGTTCAAAGGAACGAGCACAAGGATGCCGATTATTCCTCGACTAACCTCGGGAGAGAAAGCTGCAGTTTGAATACAATTCAAGACAGCTTCACGATGCCATAATCTGGAAAATCCTTCTTTCGAGAGTCATGCTGCCATCGGCATCTAATCCTTTGTTTCCTGCCCTACCCTCATACGAAGCACCATCCATGATGCGAGAGAGCAGATGCTACATCTTCCGGGCATCATCTTTCATCTTGTCCTCAACATTTGAAGCCTCACTACTGTAAAATGGATGATTACTTATACTTGGTATCTATTATATTTCACAAACCCAGAGAAAAGAAGACCACATTATGAAAAGGAGAAAGTAAGGAAAGAGATTGGAATAGAATCAGATAGTGCATGGAAGAAGAAGTCGCCAGGACGAACTCCTAGAACACAGTTAGACAGGGATGATGAAAGAAACGTGGGTTCTGAAGAGTTCACATCAACCGAGGGCGGGCCTGATCGGTTGCTTTGTGATAGTGGATTTGACGCAAGGCGGGTAGGACTTGACGTTGAAGAGTTTAGGGTGCAGACTGAAGATGACTTTATAATTGATTTGTGGCAGGTCTATAATCCGCATGCATTTACTCCTCCGAAAAAAGATGCACTCGCTGCCCGGAGGCAAGATATCTTTACAAATCGTACTACAGCTAGCAGTTCAAGGCCATCCGGAAAGCCTAAATTTCCTATTCTTGTGATACACGGTCAATTGCAGTCTGCAGGTGTATATTGCACCAACGACGATGACTCCTTGCCATTCTACCTCTGCAAACAGGGTTACGATGTATGGCTTGGAAACAACAGGCGTGGTCTTAAGCCGGAGCACATATCTTTCAGTTATCCAGATCCGAGGATTTGGTCATGGAATATTTGTCAGATGGGTGTCATGGACTCACCAGCACTCACATCGAGAGTACTTTGGAGACAGGATTTGAAAAGCTAGGACTGATAGCCCATTCGTAGGGAACGACTCAATTCTTTATCTGATTGTCAGAGAAGCAGCGACCTGATTTGGGCGATAGTTTCACTGTGCTCTATGCTTTAGCCTCAGCTGCCTATGCAAGACCGGTCTTTGAGAAAGCTCATTTCAAGTTCATGCCCCTTATATCGCCATGGTACTTTAGATTGATTTTTGGTATACACTCGTTTATTCCGCTACTGATGAAGATACATGCAACTCTCCCAGGTAAACTATATGGTAAGTTGTGCTATCCAATCTTTTCGGATCGAAACGGATCGGATGTTGAAAATTGGGACCGCGGGCTACGGGATCGAATGTCCCAGGTTAGTCCCGTATATCTTTGTGAAGAGAGTATGCTCTGGTGGTTGGGAAATGGTTGTTTTGCCCAGCAAAAGTGTATACTTGCTACCAGAGAAGCTTGCGATGCAGAGGATAAGGAGAATGTAATGGATAGTTGCTCTCAGAACGAAAACAAAGTGGACAACAGTCTTGAAGGGAAGATTGACGATATGCCGAAAGTACCACTGGAATGTGAGAAAATAATAAATAAGAATTCTGAAGGGCATGGTTTAATCACCAGGTACCTCCATTTGCACTGCTGGATAAATTGGTTTATGGTCGTCGTCTTTTACAGAGTTTTGAACGAGGAAGAGAGCCGTGTGTGAGAGTAGTACATCAAGAGGTCATTGAAGGTTATGATCACTTAGATATTGTATGGGGCATAGACGTCATTGACTAATTAGGCCGAGAAGTAAAGGAGTTCCTGTGGTAAACATGAAACTTAAGAGATAAAGTGCGAGTTCCCCAAGGATGTGAGAATATTGCACCTTGAATAGATGGTGGTTGAAAAAGAGAAAGAGCTTACAGGACGAGGTGGACGATGAAGGAGTCTGAAGTAGTAGCAGTATTGAAGGAAAATTCATGGAAACTAATGTCTTTTAGAAATGAGTGAACATGATTATTATACATGTTATGATTTCACGAGAGACTCGAATGTGTAACCCAATTCACATTTTGATCGCTTAAGCAAACGGATTTTAGTGCGGCTGTATGCATGCTGCTAAATCTGATAATTTTATTTCACTAATTGTAGCACTCCGTCTAATTAACTCTGATGATATATTTTGAATGGCACATTGTCGCCAACCTCTGATGAGCCCCTGAGGTAAGCGAGACTAAATCTTTTTCGAGACGACAGCTCCTACGCATATATGCATGCTATACAAAAGTATATGCGTAAGGGCTTTCTATTTTTCATTGATATACAGACTATCTTAAGCGCTATAGAGAGACGCTTGGTGACATAAGCTATTTGATAAATCTGTAGTCTTCAGACCACCATTTATCCACACTGGATACTCGTCTCATCTTGTCTCGCAAGATCACATCTACAATTTATCGCTAACTATGACATGGGCACCTACATAGATGACATTACAAATTATGAGGCAGTGCTATACTACGGCTCAAAAATAACAAATTGACTCTCAAAATTGGATTCTGTCATCGAGTTGATAGTCTTGAAAGAAGTTATAGAGTCTCCATTTCAAAGCTTGGAATTGCAGTGGTTTACCTGGGCGGGCGCTAGCGGAAGCCTTAAATTTGCCCCTCCTTCATGTTTATGTTGTACTGAAGGACAACACCACAACACAAAACACGCCTCTTCTCTACCGTCAGAATATCCAGATATAAAGTACAATGGCAGGACCAGAAGCCTCAGAAGCTGCTGCTGCGCCAGCAGAGCCACAGTCACGAAACGTAACTTATTGTGGAGGTGAGCTTCAACCCCGCCTTGACTACCCCTCCAAACAGCTACTTACAACCATCCAGTTTGTACATTACCTCCTGAGGTACAAGATAAAACACCCATTCTCTTTCCATTCAAAGAGATAGCTTACCGAATGAGGAAGTAGTATTGTGAATTTGGCGGTACGGTCAAAAAATGCCAGGACTGGCTCCAGAAAGCAAACCCCCCAATGTACGAGCGCCTCTGGTCTGCTGGTATGTGTGCCTCTATCCACTAGATAGGAGAGATCTATTACTAAGTGATTCACAGATGCGCTAGAGGCTTCTACAGCCACCCTCTCCGTCGATGCTCGTAAGCGCGCAGAGAAAGATGCTCATAAGAAAGCCCTGAAAGCCGAAGCACAAGAAGCCAAAGCCTTAGCTACAATTGCCTCATCAAAAGTTATAATCAAGCGAGTTGAACGAAATAAACGTAAATACGTTACTGCTGTTTCTGGACTTGAGGCATTTGGGTTGGAAAATAAAAAGATGTCCAAGGAGTTCGGAAAGAAGTTTGCTACTGGGGCGAGTGTTACGAAGGTCCCCAGTGGAGGTTCGTGCTTCTCTTTTTTGTTAGAGCTGCGTAAGAGAGCGTTGGTAGAAAAAAATAGCTAACAGTAGGAATAGGGGAGGAGATCGTGGTTCAGGGTGATGTAAGCGAAGAGATCGAGGAATTTTTGTTGGAGAAATACCCAGTAATCCCTGAGGATAACATCGAGTTGATCGAACACAAGGTCAAGAAGAAGGAGCCGCAGCTGGGCAACGGAGTTGCATTTTAAAGCTGCGTGATGGAGACGAACTGAATGGAAGTGGATTGACGAGGTTAGGGCTTCGCAATACACACGGTGTCGGGAGGCCTATTGCCTCATGTCTCAACTTCCGCCATCACCATCATCAAGCAGATGTAAACTTGCCATTGAATTGTCATGGCCAAAGTTTGGCCCTTCATGCAAATACCATAATACTGTTATGTGGTGGTTGCAGAAGCCTTTCCAGCATTACTTATGAATCAACGATATGAATCAATGAATTGGCACGTCTTTAAAAAACAAGTTCTCTCTTTCTTCCTTATCCACAACTCCAATGCTAATATGAACAAACCTCCCTAAATTACTCCAGCCCAACTACTTCCAACCCTATATAAAATTGTGATGAGCCGTTGCAACAAAATCAATACTTTGTATACCAGTCTACCGCATCCAAGCTTAATTTCTCTTTCTTAAAACCCTTCCACCTGTCACAGGGGCGGCTGTTTTTGGACCTGGCGCCTTTTTCGAAGTCGCCCCAGCCCCAATTCCCTTGATCGTATTCATAACTGTCCTCTTTGCCACTGGTACGGCGGCTTTCTTTGCCGGCGGGGCATTCTTCCTAATAACAGTTGATCCGCTATTGTTGCTCGAATCACTAGCAGCTCTCCCACGCGGTACTCTTGGTACTGGAGCTACAGCTGCTGCTCTCTTTCCTCTGCCAATTCCCGCCGCAGCTGTGACTTCTGTGGCCTTTCTTGTGGCGGCTCCACGTGTAGCTTTAGCCTTCTCTACCATATTTGTAAGAATGCTTGCTGCTCCACCTGTTACGACTGGTGCGGTAGCTTTTAGAGGAGAAATGGGACGAGCGAGAAGAGATTTTCCAGTGGGTGCGGTGGAGCGGACTGGTGATTTGGGATATGTTCGAGAGTTTGCTGATCGCGGGGAAAGGACTTGATCGGGCTTGAGATTTACTCGAGAAGTTGTGCGCTCTGGGGGGTGAGGCGCCCCACGAATTCTTTTCTTAGGATTCTCAATGTCCTCATTTTCTTTGTCTATGGCAATGTCATCACTAAAGTTCAATTAGCTACCTTCCATAGTCAAAGGGGTGAGTGAAATCGAACCTGTGACGTTTAGTAGGACGTTGTGGTGAAGGACTGCCGCGACTTTGCTCTATTTGAATCAAGTTCTTCGCTGGTGACTGATGCTTTCCATGCAAGCTACGAACTGATGCAGTTTTCGATGTATTCTCGGCATGCTTCAGTAATAAATCTCCCATCTTTGCGCGTCGAAGTGCCATTGGAATGCGATTAACTCTGATCTCAATACGCGTACGTAACCCTTGTGCTTGGATCATATACTGCGCACGAAGTTTTCTAGCTCGCTCAGTGACTGTTGAAAAGAACGTTAGCAAGACCATCGCGTACGTGAATGGTGTTTAGCTCCAGGAGGGTCATACTTTCGAGTTGCAGGTTATCGATTAATGCTTGCTTTTGACCTATCGTTATTCCCATAGCTTGCTTTCGTATAGGGCTTCGGGCAGTAGGAGTACGTGTATGGTTTTGCATCTTTGTTGGTACAAGCTGAGGGGGCACAGGAAAGCTCTGAATATCCACAGAGGTTGTTGAATCGGTGGACTTGCGTTTCTTTTGTCGCGTCGGCGCCATGATGTAGGAAAAATATTTTTTGCTATATGAGGTATAAGGATTTGACGGAAGCCAGAGCAAAGTAATTGCGGGGGAGCAATTGTTTCTTAGATTATTTGCGTTGGGTATTCTGGGAGAATATTGGTGTCATTGGATGTTGGAAGGACGTAAACAAAGGACTACGTTCCACATCTCTGCCAAGAATACATATGACCAGGGTATCATAACCGAGCGCCTTAAGTAACGTCTCGATCCGTCCCCAGAAAGCTCTCTATAAATACGGGAATTGACAAGAAAAGTGTCATAGGATGGATAAATTTCTGATCATCATAACATTAGTCACATTGATACAAAAGTAAACCAGATCTTCATGTAATGCCTGGCGAGTTGATTCTAAATTCTACCAGGGAGGTGTAACTCATATTCACAACCCCACCACTCCTACCTAGCAAGGCTGGAATCATTCGATAGAATTAATCCATAGTTTGCTAACATGTATCATCTGATCTTAGCGGGAGTTAGTTGCCATAAAATAATATAGAAGCAAGGCTGGCATCTTTTTGCGTTAGGACCGAAATTGAGTAATTTCGAGATATTGTGACTATCTATTGCTTCTAAAGTGTAGGCTACCGAATAAGAGGGTCTAATTCAGAAGCTGGCTATATTGAGTTTCAGAAAATTCATGTTTTTAGATGGTAGTTACCCATATATATTCTGCTACTGAGGGTTTATGCTTCCGGAGAGAGTGGCTGGCACACCAAAAAATGATGAACGTATGGCTCAACTCCGCCAAATTGCGAGTAGTCTGTAGAAACGGTTTCGACAAGCTTAAATCTCTGGCCTTTATAGAAGTTTAATGCTGCAGGAGAAGCTATAACGTACATTTTCATATCACATTTATCTGCAATCTCACACCCAGCCTCTCTAATTAAATTTGCAACACCTTGAGGCTGAAATGCAGGTTTGATAGCCAAGAAATCTACAACTATATGAAAATTAAGTATCCCTTTCTGTATGCCGAAACAGCACTTACTTAAGAATGGGCCATTTATTTTGACCCTTTTTTCAGCTTCTGCTAGTCCACTGGCACGAAATTCTATCATCTCGCCACTCTTGACGTTTGGTAAGGGCCATTCTTGCATGTTCCTCTCAAACAGCTTGAAGTCATCTGGACTGGGTTCTGCAGCTTGAACTTCTAACCACATGTCTTTATTGGCTGACTCGGGGTCGGGGGGCCAGCAACCAGCGACCATAACCAACTACTTGTCCCGTAGAGATCTCAACAGCCTTTTGGTGCCGCTTTATTTCTCTCTCAGTAACTAAAACCCAAGGAAATCTTTTTGTGGGCCACTCAATCATTTTTTCAATTGGAAGATCCTCCCAACGATAACGCCAATGCCAGTTACATTCCAGGCAGTCATAATAACAGTTGCGATATTGGCAGCATCAACCGGTTGACAAGGTTGGAGAGAAAATACCATAGTGATATTAAAAGTGGATGATACAACTATGAAACTATATAATAGAGGCTCAAACTAGGCATGGGTGCGAAGTAGTTTATAATATTGGAGGAATTCGAAGAAGAACGAGGTCTACGAGCTTCCTGGGACGAGCGTAGTGGTGTTGCGTATTAAGGGTGAATAGACCTTTGCGAAGCAAAAATGCTTAGCTGCAAGTCATCTTGGTGCTTAGTTGCTCAAGGCGGGTGCAAATTGTTGTTCAAAGGTGAACTAGAGATTACAATCCTCTAGCTAGTAAAATGCTGTATCAAAGAGTCATGTGACTTTGGCTGAATGCCCAGTCTATGATTAAGGTTATGCGCTAGTACGCGCAGCCCAGAGCTACCTGAATGTTGACATGAGCTTCCTTAACCTACAATTTGTAACTTTCCACGCCTTGCAATCCACGACGCCTAAAAATCTTCAACATACTAGAACTACCGCAGCTATGGTTCTCGAAGCGGTTATGATTGTGGTGGATAACTCGGAAAGCAGCAGAAATGGCGATTACACACCGACCAGATATGAAGCTCAAGCAGACGCCGTTTCACTCATCTTCTCCCACATTACTCAAAGCAACCCGGAATCTTCAGTTGGTCTAATGAGCATGGGGGGAAAGCAACCGGAAGTGCTAGTTACGTTAACAACGGATCATGGCAAGGTCCTTGATGGACTACATCGTACAAAGGATAAGATTCGAGGCGGAAGTCATTTAGCTACGTCAATCCAAGTTGCTGGTGTAAGTGATTACGATTAGAGTATATTCAAATAATCACTCGCTAATGCTTTACTTTCAGTTAGCGCTTAAGCATCGCCAGAACAAATCACAGCGTCAACGAGTAGTCATATTCAATTGCAGTCCTATTTCAGAAGATGAGAAGACACTGGTGAAGCTGGCCAAAAAGATGAAGAAGAACAACGTTTCGATCGACTTTGTTTCATTCGGAGAACTAGATGAGGACGTATCGAAGAAGCTAGAAGCCTTCAACGAGAACGTTAAGGGAGGCGACGGATCGCATCTCGTTACTATCCCACCTGGGCCATATCTTCTCAGCGACCAGCTATTGTCATCTGCAATACTCAACGGTGAAGGCGGCGGTCCAGGTGGAGCGGGAGCTGCAGAGAGTGGAGGAAATACTGAGAGCTTTGAATTCGGTATCGATCCATCTATCGACCCAGAACTAGCATTGGCACTACGTATGAGTATGGAAGAGGAAAAGGCTCGGGTTGAGAAGCAGAATAAGGCTGAGATTCCTGCGGCTGAGCCATTGCCTGAGATCAAGGAAGAGGACGAGGCAAAGGAAAGTTTACTAGATAAGGATGGTAACCCCAATGGCGAGAAGAAAGACGCCAAGAAGGATGACGATGCAATGGACACAGCATAGAAAGGACTAAACATTGCGTGGCGTTGGGCATGTACTATATTAATGACTTTGGGCAATCAAGATCGTTGCCTCAAATATCAGACCTGACAATTGTAACCCTTTAAATGCTACTTCCTCTAACCTCTTGGGGATCCTTTAAGACATGGACTTTCGTATCACGTATGATATAGACACTCTGTCTCTACACGACCCTTATCCTCCTTCCTTCCTCCTCCCATAGAGTTCTTGATGCCAGAATCTTTTGTCTCCTGTTCAGGCTATAAGAATAGCATTAGCGCCCCAAATTTGGTGCCCATACATCTTGCTTCATCTCGTGTATTCAACTTTATTTCACCTCGAGTTCAATGGCCTCAAGTATCCCACCAACCTCCTATCGAACCCCTCACACCTAATCGGCATCTCACTCTGGTAAAATGGATTTTTCATCACATAATCGCTATACAGCTCATATATCCTTCTTAGTATTACCTCCACATTTGCCTGCTGAGGTTCCGTAAACAATAAAAATTTTGTTCCTGTAAGCGTATTGAAACATTGCAGTCTAAAGTTTTCCGTTTCGAGTACTTCGATTCCAGAAGGGGGTTCAGGCCGTTCACTATGGGGAACTGAGGATCGATTTGTTTGGTGGGAGAGTGGATGTAATCGAGTGGTGATTGCGTGGACGCCGTGGAAGGTACCTGCGAAGACTAGATAATCATTCGATGAGAGTTTATTGAGACCTTCGGCGAAATCACGCTGGTAGATTAGACCACCGGCTTTATTGATTATCATTAGAGCGAAGACAACCCTGGTTCTGTTAGTTGTTTGCTCGTAGGTTATAGAGTGGAAATTGGCACATTGTGAATAATGCAGTACGATTGAATAATGATGAGCCTGGGGAACTGGACAGCAAAAGAATTCATAGGCTTAATGGTCGCAACGAAAGCAGGTCAAATGTTTGTTGGTTGGTGAGCGTGGGTCAACTGGCGCATTGGAGCTCCTGAGGGTCGTCAACGCGGCTCAACCGACCTCGGATTTGTTCAGCTTGAATTTCTTTCTTAAACGCAACCACACCACCCCACCACACTCTTTCACCAACATCCGAGCTGCTTCTATACCAAGCCACCAAACTCCCTCCTACGATTGTTACCATATCGCACATCAAAGAAGGCCACCAAGCTTGGTGATTAAGAAAGAATGGCAACCCCAGCACCAACATCGCGCACGCGAGAAGCACCCCAAGGAGACGAGGAAGCTGCGGCGGAGCTGAAGCTTGGGGAGTTCCAGGACGTGGATACTTTGACACATAGCGAGGCTGCTCTCGTCATAAACACACTGATGCAGAAGCGGCGCGAGGGCAGGAAGGGGTTCAATGAGACTGAGTATGTGTTTTAATTTGAGAACGCGCCTGGCACCCTTCTACGGACTATTCCCGGAGAGGGACATATCTTTCTACGCGTTTGAAGGGATCGACAGTAATAGAGGGAAGATGGATTTGGATGCTCGGTTTCGTGAAGGGCGCATGCTAATTTGCTACATACAGTATTTACCAGAAAACGACAGAGTACCTCGACCACTTTGCACGCTTCAAGCAGAAGGAAAATATCGAGGCTGTAGAACGTCTCCTTGCTGCGCATAAGGAGCTTGCCAAATTTGAGCGTGCTCAACTGGGTATGTCTTGCTGGTCTCCTTAGCCACTTCAACGTAAGACAAAAGAAAGCGTATTGACAGGAACAAGGATCACTATGTTGCGACACAGCCGAAGAAGCCAAAACTCTGATTCCAAGTCTTACGGATAAGATTTCCGATGACGATCTGCAGGAGCTGTTGGATGAAATCACGAAGTTGATGGGTTATGGAAATGGAGTGTGAGGTTTCCTACGCACCTCAGGAATAAAGACTTGTGTGAGGAGGTGGATCATAAATTCAAATTGATGAGACTCCGGTTATTTTAGGCGTTGCATAGGGAGGAAAGCATAGCATTGGCATGGTTGGGGAAAGACGGCGTTTTTCCATCACCGGAAGGGTGATTTAGGGATATCAAAACATAGTCCATGTTTGCTTGGATATACAAGCTCAAAAAGGAAAATGGAAATCTTCTGCATGTGGCTATTCTGTTCCACTTCTTTCTCAGAATTCTACTTGAATTACAGCAAATTAGTAATGTATAGCGTCAGCAACTCTACGTGTTTCACAAAGATCACTTAATGACATTTTGCGAAACTTGATTCTAGGACTAAAAGCAAAGAGTGACGACGCTTACAACGTTCCAAGTCTTCTCTCGTGTTGTTTCTATCCGCCTCATCTTCAGCACAGTGGATACGAAAACATGCAAAACCTTGATTACTTCCAATGGCTGGGATCGTGTTTCAACCATTCAACCATTCAATCAACTTCACAACTAGCAAGAGCCCAAGTTACAGAGCTGCCTTCTGCCATTGCCGACACCAGGTATAATGAAACTCGGCTGCTGCGGATCTCCTCGTCCAGAATGCACGCAAATGACATGTCTGAACTTCGGTCTAGGATAGAGAACGTTTTTCTGTGAGTGGTTATTGTACTTGTGCTTGTTCATGTTCATGTTCTCATACCACGTTAGTCTAAGCAGACGGGTGAACAGGGCAAATTCAGGTGTCAGGTCGCAAATATCCTTGATAGGATTATCTCTTTGCCTGAGAGGCAGGTGTCTGAGTTCATCACTACGTTGGTTCTCATCTCAGTTCTCAATCCTAGGAAAAGCTAGGAATCCATCATTGCTCTTCATTTCACTGTCAGGGCTGTTTATGTCTTGAGTCCTGGTTCTGATTTATTTTTTTCATTTTGAATCTTCTATAGAAACATATCTAGTTTATACACGATTATAAAGAATGTAAACTCCTCGGGCTTTTTCGTCCGCCCTTTTTCTAGGTATTTGTTTGGGTATCTTAACACTGCGCCAATCCATGCTATCTTTTAAATCCCCAAAACACCTTGATTGCAATGTTAAACAAAAGAAATATAATAGAAACCTCCTCCCCTCTCAAAGTTTAGGGATAGAAGAAGAAAAAGGTTGCCTCGTCGAAAGTTCGATCGAGAGAATGTACAATGTCGGGGTTTAGTAGTTCGCACCACCGTTCAAGAGCTGCTCGCTCGGGATCCTCTTCTTCTGCCCTCCTCTCAGGGTCTTCTTCCTCAACCCCTCTCCCCACCTCTTCCCCATGCTAAGTGGTTGCACGCTCAGATCGCCGAAATACTCCTGGCGTTCCCGCTCCCTCTCCCAAAGGCTTTGCTGACTCGGTGTCTTCGCTCCTCGTAGCTGGCTCGGTGTCCTCGCCCCGATGAGACCACTGAACGTGGAGCCCCCGGCATGTGGGGTTCGGCCGATGGCAGTCATGGGCGAGACGATGCTATTTTGCCGACGGTCCATCGCGGATGCCGTTGCAGAGGCTGGGGAGAACATTGGTGAGATTTCAGATGCGTCGCCGATGTCGTTGATCTCGTCGTCGTAGTCTTGCCAGGACATCACATGTGCGTGCTCGCTATGAGCTGATAAATCACGAGAGTGGTTGTGCTTGAGATTCGTGGAGGGAACGACGCTTAATGCAGATACTTCGGAAGCATTTTGCACATCGCGCATGGCCGAGAGAGCGGAAACAGCGGAGGATTGGTTTCTTAGATGATGGGCGTCCGAGGTGACAGGGTGGTTATGGAGCGGCCAATTATTCAGGGAGTTTTGACGAGCGAGCGTTGATGCTAGTCCAATAGGAATGCTGTATGTACTACTTGTGCCTGTGCTTTCGTTGCGGGCGATGCTAGGGACTGGGGATGCTTTCTGAACTGGAGTCGTGGGGATGGGAGACGGGAGACTGATATGATTAAACGCAGGCATTTTCTTTGGAGGCGGGAAGCTGGCTGGGAGCTCGGGACGTCCGCCAGCTGTTGGACTGGGATAGGTTTGGAATCGTGGTCTAAAAGACGGACGCGTTGCCGGGGTCTTTTCTGCCTTTTGCCCCATTCCGGAAATGTGTAGACCTTTCTGGGTCATGCTTTTGCTAGGAGCTTGGGCATCATCAGTTTTGGGCGCGGGAGACGGTGATACCTCAGGGTTATAGGCAGGTGTTAAACGGTCCAATGGTGCAGAGTGCCGTGGTGGCGTACTCTGTCTACGAGGCCGCTGTGGTCTATGCGATCTGGATGGCGGAGTTATTGATCGTCTCAGTATACTTTTTTTGTCCGAACTTTTAGCAGCAGAGGGAATAGAGGTTGGTGGTGAAGGAAATGCGGCCAGCTCCGCTTGTGGTGTTATTGGAATGATATCCAAGTGTTCAGCTCCTCGAACCAAGTCGATTGGAGAGAACAGTAAGTCTGGCAGTTCTGGAGACCGGCCAACAGTACTTTGTCCAGGAAGTGCGACGGTGGTTGGGTGATTATCCCTCTGGGATGGGAGGTTTTTTAAGGTATAAGGTGGATGATCTGGATGAGTTCCTCCTGGATAATATGTTGGGATGGATCTAGATTGGCCTGGGAGTGGGTGATATGCTGGATGAGCTTCGACTGGTGGAGGTTGCAAACCGACTTTTTCGTTGCTGGAGATATACATATCCTCGGGAGGCTCATCATCCATATTATAAGCTGGCACTATATCCATTGATTGCCCAGCATCCCTAGGTCTATCAATATCAACAGGCTGGCTCACCTCTCTGTTCCCGACATCTGGTACAGTTGGTGTTCTATAATAGCCTAATTTCTAGTTAGCAATAGTCGAAGACTCTCGGGCATACCACTCACCACCAAAAGGTCCAAACACACCACCACCGCTTAGGGCACTCCGACTGCGTCTCTCCTCTCCCATTTCAGGCGAGTTATCCATAGCAAACTTTGCACTTCCATTCGACCCAAGCATTGGTGTGATTCCCCGAGCCATAGAATCCATCTCCTTGGCTCGTCGTCTTCTCAAGAAGAACCATACCCCCACGGCTATGAGCGCTATCAAGATGACACCCCCGATAACTCCTCCGGCGATTGGGCCTGGGTTGACCTTCTTGGAGCC
>Ga0247810_10000316_pt1 | contig 64754 bp, 90 predicted proteins | sample UWRJL119311C1_FD_179918 | JGI IMG/M metagenome (GOLD analysis project Ga0247810, IMG submission 179918) | Plant litter microbial communities from Arlington Agricultural Research Station in Wisconsin, United States - UWRJ-L119-311C-1 | ecosystem: Environmental > Terrestrial > Plant litter >...
GGCGTCGGCGTCGGGGTCGGGGTCGGCGTCGGCGTCGGCGTCGGAGCAGGGTCGGGGTCAGGCGCCGAAGCGGCCTTGAAGGCATCCTCGTAAGACGTGTCGGCAGCCGCCGGCGGCGCCACGACCTCGCTGGCAGGTGCGTCCGCCGCCGGTGCGGGGGTGTCAGCTGCCTTGGGCGCAGGCGCAGGGTGGTCATCCGGCGCGCGCATGAAGCGTCCCTTCGAGCGCTCGGCAGCGGTCATGGTGGAACCGGCGAGCAGCATGTGGCGAAGGCGCATGTGGTAGTCTCCTACGAGATAGACGGCGGGGTTACGGTCAGCTCGCGCAGCAAGCGCTCGAACGCGCGGGCTTCCCCTTGAGCCCGTAGCATATCGTCTCCCTCTGCGGCGACAAGGCTTTCTTTCGCGCGATCACTCGATAGCCGGATCAGATCGATGGCTGCCTTGGCTGCATAATCCTGCAGCTGTGCAGCCTCGCGCAGCCGGGTCGTCAGATCAGTTAGCTGCTGCTTGCTCACCAGGGGCCTCCGATTTATCGATCATTTCCAGCGCCGTCTTGACGTGCGTGCCCTGCGCGCCGGCCTCGTTTTTCTGGGCCTGGGCGACGTTCTTGAGCGCGTTGGTGGCGACTTCCTTGATCTGCGCCTCCACCATGCGGCTCTGCTGCTCGGCGACGCGTGCGGCTTCCTCGGCGCGGCCCTGCTTGTTGCGCTTCGCCTGATCCGGCGAGACCAGCATGCCCTGCAGATCGCGGCTGGCGAACTTCGCCTCCACGAACGTGCGCTCGTCGATGTGGTCACGCTCCTCGGGGGTGAGCGTCTGCGACAGCTGGTCGATCTGCATGCCGCGCACTTCCTTCGCGATCAGGCTGGTCGCGCCGCGGGGGATTACGTCGTAATCGCCCTCGGGCGCTAGGTCGGGGTTGAACTTCTTGTTGAAGTTGACGATCGACCAGATGACCGACTGGGTGAAGCTGTCGTAATTCCGCACGATGTCCTTGAACGGCAAAGCCGCGTCCCCACGGACGGCGCTGGCGCCGGCCGCGGTGCGCATCGGCTCGCTGGGCATCTTGCTGAAGTCGCCGCCGGTCGACGGCCCGATGAAGGTCTCGATCTCGGCAAATTCCATGAACATCTTGGCGAGGCTCTGCAGCTCACCCAGGTGGCCCTCGATGTTGATCTCGCGCACCGCGGGGAACTGGGCGCTGGGCCCGTCGTCGTCGCGATACCACAATTTGTAAGGAACGACGCTGGTCAGGTCCTGATCGGCGCGCAGCAGCGAGGTGTTGACCTCCATGTTCGGGCCGCAGGTGATCGACGCGTTGTCGAGCGTCATGCGCACCGCCGCGCAAATCGAGAGCTGGCTGTCGCGCACGATCGCCGGCAGCCCGTTGCCGATCGGGCTGGTGTCATCCTCGTCGAAGCTGAAGGTGTGGACCGTCTGCATCTTGAGGCCCATCTTGCGCCACGCGTTGACCTCGGCCTTGATGATGTAGTTATCGACCATCCACAGCTCGGCATCGACGTCGTCGGTGCGCATGTTTTCGGGCACGTCGGCGCCGCACTCGACCAGGGTCTGCGCGCTCACCGGACCCTTCCAGATCACGACCTCGTACTTCTCGCGGCCGGACGCCGCCATGCTGGTGGACTCGGCGTGGATCGCCAGCCCCATCGTGCGCAGCTCGGTCTCCCACGACTTGGCCTTGTAATTCCCGTTCGGCAGCTGCGAGAGCACGAACTTGACCTGCGAGCCGTAGAAATCCTTGCGATCGGCGAGCTTGCGCAGCGCCGAGCGGCCCATGACCTTGCGGATGAAATAGCCCTCGCCGGGCAGGTCGCGCGCGCTCATGTCGGGGAAGAAATCCCAGACCGGCAGGAACTCGTACTGCGGCTTGTACGTCGTGCGCTCGACCGGCTTGAACCCGCCGGGCACCTGATTGCCGGCGGCGTCGGTGGCTGCCGCGGCCTGCAACATCCAGCCACTGGTCTGGATTTCACGCACGAACGGCCCCTCGAGCACGCCGAGCCCGTATTTGATCCCGCTGTCGACGATCTTGCGGTTGAGCGCGATCCAGTCGATCGTCTGGCTCCCACCAAGCTCGGTCAGCTGGTCCTTGACGAGCGCGGTGACCGCCTTGGCGGACTTTGCCGCGAGCCGCCGCACGGCCTCGTCGACCAGCTCCTGGGTGAGCTGCACCTGCTGCCCACCGGCCTGCAGCTCGGTCATCAGCTCCGTCACGGCCTGGGCGACCGCGTCGGGGCTCATGCTCGGGGAAGGCGATGCGTTCAGCTCCCAGTTGTCCTCGTTGCCGGGGAACATCAGGTTCATGAGCCGCGACAGCATCGAGACGCACTTCACGCGGGTGAGCCGCGGATACGCCTTCGAGCGGTTGGGGGACAGCTGGCGCTCAATCTCCGGGTCGTAGATGCCGAGATACTGGCGCAGGCTTTTCAGCCACTTCTGCTCGGCCGGCTGCCGCTCGCTCGAGAAGCGATCGAACAGCGACTTATACTTCGCGCCGAGCGTGCGCAGGGTCGCGCCGTTGATCACCTGCACCGGCGACGCCGGATCGGCGACGGTCAGCGCCTGACCGGGCTGGTCGTTTTCTACGACCATCTGCGCCGCCGGGATGCTCCGGTTGCCAGTATTCCCCAGTTGACCGGCCATGCCGCGACCCCCTACTTGAAGTGATATTGCCCGCCGAAATTGCGGGGCGGAACGAAGGCACGCCCCGTTCCGCCACTGCCGGCGTATCGCTCATTCTTCAGCACCTGTCGATGGAAGTAGCGCGCGAGGTAGCCGAACGCGTCGCCAGGGTGGCTGTAAGCGTTCTTCTCGGGGGTCGCGCCGCGCCCGGTTTCGCGGATGTTTTCCTTCTTGTCGAGGCTGTAGCGCCAGCCGCCCTTGAGCGCGCGCGTGAGCATCGGGCAGGCGCGCTCGTCGATGATCAGCCGCGGCATACCGAACGCCATCCCGGTCGCGAAATAATCGATCGCCTCGAGCCGCAGCGGCAGCCGGTTGTTGGTCTCGATCACGCACGGATAGTGCCGCTTCATCGTCGCCAGGATCGTGTTCTCGTCGTTCGCCGATCGGTTGTTCGCCGCCGGATCGGGCGCGATCGTGAAGCCGTCGGTGCGCAGGTCCGGCATGCCGCGGTTGAGGAAGGGCCGCAGGCGCTCCGAAATGAAGCGCCCGGCGCCAAGCCCGCTGGCGATCACCTCGCCGAGCACATGCAGGCGCCCCTCGAGGTCCTCCTGCCCGAAGATCATCGCCGAGCCGCCGAGCCCCGGATCATATCCACCAACGAGGTGCAGGTTGGGATCGAAGCGCAGCGGCGACTTGGACAGGTGTACGCGGCTGTTGAACGACCCCACCACCGGCTTGCCGGCGACGCTGTATCCCCACTCGGCCTCGAGGAACTGCTTGATCCAGGCCTCGGTCTTGTTCTTGGCCTGATTGGTGTAATATTCGCGCCCGCCCGGCAGATGCTCGACGTTTTCGGCATGCGGGGAGAAGCCGCTGGGCTGCAGGAAATAGCGCGCGTTGCGCTCGTCGAACACCATGCGGTGGTGCAGCGAGACGCCCTCGCCCGGCTGGATCACGCCAGGGCCGTTGTGCAGGTAGTCGAACCACCAGTTGTCCTCGGTGGACGGGTTGCTCGAGCCCCACATCCCCCAGTTCGTGGCGCCGCCCATGACCGCCGACGGATAGCGCCCACAGCGCGCCGAGAGCGCGTCGACAATGGCCTGGGGGATTTCCACGAACTCGTCGAGGATCGCGAACGTCACCTCGAGCGAGAGCACGCGCGCGACGTCCTGCGGGGTGTCGAGCGGGCGGAACATCACCTCGCACTCGATGTCGTTGTAGCGCAGCACGAAGTTCTTGTCGGTGGCGTGCCATTTGCCCGCCTGCCCGTCCTTGAACCACGTAAACCAGCTGTTCAGCGTCGTATCGCGCAGCTGGGTCGAGGTGTTGCGCACGATCACCGCACGCGTCCGCCGGATGCCGTCAGGGCCCGGCTGCTGCAGCCCGGCCATATAGGCGAGCTTCATGAAGATGCCGGTCGTCTTGCCGGAGCCGACCGGGCCGACGATCCAGTCGTAGAACAGCTCTCCCGGCAGGTGGTCCTTGATGAACCGGGAGAGCGTCGGCGGCGGGGTGTAGGTAATCTGGGCTGCCATCAGTGTCGCTTGCGCAGTCCTGTCTCATAGGCCTCGCGCTGGTCGAACGCGAAATGCCGGATCATCATCGGAGCCTCGTCGTCACGCTCCGCCCCGCAGGGGCAGCCGCACAGACCGAGATCATGCACACCTGTGTCCCATGTCGGGATGCAGTGCATCTCCGGTCTATCCGGCACGCGCAGCCCGGTCCACCCCCACTGCTCGGGGGTGAACCCTGGCGGCGTCCGATCGGCCGGGGGATCAGGCCTCGCGGTCGTCACTGTCCACCACGATCGCGTCGCTGGGGTGGAACGCGGGCTCGACCATCGCCGCGGTCAGCTCGAGGGGCTCGTCGCGCCCGACGACCTGCGGATCGCCGGCGTCGGTCGTCACCGTCTGGGCGGCTGCCGCGGCGACGCTCGTGTCGGTGGTCGGCCGCAGGCGCTGCGCCTGGGCAATCAGCTGATACCAGTCATCCTTCTCGATCGTCATCTGCGCGGTCGCGCCGGGCGCGGGGGTGCGCGCCGCCGGATCAGGGTCGCCGCGCACGGTGATCACGAAGTCGCCGTCGGCATCCAGCTGGACGTTGATATAGCCGGGATACTGGCCGGTCGGCTTGGTGAACGCTGCTTCGGTCATGCTGGTGTCTCCTGTCAGGTTGCGGAAGGCATCTAGGAACTCGGGCGGATTAAGCCAGAACGTGTCGGGGTTCATGAAGTCGGCGATCGAGCGCTCGAGCCGGAGCGGCAGCATGGCCCCGACGCGGCTCATAGCCACATCGACAGCACGAGACCGGCGCTGGCACCGAGCAGCACGACAACACCGATCAGGCAGCCGATGTCGGCGCGGCCGGCGGCAGCCGCATAGGGGAACTCGAGTTCCTCGTCGTGGTGGTGCTCGTGCATCAGTAATCGCTCCCGAGATTGATCTGGATGTTGAGCGTGTTCGCGTTGACCGGCCCGCCGGGTCCGCCCCCCTCGCCGCTGCCTTTCGGGTCGAAGCCAGCCCACCGAGCCGTCAGCTCGATCAGCTTGCTCTTCACCGCAGCCGGCACCAGCGCATGGTCGGCATGCACCATCTTCCAGACCTGCTTGAGATTTTCCTCGGCGATCAGCTTCGCCTTGAGCTTGAACGACATGCCCTCCTGGCGCACCAGCTCGCACGCCCCGGCCAGCTCGCGCAGGAACACCGCGTTGGCCCGCAGCGCTGCCCATTCGCTGTCCGTATAGCCGTACTCGATCTGCAGGTCCCGCGGGCTCGCCGTCTTGAGCGCCAGCTCGATCGGCAGGGTCGGAGCCCATACCAGACTGCTGGGGTCCTTCTGGTCGAAAAGGGTGAGCGCGTTCATGCGGGTTGGTTATCTTATGTCGGATAACCATGCAAGCGGCGCCGCTCCTCCCACCGCACGGAGTGCCTCCTACGGAGTTTAGAGGTGGCGGAGAGAGTTGACGCCCTCTCCGCCGTGGGCCGCGATCGACGGAACCGATCGTGTGATGCCTCCCGCAGGGAGCCCTACAGACATCATCCGCTGGCTCGACCTAGCGCGCACGGTGGGGGCGGATCAAGCGGAAAAGGCGGGGCGGTCGTCGGCAGCGTCCAATCTGTGGGCGACCGCCCCTAGTTGCAGGACTGCCAGCACGTCAGCCTGCGGGACAACCTGTAATGCGTGGCGCTGTGGGGGCAAGCTAATTTTTACCGCCCCAAAATTTTTCAAAGAAGTTTTCGAGACGTTGAAGATTAAACAGGGCGGAAATTATGACTAGGGCGAAAAATTCTGGAAAACCTTTGAGAGCGACCGTGTAAGAGGGGGACCCATGCTTGATCTGAAACCCCCTTGGGGGGTGCTGCCGCCGGAAAGGATTCTTTGCCGTGCCGCCCCTATCGTATGACGTGTTGCGGTGTATGGCCTATAATGATGACAGGACAAGGCGCTGTGCTTTGTCTAGTCGTCAGATCGTCTGACGTTTTCAAGGAATAGACACATGACTGTTATCGCAAACGCTCGCAAGGTTGCCACTGTCAAGGCTGCGCCGCTGTTCAAGGGCAAAGGCGCTACGCTGCAGAGCACGGCGCTCGCTGGTATCGCATCGGCCGCATATGCTGAAGGCAAGTCGCGAGCCGATGTCATCGTGACGCTTGTTGCCACGCTCGGTAAGAAGCCCACGGACGCACAGCTTGACGCGGCCAAGGTGGAGTACATTGTCGGCCGCACCGCCGTTCGCCTGCCCGATGGGCTCGGCACTGTGGCGGATCGCATCGCTTATGCGCGGGACTTGATCGCGAACTACGCCTATCCCGCGCAGGATGGCGTCAAGCCCCGCGCGCTGAAGAAGGGCCAAAAGGGCCGTCGCACCCCGGAGCAGCATAAGCTGATCCGCGCAGGTGAAAGCGCATGGTCGCTTGTGAAGGCGGACGCGGGATACAGCGACGCGGCGCCGATGAAGGCAAAGACTGCCGCCGCCGCCAAGAAGCGCGGGACCAACGCGCCGGGCACGAAGGCGCAGGCCGCGCCGGGCATCACCCATAGCGAGCTGGTCAAGCCCGATGGCGCGGCGATGACGAAGGCGGACGCGGTGGAATACATCGGCGGCATGGCTAAGACGCTGGCGATGTATTGCAAGAAGCACGCAAAGGTGACGCCTGCCGCGCTCGGCACGCTGGTCAACGCGTTCCAGCGCGACGTGCTCAAAGAGCTGGCATTGATCGAAAGCACGAAGGACGCCTAACACACAACGCGCTACCAAGCCCCGCTATCTTAGGATGGCGGGGCTTTTTTGTGCCTGCCGCAGATCGAGGGGATCAACCTGCAACGCGCTGGCTGGTCGTCAGATCATCTGACGGTTAAGCTGTGAACATGGCGGGGATTATGTCGACACAGTAGTCGCACATTAACGCGTGGCTGCATGATTTAAGCTGGCAACGACACAGTAGTTTTGATTTAACGCATGCGTCGTGTTGTCAGATGATCGCGTGAGAGAACGTGTGCGCAAACGCGGATGCGTGGGGGTTAGCGTATATAAGCACTTGCTAGGCTTCAGGTCTGGCTACCAAAAATGGCTAGTAGCATCCCACAACGTGTTATTTGCTTGTTGAAATATAACGCGTTTACAAGGGCTTGCGCGCTTTGGCCCACCTTGATGGAGAGCGATTTTCATATAGTCTAGTCAACTATCTAGAAAAGTTAAGGAATAAAGAAGATACGCACACGAGATTTTTGTCGGCAGGGCTGTAGCTCTTAAACGCCGACCCCGCTCCACACCGATACGAAATCGAGGTGCCCCATGAGAGGCTTTCTTATATTTCCACCGGATAGTTGGCTTTATCTACAACCGGGACGCTCTAGCCCGCAGAAAACCGGGCTTCCGCACTAGACTTATTTGCTAGCCGGGATTATACCACTGCTAGCACTTAGTTGACCCTCCCACACAGCGAGACACCATGTTGAGCCCCATCATCACGCTTAATCTCTGCAAGAACTACCGCGAAAACGCGTGCGGCATCACCTACAAGCAGCTGGCGGCGATCACCCGCATCCCGCTCGATCGTGTCGCCGCGCTCGAGAGTAAGAGCAAGGACAAGGCGTGCGAACCGTGGCTCGACGAGGCTGTTCTGATTGCGCAAGCGCTCGGCATGGCGACGATCGTGCCCCTGATCAGCACCCTGTCCCTGCGCGAGATCGATACCGGCTTCGACGTGCAGGACGACCTCGACGTCTGGCGCACTGGCTGCCGCCTGCCCTTGCGTTTCGGCCTGCGACTGGCGCTCCGGTTCGGCTTCGCGGACCCTATCCATCTGGTCCCACCCCAGCCTGTCTATCGCGAGATATGGCGCATCGCCGGCGAGGAGCGGAACAACGCGTGCCCTTGGTGTAAGGCGCCCATTGTGGGGGAGCAGGGCCATCTTCCCACCTGCCTTCCGGCGCTGCTCTACGGCGCGCGGGATGCACCAATCTCCACCATCGGCGTCATGCCCAAGCCGCGGCGTCCGCACACCCGGCGGGAAGGATCGCGGCTGGCGCCTGGGCTCGCACCGCTGCGCGCGCGGCTCGGGCTCACGCAGGAGGAGTTCGCCAACGAGATCGGCAAGCACCCGCAATATTACGCGCGGCTCGAGCAGCTGCGTGACCCGCTGACGCAGGACCTTGCCGAGAAGATCGGGGCGCTGTTCAAGGTGCCGCTGACCGAGGTCTATATCCCCGAAACGCTGCCGCCGGTGCCGCACAGAAACGTCAGATCATCTGACGATGTGGGAGGAGCGGCATGAGATCGCTGGTCGTGCCATGCGCTCTCGCCCCGAGCGACACGCTCAACATGGAAGCCGATGGCCCGGTGACCAAGGCCGGCTGCTCGCTGCTGATTACGGTAAAGGAAGAAGGATCGGAGGCGCACGTCAAGCTCACCCCCGACAGCGCGCACAAGATGTTCCGCTACCTCGCGCTCTGGCTGCACAATGGGGACCTGTCCGATGATGCGTGACCTGACCATATTCTGCGCGCAGGAGCCCGACGATGTGCTGCGCGCCAAGGTGAAGCCGGGGATAAGCGGGCCCGAGGTCGTCATCAACTTCGACAGCGTGAGCGATGGCGCACCCACCCCGGCGATGATCGCACTCGACAAGCAGCGCGCTCGCGAGCTGTTCAACTGGCTCGGCATCTGGCTGCACAAATACTAGCGCACTACTGTGTCTTTTGTCGTGCCATGTCAGGGGCTTAGGAGGCGCCCAGCCCTTGACTTTGGCCAAAATAAGCCTATTCTAAGAATTGCCGAAGGGGCTATTGCGCCTTCCGAATATCAGCCAAAACGTCAGATCATCTGACGGTCATCAAAGGATCAGATCATGGCCCTTCACCCTGTGCTCACCGCCGCCGACCAAGCCCGCATGTCCCCCAGCGAGCTGCTCCACTTCACCGACACGCCGGTCGCCCACATCGCCGCCTTCCGCGACTTCGAGCTGGACGCCATGCGGGAGCGCCGCCGCCGCCGCGATGCGCAGGAGATGGCCGAGCGCCGCCGCAACCGCGAGATCGCCAACTTCTTCCGCGCCGCCGCCGACGCGGTGCTCACGATGGAGGCTTGCTGACATGCGCATTGCAAGCCCAATGGAGTCGGCGCAGCTGAAGCTGACCGAGCGCGCTATTGTCCTCGCACTGCGCGGCGCCACCAAAGAGTTCGACATCCACGAGCACGCGATCCGCCATCTGGTAGAGCTGATCGACGCCCCCGACGCCGCCGCCATCGAGGCGATCGTGATCGGCTTCGCCACCGATCTGGTGGAGGCGCGGGCGGATGCGTCCCGGCTGATGCGTGCGCAGCTGCCGGACAAGATCACGGCGGATTAACCGTTCGGTAACCATCAACGCATTAGCAGGAGTTATGGGCATGCCCGTATCCGACCTGATCCGGCTCGGCTCTGCCAAGCTGACGCCCCAGCAGATTGCCGACATGGCGCTGCAGGAGGACCAAGCGGCGCGTGCCCTCGCGCGCTACCGCACCGACCACCCCGCCATCGCCGCCCACTGGGCCGAGCGCGACGCGCTGTGCAAGCTGCTCAATCCCTAAACGTCAGATCATCTGACGGTCATCAACGAAGGAAACTACGATGCCGATCGACCTCACCAAACACACCGCCGACTGCCGAGCCATCACCGACGACGACGTCATGAGCGCGACGCGCGGCCTGCAGATGACGCGCCTGCGCACCTATCAGCTCGAGGAGCTGGTTCACGTCCACGCCAAGATCGACCTGTTCGCCAGCGCGGTCATCGTCGCCGCCGCGGCGAGCCGCCTGATGCTCACCGGCGCGTTCGACGACGAGCAGTTCAGCACCGAGGAGCTGTGGGCCATGAAGCGCGCGCCCAGCGAGCTGTTCAACCGGCTGCTCGACAGCCTCCTGATGGAGCGCATGAGCGCCAGCTGGTACGAGGCGCTCGCGGGCGCCGCGCTGCTCCCCAGGCTCGACATCGACACGATCACCTATCCGTCGCTGGACGCATGGCGCGCTGTTGGCGACGTCATGCGCGGCGTGGTCGACGGCGTCACGATCGAGCACGTCGAACCCAAGGGCTAACCGTCAGATCATCTGACGACTTGTTAGGAGATAGATCATGGGCCAGCTCATGTCCCCAAACCACATGCCGATCGTCGGCCTGCTCGAAACGATCCCGGCCACCGCCCTCGTGTCCGACTGGACCCAGCACGCAAACGGCAAGCTCGAGCCCGAATATGCCGGCGGCTCGACCGTCCACTGGGATGACCAGACGCCCGGCGTCTACACCAAGCAGATCGCGGTCGACGAGGACGGGGGCCAGTGGCTCCTGTCCGCCTGCACCTTCATCGACACGTCCGTCGATGCGCTCGAGGATGACGACTCGTGACCCGCGTGCTCGAGACCATCGCCGAGGCGGGCTACGCGCTCGCCTCCCACCCCATCCCCAGCCTGATCGTCGCGATCGTGCTGTTCGTCATCGGAGGGTCGCTGCCGTGAGCAAGACCAACTCGATCCGCAAACTACCGTGCCGAACGACCCCACCGCAATACGAGGTGCGCTGCCAGACCCGCGTGCTCGGCATCGCCTATCAGCGCGGCGCGCTGTTCGAGTTCAAGGGCCACGAGCTGACCAAGCGCCAGCTCCTCGCAAAGGCGCATAAGCTATGACCCCCATCGACTACATGACCGACGCCGACAGCTGGCTCGACATGGACGTGGGCGATCATGCGATCGTGCTTGCCCATATCGAGAGCGCAGGTGGCGGACCCGGCGGCTCGATCATGGTCAGCTTCGCCGACTGGTCGAACCTCGTCATCCACAGCGACAACGCCGCGCTGATCTTCCCGCTGCTCAAGCAGGGGCTGGTCAGGATCAAGGTCGAGCGCACCGAGGACGGGCTTGAGGCGATCGCCGCATGGCGGGAGGGCGGGGCCCCGATCCCGCTGCGCAGCTGATGGCGCGCGCGTCCTCGACCGAGGCGATCGTCTACCGCGAGAGTGAGCGCAAGCTCAAGGCCGCGCTGAAAGCCGCGCTGCTCGCGGTGCCGGTCGGCGAGATGTTCCTGCTCGTGTTCGACGCAGCCGGCAATTCATCGGTCTGCCTGTACGAGAGGATCGACGCCGCGCGCGTGGTGTGCCTCGTGACCAACAACGGCGTGGTGCATCCGAAGGGCGTCAAGGACGGCTACGAGATCAAGAAAGCGCCGTTCGTCTCCGATGCTCGGATCATCCAGCTCGGTCAGCGCGAGACCGCCCGCCGCCACATGCTTGTCGTGCATGGGCTGGGCGTGCGCGCGATCGCGCTGCCCTAACCGTCAGATCATCTGACGACTAGCTATGGGATAACTACGATGCCGATGTTTGGACCTATCCGCACCCAGGCGGACCTCACCCGCCTGATCCCCCGGCACATGCGCGCAAGCGTCGATGCCGGCGGGGCGCCAGCCTACCGCGTCACGGCGCCGGATTACGACCGCCTGCTGGTCGACACGTTCCTCGTCGAGACGGTCATGGGCACCGGCGGGCGCGTGCCGCAGCTGCTGGGCCGGATCGTCTCGCCGAACGACCCCTCCGCCTATCCGCGCGCCAAGCTCACCAAGGAAGGCCGGCTGGTCTACGTGTGCTGGGCTGGTGGCGATACCACCGGCTACGCGGTCAGGATGCTCGCCGAGCCCACCGCGACCGTCTACCGGCATGTGATCCTGCCCAGCGATCCCCGGCACGCGATGGTCGCCGCGTTCAAGCTCGCCTGCGACATGCGCCGCGCATGGCAGGGTGGGAAGTGCAAGATGTCTGACGCGGTGCTGGTCAAGGCGCTCGGCGTCGAGCCCTTCGGCAACGCCCCGGAGGTGCTCGACATGGGGGACATGGCCGACCTCGAACCTTGACTTTGGCCAAATAACAAGCTATAACTTGTTACAGGATAAGAGATCAACCCGATAGGAGCCCGACATGGCCGATCGAACCATCAAGCCCACCAGCCTCGATTACAACTGCACGCACGGCGACTACCGTGCCGTCTGGGGCGACGTCCGCATCCGCGCCGTGCAGGACGGTGACGTCGGCAACCCCTTCGAGGAGGAGGACGGCCACTGGCCGATAAGCGTCAGATCATCTGACGGTTTCACGGATTACGACGCCGACGGGCAGACCAGCGAGACGCGCAACCCGCTCAACCGCTTCGGCGACGCGCTGCTAGTGCATCTGCAGGTCAACATCGCCAAGATACTGGGCACCACCGTCAAGGCAATGATGACGGATTACGAGCACACCATCGACGCCGAGCCGGTCGCATATCACCGCGACGGCAACGACCTGCGGGTGGTGATCGAGAACGAGCTAAGTGAGGTCCGCGACAGCGAGCTGTTCGACAAGTTGGTCGAGCTTTACGAGCTGCTCGGCATCCCCGCCTATGCCAAGACGGTGCGCGGCAACTGCCAGGGCGACTGGGCCGAGGTGCTGGTCGTCGCGCCGCCCGAGATCGTCGAGAAGTTCGGCATCGACCTGATCAAGCTGCAGATGGACGCCAAGGCCGCGCTCACCATGCCCGAGCTGGGCAGCGACGATCTGCCGGCCGCGATCGCCAAGCGTGTCAACGCGCAGTGGGATGAATGGCTCGGCGACACCGCCGACCTGTACGGACATTGGGCGTGGGGCGAGTGCTACGGCTATGTGATCGACCGGATCGAGGTCGACGAGGACGGCGACGAGATCGATGCCCACGAGTGCGAGACGCTCGGCTCGTGCTGGGGCTATTACGGCTCGGACCATGACAAGTCCGGCCTGCTCGAGAGCGCGCTCGCCGAGGCCGAGAGGTTCGTGACCGAGCCCGCCCCTGTGATGGAGGACGCATAATGGCTGATCCTGTCTCGGTCGCCGCGTTCGACCTCGCCTTCGCCGCCATGTGCATTATCGAGGAGATCGTCGCGCCGGCGAACGACGGCGCCGGCGAGCCGTGGGATGCGTACCGCCAGCGCGTCGGCATCAACGAGGTGCGCGGGACCGTCATCAACTGCCTCGCCGCCGATTGCGACAAGGCATGGACGCGCACCAACAGGCTGTACGAGGAGGCATACGAGCGATACCAGATCGCCAAGGCCGAGAGCGGTGACGGCACCACCACGGTGCCTGCGCCCAATGACCCCGGATCGTTCGATTACGAGTTCGTGCCCTTCTGGCTGCGCAACGCGGTCGACTGGTCCGATACCGAGACCGGGCCGCGGGTGCGGGGGTCATGAGCGCGCCGACTACCGTGCCGATCGAAAAGGTCCGGCAGCTCGCCGACAGCTATTACGAGCTGATGGTGCTCAACGACCAGAAGGCAGGCACGATGGCCCAGATGATCCGCGGGTGCATCCAAGCGCTCACCCAGGACACCAACGAGGCGGCGCGCGCACTCGAGCGGGAGCGCCGGCATCTGAAGGGCTACAAGGCGATCGTGCGCATGCACGAGCCGGCCAAGAAGGTGCGCGAGGATCGCGAGCGCGCCTTCCTCTACCTGCAGTGGCTCGCCACGCAGCTCGAAAACCAAAGCGTCAGATCATCTGACGGTATCAGCACGAAGGAATAGGCCATGTATCTTGGCGTCACCTCCCACCAGTCGGCCCCGCGCGTTGCCAGCTTCGCCGACGCCCAGCGCGCCCTCGAGCGCGCATCCACCACCCCCACCGGCCGCGCTCGCGCTGCCAAGCCCGACGGCTTCCCGCTGGGTGGACACAGCAAGTCCGTCACCTGGGTGCGCGAGATCGACGGGGGCTCGATTGCCTTCATGCTCTACCAGACCGACGTCGTCGTGTGGGCTCCCGACAACAGCGTCCACATCGACAACTTCGGCACCGTCACCACCAGCGGCTTTGCCGCGCGCTTCCTGCCGGCCGGTATCTCGCTCAACCACACGGTCGAGAAGCGCGGCGCGTCGGGCGGCAACAAGGCGATCCAGTATCGCAGCAGCACCGAGGGCTGCGCATGGGGCTCGCGCCGCATGTGCCAGGGCGACGTCGTGCGGTTCGTGGAGGACGGCGACGTCTGGGTGCCCGACGAGGACACGCTCGATCCCATGACCTTCCCGGTCTACGATACCAGGGCGATGCGCGATCTGGGCAAGCGCTACCACCTCAAGGATTTCGAGCTGTGGCTGTCGATGGCGCCGATGCACCTCGACCTCGAGCACGAGGGCTTCGACGTTGACGACTGCATGGCGGCGCTCGAGAAGCGCGACTTCCGCACCGCCGCTGTCCACCTGCCCACCATCACGATCCCGAACGGCTGGGGCGCGGCCGAGCGTATCAAGCCGCTGCCGATCGCCGTCGCCGACAGCAACAAGCCGATCACGCTCGGCTCGATTGGCAAGCTGCGGCTCGCCATCCTTGACGATCAGGGGCTGATGGCCGAGCAGCGGGTCACTACGATGCCGGTGCGCGAATACCGCAAGCGCATGGCGCTGGTCCGCCAGCTCGAGGGCATGGGGCTGTGCGGCGGCGATTACGGAGCAAGCTCATGACCGAGGGACCGCGCACCGTCACCACCGGGCTCAAGGCCGGCGACGTCGTCGCGGTCGCCCAGCTGCTCACCCCGCGCGACGGTGGGAACGATTATTGGTGGCGCACCTTCCGGGTCGTCACCAAGGTTCATTCCAGCCGGTTCGCGGCGCTGCTGATCCTCAAGCTGCACCCCGACATGGACAAGGACCTGCGGCTGGTCGACTTTGGTGAGAACCCGTCCAAGATGGTCATCACCCAGCTCCCCGAGCCCTTCCCGCAGGGCGTCGCGGCGCTCTACATGAAGGCGCTCCACAAGGGCTGGTTCAAACCCGGCGAGGACGCCTGACCCTTGACTTTGGCCAACTTCTGGCCTAGATTGTAACAATCAACAGCACGTTATGCTTTGATCTCTCCCACCCCAAGCGTCAGATCATCTGACGGTTATCAATGAAGGAATATCCCATGCAGATCGTCAACATGGACACCATGAAGGGTCTCATTCAGCAGGTCGCGATCAAGAAGCACCGCCCGCTGTTCCTGTGGGGCGCGTCGGGCATCGGCAAGTCCGAGGGCGTCGCCCAGGCAGCCGCGGAAGCCGACGGCATGCTGGTCGACATCCGGGTCAGCCAGTACGAGAGCATCGACTTCCGCGGCATCCCCGATGTGCAGGCAGGCTCGACCGTCTGGAATATGCCGGCCACCCTGCCCTTCAAGGGCAACACCCGCTTCGAGATGTTCGATCCGAACAAGCCGATCGTGCTGTTCCTCGACGAGATCAATCAGGGCGATCCGAGCGTCATGTCGGTCTGCTACCAGCTGACCAATGACGGGCGTATCGGCGAGCACGAGCTGCTCGACAACGTCGCCATCGTCGCCGCCGGCAACCGGGATCAGGATCGCGGCGCCACCAACCGCTGGCCCGCCCCGCTCGGCAACCGCGGCACGCACGCCGAGCTGGTCGCCGACATCAAGCGCTGGTCGAAGTGGGCAGGCAAGCCCGAGAGCAAGACGCCCGCCGAGCTGATCGGCTTCCTGAACTTCCGCAGCGAGCTGCTGCACACGTTCGATCCGGCCAAGCCGGTCAAGGCGTTCGCAACGCCGCGCTCGTGGTCGTTCGTCGCCGAGGATATGTTCGACACTACGATGTCGGAGGATGTGCGGATCGCTTCGATGTCGGGCTCGGTCGGCGAGGGCCCGGCGGTCGAGCTGACCGGCTTCCTCGACATCATGAAGTCGATCGTGCCGATCGAGGAGATCATCCGCAACCCCGAGGGCGTCAAGGTCGAGGAACGCATGGACCTGCAGTGGGCGATGGCCACCCACGTCGCCGGACACATGGACAAGACCAACGCCGACCAGCTCCACAAATTCCTGCGCCGGCAGGAGCCGGAGATGGTCGTGATGGCGTGGACCTTGGCGATCAACCGCGACGAGGACATCACCGACACCAACGCGTTCCTCACCGGCTACGCCACCGAGTACCGCTCGCTGTTCCAGAACTGATCGGCGCCGGGGCGGCTCCGGTCGTCCCAAACCGTCAGATCATCTGACGACTAGCTATAGGACATCGCCATGAACGCGATCACCACCAAGCACCCGAAATTGAGCAAGGCCAAAGCACGCCTGCTCATGGATCATCCGTTCTTCGCCACGCTGCTGATCCGCAGCGAGATACAGGTCACCCGCGAGCACAACGGCAGCCCGATCGACACCGCCGCCACCGACGGCGACAACATCTTCTTCAACCCCGACTTCCTCGACCAGCTGACGGTCGACGACACGATGTTCGTGCTGTGCCACGAGGTCGGGCATGACAGCCTGCTGCACTCGATCCGGCTCGGCGCGCGCAACCCCGAGGACTGGAACGGTGCGGCCGATCACGCGATCAACCTGATGCTGCTCGATCAGGGCATGAAGATGCCGAGCAAGGTGCCAGGGCTCGCCGATCCGAAGTACAAGGGCCTGTCGGCCGACCGCATCTACGACCAGCTCCGGCGCGAGAAGAAGCCCGGCGGTGGGAGCGGCAAGCCGGGCAAGCCGGGCAAGGGCGGCTCGCAGCCGGGCAACATGCTCGGCGGCGACGTGCTGCCGAACAAGGCCTCCACCCCCGAGGAAGCGGCCAAGGTCGAGCAGCGCGCCAAGCAGCGCGTCGCATCGGCTGCCAACATGGCACGCATGGCCGGCAAGCTCACCGGCGAGCTGGCCCGCATGGTCGACGACTGCCTCGAGACCAAGGTGCTCTGGACGGACGTGCTGCGCGATTACATGACCAAGGTCGTGAAGGCGCGCGACAACTGGACGCGTCGCAACCGCCGGTTCGACAAGTTCTACCTGCCCACCCGCTTGAGCAAGCAGATGGGGCCGATCGTGTTCATCCCCGATACGTCGGGCTCGATGTTCCACGGCGACGACCTCGAGAAAATCTGTTCGGAGATGGCGCATTGCGCCGATCAGACCCAGCCCGAGCACATCCTCGTCGTGTGGGCTGACGCCGCGGTCAAGGGCGAGCAGCGCTTCGCCCCGCAGGACTTCAGCTACGCGGCGCTCGAGCCCAAGGGTGGCGGCGGCACCGACATGCGCGTGCCGCTCAAGCACGTCGAGCAGTACGACCCCCAGGTCGTGGTGCTCTGCACCGATGGCTACACGCCGTGGCCGGATGTCGCGCCGCCCTATCCGGTGATCATCGTCAACACGACGCGCACGAAGTGCCCCGACTGGGCCGAGGTGATCGAGATATGAGGGCCGATTACGCGCTGTTCCTTGGCGATGGACAGCGCGTGCCCACCACCATGCTCGAGCAGCCGTGGTACGGCTGGGATTACGTTGAGCCCGGCACTGGCGTGGTCGATCAGGGCTGGCGTCCCCTGTTCATGGCCTGCCGCATGCGACGCGGGTGGCGTGTGTTCACGATCGACGTCGGTGTGCATTACGGCCGGGTCGGGCAGCTTCGGGTGCATGACTGGTGGAAGCCGGCCGGCACCGACGAGGTGAAGCGCTTTCCCACCATCGCCGCCGCCGAGATGTATTTGAGGATGACAGCGAAATGACCCAGCAGCTGCGTAACATCGAGGTCGGCATGCACTACCAGTGCTGCGGCTACATCGTTGAGGGAGGCGGGGTCACCCCTGCCCCCTTCGAGGGTTGGGCGACGTTCACCCAGATCGTGCAGCAGAAGCCCGACAAGGCCATGCTGGCGATCGGCCGGCGCGTGCCGCTGGTGCAGACCGGCGCGACTACCGTGTCGAGCGCGCCGGCACCCAAGGGGCTGTTCCTCGTCTGGGACCTGCGGCGGCTGCCCAAGACGACCGCCGACGACCTGCTCAACGCGCCGGCGCCGGTGCTGACCAACCCCACCGAGGACGGCGCGGTGATGCTCGCGCTGATCAAATATGGACAGCGCTGATCGCCCGCCCGAGTGGGACCTGCAGGAGCAGTGGGCCGCGGAACTGGGCTCGACGTTCGTGCAGGTGTGGTTCTACGAGCGCCGCCGGCGGCGCTTCCTGCTCGAGCCCCAGGTCGACGACGACGACACGTTCCTCGAGTGCTGCAGCGAGGCGATGCGCCGGATTGGCGCGAACCTCGCGCTGTGGGACGACGGGGAAATGTGGAATGTACTCGATCGCCGCACCGGCGACACCAAACGCTACCCCAGCAAGGAAGCTGCAGAAATGATCGCGATCCACCGTGGCTGACCCCGTCAGCTGCTCATTCTTCGACACGCTGTTCGGCGCGCAGATCAGTCAGGCCGACATCCTGCCCGCGACCGGGCTGGGTGGTATGGCTAACCAGCTGCGCACCGCAGCGCTCAACTTCGCAGCCGAGGGTGGCGCAACGCTGTTCGCCATCCCCGATCTGGTAATCAATAACGGCTCGTGGCTTGTGTTCGAGGTCGGGACTGGGCGGTTCGCCTATTTCCGCGCCAAGGCACCCAGCCGCGACGCCGCCGAGATGTGGATGATGCACCGTGGTGAAAAGCTCTGACGCCGACGACAAGATGGTCATCTTCCTGGCCCCCAACCAGCAGCTCGACATCCGCATGATGGACCGCTCGGGCGACGCGATCTGCAACGCCGCGCGCACGCTCAAGGCCACCCATTTCGTCTGCATCGACGGCTGGTCGATCGCCGAGGACGCACCGATCTGGGGCGTGTTCGAGATGCGCCGTGCCGACCCGAACGGCGGTGGGCCCGGCCGCTGGTCGATCCCTGACCCGATCAAGACCTATGTCGGCGCCGCGGCCGACGGCGCGATCATGTACGCGATCCACAAGTCGAGGAGTGCCGCGTGATGGCCAGCAAATATATCATCGTCGTCAAGGATGGCGTGATCAAACAGCACTCGATCACCCCGCCCCAGGCACCGCGCAAGCAGCTGGTCGCGTGGCTCGGCCGATGCGTCGAGGCGGCGCGGCGTGCGGGCGTCGATCGCTATGCGTTCCGGCATGCCGAGCGCTGGTACGTCTACGCCAAGCTCTCCTCCGGCGTGTGGGCCGCTGCGCGGTCGTTTCCCACCGAGGACGGTGCGGCGATGTGGCTCCTGCACCGGAGCGCGACATGATGGCGACCTATACGATCACCGCGATCGGTCCCAACCGGACGTTCGCATGCAAGGTGGCGGGAGCCCCGAACGACAGCCGGATCGCCAACTTCGCAGAGGCGAAGCACTGCCCGCTGGCGACGCGCTATTTCCCGAGCAAGAAGGGCTGGGTGCTGTTCGACCTGCGCACTGCGGTCAAGGTGAACATGGGCGTGCGCGGCCGGAACGTCGCCGTCTGGAAGGGCATCAAGCGCCACCCCAAACTGTTCACTACCGAGGACGCCGCGGTCATGTGGGCGATGCACAAGCTGCAGGCGAACAGTCAGCTGCCGCTTGATGGTTGACCTTCGATCCATTACGTCGTAGTATGTTATACGTTGAATAGGGAGATCACTGACATGAAGCTGTACCCCATCCCCGGAGGTCTCTGGGCCGGCACCGAGGCCGACTGGAAGAAGCAGATGAAGGCCCGCGGGCTCAACCCCAAGGACTTCGAGGCCAGTAAGACGCGCGAGGTGCCGGTCGCCAAGGCGGACCTGCTCGAGTGGCTGAACTTCTTCGCGGTCGATGTGTACCGCAACGGCGGCGCGGCCACTACGGTGCCGGAAGCTGCCGAGCCCCCGGTCGACGTCGGCGCGCTGCGCGCCCTGCATAACCCCACGGCAGCGCAGCAGGTCGCCCAGCAGCTGCAGGACCCCGGCGCCGACCGTGGGCCCCTCATGCTGCAGACCCTGTTCGACAACGCGCCGATCGGCGCGCAGCTGCAGCTCGCTACCGCGGCGATCGACAACGCGCTCACGCAGCTCGCGCCGCGCACCTAGTCCCATGTCACACTGCGCTATTGGTAGCGCAGTGTGGCACCCCAAAGCGTCAGATCATCTGACGGTTATCAGCACGAAGGAAACGACAATGTCCCACGCACTTATCGAACGCGCTATGGTCATGAACCTGTCGATCGGCATCTGGCAGGGCTACCGCCTCGACCGTGACGCATCGGCCAAGGTGACCACCGACGCCGGCGCCGCATCGGACGCCGCGCGCGTCAACAAGCACCTGATCCCGAAGGCGGCGCTCGCCCCGATCGTCACCGCGCAGAACGCGATCCGCGCGCACTTCTACACCAACACGCTGCCCTGGCGCGACAACGGCGATCGCCTGATGCCGCGCAAGATGTTCGAGACCTTCATCCCCAAGCACGAGCAGCTGGTGCAGGCGTTCAAGGACGAAGTCGAGCTGTTCCTCGCCGAGAAGTACCTCGCGGCGATCGAGCAGGCCGGGTTCCGCATGGGCGCGATGTTCAAGCGCGAGGACTATCCGCCGGCATCCGAGCTGCGCCGCAAGTTCTACGCTGACCTCGAGATCGACGCGATCACCACCGCCAACGATTTCCGGGTGCAGATCGATCAGGCCCACGTCGACAAGGTCAAGGCGGCGATGACCGCCAACGCCGAGGCGCGGCTGCAGACCGCCATGATCGATGTGTGGAAGCGCATGGCTGACGCGGTGGGCCACTTCCAGGCGAAGATGTCCGACCCCAAGGCGGTGTTCCGCGACTCGACGGTCAAGAATATCGGCGAGATGCTCGACCTGATCCCCGGCCTCAACGTGCTCGACGATCCGCAGATCGAGCAGGTGCGCGGCATGATCATGACGGCGATCGGCGGCAAGGAAGCCAAGGAAATCCGCGAGGACGCCGCGCTGCGCGGCCAGCTCGCCGGCGACGCCGCCAAGATCATGGACGTGATGGGCGGCTTCATGAAGGCATACGGGAGCAACACCTGATGCGGTACGTCAACGAGCGCCTCATGGAGGAGGCGCGTCGCCGCTACGAGAGCTTCGCGCTGCGTGACAACAAGCCGCTCGACAAAGCGTGGCTCGGGCTCGGTGCCCCGTCGGTCTACAAGCCGGCGGTGGAGGCCGGGCTCATGGCTCCGCTGCACGGCAAGGCCACGCCGCGGGTGCTCAACTGGTATCTGCTCACCGAGGCCGGGGTGAAGGCGTACCGGGAGATGTTCCCTGGCTCCGAGGAGGGCACCAGCCTCAAATACCGTGACGGGAGTTTGATCTGATGGCGCTCCTCATTACACGCATCAAAGCACACCCGCCGGTGGCGCACGGCTACAAGCGGGTGTACGAGCAGTGCAAGCAGTGCGAGCGGGTCTATTACCGCGATTTCGTGCCCTTCTCGCTGTCCAACCCCATCCTGATCGCGCCGTGCGGTCACAACGTCGGGCAGCGCTGGCACGATGCGATGCACAGGGTCGAGGATCAGCTGGGCATGCGGCTCATGCTCGATCAAATGCGGGAGGATGGCTGATGCCCTACGAGTGTCAGGCGGTGCTCAAAGTGCAGCGGCGCTACAAGGTGCCGATGGTGCAGAAGTGTCAGCAGATGGCGGCGCACGTCCACGGCGGCGTCTACCTCTGCGGCACACACTGGAACGTGCTGCACGATACGTCCACCAACGACGTGCTGAAGGCCGTCGTCGTCGTCCCCAAGCCGGAGATATGACCATGAAGAAGCTGACGATCAAGGACGGGTACTCGGTCCCGATCATCGCGACCGGGTCGGTCTACCTGACCGTCCAGACCCACGACGGTGAGTACGTGTTCACCGTCAACGTGCAGGTGGTCGGCGACACCCGCCAGGAGCAGGAGGAGTTCATCTGCGATGCGCGGATCAAGCTCGCCGGCTACCTCGACATGATCAATCACTCGCTCGATCTGATCAACGAGCACGACACGATCCTCGCCGGCCAGACGCAGCTCATGACCGAGCTGTTCGGCAAGATGAAGGCGCTGCGGGAGGTGCTGCCATGATCCGGCGTGACAACGTCGAGTACCACGAGGGGGTCGCCGCCGCTAAGGCGGGCAAGACGCTCGACCACAACAAATATACCGCCGGCGGTGAGCGCGCCGAGCGTTGGGCGCTGGGCTGGAAAGACACGCATGATCGCAATCGGCAGATGCTCACTCTCGATACCGTGATGGGGCCGCGGGAGATCGTCGCGCCCGGCGGTTCCTTCGACAAGACTGCCACCATTGCGTGGGCACGGCTGCTCACCGAAACCCGTAACAAGGACTTTAAGCGGCAGCGCGACAAGTTCATGTGTGAGGCAAAGATCGAGGTGCTTTCGATCGTGCTCGCTAACGCGGTCGGCATGGCCAGCTTTTACTGGGTGATGACCGCGCGCGAGATTGTAGCCGAGGAGCAAGCCTGATGGAAACCGGCCCCTGGTCGAGCGCCACCGAGCGCAAGACCACCTACGCGATCGCCGACGATCTGTCGGGGGTGATCCCCACCTCCGATGGCTTCGGCATCTTCACCACCGAGGGGGAGGCGCTGGCGTCGCTGATCCTGCGCCTCGAGAGCGACCTCACCGAGACGCGCGCCAGCATCGCCCGCGCCAAGCGCCGCCAGCGCGCACTGAAAAGGATCACCGCATAATGACCGACCGTCCCCGCAACGACCGGGTCCACCAGCCCCACCGCCCGCGCCCCAACGAGACGCCCCAGCAGGAGACCGATCGCGAGATGAAGGCCCGCCTGCGCCGGATCGAGACGCGGGTCACGACCATGATGGTGCGGCTGGGCATCGACACCGAGGCCCAGAAGCCGACGTTCGATCCCGGCTCCACCCGCATCGCCGGTGGGCGGGTCACGATCCCCAGCCCGCACAGCACGACCAAGGAAATCCTCGACGCCATCCCGGCCGGCTACGAGGGCGGGCCAGTCAACGTGTTCTTCGGCACCAAACGCGTTGCGATTATAACGAAAACGGGCGCGCTCTAAGGAACTTGTGCGCCGAGCTGACGTTGACCAAATCCTCCACGCATGCGACTAGCTGACAACGCGTGGAGGGTTAATTGGTGGCAGATAGTAGCATCGCGGTCGCGAGCATTGCGGCTACCGCTGCCGTCGTCGGCGGCGGGCTCTGGACATTTTTGAGCAACTGGCTAAACATCGGCCAGTCGTCGCGTAAGGACGCTCTCACCCGCCTAGACGGTGAGGTTTCCAAATTGAGCGAGGAGCTGTCGACTTGTGAAGCCCGTCATGGAGTTCTTGAAACCCGACTGCGCGCCGTCGAGCAACGCAACGGGTCGTATTTTGCCCTGTGGATCAAGGACCGACATCGCCGTCTTGTGTGGCTTAATGACAAGGCGTTCCTCACACTTTTCGCCCCTCTCGGCTATGCCCGCGACGAACTCGACGGAAAGACCTTCGCCGACCTACTCGATCCCGTCGCCGCGGCCGAGATCGAAAACCTAGACCGGGTCGCGCTCGCCCACCCAGGTGCGACGCAGTCGGTGCTGGTGCAGCTCCACCCTGATCTTCAGTTCATGGTCGTGATCAAGGTCGCGGCCATTGCCGAAAACGGTGACGTGCAGTACGAGGGCTGCGCGTATAGTCCTGGCGACCCCGACATTCGGGCAGCCAACGGCGTTCGGCGGCAGGTCGAGCAGCTGCGCCTGTCGGCGGACAACCTGATGCCAGGAGATTGACATGCCGGAACGCCAGCAGATCGCGGACGCCCTAGCAGCCAAGGCTCGGGAGGTCGCGTTCGGCGGCAAGCTCCTCGAGCCCGACGTGGTGCTGATCGACAAGCTGGCCGACTCGCTGTTCTCCCGCTTCCCTGCCGCCGCCGCTGCGCCGCTGCCTGATGTGGGCACCGCAACGCCCAACCCGCTGCTCACCGTGCGCGCCGCCCACGAGCTGGTGCATCACGAGGCGATCGTGCGCGAGATGTATTACGACAGCGCCAAGCCGCCGGTGGCCACCTGGGCGATCGGCATCACCGCCGCGTCGGGCCACAAGGTGCTGCAGTACAAGGACAACCCGCAGTCGATCGAGATGTGCCTGCGCATCTACATCTGGCTGCTCCGCCGGGTCTACATCCCCGAGGTGATGCGCGCGACCGCCGGCATGCACCTCACCGAGCAGCAGTTCGCCGCGCTCGTGTCGTTCCACTACAACACCGGCGCGATCCTCAAGACTGACCTGATCAAGCTGCTGCGCGCTGGCAATCCACAGGCCGCGCGCAAGTTCTGGACTAGCCACTATCTCAACGGCGGCGACCTGCAGAGCCGGCGCGACAAGGAAGCCCGGCTGTTCTTCGACGGCGTGTGGGACGGCGACGGGCGCACCGCCACCGTGCTCGGCGTCAAGAAGCCCAGCTACACGCCTGACTGGGGATCGGCGAAGAAGGTTGACATTGCGGCCGATCTGGTGCGGGCGCTCGCGGCATGAACGTGCTCGAGTACCTCGACCGGATCGGCGAGCGCCGCCTCGAGCGCATGCGGATCGCGCCGCCCCGGCCGCGCGACACCCGCATGCTGCTCGGCGCGCTGTTCTTCATCGGCTATTACAGCTTGGTGATCATGATCATGAAGGGTCGGGAGCTGGCGCCCGACAACGCCACGCTGGTCAAGGACGCCATGCTGGTGCTCGGCCCCGTCGTGGGCATGATCGCCCAGGCGCTGTTCCGCACCGATGTGCGCGACGAGATCGCCACCAACAATACCGGCGCGGCGTTCCGCGCGCTGGGGGATCAGGCCAAGGCCACTGTCGCCGCGGCTGCCACCACCCCACCCGACGCGTCCGTTGCGGCTGCCGCCGCGGAAGTCGCCGATGCCGCAACCATGCGCGCCGATCAGATCAGGGACGAGGTCCAGCCATGAAGCTTCCCACCACCATCGCTCGCGAGACCGTGCTCAAGGTGATCTTCTGGATCGCGGTCGGCGGGCTCGTGTTCGCCCTCGTGCTCATTGCCCAGTGCTCGATGAACGCCGACGTCAAGACCCAGGCGGACGTCAACAAGGGGCAGGCCGGCGCGGCGCAGCAGACCGGCAAGGATGCGGTCGAGCAGCTCGGCACTACGATGTCGAACGAAATGGTCGCCGACACCACCACGAAGGAAAACGATGATGAAATCCGCAAGGCTGCTGGCTCTGACACTGCTGTCGCTCCCGATGCTCGCGCTGCCGGCCTGCGGGCTCTTTGTCGGCGCGCGTCCTTCGCTGCAAACAATCCCGCCTGCGTGCAGCAAGTACGTCCCTGACAGCTGGCGGAAGGGCATCGCGTCGGCGAAGCTCGCCAACGGTGGGCTCGAGATGGGCGACTGGATCGCGTTCAGCGACGCGCAGACCGGGCAGCTCGACAAGTCCAACGGCCGGCTCTCCGACGCTCTGTCGATCATCGAGAAATGCGAGACGCGCGATGCGGCGGCGGTGGCCAAGGCGACACGGAAGAAAGTGTTGGGTATCTTCTGATCGTTGACTTTGGCCAACTATCCTCTAGGTTGGGGGCTCAACGCTAGGAGCCCCCACCGATGACCATCTCCCCCTTCACCCCACGCGAGCAGCTGGTCGCGCGGATCGAGGCGCTCGAGGCGCAGCTGCGCAAGGATCGCGACCAGTTCCTGTTCTACGGCCGGAACCATCGCGCCAAGGCGGCTGCTGGGCCCGAGGGTTCGAGCGCCTTTGTCGATGTCGCCGACACCCTTGCCAAGGCCGAGACCAACGAGCGCATGGCGATCGACATCGCGAACCTGCTCAACGACGCGAAACCGTCAGATGATCTGACGCCCAGCGCGGACGTCAGTTGACGAAACACAGCTATCTAACCTATGCGACGTTAGGCGTTGGTTAGGAGATAGTGATGACGGCGATGTTCGAGGTGCAAACGGGGGTCCCCCTGCCGGAGATCGACCGCTCGCCGAAAGGCTCGCGGCGCAAGTATCCGGTCGAGGGCATGGAGGTCGGCGCGATGTTTTTCGTGCCGAACCGCTCGTGCAAATCGGTGAGCGCGTATATCTCGCGGATCACCAAGGGCATCGCCGGCAAGTTCAGCGCACGCCACTGCTGGATGAAGCAGGCAAACGCATCGGCGCCGTGGGAGCTGTCCACCGAGGGCACTGACGGCGCAGTGGAAGGGACCGGAGTATGGCGACTGGAATAGCCAGCACAGCAGGCATCGACGGCGAGGTGTGGCGCCGGCTCAAAGCCAAGTTTCTGCACCAGCAGGCGGTCGCTGCACCGTCACTGCCCCGCGGCCCCGGCGATGTGCCGCTGACGCACATCCCCTGCGGCCTCGACGTCGACAAGCACCTGTCGGATGCGGCGATCTACGGCCTGTCCGCCGCACGCATCTACCGCGCGCCAGTCGAACCGCCGCTCAAAACATTCAGCAACGCCCAGTTGATCCACGAGATGCTCGAGCGCGGCTTCGCCGTGATGAAGCTCCCGTCGGACGGCGGGCCACCAGAGAGCATCCGCTAATGGGCCAGCCCACCGCTTCCGATCCTCTCGGGCAGCAGTCCGATCCCACCAGCATCGCCGACATGCTCGAGAGCGTGATCGACGCGCGGATCGCCCTGGCGACGCGCGGCCGGTCGAGCGCCCAGTTCAACGGCGTGCCGGACTTCCATCTGGTGCAGGAGCTGCTCGCTCGCGGCTGGGCCGTGTTCCGCCCGAGTGCAAACCAGTGAAGGGCCTGATCTGGGATGACGCCACGATCGCGCCGTTCGATCTCGAGGCGTCCGGCCGCAAGCCCGAGTTCGCCCTGCAGCCCTGGCGCGTTGGCCGCGGCGACGCATGGATCACCAGTGGCTCGATGCTGCGCGTCGACCCCGACAAGGGGTTCGTCAAGGTCCTAAGCCAGCTGTTCCCCACCAAGGACCAGCTCATGGTGGCGCTGCAGTGGGCGATCGACAACGACATCACCGTCTACGGCTGGAATATCGCCTACGACATCTCGATGCTGATGGCGCTGGGCCCCGACATCGCCGACCTGTGCATGCGCATCCGCTGGCTCGACGGCATGCTGATGGAGCGCCATTACGACATCGAGCCCGAATACGAGTTCCAGACCGCCAAGCACAAGAAGAAGTCCTATTCGCTGAAGGGCTACACCGATAGCTCCGGCGTCCTGAAGCCCGGCGCGATGCAGCGCTGGCTGCCGCATGTGCCGCTCCACAACACCGACGTCGATTTCCACAGCACCGACCCCAAGGACCTCGCGCGGCTGCAGAAATACAACGACGGCGACAACGTCTATGCGTTCGTCATCGGCAAGATGATCTGGGCCAAGCTCACCCAGCGCCAGCGGCAGGCGGTGCTGATCCAGGCGGCGTGTCTGCCGGTGGTGGCGCAGGGCAACCTGCTGGGTCTCGTGGTCGACCAGCTGACGGTCAAGCACCTGGGCGCCAAGCTCGATCTCGACGCGCAGGCCTATCTCGCGCAGCTCGCGCCGGACGGCATGACCGAGGAAGTCGTGCGGTCGCCGGCGAAGCTCGCCGAGCTGATGTTCGACAAATGGAACCTGCCGGTCCTGAAGGAAAACAAGTCGAAGGTCGAGGGCAAGGCGAACAGCAGATCAACTGACAAGGAAGTGCTGCATGAGCTGGCGTTCCTCGATCCGCGCGCCAAGCTGATCAAGAGCTATCGCGAGACCCTCAATGCGCGCGGCAAATTCGCCGACGGCATGCTCAACAGCGTCGCCTACAACGAGGACGGGCGCACGCACCCGGTCTCGCGGCTGTTCGGCACCTACACCGATCGCATGACCGTCGCCTCGAAGCAGGGGCGTGGGGTCAACGCGGTGCCGATCGGCTTCGCCCTGCACCAGATGAAGCGCGAGAAGGAATTTCGCGAGGGCATCACCGTCGAGGAGGGCTTCGACATCGTGGAGTTCGACGCGGCCGGGCAGGAGTTCCGGTGGATGGCGATCGCCAGCGGCGACGCCACGATGCTGTCGCTCTGCATGCCCGGCGAGGACCCCCACAGCTTCATGGGCGCGCAGATCGTGGCGATCGATTACCGGCAGCTGGTGCGCGATTTCCATGCCGGCAACAAGACGGCGAGCGACAACCGCTACCTGGGCAAGTTCGCCAACCTGTCGCTGCAGTACCGCACGTCGGCCAGGAAGCTGCGCAGCAAGGCGCGGGTGGACTATAACATCCCGCTCGAGATGCCGGCCGCGCACCGCATCCACGCCACCTATCAGGCGGCGTATCCCGGCGTGCCGAAATACTGGGCCCACCAGATCGCGCTGGTGAAGGGGCTCGGCTATGTCGAGACGTTCGGCGGCAACCGGATCAACGTCGTCGGCGACTGGAACGGCAGCTTCGGCTGGTCGATGGGGTCGACGGCGATCAACGCCCGCATCCAGGGCACCGGCGCGGATCAGAAGCACCTCGCCATCGCGGTGATCAAGGATTACCTCCGGCAGATCGGCGGGCGCTTCATGTTCGATCTGCACGACGGCCTCTATTTGGCGATCCCAAGTGGTATCCGACCAAAGGCAGTTGACGTAATGAAGCAAATGTTGGATAACCTACCTTATCAGGAGGCTTGGGGGTTCACACCCCCGGTCCCGATGCCGTGGGACTGCAAGGTCGGCAAGGCGTGGGGCCATCTCGTTGAACAGAAATTCGCATAGAGGAGCAGCAAATGCCGGCTTATTTTGAACACAAGCAGACGGGCAAGCGGTACACGATCGTGTCCACCGACGCCGACAAGGGCACGATGCGCCTCAAGGGCGAGCACGCCGAGTTCGACGAACCCAACAGCGACGAGCACTTCACCAACATGGGCTATGTGAAGCGCGAGGGCGATCCCGCCACCGACGCGCCGCTGGCTGGTGGTGCCGCTCCCAAGGCTCCCCCGCCCCCGCCCGCACCCGGAGCACCTGCTGATGCTGCACCTCCTCCCCCTCCTGCGCCGGCTGCTGGCACGCCGCCGCCGCCGCCTCCTCCTGCGGGAAGCACGCCGGGCGCTCCGCCACCGCCACCGGCACCCCCAGCTCCTCCGGCAGCTCCTGTGGCAGCACCGCCTCCGCCGCCGCCCGCACCAGCCGCTCCCGCTGCTGTTCCTCCCCCTCCACCGGCAGGCGCAGTACCGCCACCGCCCCCAGCTCCGACCACGCCGCCGCCTCCCCCTCCGCCGGCGGCGTGACACGGACCCGGCGACGCGGTATTGCCTCTCGGGTCGAGTACAGGGAGATCAGCAATGCCGTCGTCGCCGGGATACAAGCGGGATTACACCCAGGAATATAAGACCGCCAAAGCCCGCGGTGAGGTCGGCACCGGCTCGAACAGCGACAACGCCAAGCGCAAGAAACTGCGCCGCGCGCTCGAGAAGGACGGTCGGGTTCACAAGGGCGATGGCAAGGACGTCGATCACGTCAAGGCACTGTCGAAGGGCGGTGCCAACACCAAGGCAAATGCCCGCGTGCGATCGGCTTCCACCAACCGCAGCTTCCCGCGCAACAGCGACGGGTCAATGAAACGGAACAGCCCCAAATGATCCACGTCATGCACGACATCGAGACCCTGGCTAAGGTCTCGAACAAGCCGCTCCCCCTGTCGCTCGGCGCCGTGAAGTTCGACGGCGGGAAGATCATCGATCGCTTCCACATCCGGTTCGACACGACCGACGCCCAGCGCTTCGGGCTCGACATCGAAGCCGACACCGTCGAGTGGTGGATGCACATCGACCGCGCCGCGGCGCGCGCCCAGCTGCATGAGATGGGCACGATCGACCTGTTCGCCGGCCTCGACGGCTATTCCATGTGGATCAACCAGACGCCGGTCGACGAGCGCGGCAGCGCGTGGGGCAACGGCTCGAACTTCGACAACGCCAAGCTGAAGGGCATCTTCGACGCGGCGGGGGTGGAGTGGCCGTTCGGCTACAAGCAGGAGGAGTGCTATCGCACGATCCGCAACCGCTTCCCCGATGTGCCGTTCCTGCGCCAGGGCGTCCACCACGGCGCGCTCGACGATGCCGAGAGCCAAGCGGCGCATCTGATCATGATCAACATGCAGCACGGTCTCGGGCTGTAATGTCGCGCTGGGAAGCCCTGGTGGCGCACCGCAGCTGGTGTGGGAAGATGGGGCTGTTCACCTTCGCGCTCGCGATCGTGCTCTGCCTCGCCCAGCCGTGGCTGCCCACCAAGGTGCCGGTCGCGGTCGTGTTCGGGCTGCTCGGCTCGCAGATGCTCATGGCCCACCAGCTGCTCACCCAGCTCGCCGCCGCTCAAGCGCGGATCGACATGATCCGCATCGCACGCAGGGAAACGCCCGAATGAAGCCGCAACCCTGGTCGCACAGCGCGCTCGAGACGTTCGAGAATTGCCCGAAGCAGTATTATGAGACCAAGGTCGCCAAGCGCTGGCCCTATGTCGCCACCGAGGAGATGGCGTGGGGCAAGTCGGTCCATAAGAAGTTCGAGGAATATCTGCTCTATCAGGCGCCGCTCGGGGCGGACTTGGTCACCCACCAGGACTTCCTCGATCGGTTCCTGGCGCTACCGGGCGAGCTGGCGGGCGAGGAGCGCATCGCGCTCGATCGGCACCTCAACGCCTGCAACTATTTCGGCAACCCCGAAATCTGGTATCGCGGGCAGATCGATGCGCGCAAGCGCGACCTCGCCGGCGGGCGGACCCACATGCTCGATCACAAGACGGGCAAGGTGAAGTCGGACTTCACCCAGCTGAAGGGGTTCGCGATGTTCGAGTTCCTGACGCAGCCGCTGATCCACACGGTGACGGTCGAGTTCTACTGGACCCAGATCAAGGGTGCCAGCGGCGAGACCTACACCCGCGACATGCTGCCGAGCATGCTGCGCTTCTTCGCCGCCAAGCTAGGTCGCTACGCCGAGGCGTTCCTGACCGACACCTTCATCCCCAAGCAGTCGGGACTGTGCAACGGCTGGTGCCCGGTCACGACCTGCGAATTTTGGAAGCCGAAACGTGTCCGCACCTGACCACCGCAACGTCCGCACGATGACGTCCGCCAAGATCAGGGCCGAAAGCATGTTCAACAGCACACCCCTCGACGATCTGCTGCGGCCGGAAATCTGGCGCCGCAAGGTGCTCGCCTCCACCACGTTCGGCATCGAGCTCCGTGGGCTCTCGGTGATCCTCGAGGAGGACTGGGACAAGTCGGCCCAGCGGGTGCAGCGCGGCATGGGAACGTGCCATCCGCTGCTCGATGAATTTTTCGCCACGCGCTTCACTCCCATGTCGACCAGCTGGATACATCACCACCCCGAGCTGGATAAGGTCGCCGCTATGTTCGACCGCTACGTCCTGATCATGCGCGGCCATTTCGATTTTACCAAGCACCCATACGCGGATCGGCTCAAGCAGCGGACCTGAAGGGATCAACACGATGAAGATGCTCTCCGGGGTGCGCAAGGCATCCAAGGCGCTCGGCGACGACGTCACATTCTCCCGCTGGGTCGTGGTCCCCGGCAAGGTCGGCAAGCCTTCCTCACCCCGGCTGCCCGGCCTCGAGCTGGACGCGGTGCGCGAGGCCCGCACGAAGTTCCGCAAGTCGGTGGTGCCGGTGCTCGCAACTGACAACGTGCTGGTGAGCGGCCACAACAACATCAAGATCGGCCGCGACGTCCGCCAGGGCGCGTTCCGGGGATACTGGATTTACACGCTGTCGCTCGAGGAGCGCGCGACCTGCCCGAGCAGCTGCCACCACTGGCAGAACTGCTACGGCAACAACATGCCGTTCGCGACGCGGCGCTCCCACAAGGACCCCGCCACCCTGCAGCGCGCGATCGCCGACAACATCACGCGCCTGCTGGCCGTCCGTGGGCGTGTCGGCATCCTGATCCGGCTGCACGCGCTGGGCGACTTCTTCGACCCCGGCTACGTCGCGTTCTGGGACCAGATGCTGCTCGAGCACCCGCGCCTCGCGATCTTCGGCTACACCGCGTGGCTGCGCGGGACGGCGATCGGCGATGCGGTCGATCGGCTGGTTGACTCTCACCCCGATCGTGCCATGATCCGCTTCTCCAACGGCGGCTATTCGAGCCGCTCGACGGTGCCGATCATGGCCCAGGCGGACTGCCCGCCGGGCGCGTTCGTGTGCCCCGAGCAGACCGAGCAGTTCGAGGGTTGCGGCAAGTGCGGCGCATGCTGGTCGACGCTGAAGAACGTCGCCTTCCTGGCGCACTGACGTGGCGGTGGACTATGACAAGCGGGGGCGGGAGCTGATCAGTGCCTGCTTCATGTGGGCGAAGGCGAAGGGGTTGACGATCTGCGGGCCGGGGACGGGCATGGAGCGCACCTTCCTCGAGGTAGCGGTGCAGGATTATGCGGAGCTGAACCTCGGGTTCGCCAAGCTCAATCCCACACAGCGGCTCAAGATCGCCGGCTTGGCGCTCTGATGCTGCGGGACAATGGACGGTTCGCCGCGGTGACGCACCCTGCCGACCTCGAGCAGGCGCTGATCCGCTTCCGATCGATGTGCCGGTTCGAGCCGGAGACGGGGTGCGTTATATGGGTTGGGGGAACAACGTCAGGTCGCGGTCACCACGTCCGCTACGGGTCGTTCTGGTACAACGGCCGACGTTGGTTCGCCCATCGGTGGGCGGCGAAGTTTATTCGGGGCCTCACGATCGACGGCCTGCAGGTCGATCATGACTGCCCTCACATTCCAACGCCCAACACGCTGTGTGTTGAGCACGGCACGCCCCTCACGCTCGGACAGAACCGCGAGCTGCAGACCCTTCGAGCGTTCCAGGCCCGCAAGCGCGCGATCCATGTGCAGGTGGGCCTGCTCCCTTACCCCGATGGCTATGGGCCCACCGAGCCCACGCCGCCGGACCTGATCCCTTTCTTCAACCCGCCGGCGTGGCTCGGCATCCAAGGACCAGACAATGACCATGAACGTGCCGCCTGCCCTTTCTAAGAAGGGCCCGCTCGAGACCCCGATCGACGTCTCGCGGATCAAGAAGGAAGCCGGGGTCAAGGACCTGATCAAGCGCATCCTCAACCACTTCGGCTGGTTCACATGGATGCCGGCAGCCAATGGCTTCGGCCAGCAGGGTGTGTCGGATCACCTCGCGATCAAGTCGGGCGTGTTCCTGGCGGTCGAGGCGAAGTTCGGCACGCGCAAGCCGACGCCGGTGCAGAAGGGCTTTGCGGCGATGATCCTCGCCAACGACGCGTTCGCGTTCTGCGTCACCGAGCGCAACATCGACCACCTCGTCTGGTTCCTCGAGAGCTTCGAGGTCGCCACCCAGTGCCAGCTGAAGAACGAGCCGGTCCCCGAGGAGCACGGCGCGCGCATGCTCAACGCGATCGCCGCACTGACCGACGCTTACGCGATCGAGAAATGAGCGCCGTGCCGGTCGTGCATTTCAAGACGGTGGAGGGCACGGCCTGCCAGCAGCAGCGCGACCGGCGGTGGTCGAGCAAGCAGCTGACATCCACGAAAAACTGGGCAGGGGTGACCTGCGCCCACTGCCGCCGGAAGCAACCAAAATGAACATGCCCGTCCTAATCGATCCGCGCACCGAGAGCGTCGTGCTCAATGCTGCCGATCCGTGGGCATTGCGCGAGATGCTCTCGGCGCGCAGCAAGACGTTGATCCATGAGGCGTACAACTTCGCGGTGCAGCACACGCTCGAGAGCACCAAGATTCTGCGCAATCTCGGCTATGAAGTTCCGGCGCCGATCCGCTCGCAATACGCGTGGACCGGCAAGTACAAGCCATACGAACACCAGATCGAGATGGCCGAGTTCCTGACGATGCACCGCCGGTGCTTCAACCTGTCCGAGATGGGCACGATGAAAACCAACGCCTCGCTGTGGGCGGCGGACTGGCTGATGAAAACCGGCCGGGTGCGCAAGGCGCTGATCCTGGCGCCGCTGTCGACGCTCGAGAGCGTGTGGGCCAACGACATCTTCGACACGCTGCCCCACCGCACGACGGCGATCCTGCACGGCGAGAAGGCGAAGCGGCTGAAGTACCTGTCGATCGACGCGGACTTCTATGTGCTCAACCACGACGGGCTCAAGATCGCCGATGTGCTGCAGGCGGTGATGAAGCGCCCCGACATCGATCTGGTGATTGTCGACGAGGCGGGGATGTATCGCAACCCGCAGGCCGGCAAGTACAAATGCCTCGACAAGCTGGTCTCCTCGCGGCCGGACATGCGGCTCTGGCTGATGACGGGGACGCCGTGCCCGAACGCTCCCACCGATGCGTGGGGGCTCGCCAAGCTGGTCTCCCCGGAGCGGGTGCCGAAGTTCGCCGGCGCGTTCAAGAACGAAACGATGATGAAGGTCTCGAGCTTCCGCTGGGTGCCGCGCGTCGATGCGTTCGAGAAGGCCTATGCTGCCATGCAGCCGGCGATCCGGTTCAAGAAGAAGGACTGCATCGACCTGCCGCCGGTCACCACCCGCGACATGAGCGCCGCGCTGACGCCCGCGCAGGCGGCGACGGTGAAGCAGCTCAAGGACCACATGACAACGACTGGCTCGAACGGGGCCAAGATCACCGCGGCGAACGCGGCCGACCAGATCGGCAAGATGCGGCAGGTGCTGTGCGGCGCGCTGAAGGACCCGACGTCCGGCGTCTACTTCCCGATCCCGCACGCGCCGCGCCTGCAGGCGCTGATGGAAACGATCGATCAGGCGAGCGCCAAGGTGATCGTGATCGTGCCGTTCAAGGGCATCATCCGGGTGCTCGAGGCCGAGCTGAACAAGCACAACTACACGACGGCGGTGGTCAACGGCGACGTGCCGATGAACAAGCGCACGGCGATCTTCGAGGCGTTCAAGAAGCAGTCCGATCCGCGCGTCCTGCTCTGCCACCCGGCGGTCATGGCCCACGGCCTCAACCTGACCGAGGCGGACATGCTGATCTTCTACGCACCGATCTACTCGAACGACGAGGTCGAGCAGGTCAACGAGCGCTTCAACCGCGCCGGGCAGACGCGCAAGATGACGATCGTGCGGCTCGGTGCGCACCCGCTCGAGTGGGCGATCTACAAGATGACCGACACCAAGGCCCAGGGGCAGAACAGCATTCTCGAGCTGTACGAGATCGCCCGCAGCTGACCTTAATGCGAACGTCTCGCAGTTTGGCCAAAAGCGTTGACTTACTTGGCCAAACCGCTACAACGAAACATATCAATGGAAGGACAGCCTAGTGGCACCAGCTAACCTTGGTCGGGTCGTGCAGGCGTTTGACGCCATCCGCAACGCACGCCTGGAAAAACAGCGGAAGTGGGAAGCGGAGGAGGAAGCTCTAAAGGCCGACGAGGGCAAGCTCAAGCAGGTCATGCTCCACCTCCTCAACGTCAACGGCGCGCAGTCGATCAGGACCGATCACGGCACTGTCTACCGCACCGAGAAGATCAAGGCAGGCGCGGCCGACTGGGCTGCGATCTGGACTTGGATGCAGGCGAACGACGCGATGGACCTGCTCGAGCGCCGGCTCAAGACGACGTTCATCAAGGAATACATGGAGGCACATGACGGCGCGATCCCACCGGGCATCAATGTCCACCGTGAATACGAGGTCACCGTCCGGCGACCGAACACAGCAACGAAGGGAGTAGCAGATGGCGAAGGATAAACCCGCCCCCACGACCCTGCGCGAGTGGCGCCTCGAGCGCTCCGGCGGCGGCATGACCGCTTACGGAACGAACATCGACACCAACGAGCAGGACCGGATCACCAACATCTCTGTGGTGGTCCCGCCCGACAACCCGGTGCTCCACGAGGTCCATGCTCACGACAAGCACGGCACCGTCCACCGCCTGATCTTCGCATAAGAGGGAAATACCAATGTCCGATCTCGTACTCGCCGACCAGTGGGACCCGAACAGCAACGCACCGCTGCCGGCTCATATCGCCAATGCCCTGGGTGACCTGGGGACCAACATCACCGAGCGCGATCGCGTTCCGTCGCTCTCCTACGAGGGCAAGAACTGGACGATCGTCAAGGACGGCAACAAGACCAAGCTGCAGGCCGCGAACAGCGATGGCGACATCGTGCCGATCCCGGTGATGCGCACGGTCGTGCTCGAATACAACGCCAACCGCGGCCGGGCCTATTACGAGGGCACCTATGACCCGTCGAAGGCCGGCGCTCCGAAGTGCTGGTCGGCCGACGGCGTCGCCCCCGACACGACCGTGACCGAGAAGCAGTCGGCGCTGTGCAACGGCTGCCCGATGTCCATCAAGGGCTCGAAGGTCGCCGAAGGCCGCGAGATGGTCGCCTGCTCCTCGCACCGCATGATCGCGCTCGCCCCGGCGTTCGCGCTCAAAGAGGACCCGCTGCGCCTCAAGATCGCCGTCACCAGCGACTATGACAAGGAAGTCGTCGAGCACGGCTGGTTCGCGTTCAACCAGTACACCAACTACCTGAAGTCGCGCGGCATCTCGCACACGGCGCTGGTGGTGACCAAGATCAAGTTCGATCCGAACGTCGCCTATCCGAAGCTGCTGTTCGCGCTCGACCGGCTGCTCACCCCGGTGGAAATCGAGGACGTCAAGGGGCTGCTCGCCAACCCCAAGGTCAAGGACCTGCTGGCCGAGAAGTGGACCGCCGCTGGCAGCAACGGCACGCTGTCGAACGACAGCGACATCAAGCCGCACGGTCTCGAGGGCGCGTACCTCGACGGCTGGCAGGCCCACCCCGATGCCGCCGGCTACAGCTGGAAGGGCGCCGAAGTGCTGCTCAACGCCGACGTCGCCGCCAAGTATCCGGCACCCGTCGCGCCGCCCGCGCCGGTCGCGCCGCCGGCTGCTCCTGTCGAAGCTGCCGCTCCGCCGGTCCCGGCCGCGGCGATGGTGATCGACAACGACACCGGCACCCAGGTGGGCAAGCCGACCGATCCGGCGCACATCGCGCACGCCGGCACCGCGGCCGAAGTGTGGTGGAACGGCACGGACTGGGTGAAGCCCTGGATCGTTGAGAAGGCTGCCGAGCCGGCTGCTCCCCCGCCGCCGCCCGCGCCGCCGCCGGCACCCGAGCCCGAGGCTCCGCATGTCGTGGCAGCACGGCCTGCGCCGACCGACCCGACGCACATCGCCCACGCCGGCACCGCGGCTGAAGTGTGGTGGGACGGCACGGACTGGGTGAAGCCCTGGGTGACCGGCGCCGAAGTGGTTGCGGCTCCTCCTCCGCCGCCGCCCGCCGCACCGCCTGCTCCGGTCGCCCCGGAACCGGCACCGCACGACGCTCTGGCGGTCGCTGCCAGCGACGGCTGGGCGGTCCACCCCGACAGCCCGGCGCACTGGTTCAAGGGCACCGAGGTGCTGACGATCGCGGCGGTCGAGGCGCTCTATCCGGCAGGCGTCGGCCCGGCCGCGAGCCCGCCGGCGGCACCGGCGACGACCGGCACCGCAGCGGACATCCCCCCGGATGTCGCGGCCTTGCTGGCGCAGTGGGCGTAACAACCCGCAGGGAGGGCGGCGAGCGACTGGCTTGCCGCCCTTCCAATTCTGGATCATATTGACGCCCCCACCCGCTTGGCCGGGACGGGCGCAGCGGGGATCATCGGGTGATTAAATTACAGCGCGCTGGGGTTCGTTCATGACCCCCGGCAAATTCCTCCGCCTGATCTGGCCAACCACCGGCTTCTATTGCATCGCGCATCCGTTCACCCCGCCGGGTTCGAGCGTTACGGTCTACGCACACAAAGTGTTCGCGACGATCGGCGAAGCAGTCACTCACGTCGCAGAGCAACAGAACACCGCGGACACCTATTTCGCGATCCTGACCCTGCGCGATGAAAAGATTTGGGACCCCGACAAGGTAGATTACAAGACGCAGCAGAAGGGCGCGTGGGCCGTTCGGACCCAGCCGAACATGCTGGCGTCGAAGTGCATCTTCTTCGATCTCGACGTCGGCAGCGAGGCGATCAAGTACGCGACGCAGGCCGAAGCTCTGGCTGGACTGGTGAAGTTCATCGCCGACACTGGGCTGCCCATGCCCACTACAGTGTCGTCGGGCGGCGGCGTCCACGTCTATTGGCACTTCGACAACGAAGTCGCCGCGCTCGAGTGGCGCGACATCGCGTTCAACATGCGCCAGCTCGCCGAGACGCTGGGCCTGAAGATCGACCCCACCCGCACGATCGACACCAGCTCGGTGCTCCGCGTGCCGAGCACCTACAACTGGAAGGACCGGGCCAACCCCCGGCTCGTACAGGTCCTGCAGGAGGGCGTGGTCACCGCGGTCGCGACGTTCAAGCAGCTGGTCTCCGACGCGCTGATCAAGCACGGCGTCATCGCCCAGCACGCCCCGCTCAAGGCGGCGATGCAGCCGGCGATCGCCAACCCGTTCGGCGAGCAGCGGATCAACGACTTCGGCCCGCCGCCGACGTTTCAGGAGGTGGTGGCAGCGTGCCGCCAGATGGCCGAGATCGTGCGGTCGCAGGGCGAGCCCGGCCATCCGCACTACGGCCAGCTCGACAACACCGCGTGGTATCGTGGGATGCTCGGCGTCGTGACGCACGTCGAGGACGGCGACAACTGGGCGCGCAAGCTGACCGACCTCCACCCGCGCGACAACGCGGACATCGAAGCCAAGCTCCTGCAGCTGAAGCAGTTCGCCCCGGCGCGCTGCGAGACGCTGCGGCAGTTCATGCCCTGGAAGGAAACGCCGTGCCTGAAGTGCAAGTTCTACTCGGGCGGGGTGCAGGACCCGAGCGTGCCGAACCCGCTGGCGGCGACGCGCAAGAGCACCGTGGCACCGGCTCCTGGCAACGTGTCGCTGCCTCCACCTCCGCCGCCGGCTGGCGCTGGTTCACCGGCTGGGCCTTCGCTCCCCATGTCGCTCATGGCGCCGAACGCCAAGATCATGGCGGCGATGATCCCCAACCCCCCGAAGCCCTATGAGCGGCTGAAGGCGGGCGGGATCGCCGTCACCAAGGTGGACAAGGACGGCAACAGCTCGACCAACATCATCTACGCCCACGACCTCTATCCGCTGAAGCGGCTGGTCAACGGCGACACGCTGATGGAGCAGCAGGTGTGGCGCGCGACGCTCCCACGCTCGGGCGCCAAGGACTTCACGATCGACGCGGACGTGCTCTACGACGCGCGGAAGTTCAGCACCGCGATCGCCAATAATGGCATCTACCCCAACAAGGCGGACATCCCCGCACTGCAGGATTATATGGTCGCATACATCTCACAGCTTCAGCGCGATCTCGACGCCGACGCCCAGCTGGCGCACCTTGGCTGGACCGACGGCTATCGCCAGTTCGTGCTCCCCGACAAGGTCCTGTTCGAGGACGGCTCGGTCAAGAACAGCGCGCTGACCGACGGCGCGAAGCGCGCCACCCAGTTCATCAACAAGCGCGGCGACATGGCCACCCAGGTGGGCCTGCTCGGCTTCTACAACCACGCCGACTACATCCCGAACCAGTTCGTCATCCTCAACGCCCTGGCGTCGATCATCTTCTACGCCACCGGCAACCACGGCATCGTCGTCAACATGAGCGGCGACAGCGGCGCGTCCAAGTCGACCACCCTCTACACCGCGGCCGGGCTGTGGGGTGACCCCACCCTGTGGCCGATCAACGGCACCAACCGCGGCGCCACCGCCAACGCGCGCTCGCAGCGCATCGTCACGAACGCCAACCTGCCCACCCCGGTCGACGAGATCACCCATCTCCCGGCCAAGGAAGCGATCGACCTCGTGATGAACATCACCCAGCCGGGCCACCGCCTGCGCCTCGCGACGGACGGCAACGAGAAGGCGACCACCGACAATTACAAGTCGGCGATCATGATCGCGACCGCCAACAGCTCGCTGCATGCCCTGCTGTCGACCGACAACGCCGCCGGCACCGCGGGCTCGATGCGCGTGTTCGAGATGAAGTTCATGCCGCAGCGGGTCCACACCAAGGCGGAAGCCGACGAGTTCCTGCGCCAGATCAGGCTGCACTACGGCCATCTCGGCGAGGTGTTCGCCCAGGTGGTGGTGCGCAACCGCGTCGCGATCGAGCGCCGGGTGCAGACGGTCATGAAGGAAATCGACATCGCCGGCAGCATCCAGTCGAGCGAGCGCTTCTGGTCGGCCGACATCGCCGCCGCGCTGGTCGCCGGCGAGCTGGGCAACGCGCTGGGGATCATCCCATACGACGTTGCTGCAATCCGGCAGTGGGCGCTGGGCCAGCAAATTCCGTTCATGCGCGGCGTGGTCAAAGAGGAATACCGCGATCCGCTGGCGGTGCTGACCGACTACATCGCCGAGAAGCACGGCTCGATCGTCGTGATCGACCGGGCCACCTCGATCGGCACCAACACCACCGGGCAGCCCGCCGTCGCCAACGACAGCTACGCGGTCAACAGCCCCCACGGCAGCCTGCTCGGCCATTACGACATGCGCGCCGGCGTCATGTATCTGCTCAAGCAGGGGTTCAAGGATCACTGCAACCGGGTGGGCGGTTCCTCGAGCCGCATCCTCGACGAGCTGAACCAGCCCCGCAACGGGCCAGGAGCGGCGCAGGGGCCCATCATCGTCGACCGGGCGGTGCGTCGCACCCTGGGCGCCGGCACGACGCTGGCGAAGGGTCAGGCGTGGTGCTTCGCGGTGAACATGAACCACCCCGAGATGTCGGGCACCAAGCCAGTCGTCGCCGCGGCCGGCGGCACCCCCACCAGCGCGCCAGCTGGGCAACTGAAGGCAGTGCCATGAGCGAGCCCCAGCCGCACCCCTTCGAGCAGATGCCCACCGACCATGTGGGCTGGAACCGCAAGCATTTCGAGTATGCCGGGCACAACTATTCGCTGCTGGTGATCGACACGCTCAAGGCCGACCTGACGGGCAAGATGTCCTCCATGATCTCGATGCTCGACAGCGGCGTGATGAAGGGCCCCTGGAAGTCGCACCACCACCTGACGGTGCCCTGCCGCCTCACGGTCGACGCTGCGGTCAGGATCATCGATCAGATGTCCCATGTGTACCGTGACGGGACCTGGGAGGGCGCCGAAGAAGCGCGCGCGGCAGTGCGCAAGGCGATCGGCGCGGCGGCGTCATGAGCCATCCCTGCGCGATCCCTGGCTGCACGCGGCCGGCAAAGGACCACCAGCTCATGTGCTGGCCGCACTGGTGCCGGGTGCCCAAGGTGCTCAACCGGGCGATTTTCGCCGCCGCGCGCGACCTGCGCTCCGATCCGGCCGCGTACCGCAAGGTGCGCGACGAGGGGGTCGCCGCCGTGGTCGCCAAGGAAGCCGCCGGCGGGGCCACCGACACGGCGACCTGCATCGTGCCGAACTGCCGCAAGCGCGCGCCGGCAAGTGAGCTGTTCTGTGCCGCGCATCGGTAGCTGGATCGGCCGCGGCATGGAGGACGTGCCCGGCAAGCCGTTCGGGTGGGCGTACCACATGGAGCGGGACGAGATCAGGAAGCACGTCCATCGCAAGAACGACGGCACCCTGCGCGGCGCGCACCGCTTCATGCGCTCCCACCGGGGTATGGGCGTCGAGTTCCGGGTGACGGCGATCCAAGATCGCATCCACAAGTACCGGCCGACCCTGCGCGAGCGGCAGCTGAAGCTCGGCGTCAAGCAGCCACGTCCTACACCGCGTTTCACACAGGAGGAGCTTGCGCTGATCGCCGAAAGGTTCGAGGGTGCCAACGACCCGATCGGTCAATCGATCCACGCGAAAGCATCGAGCTATGAGCCTTGACGACCGCCTGCGCCCGCACCTAGCCACGCTGGCGTGCCGCGCCGCCACCCCGACCTCGATCCTCGCCCACTGCGTCGTCTATACCGGCTGGTGGGCTTCCGGCCGCGGCGCGCTGCCGCTGGCGATCGCCATGTCGCTCGAGGCGATCGTGCTGTCGCTGGTGATCATCGATAAGCAGAACGTGGACGCGGCCCAGGATCACGCGTGGCAGAAGCGCGTGTTCACCGAGCTGCTCGACAAGCTCCCCGACGCCCGCCCCACCGTCGCCGATTCGGACGCGGTTTAGCGGTAGCGCCGGGTGAACGTGTCGTCGGTCTCCACGACCGCCGGGCCCGCCGCCGGCAGCTGGAAGCCCTGGTAGCCGCCGGCGCCGAGCGTGCTGCCCAGCGCCGAGCCGATCAGCGAGCGATACGGGGTCAGCGCGGTGCGGGTGAGCACCTTGTTCTGCGTGGTGGTGAGCCCGGTCTCGGCGCCGATCTGCCCGATCTGCGCGCGCGCCAGCGGCTGCACGATGCTGGCCTGTTCGCCGAGCAGCCGGGTTTGCGCCCCCTGCTGGGCGATCTGCGCGGCGCTCTCGCCCGGCAGGAGCCCGGCGCGGGTGCGATCGAGGTTCGCGGCAGCCGCCCCCACCAGGGCGCCCGTATCGGCCTGACGCGACTGGGTCTGCGCCTGACTGGTGCCGGCGTCCGCCTGCTGCTGCAGCAGGGCGTATTTGCGGGCCAGGAAATAGTTCATGTCTACCGGCTGTGCCCGGTCGAGGATGCCTGCCATCGTCGTGTCCTTAGACGCTCGAGTTGTAGTTGTAGCTCGTGCTGTTGGAGGTGCTGTCGCTGGTGGAGTTGCTGCCGCTGTTCGATGCCGAGTTGCTGATACCATAGCTCTCGCTGCTGGAAACGCTACCCGAGAAGTTGACGGCGTTGAGCGCCGCGGCGCCGATCTGCGCGCTGACCTGGGCCCCCACCTTGGCGGCATCGAGCGCGAGCGAACGCGTGGTAATGTACAGCTCTGCGTTGGCCTTGGCCGCGGACACGCCGATCTCGGCGATGCGCTGGTTCTGGTCGAGCGTGGCCTGCCACTGCTTGGTCAGCACCTCGTTGTACGTGCCCGCCGCCTGCACCTGGGCGCGATACGCGTCCGCCACCACGCCGGCCGTCTTGGTGATCCCCTCCACGCGCGCGGACTCGCCGGCGACGGCTGCGCGGTAGCCGTCGTACTCGGCCGTCTTGGCGGCGATCAGGCCCTGGAACGCGGCGATCCGGCTCTCGATCTGCCGGGCGTTGGCGTTGACGCGCGCGGTGAACGCCTCGACCTGCGACTGGTAGACCTGCTGCTTGGTCTGCTCCGCCTGCACGGTGGCGCGGAACCCCTCCACGCCGGCGGTGTACGCGTTGACCTGGGCGGTATAGCCGCGGACCTGCTCGCCGAACACCATGACCTTGGTGCGCTCGATCTCCGCCTTCGCCTGGATGCCGGCGATCTGCGCCTTGTAGATTTCGACGCCCGACAGCGCCGCGTCAATCTGGGCGCGGTACTGGTCGACCAGCGCGCGGTTGATCGATGCCTTGGCCTCCTCGGCGGCGATCTCGGCGCGGTACGCATCGACCTTGGCGATCTCGGCGCGGATGCGTGCCTCGTAGACCTGCACCTTCCCCCGATAGGCGTCGGTCATCGCCTGGAACGCCTGCACCTTGGCGTTGTAGATTTGCACGCCGGCCTCGGTGGCATAGCGGGTGGCCTCGAACACGCGCTGCTCGACGGCGTTGGTATAATCCATGAGCCGGCTCTCGAGCTGCACGGCAGTGGTCAGCGCGTGCTTCACATTGTCCAGCTGCAGCTCGGCCGACTTGATCATCACCTCGCGGCTGTGCCCACGGTTGTTGGCGTCGCTCTCGGTGATGATCCGCGCGCGCGCGTCGAGGTAGATGCCCGGCGGTAGCGAGAAGCCGAGCCCCTCCATCTTGTCGAGGGCGAGGATGCTGTCCGCCGCGCTGCGCGCCTCGCGCTCCCGGCCGCGATCCCAGATGGCGTTCTCCACCTCCTGGGTCAGCCCGGTGCCGCCGGTGCGGATGCGGTCCTCGAGCGTCGACTTCAGGCCGGTCAGCAGGCCGGAGGTGTACTGCGCGCCGGGGGTGTATTCGCGGATCGATGGCTCGACGGCGGTCAGCACCGGGTCGGCCGCGTCGAACGTGGGCATGGTCATGCCGCCGAACTTGGTGACGTTCAGGGACAGCAGGTCCGGCACGCTCGGCAGGGTGATCGAGAGCGTGGGGTCCTCGAAGTCGAGGTTGACGCCCGGCGCGTCGGGGATCGTGCCCACGAACGGGGCAGGCGCGGTGCCGTAGCTGATCGTGGGCGGGTTGTCGTCGAACGGCGCGATCTGCAGGTCGCCTACCTCGAGCACGCCGGTGAACGCGGCGGGAAAGCCGGGCGCGACCCAGACCGGCTTGTCGAGCGTGGGGAGCGCGGGGATCGAGATGGCCGGGGCGCTGCCGCCGACCGGGAACACCGGCGTGATCACCGGCGCGACCAGCGAGAGCACCGAGCCCGTCAGGTTGGTCACGAAGCTGTCGACCGCCGCCATGCGGCTCTGCGCGTAGGCCACCATGCCGCCGGCCGTGCCGAGCAGCGACTGGGTCAGGCGCCCGGTCGTGTCGTTCGGAATGTAGCCAACGGTGCTCATGTGCGGAAACCCCTTCGCTCGCGGGATACGCTATCGCGCGTTATTGCTCAAGCCGGCACGATCTCGGCGGTCCCCGGCTCCACGCCGTCCTTCGACGGGGTCCACCGGATGGTCGCGATCTGCGTCAGCTCCTGGGCGCCGCCGGCATGCGCGGGTGCGCGCGGCACCGTGCGCGGCGGGGTCGCGGCCGGCGCGACGTCATCGACCGCCACCTCCTCCTCGAGCAGCTCGTCGAGCAGCTTGCCCATGCCGGGGACGCCGCGGCCGGTCAGCGCGAGCGGGCTGGCAGGCTCCTGGCCGCTGTCCGTCCAGCCGGGCGCGGCGGCGAAGCGCCAGTCGAGCGAGCGCGCATCGAGCGGCAGCTCCACCCCGATCGAGACGTCAGGGCTGCCGGTGCCGTCGCCCGGTGCCTTGAAGCGCTCGATCCGCCCCTGCCCCTGCGTCGTCACCCGTACCACCTGATAGGCGCCGTCGGCAAATTCCCGCGCGCGGATCATGAGCGTGACCCCGGTCTCGGTCTCGTATTCCATCGTCGGATCGTCGACCTCGAACGCCGAGCCCACGGCACCCGGTGGCGGGTTGTGCTGCTTGACGTTGGCGGACCCGACCCAGACCTCGATGTCGATCGCGGTGGGCGGGACGTTCTTGACCGCCGGGTCCTTCGGCCGCGCGACGAACCCCGCGCCATAGAAGCGCTTGCCGCCGGCCGCGTCCTCGAGCGCGATCTGGCGCTGTATCCCGACCTTCTCGCCGCCCAGCAGCGGGGTGAGCCGGCTGTCCTCGCCCGGCTCGACGGAGAGCGCCTCGTATGGCTTGTCGCCGGCGACACGCAGGGCAACGACTGGCAGCATGTCGAGATAGTCCCGCTTTTCACGGAAGTGCAGCTCGATGTCCTCGTAATAGGCGGGGGTGCCGGGCGAGAAGTCATGCCCCACGCCGGCCGTGCGCGCGACGCGGAACGTGTCGTACCACGCCACATATTCGCTGCCGCCGAAGATGTCGGTGCGGGTGTAGCCGCCGATCAGCACGCTGTAGGTGCCGCCATAGCCGGGATACTGCGCAGCCGTCGCGACATTCTCGGGGTTGTCGAACGCCAGCTGCATCGCCGCCTCGGCAGCCGCCTGACTGGGGAAGAAGCGCTCGCCGATCAGGCCCTGCGATCCTGGCACATATTGCGTCACGACATATTCGGAATAGTCGGCCGCGCCGGTCCCCTCGCGGAACGGCTCGACGTTGATCGTGTCGTCAGAGCCGTAGGGATAGGTGATGTCCTCGGGCGGCACCGCGGGGTGATATTTGGTGCTCTCCTCGATCCGGTAGATGTCGGCGACGTCGAACTTCTTGGGCGTGAACAGCACGTCGATCGCCAGCGCCGGCGACTGCGGCGGCTTGGTCTCGCTGGTCGTCTCGGTGGTGGTCGTCGTCGAGCGCGGGGCGACGCGGACGTAGACCGTCTCCTGGCCCTGGTTGTAGACGTAGCGCATCATCCCACCGTCCGGCAGCGACTGGTGCATGTGGGAGCCCGACTGCTCGCTGATCTGGCGAGCCTGCCGGGCCTTCGACTGGAACTGGGTGATCGCGGCGCGGTGCTGGTTGAACAGCGCCAGCGCCGCGGGGCTGCCGGGCTCTACGCCCTCGAGCACGACCTTGGTCGGGGTCTCGCCGGGCGGCGTGGTGAGGCGGCTATACACGCCGCTGCATGACGATCGGCACGAACTCGAGCGTGTCCAGATCGAAGTCCTGCCCGGCCGAGATCAGCTCGAAGGCGAAATAGCGCTCGCGCAGCCCCTTGCCCATGTGGACCTTGGTCGAGCGCATGTTGCGCGGGCTCGCGGCATAATCGTAGCGGTCGCCCTCCGCGGTGATGACCCGCAGGATGAAGTCGCCGTCCTTGCGCGTGGCGATGTAGGCGCCCTTCAGCCGCGACAGCAGCGTGCCGCCGAACTGCATGTAGCCGCTCTTGATCCGCGCGATGATGTCAGCGCCGTCGTCGTCGTCGCCCTGCAGCTCGAACAGCCCGGCGTCCGACGCGCCAAGATAGCGGTTGCCCATCCGCGCGAAGCTGTTGAACACGTAATCGTCGTATTCGGTGACCGCGCCGGTGCGCGTGTTCATCGCCCAGGTCGTGAAGCTGCCGTCCGGTGCGAGGTAGCCGGCCTCGATCGAGACCCCCTCCACCATCGTGGGCTGGAACAGCATGCGCAGCTCGAACTCGGGATCGAGGTGGACGCCGTCCTCGAGCGCGACGTGGAGCAGCAGCTGCGGGGTCAGCTCGGCGCCCACCTCGAGCGTCTCGTCGATGCCGGCGATCGCCAGCATGCGTGCCAGCAGCGCCTCGTCGAGCCCCAGCGCCTCGGTGACATCGGCGCCGAAGAAGTTGCCCAGCGCCGTCGCCAGCCGGAAGCCCTGCGCGATCGCCAGCCGGTACGTGCCGTTGCCCGCCAGCGCCGATGTCATGCCCAGCCGCTCGGTCAGCTGCATCGCCAGCTGCAGCGCCTGGGTCTGCCCGATCGAGACGCCGTCCACCACGGCGACCTGCCGCGCCTGATACAGCGCCGAGAGCACGGCGAACGCGTCCGAGAGGAGCACCTGCCCGATCTCGTTGGCGACCAGCAGCGGCCGGATGCGCAAACGCTCGCGGAGGATCACCCCGTAGAGGGCGTCCAGTCGCGGCGAGATGCGGATGGCGTCGATGCTGCGCGCGCTCTGCGCCCTGACCGACGTATCGATCAGGGCGAGCTTGAGCTGTTCAACCAGTACGTCGTCGTGGATCACTGCCGGCCCTTCCGGCGGTTAGACCGACGAAGCGTTGAAGGTGTAGGTGAGCAGCAGCTGATCGTCGTCGACCACCTGCTTGGGGCTGCCGAAGCGCGCGGCCGAGAGCAGGATGCCCGCAGTCGAGCTTTTGGCGCTGTTCGACACGAGGAACGCGCCGTAGATCGTCTTGGTCGCGTTCATCGTGAACGTCGCCTTGTTGGCGCTGTTCGTGATGCTCTGCGCCGACGCGGCTGCCTCGACATATTCCTGGCGCGTCGCCTCGTCGTAAGCCGTGCTCTCGGTGGAGGCGGCGGTGATCGTGGCGGCGGTGACGGTGGCGATCGGCGTGTAGTTCGCCTCGAACAGGCCCAGGAACCACGTTCCCACCTGCGAGCCCGAGTGGAACACCGTGTTGAGGATGTGGTCGAGACCCTCGTTGGTGACGATATTCGTCACGTCCTCGCGGTCGATCACCTCGCCCCCGCGGATGTGTTCGATGTGGAAGCGACCGCCCACCTGTAGCCCGTTATCCATGCTCAACCCCTTTGCGAAGCGCGGATGATTTCGGCATCCACATAATCACCAATCCGCGTGTTCGCGCTGGGCCCGCCAGCACTATTCACGGCAGCGAGGTAGCTGTTAGCACCTTGGTCCTCGCGATACAACGCCGCTGCGCTGGTGCCGGCCGGGAACAGCGTGCGATCCTGCGTCAGGTTATAGACCTCGCCGCTATCGAGCCCCAGACAGATGCCGCCCGTCGTCATGAACAGCGGGGCCTCGCCCTCGGGGATCGGCGCGCTGCGGGCGCGCGGGTGGGCTTTCGATACCGGCACCACCACCGAGCTGCCCTTGATCACGCCGGTGTTGGCGACGACGTTCTGGCGCAGGCCGTCTGACAGCGTGCCGGACAGGAACAGCAGCTGCGCGGTGGTGCCCACGTAGAGCCCGTCGCCCACGGCCCGCACCATCGTGATGTCGTGCTCGGTCTGGATGAAGTTCTTGGTCCGGTCGATCAGGTCGTAAAGATACAGCTCGGTCGCCCAGAGCACGCGGCCGGCGCCGAGATAGATGCGCCCCTTGTAGGTTTCCAGCTCGGTCGCGTGCGGCGGCGCGGTCAGGTTGCGGCCGGCGATCGGCCCGAGCGTGTCGGTCGGCGTCACGACCGGCGAGACCCAGATACCATTGGCGTCCTCGGACCCCCAGCGCTCGAGCACGTTGTTGACGATCTTGCCGCTGAAGCTGCGGCTCGAGCAGTAGATCGTGGACGCGACGGCGGTGTAGCTGATCGGATCGTCGCCGACCTCCGCCAGCCCGACGAAGCTGTAGTCGGGGAACAGGAAGCCCAGCGTGCCCTCGCGCACCACGAGCGTCCGGTCCTCGAGCGTGAACAGGCTGTGATGCCGCGTGGATTTGCGCCGCACGAACCCGCGCCGGCGGCGCAGCTGGCCCACATCGTCGAGGTCGACGTTCACCGCGGCCTCGAGATCGGTGATGGCAAGGCGCTCGGCCGAGACGGTGTTCTTGATGCCGTTGAACGTGCCGAGCACGATCGACTGGGGAAGCTCGGGGGGTGCGCTCGCCATTAGCGTTCCTTCAGGCGCAGCGGCCGGGTCCAATCGTCGATGCGGCCCTCGCTGCTGGTGATCCGGTTGGTGATCTGCACCACCTCGCCGGCCGCGCCGCCCCGCGCCCAGAACGTCGTGAAGCCGCCGTCGATCGACTCGTCGAACAGCTCGAGGGTCGCGCTCTCGAACAGGTAGATCGACGCGGTGATCGTCTCGCCGGACGACAGCCATGCAGACCAGTCGAACTGGAAATCCAGAACAGCGTTGGGGTCCTTCGATGTCCAGCTCATGTCAATCCCCCTAGCGCGTCCGTGCCGGAACTACCACGACCTTGGTGCGCGACGCAACGACCGCCACCCGGCCCGACGGCGGGTTCGGCAGCACGATCTCGACCTTGTCGCGCGCCGGCACTACCGTGACGCGATCGCCGGGCGCTTGGTGCCCCTGGTCGGCCATGACGCCCAGCGCGTTGCTCGTTGCCGCGCTGTAGCCGGCGAAGCGCCCCAGCGCCGTCATCACGCCGGCAGCCGTGCTCGATGCGACAGCGACGCCCCGCGCGCCGCCCAGCCCGGTCGATGCCCCCACCGCCGCGCTCGAGGCGCTGGCAATCCCGCGCGCCGCGCCGATCGCGGACATCCGGCCGATCGCCAGCGACAGAGCCGCGGCGGTGCCGATCGTATCCTTCCCGCCCGTCGCGCGGCCGATCGCCAGTGACGCGCCGATCGCGCGGCCCGCCGCCGGAGCCAGCGCGGCGCCGCGGCCGGTCACCGTGGAGGTCGCAGCAGCGCTGCCCGTCATGCCCTGGAACGCCACCCCCACGGCGATCGCGGTGGAGGTAGCGGCGGCGATCCCGCGGCCGGGGATCGCGATCAGGCTGTACGCCTGCGCGGTGCCGCGCGCCTGCCCGGTGCCGACGGCATTGCGGACGCGCGCGGCATAGCCGAACGCCACGCTGACAGCTTGCGCGACGCCCTGGCTGGCGAACACCGACTGCCCGCGCCCATACGCGATAGCTTCGCCGGACGCGCGGCCGACCGACGCAGTCGGGACATAGCTGCCTGCGCCGATCGCTGTCGCGGCAGCCGCGGCGGTGCCGATCGATCCCAGCGTGCCAGTGCCCCGGCCGGTCGCCGCACCGAGCGCGCCGGCGAAGCCGTTGATCCCGATGATGCCGGTCGCTGCGCCGCTCGATCCTGCGGCGCTGGTGCCTGCGGCGGTGCCCACCATCGCGAGCGTCCCGATCGCGCCGCCCGCGCCGGTCGCCGTCGAGGTCGCGCTGGCCGTGCCGGCTGCGGGGCGGAACGTATCAGGGACGGCAATCGCGGTGCCGAGTGCCGACGCGGTACCGATCACGCTGTTTATGCCGAGCGCGATCACGCGCCCGGTCGCTGTGGAGGTGGCTGCCGCCGCGCCCTGGCCCGACGTGGTCAGCCCCCGCTTGCGCGGGCCGTCACCGATCGGAGTGTCACTAAGCGGTCCAAAGCCGAGCATCGTCGTTCCTTTACCGACTGCGCGGCATCAGCCAGCCGACCGTTAGCCGAATTTCATAAACATGAGGTTGCTGTACAGCTCCTCCGACCCGTCCGATACCTGCACGCCCAGCCCGTCGCCACCGGAATAGGCCACCACGTAGTATATCTGCAATTCGATGATCGCCGGCTCGAGCAGCGTGAAGAAACCTTCGACATGGCAATTCATCTGAATTGTGTCCGATGGCCACGACATGATGTTCGCGCCGTCCACGATGGTGATGCCGTGCGTGATGTCCCGAAGTCTGGCCCTTGTCTGCTGCGTCCGGTAGCAGGACGTCAGGGCCGAGACCGAATAGTCGCCAGGGGGCAGCGTGATCTGGTTGCCTGCAAGCGACGCGCCGGGGATCGTGTTCGTCTTGATCGTGTTGATGTCGCGTGTGCGCCAGCCGCCCGGCGAGTTCGCCGAACCACCGCCTGTGCCGCTTGCCTTGCGATCTTGGAAATTGGCGTAGGTGATCCCCGTCCCACCGCCGCCGTTCGACCCTGCGATCCTGACGAGGACGCCGCCGCTGTCGTGGGCGGCATCCAGATCGGCCGATACAGCCGTGGGACTCGCCGATCCATTCTCGGTGAACAGCGTGAGCCGCCGCGGCGAGTTGGAGTTCGTCGTGCCGGCAGCCGTGGCCCGCTTTGTCGCGCCGGTGACGGGGAAGTCGAAATTGCTCTGTGCCAGCCCGAACATGCCGACGAGCAGGCTGTTGTCGCCGCCCGTACCGCTTAGGGTCAGCGGGTCGGCAGCGCTCTCCTGAAAGCTGGCCAGCACGGCAGGCAAGCCGTTGGCGTTCGCGATCTCGATGATGCCGACCTGCCCGCCGTTGGGGCCATACGAGAACGGCGTCTGCGCCGCGGTCTCGCCCGATCCGGCCACCTTGTACGCGACGAACAGGCCATCGCGCGCGACGCCATTGGTCGACAGGACCATCGCATAGCCATTGGACACGCCAGGGTTCGCGTTCCAGTGGAGCCCCATAGCGATCAGGAGGTTGCCTGCCGTGGGGGCGAACGGCAAGGTCACCGTGCCGCTGGCGTTCGCTACGATCGCTGCGCTCTGAACATGCGTCGGCGTGACCGCCACCGCCGCGCCGCCCGCGTCGATCCAGTCGACATCCCCGTCATCCGCCGAGACCTTGCCGAGCACCTGTCCGGCGTCGCCGCCGGGCGGGAGCGCCGCGCCGCCGCTCGTCAGCGCCTCGATGGTGGACGCGCCGAGCGTGTTATAGACCTGCGTGAGCCCGACAGGGAAATTGACCGCGGCGTTGCCGTTCGACGACGCGATCACCGTGGTGCGCGTCAGCGTGTTGGCCGAGCTGTAGACACCGACGCCGGTCTCCCAGTTGGCGGTGGGGCGCCCGTCACCATCGACGCCCTGGATCGTGTAATCGACCTGATCGCCGACCGTGAACGCGCTGGAAAAGCGCCGATACCCCTGCACCGCGCCGGTGAGCGCAAAGGGGCCAGTTCCACTGCTCGTGCTGGCCTCGAGCACGCGATCCGCAAAAACCTTAGCCACGCGCGCTTCTCCCAAACAACGCCTTCAGCGTGCGATCCCGCGCCTCGCCCATCCGCGCGCGCACGAACGGCACTGCCGTCTCGCTATTGGCGTAGCAGTCCTCGACCGCGTCCGACATGGATTTCTGCAGCTCGGCGGCAGCCGGCGCCAGGATGCTCGACTTGAACGACACTGCGATGCCCACCGCCTCGACGATCTTGGGGAGCATGTCACCCGGCAGCTGCGACGGCAGCCCGCGCTCGGTGAGCCAGCGGTGGGAGTAGAGCTGGGCCGAGACCGGGATGCTGCGCGTCGCGGTGCGCGCCATGTGCATCGTGATCTCGGCGTCCTCGAGCGACTTGGGCTGCGGCAGGTGAGGAGCAACCCGCCCCCACGCCCGCCACAGCCCGCCTGCATCGCCGTCCTCGAGCAGCTGCCGGAACTCGGCGGTGCCCTGCATCAGTCGAGCGTGAGCGTCGTTGCCGTGGTGAGGCGCGGCGTCACGCCGTTACCTGCCACGACGTTGGGCGTTACCACGCCGCTCATGTGGATCGCCGCGGCGCCGCCGCCCGTCTTGCCGGTCGAGAAGTGCGTGATCGTGCCCGCGCCGCCGGTGCCTGCCGGGAAGTCGACGTTCGCCGCCGGCGAGACCGAGTTGTTGGTGACCGTCCAGCCGACGTTCGTGCGCGCGACGCTGACGCGGGCGTAGCTGGTGTACGCGACCTCGCTGGTCGACATCGTGCCGGACTCGCCGGGATCGGCCGTGTGCAGCGCGACGGCGATATTTGCCTGGGGCGCAGCCGCGGCATTGTCCGCCATGTTGGCCCATGCAGTGGCGTTGAAGATCAACGCGAGAATGGCGTTTTCTGCCGTGTCCGAAAAAGACATGCCCCAAGCTCCCTATCAGTATCCGAAGTTGGCATAGCCCGTAAGGGCGCGGCCGGCAATGTCCTTCGCCTTGACCCCCAGCGGCGTGCTCGTTGCGCGCGCCGTCGCGGTCGTCGTCGCCTGCCGCTTCAGCGCGCCCGGCACGCTCGGCAGCACGGCGAAGGCCGGGTTGTCCTGATCGAACTTCTGCGCGTCCGCCACCAGCTCGCGGGCGCGCTCGGTGTCGCCGGTGCGCAGCGCCTTGACGATCCCCGACCGCAGGACGTTCGCCTCGCGCGTGATGACCACCCGGCGGCTCGCCTGATCGCCGCGCGCCTCGCTGTATTCCGCCTTCTCGGACGGGTTGAAGCCAAGCAGCTGCCACAGGATCGAGCTGGCCTTGGGCGTGATCGGCAGCTTGGTGCCCTTGGTGTCGACATAGCCCTGGGTCGTCATGCGGTACGCCTCGGTGGGACCCTTGAACGCGACCGGCAGGAACGCCTTCATGCCCCCCACGACATCGCCGCGGCCGAACGCTTCCCCGCCATCGGCGAGGTTGAGCAGCATGTCCGGCGATGCGCCGGCGCTGCGCCCGAGCGTGGCCTGCACCGCTTCGCGCCACGAGCGCTTGTCGCCCAGCAGCTGCGAAAAGGGCAGCAGATCGGCCTCGCCCACGCGGCTCGAGATGTCGAAGCCGGCGGCGCGCGGCAGCCCGCGAGCGACCACCTCGGCGACATCCTTGCCCAGGACGTCCGCCAGGAAGCCGCGCCAGCTGGCCGTCGCGTCATAGGGATCGTCGTCGTTGTCGGCCGTGTCGACCAGCTTACCGATCGCCGTCGCGAACACCGACGCGAAGGGCAGCCCCAGCGTGCCGGCGAGCCCGGTGATCGCGGTCAGGTGCCCGAGCAGATAGGTGCGGCTCTCCTGCCGGCGCTGCGTCGCGCTCTCGGTGCTCTCCCCGGCGCGCGGCGCGGCGATCGCGTTGCCGACCTCGGAAAACAGCTTCTCGGTCATCTGCGCCGAATAGGTCATGAACTGGGTCAGCAGCGGCGTCACCGGGCCGGCGAAGCCCTGCTTGCCCATCTGGCGCGCGGTATTCCAGCTCTGATAGTCGAACATCGAGTTGGACACGACATTCTGGGCGTATTTGGCGCTCTCCTGCACGTTTTCCCCACCGTGCAGATCGGCAGCCGCCAGCGACGTGATCAGGCGGCTGGCGGTCTCCGTGTACATGCCGATCGCCGACGCGTACTTCAGCGCGACGTCGGTGCCCTTGCGCAGCTTGCCGCCGCCGCCGTTGTTGCGCGCGACCGCCTCGAGCGCGAACGCCGACGCGCCGATGTCGAGCGAGCCGGTGGCGATCATGTGGCGCAGGAACCCGGTCTCGCGCGGCGACAGCCCTGCCTTGGTCAGCACGTTTTCGGTCAGCGTGATGTCGGCGGCGTGCTTCCACCCCTGCGCGCGGGCCTCCGATGCGGCTGCCTTCAGGATCGCAAACGCCTTGGGCGTCGCCCGGCGGACGGCATGGAACGACTTGGCATAGCCGTTCTTCTTCGCCAGCTCGGGGATGCCGTTGGTGCCGACCTGCATCAGCTGGATCATGCCGTAGGCGGGCGAGAAGCCCAGGAAATAGGCGTGGCCGAACGCGCGCAGCCGGTCGAACCCGGTGGCGTTTTCGTTGAGCGGGTTGCGCGCCTCGCGCTTCTTGATCTCGGTCAGCAGGTCAGCCGCCAGATAGGCGTCCTGATCGTTGCCGGCGACGCGCGCCTCGGCGACCTGGGCCCGCATCTCCATGTGTGAGTTGGTCAGCTTGGCAGCCTGCGACATGCCGGCGATCGCGTTCGAGCCCACGTTCCAGCGGTGGGCGAAGTTGCGCGTCATGTCGGGGTCGAAGCCGGGGATCGTGTAACGCGCTGTCAGGACCTTGCTCACCGAGCTGTCCGGCATGCTGGCGATCCACGTATCGCGCGCGATCTGCACCGCGGTGTCGCGCTGTGCGGCGAGCGCCGACTTCTCGGCCTGGGTCATCTCGGGCTCGGGCACATAGCGCGGATCGTTTTCGATCGCCTGGATGTAGCTGCGCACATAGCTCGGCATGCTGTCGCCGGTGCCGAAGTTGTCCGCGCGCTCACGCGGCCCGGCCTCGATCTTGCTGTCGGCGTCGAGCCAGCCCTGCTGCTTGAGCCCGAGCATGAGCTGCTCGAAGGCGCGGGTCTGCTGCACCGTCTCGAAGCGGATCGAGAGCTTCGGCCGGCGGTTGTCCGCCGAAATCTCGGCGTTGCGGAAGCCGGCAGCCTCGAGCGCCTCGGCGACGTGCCGCTGCGCGACCGGGTCTACTGTGCCATCGTCGAGCTTGCGGATCGTCGCCGCCCCGTAATTGTCGCCGAAGCGGCCGAGATGGAAATACGGCGCGCGCGCCATGCCCTTCAGCGACTCATAGGTCGCCGCGATCTTCGCCTCGATCGGCGCGATGTGCTGCAGGAGCCCGCGCTGCTCGCTCGGCGTGCCCACCTCGGCCTCGCCCTTCTTCTGGTTGACGAACGCGGTGATCGCCTTGAGCTGGTCCTGCACTGCGCCCTGCCAGTAAGCGTGCGTCTCCTCGGCGGTCGACAGGTTCGGCAGCGTCATGAACACGTCGGCCGGGTTGACGCTGGCGCCCTCGACGCCGAGCGCGAACTCGCGATCGACCGCAACAATGTGGTGCAGCTCGGTCGCCATGCGGGCGTAATTGAGCGTCTCGTTGCGCCGGCGGAACTCGTTGAACATCTTGATCCCCGCGCCGTCGCCGCGCGAGAGATCGTTCTTCATCTTGACCAGCTCGCCGTGCAGCCGCTTCAGCGCCGGCAGGTTCGGATCATCCTTCAGGTGCTCGTGATCGTCGAACGCCTTGTCGGGGTCGAGCTGGAACTGGGTGGTCGACAGCATGAGCTGGTTGACCATGTTCGCCGCCTTCGGGTTCGCGCGCTCGAGCTGCTCGAAGTTCTGCACCGCCTGGGCGCCCATCGTGGCCATGCGCCCGCGCACAGCGTCCTGCTGGCGCTGGGCGTTCGAGTTGTCGACCATCGCCGGCAGGATGTTGCCGAACGCGCGATCGAGGTCGTTGCGGCTGCGCCAGCCGAGCAGCACGCGGCGCACGCCCACGGCCTTGTCGGCGAGGTTGATCCCCGTCGCCGCGCGCTCCGCCAGATCGGCAGCCGCGATCGTGGCGGTGTTGGCGTCCATGACCGAGCGCGCGCCGGAGCCCGACGCCGCGGGGGCCTCGAGCGTGGCGGTCGCGTCGGCGTCGGGATCGTTGCGGGCATAGGCCGGGGCCAGCTCGCGCGCATCGAGCGCCAGGACCTGCTCGGACACGCGCAGCAGCTCGGTGAGCGCGGTGTCCTGCTTCGGGTCGAGCCCCAGCAGATTGCGCATCACCTCGACGAAACGGCTGAACACCGACTGCTTCGGCTTGTACGCGATCGTCTGCAGGTAGCGCTGCATCTCGGGGTTCGTCAGCCCCCACGCCAGCACCTCGTCGACATTGGCGAGCGAGTTGGTCTGGCGCTCGTAATACTGCTGCTCGAACGCCGACAGGTTGCCGGCCGCGGCGCGCGCGTTGAAGTGCTGCACGATCGCGTTGCGCAGATCGGTCATGTCCTTGCGTGCCTGACCGAGCTTGGTGTCCGCGCTCCGCACGAACTGCCCCTCATTCATGACGCGCATGGTCACCGCGTGGAGCATCTCGTGCGCCACCAGCTGGTAGTTGACGCCCTGGCTCTCACCCATCGCCGTGCCCTTGACGTAGACCGTCGTCGTGTTCGGGTCATAGCGGAACACCGTCAGCGCCTTCACGCCGGGGTTGTTGAGCCGGATCGGCACGGAGTCGCCCGGCCGCACGACCTTGAACTCGAAGCGGTGCCCGTTCGCCTCGATCTGCTTCGCCAGCGCCATGACGCGGGTCATGACCTCGCGGGTCGCCGGGCTGGGTGCGTTGGCCGCGACGAAATCGCCGGCCTCGGCGAAGCTCTTGCCGTCGAGCCCGGCCTCGAGCGCGGGATCGGCATGGCCGAACACGCCGAGCGCCTGGGCCTCGGTGACCTCCTGCGACTGCTTGCCCCGCCAGAAATCCTTGCGGTACTGCGCAGCGCGGCGGTCATCCATGCCGCGCCCGGCCGCGAAGCCGTCGCGCGTCGTCGGCAGGTCCATCTTGAGCAGGCGCTCGAGCACGCTGGTGTCGTAAGCGGCGTGGGCGATCCCGCCGAACTTCGACATGAGCAGCGCCACGCGGCTGACCTCGCCGGCGTCGAGCATCTCGTGGAACTTGGCTGCGCGCGCCGCCGTGATCCCACCGTCCTCGAGCGTCTGATCGATCAGGTTGCGCAGCTCGTATGCGCGCACGGCCTCGGCGTTCCGGCGGCGGCTCTCCGTCTTGGTCGGCCCGCGCTCGGGGGTGTTCATCTCGCGGAAGATCGGCTGCCCGCGCACCGGCAGGGGCGAGAGCACGCGCTCGGGGCTCGGGGTCTGGCGGAACAGCGTCTTGCCGCCCTGCGCGTCCGCGAGCGCCTGCCCGACCTCCGCCGCCGGCGCACCGTCGCGGATCATGCGGCGGAGCATCGAGACGTCGGTGTCCTTGACGTTCGACAGGTCGACCGTGTCGAGCAGGGAGTTGAGCCCCTGCTGCTGAATTTGCCCTGGCGACAGCTCGGTGCGCGCGACCGATGCGCGGTCCACAGCCACGCCGGTGCGGCGCGCGTCGATCCGTGCCTGCGCTGCCTGCGCGCCGGCGCCGTTAGCGGTCGTCTCATTCTCGACGACGTTGCGCGCCCACGCCTTGCCGGCGGCATGCGCGGCGAGGTCCTCGAAGCTGGTGTATGTCGCGGCGGGTCCGCCGATCTGCTCGTTGACGCCCGCCTGGAACGCAGCGGTCCCGGCAGCGGCATAGCCCTGCTCGACAGCGGCCTGCTGCACATCGGCCGCGCCCTCGGGGGTGCGCAGGAACGTCGCGCGGCCGAGCGGCGTGATGTCCATCGCGTCGTTGTCGGTGACCAGCCCCATCGTGCGCGCGAGCTTTTCGTTCTGCGACACAGCCGCGTTCGAGGTGTCGGTCGCGATCGCGCGGAACACCGTCGCCTGGGCCTGTTGCAGGTTGGCGGGCGTGAACGCCAGCGCGGCGCCGGAGCGGTTGCGCGTGATCCCCGCGGCCTTCTTCAGCTCCTCCCACTGCTGGGCGAACGCCGGATCGTTGGCTGCCGGCGCGGTCTCCACGACGTCGGGTGCGACCGCTTCTGTCGTGCTCGTGGCGACCGGGACCGGCGCGGGCGCGACCGGCGCGGAGGGCGCCGCGGCCTCCGCCTGAAGCGCGGTGAGGCGCTCCTGCTCGATCGTGTTGGACTTCGCCGTCGGCTCGAGCGCGTCGTCGAGCAGGCCCAGCCGCTGTGCCAGCTTGGTGACATTCGAGGCGGTGTTCTGGTTCACGAACACCTCGTCGTAGACCTTGGTCACCAGCTCCTGCGGGCTCGTCGCGGTGAGCTTCTGGGTGAAGCTGCCGCGGATGCCGTCCTTCAGCTCGGTCAGGCGCTGCTGGAAATCGCCGGTCGGCGCGATGTCGCCGGCGGCTTCCTGATAGCGCGTGGCGATCTCCTCGTCGGCAGCCGCCTTGACCTCGGGCGACGCGTCCTTGGCCTTCGAGGCTGCCTGCAGCTCGGCGAGGGGATCGTCGTTGAACAGGCGCAGCGCGGGCGCCGCGACCGGGGTCGCCAGATCGCCGCCGGGGACCATGCCCTGCTGCGCCGCGGCGATCGCCGTCGGGCTCGCGCCAGTGAGGTCCAGACGCGGCTGTGCGCCGGCGAAGGGCACGCCGGCGGGCACGGCGCCCCGGAGCGCGGCCTCGGCCTCGGGGCTGACCTGGGTGCCGATCGCGGGCAGGTCCACCGGCGACAGGTTGTCGGTGAAGCGCTGACCCAGCTCGAGCTGCGTCTCCGGCGGGACCGTGGACAGCGCGGGGTCGAGCCCCAGCTGCGGGAGCGCCGACGCCGGGGTCTCCACGACGGGCTGGTCTTGGAACGGCAGCGCGGGCTGCTGCTCGGTGGCGGTGCCGCCGGTGAGATCGAGGCTCGGCTGGAAGCCCTCCTGATCCTGCGGGGTAAGCTGCAGCTCGTTGCCACGCGCTGCGGACCCGGCGAGCGCGGCGTCGACATGCGCCATGATGTCGTCGGTCGTGACGTCGGCCGCGGGCTTGACGTTGACCGCCGTGCGCCGGAAGCCGCCGCCTGCGCCGAGCACGCCGCCGACCGCGAAGGCGGTGACCGCTGCGTTGACATATTCGCCGGCGGCATCGGCGCTCGAGACGTCGAGCCCGGCGGCATAGCGCTCGCCGACCTGCTGCCCTGCTTCCGTCACGGCCTCGACCCCGCCGGCCTTCAGGACCGACTTGGCGGTGCGCGCGAGGAAGCCGCCGGTCTGCTTGGCGGCGAGCCCGCCGATCAGGCCCCCGATGCCGGGCAGGTAGCGATCCACGAGGATGTCCGACGCTGCCTGGGGGACGGCGACGGCCAGCGCGCGCTCGGCGGCGTCCTGCGACAGCGAGCCCGTTTCCTGCACCGCGCGATCGACGTTGGCAGCCGAGAATTGGGGCACGCCGCCCGCGATCGCACCCGCGACAGCACCGGGAGCACCGCCGACGAGGGCACCGCCCACGCCGCCGACAACCCCGCCGACCATGTACGGCAGCGAGGCAGCGAGGTTTTCACCGACGAAACGGCTGATACCGACCCGACCGGAGGTCAGATCGTCGACATTGGCGGGCGCGGCCTGGGCGGCTGCCGCGGCGCTGCTGCGCAAGCCCTGCTGGTAGAACGCCTCGTCTGGCGCGGTGAGCGTGCCGGTGAGCTTCTGTGCCTGATACGGCAGGCCGTAGCGCACCTGCCCGATCGCGCCCTGCGCGGCGGCGCCGAGCACGGCACCGAGACCGGGGCGTTCCGGCGCGGCCGGGGCAGCACTGCGCGCGAGCGCGGCGACGACATCGTCACCGACTTCGACGTTACCGATCTTGGGCATTATTCAGGCTCCTGCAGGCCCTGCAGCGCAAGCCCCGACATATTCGCACCGGCCAGCGTCGCCAGATAGTTGGCGTATTTCGAGGTCGCGTTGGCGATCGCGGTGTCCTGCGCGGGACCGGGCGCGATCTTGGTGGCTGCCGCGAGGTCCGCCTTGTACGTGGCGTCGACCGCCGATGCGGCTGCACCGACGACCTTGTCCTTGCTGGTCTGGCCCTGCTTCACCGTCGCCGGGATCAGCTCGCCGAGCCCCTTGATCTCGTTGAAGGTGGCCCCGCCCTGCAGCGCCTGCGCGATGGTCTGGCTAAGGGCGTCCTGCGCGGTGATCGGCGTGGCCTCGGCCATGCGCCCCTGCATCATCGCCTGGGTCACCGCCGTGCCGCTGCGGGGGTCTGCGCCGGCGGCGATCGCCGCGTCGACCTGCTGCTTGCGCGTGGTGGGGCTGACCGCCGCGGCTGCCTTGACGCCGGCCGCGGTGCTGCCCTTGGACCCGAACAGCCCACCGATGAAGCTCTGGACGCCGCCGGGGCCCATGACCGCGTTGCCGAGCGCGTCATCCGCGGCGAGCGGCCGGGCCACCAGATCGCCGGCCGCGCCGACGGCGTAGCGCCCGATGCCGCCCACGACGTTGCCGGCCGCACGCAGGGGATCGCCGGCGGCGACGCTGTCGCTCACGCCCTGCGCCGTCGCGACGCGCGCGGCGTTGATCCCCGGAAAGCTGGTCTGCAGGAACGCGCTGGCCCGATCGAGCAGGCCGGCGCCAGGAGCCGCCGCGCTGGGGGTCATGGCGCGCATGAGCCGCGCCGCGCTGGGCGCCGGGACATCCTGGGTGACCGGACCCTGCACGAGCGAGACCGGCGGGACATAGGACATGCCGCGACCGGCCGGCGGGGTGAACGCGTTGGCGCGCGCGAGCGCGATCGCCGCCGAGCTGGCGGCGATGTCATCGGGGCTCGAGCGCGTCATCTTCGACGGCACCACCACGACCGGATCGGCGATGCGGGACATCCCACGGCCTGCGGGAGGGAGGAAGGCGCCGGCGCGCGCGCGATCGATGATGATGGCGTTCTGGCGCCGCAGCGCGGTTTCGTCTTTGGTCGCCATGTCAGCTTTCCCAGCTAAATCCGCCGCGCCCGAAACCCCAGCCGGTCGGTGCGAACATCTTCATCATAGCCGTTTTGCGCGCTTGCGCCACATGCACCTCGAACATCTGCCGGAACTCCTCGGCGCGCTTCGGGTTGCCGGCGTCGTCATCGACGATGCGCAGCGCCAGATATGCCGCCCAGTCGAGCATCTCGATGTGGTGATCCTCGGGGATTTCCGGGGTCGCGTTGAGGTTGGCGAGCACCAGGGGCTCGATCGGCTTGCGTACGACGCGCAGGCGCAGCGTCTCGCCCTCCTGCCGGGCGGTCGGGGTCGGATAGACCCGCAGGCTGATCTGGCTGAAGCTGTCGCCGTCGATGCTGTTGAGCGCCTCGTCGGTCGAGAAGGCGAGCGTCGGGCCCGGCTGGTGCCCCTCCCACTGCGCGGGGTCGTGCCAGCGCTCGGTGGGCGCGCGATACATCGAGAAGATCGAGTGGCCCACGCGGGTGAGGTCAGCGCGCTGCGCCGCGTTCTTGGCGGACATGACCGAGATCACCGACGGGTGGACGGAGTAGACGTCCTTGCCGGCGACCAGCGTGATCAGGGTCGCCTCGTCGGTCGTGGAGTCGCGAAGGATCAGGCCCTTCACGGCGAAGCGCCGCTGCGCCTCGTTGATGTAGGTGACCAGCGTCTGGTCCTCCCACAAATAATCGCTCGAACCGCCCACACGGTCCGAGCGATCATTCAGGATCGATCCCCGCAGCAGCGCCAAAAGCTCCCGCAGTATCATGACCCAGCCCCCAAACGGTTAAACCCGGCGGTAGGGGTACTTGCTCCGCTGTCGATAGGAAAGGACTTTCTGGCTCTCGCGATCCACGACCGGGGCCGACATGACCGCGTCGTCGAGCACGCCGAGCAGGAAGTCAGGCACGTCGACCTTCTCGCCCGGCACGATCTGGTAAGACCGGCCGTTGTGCCCGATGAACAGGCCCGTCGGCGGGATGCTCTCGTTTTCCTCGAGCACGATCGTGACGACGTCGAAGCCGGCCTTCTTGAACAGGCCCTTGTGCTCTTTCGACATCTCGCCGGCATACTTCTGCGGCGCGTCGAGCGGGACCCGCCCGGCCGTATCTTCCGGGGCTGCGTTGGCCATCACCTGGGTGATGTTCTGCGCGCCGCCGAGAATCTGCTTCAGCAGGTCGGACATTTCCTTGACCTGACCCTGCAGCACGGAGTTGGCCTCCTCCTGCGCGTCGAGGCGCTCCTGCAGCTTGGTTTCCTTGGCGGCTGCTGCGGGGTCCGCAACAGGCGGCTCGGCGGGCGGCGCGGGCGGCGGCGGCGGGGCGATGCCGGCGGCACCCTCCTGCGCGCGCTCGGCCGGCGTGCGGTTGTCGCCGTTGTCGCCCGGCGCCGCGCCCAGCTGGCTGGTCACCATGCCCAGGGGCGGCTGCTGCTCCATGTGGCCCTCGGCCTCCTCGAACGACTTGGCGAGCGCCTCGGCGCGCTGATCAGCCGCTTCCTTGCCGCGCTCGCGCACTGCTTCGGAGAGCTTCGGATGGGTGAGGTCGTAATAGCCGCCGCCCGTCGGGGTGATCTTTACGCCCTTGATCTCGTATGCGTCGCTCATGTTGCGGGGCCCTTTGCGTCTTTGGCGAATTTGTCGAAAGCGGACGAATACTCGTCTGCCGGAAGCGCGATGTCCATAGCCTTCTCGATGAAGGTCAGGGTCTGATCCTTGGTGTCGAAGATGTATTCGACCGAGGGGTCCTTCCAGGGGCCGCTGGGGCCGTCCTTGGAGTCGCGCGCCCGGTTCGCTTCTTCGATCTTGGGGTCGGTGGCGGTGACCTTGTAGCCCTCACGCTCACGCTCGATGCGGATGCTGTTATAGCCCATACAAGATAGCCCCCGCCCCATTATTCGTTGGCGGGTGGGGCGCGAACCCCACCCAGCCTGTTACCGTGCGAACCAGACGAGCGCGTCGGCTGCGCCGTTCATCGCCGCAGAGACGATGAAGCCGCGATCGGTGAGCACGATGGCCGACGTCGTGTCGAGCGTCATGGTGCCCGCCGTGACCGTCTTGATCGTCTCGGTGGCGAGCATGCCATCGATCTTCTCGTGCTTGATGACGTCGGTCTTGTTGAACACCGTCACGAACTTCGGACGCCAGCCGCAGGTGACCGAGAGCGCCGTGCCGTCGCCGGTGGCAATGCCGCATGCGCTCTGTGCGATGCCTGCGCTGTCGCGCGAAACCTTACCCGTTGCCATGATCTTCTACCCCTTCAGGAATGTGCCAAATCGGGAGGGTGTGACCCCTCCCGACCGTGACGAACTTAGTTGGTGCTGGCGACCTCGAGGCGGACCATGAAGGCCTCCTGAAGGATGACCGTGGCCGTCCACAGCTTCCAGCCCACGGTGCCGCGCTGACCGAGCGGATCGCCGGCAGCAGGCTTCGGATTGACGACCATCGGGGTCATCGCCGAGTGGCCCTTCAGCGGCACGATCCCGAAGGCGTCGCGCGCGAAGTAGAGCACCGGATAGACGTCGATGTTGACGCCGTTGTTGGCGCGCATCGTCGGGGCGGTCGCGACCACCACGCCGGCACCCTCGAAGGGCTTGGCGACGGTCGTTGCGATGTAGCGGACCTGCTCGACCGAGCCGATCTCGCCCTCCCACGGCGTCTGGTGGGGGCCGTAATCGGCCGTGACCTTGAAGCCCTGCATCTCGCGGATGTCGGTCTCGAGGTCGGGGTGAACCACCGCAACATAGCCGGCCTCGACCGACTTGGTGTTGAAGTCCGGCGTCGAGGCAACCACCGAAGTGATCTTCTTCGCGTTCTGGCGGTTCAGCGCCGTGGTCACGCGCCGCTGATCGGCGAGCGTGATCTTGGCGGCGACCAGCGACCGGCTCGCGACCTGATTGGCGTAGAACACGTTCGTGCCCGCCTTCAGGACGTTGAAGCGCAGCGTCTCGACCGTCTCCGCGGCGTTTTCACCGAGCAGGTCGGTGGCTTCCGCCAGGATGTTGTCGGGGTGCGTGTCGTTGACGACGTCCGTGATGGTCACGAAATCGCCGTACTGCGCCAGCTGGACGGTGTAGTCCTGATTGGCGAGCATGCGACCGTCGGGCGTGACGCCCTCGACCAGCGGCGTGGTTGCCAGCGGCGTGTAGAAGGTGCCCGAGCCGTTACCCGCCGAGCCGGTCGCGCCGGCCAGGAAGTAGCGGCGGAACTTCGCCGTCTGGGTGCTGTTCGTCGGCATCGGGTACGTCTGGCCGAACTTCTCGAAAACGAGCAGCGGCAGAGCACGCTTCAGCATGCGAACCACGGCCCAAGCCGCGAGCGAAGGAGAGATGTCGCCGTAATTTACCATGAGCCGAGCCCCCTAGAGTGAACCTAAATTGCCATCGTCGCAGCGTGCCGTTTGAACGCAGATTCAAAATCCTGGGTATCTTCACCCGCGGGAACCTGTGATCTCTCGCTACTGACTGGGGCCAAGGAACCTACCGCTTGTTTGGCAGCCTGGGACAGCTCTGTAGTTGTCGTCGCCGCCGGCTGGGCTGTTGGCGCCGGTGCGGTCCCTGCCGGCGCAGGGGCCGGGGAGGGTGCTGGCGCCGGGGCCGTCCCCGACTGCGCTCTGTAACGCCCGATCAGGTCCGCGACCTGCTCCGATGTTCCCGTCTGCATAACCTGCTTCATGCCGGTCTGCAAGTAGTCTGGTTGCGTCTCCACCCACGCGGACACATCGGCCTCGAGCGTCTCCGAATAATCGGGCACGAGACCGGCGACTTCCTGCGTGTGGAGCGTGTTGCCCATGCGCCGGACCTGCTCGATCGTCGGCGCGACGAAGTTGTTCACCTGCTCGAACACGAATTTGAGCAGGTCGTTATACTCGGCGCGGCGCAGCAGCTGCTCCGCCTTGGCGACATCCGGCCAGTTGGTCTGATATTCGGAGAGGGCGGTCTGCTCCTCCTCGGTGTAGATCGGCTCGGGCGCAGGATCGGCCGCAGCCGGCGCAGCCGGTGCAGGCGCCTGCTGACCCATCTTCTCCACCAGGGCGGCGACGATGCTCTCGGGCGTCGGCTGTGCCGTCGGCGCCGGGGTCGGCGTCGGCGTCGGCGTGGGCGTCGGCGTCGGGG
>Ga0247810_10000317_pt1 | contig 64637 bp, 68 predicted proteins | sample UWRJL119311C1_FD_179918 | JGI IMG/M metagenome (GOLD analysis project Ga0247810, IMG submission 179918) | Plant litter microbial communities from Arlington Agricultural Research Station in Wisconsin, United States - UWRJ-L119-311C-1 | ecosystem: Environmental > Terrestrial > Plant litter >...
TTTGGCTTAAGCGACATACACTAAGCCAATTGACTTTCTTCTTGTTTTTCAACGATTTCCTCTGGCGTTGGATCCTCTGTTGTGGCTAGACTTTCTGCACTTGCAAACTCGGCTCCGTCTCATATCAGTGGCATTGGACACAAGGCATATACAGAACAAGACCTCCCTGGCGCTTAGATTGCATACGGGTGGCCCTTGCACAAAACTTATCTTTCGACTCTACTTAGCATGCATGACCCTCTCATGAACAACTTTTCAACTCAAAACGCCTATTTTTCCGTTATGGCATGAATTATGGCGGACTCTCAAAAGTGCATTAATCCTTCAAAGCGGTTTCGGCAAGCTTCAGCATCTATTCAATCAAGGCGGCTAGCTGATTACTTAGGGCAAAGAAGAAAGTGGTGCTTGTCTTGCGGTTTGTACTTCTAAAAATCAAGAATTTTAGTCACGTTTCTGTGCTTTTAAGTGATTGTGATTACTGTACTCGTCTTTTTTTAAACGGATATTATGTATTGACATAGTTCTGAATTTTGCCACTGCACTCAAGATATCCTCTCTTGCTAGCACGGAGCACTTTCTTCTAGTGAGTATACTCATCATTGCTTGCTTGCCACGAATCGCTGTAATTTGCAGCGTACAAACAAATGGCTTGCAGATCATTCTGTCTTTTGCCTAAATTCTAACCTCACTTCGAACTTGAGATCTAGACCAAGTTGTTTTCACTACCAGTATACTAAACATGATTTGTGGTAGGCTACGGCGGCTCTTATGTCACATGTGTATAGCTATCCCTGTGCATGGCTCTGTCTCCGTCATATATAGTCTGTTATCATTCCTTTAAAAGTTGTCTCTTCTTTTTCCCCTATTAGAAATGCACCTGACTGAGCATCTTCATATGTAATGCTGTGGCAGGGTTCGCGAGCTGGCAACCAACTTCCACAGTAGCGCACGTCTTGGTAAGGAATGTGGATACAAACATAGATTTCCGCCCATGGAGAAAAAGTTGAAGCTGTGTTCTTTGAACCTTAGAAATGCAATTTTCAGTATAGAGTAACCGATTTGTAATTGATGTAATACAAAGTGTAGCTGCTGCGCTCATTAGCTATAGTATGGTGACACACAGCAAGCGGTACCACGCGTAGAGTCTTGTTTCACAATCAATTGATATTATCCATAGGAAACGTGAATTAGTCAACAACTTAAGAGTCATTTGTGATTCTGTAACAGTTCCCAAAAGGATTGCATAGGTGGAGGTCCATTTAATGATACGCTTTCAAAGCCGGAAGGCCCGAAGGCCTGAGCCTTTCATGATTTTCAAACAACAATGGCGATGGCCTTCTTTTACTATGTAATACAAGCTGCAAGCCATGTGAAACTTCAGCCATTTGACTTGTAAGCCTTTTGCGCGATACCGAATCTGACAAAGGACAGGGGATGACAGGCGGTGAACGCTTTTGGTAACTCATGCCCGTAGTCGTATTGCTTCACGTACATTGCTTCACGTACATTGCTTCACGTAGTGACAATTGAACTTAGTTGACCCGTCAGTATCACAATTGAGTTGAAGGGCGATCAAAGCAAATTCCAGATTCCTAACAATTGTTGTTTAGTAGCGTCCGTAAAGTTGATTTGTCAACATTGGCCGATCACAACCTCATCAGAACAGAATGATAGAGCTGGAGCCTTCCGATCTGGTAGTCATTGGAGCTGGTAAGTGAAACCTTGAATACTACCTGCCTATCGTAGTTGTTTAAGTCGAACTAATCCTTGTTCAAAAGGATTTCATGGTCTTGCAGTAGCGAAGACATATCTCCAAGTCAACCCATCTGCCAAAATTGTCATATTCGAGTCAGCGTCAACCATTGGAGGGACATGGGCTGAGAATCGACTTTATCCGCGACTTAAATCGAATAATGTCCTTGGCATGTATGAATATAGTGATTATCCAATGGATACAGAAACCTATGGGGTGAAACCTGAAGAGCATATCCCAGGCAAGGTAATCCATCGATACCTTCAAAACTATGCAGAGCACTATGGGTTTTACGATAACGTTCGCTTCAACACCAAGGTTGAATCAGCCGAGCATCTAAAGGACGGTGGGTGGAATATAACAACGGTTCGGCTTTCGGAATCGACGGCATCCAATCACAAATCATATCTCTTTACTTCAAAATTGATTGTAGCAACTGGGATGACATCTAACCCATTCGTCCCTGAAATCAAAGGTAGTGAATTATTTGAAGCTCCAATATTTCATTCCAAAGACTTATTGAAGTATGCATCGACCCACAGAACGACAGAAAGCGTTACTGTGTTGGGTTGCACCAAGTCGGGCTTCGATGCTGTCTACTCGTATGCTTCTAGAGGAATAACAGTAGATTGGATAGGTAAGTTAAACATTCATGGCGCCATGCCCAGTCTTCTTTAGGGGTATGGGAGATGTCTCCCAATCCACAAAAGATTTTCGGCTGAACATAGCTTCACAGTTAGAGAATCTGGGCACGGTCCGATCTGGATGGCACCACATAAGGTAACTCCTATGAAAAGATTTCTGGAAAAACTCGTCCTAACCCGAGTGCTAACATGGTTTTCACCTTGTATTTGGGGGGGTTCAGACGGGTATCCTGCAATCCGATACCTTCTAAATAAAACCGCTCTTGGGCGTTTTATTGTGAAGAAATTCTGGAGTGTTCTACGTGAGGACGTTGTTGCTCTGAATGGCTTCCACAAAGATACAATGATCTCAAATCTGAAACCATGGACAGATCCAATGTTCATTGGCGCAGGACTTTCCATTCTGAACTATGACACAGACTTCTTTGATCTCGTGCGCAATGGGACTGTGCGAATTCATGTCGCTGATATTGAGAAGCTCAAATCAAGGACTGTATGTCTCTCTAACGGATCGTTAGTATCGACTTCGGCTCTTGTCCTCTGCACAGGATGGAAATATGCTCCTCCTCTCAAATTTCTGCCTGTTGAGGATGACTTCGGAGTTCCAGATCAATCAGATCGTTGGGCATCTGGGAAATCCAGTGATATTGTAGACCGAGCTGATGAAGAGATCTTTACTCGGCTACCATTGCTCAAGGCCCAACCTGCACCAAATCCAAAGTTTAAGCCTATGCTTGACAGTGCGCAAACTCAAGATCACGAAGCTCTCGAAGAGCAGAGAGAATCTTTCAAGCTCTATCGATTCATAGTACCACCCAAATTTATTGATACGCATGATTTAGCTTTTGCAGGTTGCATGATGACCATCTCAACTACAATTTGCTCAGAGATACAAGCTTTGTGGATCACTGCGCACTTCCACGACAAAGTCCCAATTGAAGCAGATCCCGCGTATGAAACAGCTCTTCATAATAGATTCGCGAGGTGGAGAGCACCAGTGGGATTTGGTGCGAGGTTCCCCGATATTGCGTTTGACTCTTTGCCATATTATGATATGTTACTTCGGGATCTGGGATTGAACTATCGAAGAAAATTTGGAACAATTGCCAATATCTTCCACTCCCATGGACCGCAGGATTACAATGGCTTAGTGGGCGAATGGCTAGCTAGGACACAATACAAAGCGCGCAATTAGCTTTCGAGCTTTTAGTCAGGATGATATTTGCTAATGTCGACACCTGGTCTACCTGAAGTTACAAAGAATTATAATATTCGTTAGAGCATCGACTGCGTTCTTTTTCGGAACTCTTGTCTAGTGAAATTGCTGTACTCTCGCTGTAAGAAGTCATCAATTGTGTATTGACATTTTCAAGCTTGAATCTGATGAGATATGAAAGCTTAGGAAGCAGTCTTAATAGATTCACCTGAAGACAGTGTTCAGAGTCTATACACTATAATTCCTATTGATAGGCACAACCCTGTCAGTTGGAACTTTCTGTCTCATCTGTGACTGGACGAAGCTCGATGAGGTGATATCTAACACGTCTAATCACATCGTTTCCATCTCTAAACTTTGCCTCTGTTGTATTTTTTACGTGTTTTGTTTCTACGCTATCTTTTGGGCTGCTACTACACTGGAAATATTTTTCTCTGCCAAACATATCTTCTCCAGATTTTAATACAGGCTGAAACCCAATGAAAATAGCTTCTAGGGTATTGATATAAAATGCAATGATGAGAAAATGATATTGTTTCTTTTTCGTAAACCAGGCCAAGAAACGTAAAGTTTAGATGAGTTAGCTACAGCTATGCGCGTCCCAATTTGTGTTTGAGTTTCAAGTCACGTATCTGCCAGGGCTACAGTCGATATAACTAAAGATAGTTTTGATATGCAACCAGATAACGAATATCTGATGGTTTTCTGTAGTGTGGCCGGGTTATTTTCTGAGGTGATTTGTAAGATCACATTCCTTGATAAATTGAATTTATATTCTTTCATGAACCGCTATAGCCATTTCTGAGCACTTCAGATCGTCTATAGCCCCCTCCAAGTTGTCGTAGCCTCAACCGTAAATTCTCCTGTTAAGACGATATTCTGGCTGCTCTCCCCCACATGCACTCCATAGGTCCCCTTCTCACTAACCCACGAGTCTTGTATCTCATCCCAGAAACTTGTCGTTTGTCTGTCCAGTTTAATGGTAATCTCTCTCTCTTCTCCCGGCTCTAAGAACACTTTCGTGAAGCCCTTAAGCTCTTTCACTGGGCGAGCGATGGTGTTCGTTGGTGATGGGGAAACATATAACTGTGCAACCGCAGCGCCTGCTACCGAGCCGGTGTTTTTGACTTTGACTGTTGTTGCTGAAGGAGTGGCTGACAGTGATGAATAGGCGAATGTGGTGTAAGAGAGGCCGTGGCTATAGCATCATGATTAGTATTCAATCTGCCATAAGTTAGGGATATAACTTACCCAAATGGGAAAGCAACGCTAGTCTTCAATTTCTCGAAATACCTATACCCAACAAATACACCCTCTCCATAAACCACATGACCTCGCTCACTTTCAAAGTTTAAAAATGCAGGTGTGTCCTCAATTGCATTTGGGAAACTGAGCGGAAGCTTAGCACATGGATTCACTTTACCGAAAAGCACGTCTGCAAGTCCGTTTCCAAGCTCGTTTCCTCCATACCACATGTGGACCTGGGTAGTCGTTTTTTGTATCCAAGGATGCATATTAATAGGTGTACCTGATTGTGTAACGACAATTGTTTCGGGATTTGCTTCTACCACACTAGAAATTAATCTTGAGACGTAACCAGGGAGTTCCATGTGTGGCCTGTCGAAACCTTCTGACTCCCAGTCCTTCTGAAGTTGCACATTAGTCAGTCTTATGCCACTAAAACAGAATAGGTGTTGAGGTCAACTTACGTTCAAGCCAGCACACAAAACCGTATACTTGCACTTCTTCGCCAATTTAACAGCTCGTTCAATGGCTTCTTCAGGCTCAATCATCGCAACGCAGCCAATACGACCAGCTCCACCACCATAACTCAAAACCCCTTGCTTGACAATCTTGCTGGTTGCTGCGCTACCAAACTCAACCTTGATTTGGTAATCTTTGCCAGCTTCCATGTCTACAGTGCCAGTTTCCATCTCACTGCCTTTGCCAAAGAAAGCGTTTCCGGATCTTTGTACTGTAGTATTATCGACTACTAGCTTCCCATCTACATAAAGGGTGGTGGTACCGAATGATGCGACACCCCAGGAAAATTTTCCCGTCTCTGCTGCTTTGTAAACACACTCTACATCTGCGTAGAATACCTTTCCGAGCCTAGGATGTCCATATCCCATCAGCTGCCATATGGAATCACGACTAACCACTTCATCAATGATTTCGCGATTTGGAACTGAAGGTGGCTCGCAATAGAAACGGATGCGGAGCATGCCTTGTTCTCCTCCCGGAGCAGTCATATTATCCCCAAGTGTGGGCAGGAAGCCATGACTATGAGCTCCGACCTCATAATGGATCTTGACATCTTTACGTTTTCCTTCGTTGGTCAACTGGTTGACTATACCTTGGTATGCACTGACGGTATAGTATGGTTCCAACTGAGCACTTCCCCCTCCGCAGTAAGCAACATTCTTGAGATTAGGTCCAATAAGTGCGATCTCAGTGATATCCTGAGGTATCGGCAGCATTTTACTGTCGTTTTTAAGAAGTACAACGCTGTTTGCCATTATCTTACGATTCAAAGCACGGTCTTCTGCGGTATCGCGTTTTCCTTCTATGGGCGAGACACCTTCGATTTGGACGCAGCGCTTCACGAACTCAAGAACCTTGCGAGCGCGGTCATCTATGGTTTTTGAGGTGACCTTGCGAGACGAAACAGCTAGATCAGCGATTGTGCCTCTCCACCGTGTCTCACCCGGCATTTCTAGATCTAAACCAGCGTTTAATGCACCAGAAGTTGAGTATGTGCCAAACCTAAATTGAAACGACTCGTTAGAAAGTGATTTCGAAAGACACGTTTTTCGTTCGGAAAAGTTTGCATACCAATCGCTCATGATCATTCCTTTCCAGCCCCATTCCTCCCTCAAAACATTCTCAAGGTATATTTTGTTCTCTGAAACATGTACGCCATTGATCCGGTTGTAAGCGGTCATAATGGAACCCGGATTAGCATCTTTCACTGCGATCTGGAAAGGCATCATATAAATTTCTCTCAGAGCGCGCTCGGTTATTCTGACGTCCACTGCCATACGTTCATGCTCTTGATCATTGGCGACCCAGTGCTTTAATGTTGATACTACACCAGTAGACTGTGCACCATTAATATAACTGCCGGCTATCTTTCCAGACAGAAAAGGATCCTCAGAGAAGGATTCGAAACCTCGTCCACCAAGTGGAGATCTTTGCATATTGACTGTTGGACCGAGCCAGCAATGGGCACCTTTTGCCTTGCACTCTTTGCCGATCAGAACACCGGCTTCCTCAAGCAAAGATTGGTCCCATGTTGCTCCAAGAGCGGTTCCGCAGGGCAAACATGCAGCTGGAACTCCCGCAAAGAACTGAGTTCCACGGGCACCATTGGGGCCATCCGTTACCCTCACTGAAGGGACATTGTGAAGGGGAAGAGCATTGGTGTGCCAAAAGTCTTTGCCTGTACGCCAATCCGTTAGAGTCTATTTGAGCCAAAGTGCTGATTTTCGAATCAAATCTGGCTCCCAAAAACTTGCCGACTCTCACTTACCGGATAGCAATGTAACTTTCTCCAAAACTGTAGCTTCCCTAAGCACCGTTTCGACATCAAATATAGGGGAATCAGATCCCTGTACTAAAACTTCCTTGAGTGTCATTTTGCATAAAATGTTGAGAGAATGGGGATATGTAGAATCAACTCAAAGTAAAGTCTTTACATGAAAGAGAGGTGATATATTAACAGAGAAAGAAACAAAGGTGGTGATTACATAGCTCCTGACACTAGGAGCAGAAGAGCATCAATAAACAGACCCCCACCAGCTTTGTGGGCCTGTTCTTGGTTCGCAGCTGCGACAGTGATGGCACATGCTCTCCTCCTCGTTCTTCCCACCCTTGGCCTACCTTTGCCCAGCACCACGATCCCTCTATAGTAGTAGTGGAAAGCCGCCAAACTGTGTCGCGGAGTGTCCGCGATGCCAATTTTGTGCCAAGCAACCAGGTACATCGCGGAGCGTCCGCGATGATGGAGCAGACCCCACGGGGTAATAGCACCAAAGACTGGATGGAGTAGAGTAAGCTAGGCTTGCCCCCTGTCTTATTACATGATCCTTGACATACAGTACTATAGTAATTGGTTTTTTGAGGCTAGTTTAGCACAATAAAAATTGCACAATGGCACAAAGTCACCAAATTATTGAACACATGCTGTACCTTAATTGTTCACGTGTCTTGAGTTGGGTTTCAGTCTTACAGCAGTTTTCCTTCCTCTCCTATCTATCATTCCTTGAAACACAAATAAAATGCAGCCCATCACGATAGATCCAAGCCTCCTGTCACAATTAGCTGGCAAGACAGCAATTATAACCGGCGCTGCAAATGGCATTGGAGCACAAACCGCAGCTTTGTTCAACTCTCATGGCGCAAATGTTGTAGTTGCAGATCTGGAGTTTACACGAGCTGCTGCTGAACACTTAATCGCCGGCTTTTCACACCCTTCCAAGGCCAAGTTCATCCCAGCAAATATCATCAATTGGGTAGAAATGAAGGATCTATTCAAGAAAACCGTGGCAGCGTTCGGTAGAGTGGAAATCGTCGTCGTGAATGCGGGCATCATGGAGGCAAGGCCGGTCTTGGATCTAGATAATGTGGATGAGCATGGGGAACTGGTGGAATCTAAAGAGGCATTCAAAGTCATAGATATAAATTTGAAGGGAACGCTGAACAGTCCGTCTACTCTCTTTCTCCGTAATCCACATGTTGTACTAAACCCCCACAAGCGTTAAGGCTGGGACTTTTTACCATGAAGTCCAACCAACCCTGTTTTGAAGATGGCTCTCGAGGGTCGATAGTTCTGCTTGCCTCAACATCAGGGTATTTTGGCGGAACTGGTGTCTCGGCATATATTGCCTCCAAGCATGGCGTTATAGGACTTCTGCGTTCATCTCAAGTCGTGGCGCAAAGCGTTGGGATCAGATTGAATGCCGTTGCTCCCTTCTTTACCCCTACACAAATCACAGCTGGTTTCGCTGAACAATGGAAAGCGGCTGGATTGCAGTCAAATACACCGGAAGGTGTAGCCTCTGTGATTGCACATATGGCTTTGGAAGCCGGCAGATTCGGAGCTTGTGCTTTGGTAGGTTGTGTATCTAGCTTAGACGGAAGACTATACTGATGATAATGATTGTAGACAGCAGGGAACATCATCCGAGAATCAGAAGGAACCCTGATGGAGAATATTTCATCATGGCTAGGCCCAGATGTCAAAAAGTTAATGACGGATGCTGGGAAGTTGTTCGCTGATATGGGCGGTTACCCCCTGCCAAAGTTGCCATCGCAGGATTAATATTGGATCTCAAGTTTGTTGAAAGCCACCTCTCCCTCTCTCCAGCTATAAATATTTGAGAGGCAACTCACAGTGATCTAATATGCTTCTTCTTTGGGTTGATGCCTTCTACACTACAATGACAATACATAGTCTTGACTGTTCTAATGAAACTCAACAACTGAAGCAACATGCCTGGCAGCATCGACAGTTACCATAAATTCATTCCATCTTAAACATTTAAAGAATGATAGGAAAATACAGAGTTTTACGTAATTTCCAGCACAACCCACCCAGCCCCAGGTCTATGCTCGTGAAATATACCGAAGCACGCATAAATGTCGCTCTTATAATCCTGTAACATCCAGTAGATGCCTCGATCATGGTTTGCTCTCCCATATGCCTATGCTGATTAGGAAAAGGGATCATAGTAGTATTCGGGCTATTCTACGACTTTTATGGGGAGAAGAGTGTTTGTTCGGTTTTCCCCAGAGTTTATAGGATTTACTACATGGAATACCGTTAGCTTTGGATTTAGGATGTCAAAATGGGAGATAGGCTATGGATATTGGAGTAGAAAAACTTTATCGAAAGTCCAGATCATGTATTTTATAATAAATTTACCTACGGAAACTAAATTGTTTTTTTTATTCTAAGCCATATTCTACACTGTCTGCCCAAGATGCTCAACTAGGAGTTGGTAGATTTCTGCACAGCCTCCTGTTGGTTCACGCGCATAAGAGCCAAACTTTTCCAATAAGTTCTGAATCTGCTCCTTCCAATTTGAAGGAAATACGATGCTCTGGGCAGCAACTCGATCGGGTCGTCTCTGAGCCCTGCTCGCTGCAATCAGAATCATCGAACAGGTGACATAATTTCGTAGAGCGATCCATAGACCCTGGTGCCTAGAAATCACAGATATTTGTAATCTATAGGTAGCATACAAAAGTCCCTCCGACGCAATGTGTGCCAACCTCTCTACTAACTGGAAACTAATGTTATCTAGCTTCTGTTCAACACACATGCAAACAAAAGGGCGATATAATTGCTCTCGCATTGTAACATATCGGCTCCTAAGAATATGATGCAAGTCATCTTTCAGTGGAGGCACGAGCCCATCATATGGAAGATCAAACGCAATTGTGGATGGGAGAGAAGTGTACCAATCGTTAAGCTGCGCATCGATGGTATCTAGAATCGATAACATCTGGTTGATGTATTTTGGTCCGGGTGTGAAAGACGAATATGCTTGTAGGAGTCGATTGAAAAGATGGCGAGAGGCGATATCTGCTAAGTAGTAGTACCAAGCTCGCTCCGTATCAAATATGGCATTGTTTAACGTTCCACTCTCGATATCGATACGTGGCGGGACAGGAAAGCTATATAAAGGATCGGTTTCGCTGAGGACGGATACTGGAAGAGCAAGTTCAGCTCTTAGTTCACTATCTCATGGTTAAATCATGTATGAGAATCGGTCGAGTCTCATTCGTCAAGTTTTAGCCCAGGATATTGAAGAATTCTCTTACTATTCAGACTTGAATATCGTGAAATATAAAGTTTGCTCTAGTGTTAACATTTGCTGCATCTCAATAGATGGTGGATCTCTGGTAACATGTTAACAATCTTCGATAATGAGGTTTATATGAGCCCTGCCTTTTTAGCATCATCAGAAACCTCGAATTTCCGGCTAGGTTGAAGTATTTCCAAGCTTTTATAGGTTGCAACATATTCATATGCCAAATGCCATAGGTCACCGTCAGTATTGCAGGCATCAAAAATAAGATGGAAGTAAAGAATTACCCAGCAAGGCACAAACATTGAGCAGCTTCCACCGTATGTTCTCCAACTGCAAATCCAATTCTACGTATCGCCACATTCCAGAACTGTATTGCAAGATTGATATCAGCAGGCTCACTATCAGACCATGGCTGAACAAGAGGTTCTGACAAGGCACCAATAGAGCAAACTAACGCCACGAGACAAGTATCAACAGACCAGTCTAATCCCAGCTCAACAACATTCAAAATCTGTTTATCTAACTGGCTGAGATTAATGAATGGGTTTTTGGCATGTACTCCAGCAATATAGCGATCTCGGAGCTCCATCATTCTCCTCAGCTCTATCATTGGGGGACGTGTGTTTTGGGAAAAGTCATCGTCGTTGCGGAAGAGCGCTGGAAGCGAGCTCCAAGGTTCTTCGCGGTAGTCAAAAACATTCCAATTCACAACATTATCTAATCCTTGAGGTAAAAATCCAGCCTTGTCTAATCGGAATGGATTTTCGGTGGTTCCGGTTTCATTAGAATGTACCGAGAGATGACTCATGCGTGGAGTACTACGATTTTGGGGATGTACATCATTTCTTACGGGAGGGTGACCATGTGAGCCAAAGCTGCGAGAAGCAGAGCTAATCGAGAGACTTTGGTGTTCGCTAGGAATACCTGGGTAGTCGAGACGTGTACGAACAATGTCTGCTAGTTGATTGACTGCATTGAGGATTTGAGGACCAAAAACATGGCATCTGCACTATTTCAGCATCTAGCACTCTAGGACGATGAGATGAAAGCATAAACACCTACGAATGTAGATTGGTCTCATCCTCGAGATACGAACACTCGGCATTGATCTTGCTACAATAGCTACATGTTGGCCGCTGGCCATCACACTTTGTCTTTCTCGCACGACATACTTCACACGCTGTTGGACCCCGAGTACGACCACGTGGTCGATCTCCGCTTGCTTGCCCCTGCTGTGATGTTCGCCTTCGCTCAGGAGATGGCATTGGCATTTGAGATGGTCCTGTCAGTTTACCGAGGACTGGTACAGCTATCGGGGCAACAGAGGATACCGATTGTACGGTATCCGGAGAGTGTCGACCTCCTCCAAACGTAAAAGAACTCTCATTCGCATCCGTACGAGGCCTATGTCTTTTGGACGGGCGAATGGTGGGCGACACCTGCTGCCCCTGGGTCTGCTCTTGGCCCTGCTCCGGTGCCTGCTTTGTGAATATCCCAGTGGGGTAATGTTGCACTACTTGTCTCCGGTCGGCACTGTGGTTGTTGACCGGACGAAGAAAGTCTAGAACTGCCAGGGTGGGAGATCGATCTGGTACCACTGGTGGTTGGGTGGGCATGAGCGCGGAGGATCACCGTAGCATTCACGCATGGACGGTACAGTATGGGCTACTATGATATCTTACCTTTTCGGAGAAATCCTAGGGGAAGTCGTATCGAATGGTATAGCGGATAAGCAGTGGGTTGGATTGCATGAGCAAAGATGTGGTGAAAGAGATGAAGGACGGAGCATCCGCGAACAACGACAAGAAACAGCTAACAATTAATGACCGACTCCTGACCCACCACTACCCCATCCCCGCTTGATGAGTTACGGCCCCGTAGTATGAATCGTTCAGGGAGGATTAGGATATTCCTAGATCGGATACCTGACTCGCTCGCCCTTCTTCGGGCCCATTCTTCCTCCTCTCGGGCCAATGAATATACTATCCAGTCAACCAACCCTCAAGTCATTTATTTGTTCCTCGCGGGGACCCCGCGATCGATGCGGTAGCATGTTCGTTCGCAGGAAGTTCGCAGCATGTTTGCTCCTATTCCTCACTAACATGCTAGCTCCAACATACCATAATGCCGCGAGACGCTACTTCCATGCCATCCCATCTATCCTCGCTGGTGCAAAAGCTCGGCGGAAGACGCCTTTGGGGGCCCCGGCGTTCCCCACAGTCGCTGGTCTCTGTCATGTTGACATGCAGCACTTCACTTTGGGTCTGTTGGGAATGAGATTAAACATGATGCCGAGAATTGCCTAGCATGGCCTGCCTGACCAGACCAGACAAGACCACCTCGTCGTCGCTCCGCTTCGCTTCCAGGAGTATATATATCTGCGATCTCCCCTGAATCCGCACTCGTCTCACTCATTAGCTACTCCACACTTAACACTCGACAGGTCGCTTCTTCAGTTAATTCACATCAGGTGTCCTCATCATGGGCTTTGCCATTTTTGGATCGAAGAAAGCTAAGGGGCCGAGCAAACCAAAGATCAACCCGGAGCTGGCAGCTGTAAGTCATATATAATATCCGTCACCTTATTGTTGTGACGGTAGTTAATATTCCATAAGGTGCTCCCGAACGATGGAATTCCATGGTACAAGAAGAGACATCTTGTAATTCTCAACCTCATTTTGGTGGTTCCCCTACTTAGCTCAGCTGCGGTGGGTTATGATGGTATGCTCACTGCAAACACGGGGAACTTAATACATTAAGAGAGGGCTGAGTGCTAACAGATCCATCTAAACAGGCTCTATGATGAATGGGCTGCAAACTCTGCCTCAGTGGAGAAACTACTTCGACAGGCCAGATGCTCCTCTGCTTGGAGCCATAAATGCCATGTACCCGGTTGGGAAAATCGTAGGCCTTTTCCCCGTAGCATGGCTAAACGATCGGTATGGGCGCAAGTTTCCCATATTTCTTGGCCTCTTCCTGTTGATCGCCACCGCCATATTCCAAGCTGCATCACAAAGCATTGGAATGTTCTTAGCGTCTAGGTTCCTGGTCGGTGTTGCAACTGTGTTTGTTGCGCAACCATCCCCCATTCTGATCACCGAGCTTGCATTTCCATTACATCGCGGGAAAATGACGGCCATGTATAACACATCATACTATCTTGGTGCAATTCTCGCTGCGTGGGCAACATATGGCACTTTCCGCCTGCAATCCACATGGTCGTGGAGAATTCCATCGGGGCTCCAGGCTGGATACCCTATTATTCAAATGTTATTCATTTACTGGCTTCCGGAGTCTCCAAGGTATGTTGGAATATATCTCAACACGAGACATTGCGAGCATGTGCTAACCGCTTCTCCAAAGATGGCTGGTTTCAAAAGGACGTATCGAAGAAGCACGCGCCACTCTCACAAAGTATCATGCTGGTGGCGACACCGAGTCTCGACTGGTGGACTTTGAGATGAACGAAATCCAAGAATACATCCGGCTGGAGGCACAAGCTGTGTCACAGAACTCATACTTGGACCTTGTACGTACAGCACCTAACCGTCGCCGCACACTCATTGCGGTCATCGTGGGTGTCGGTGCACAATGGAACGGTATTGGTGTTGTATCATACTACCTTACGTTGGTCCTCAACACAATTGGTATCACCACCGTGGCCCAGCAGGCTCTTATCAACGGTCTCCTTCAGCTGTTCAACTTTGCAGCTGCTATCTTTGGTGGTGCGCTTATGGTTGATCGTCTTGGTCGTCGAACCCTTTTCCTCATCGGTACGGGTGGACTTCTACTCTCATACATCTGTTGGACTGCTCTCACCGCACAGTTTGTGATGACCAAGAACCCTGGCCTCGGAAATGGCGTCGTAGCATTCATCTTCATTGCGTATTTCTTCTACGATATTTCCTGGACGCCATTCCTCTACTCCTACCCGGTGGAAATTTTCCCATATAATCTCCGTTCCCGCGGTATGGTGGTCACGCTCTCATCCACGTTTATTGGCCTCATCTCTGGTCAACTTATCAACCCGATTGCGCTAAAGGCTATCGGATGGAAATACTATATTGTATTCTGCTGCATCATTTCTATCCTATTTACGCTGATTTACTTCCTGTTCCCGGAAACCAAGGGATGTACGCTTGAGGAGATTGGAGATATTTTCGACGGGAAAACGGTTGTGATTGAGAATGGTGACCAGAAAAAGGGTGCAGATGAGGAGAGTCAAACGGTTCAAACTGAGAAAGTGGAACCACCAAAGGTGAATGCTGTCTGAGCCAGAGGGTTTGCAATAGCTATTAACATTGAAATTAAACACTTGCCGCAGATAATCATCCCCATCAATTATTATGATATATAATCCCTATCTTTCGCGTAATGATTCCGTACCATGAACTTTTCCTAAACATACTAGCTTGGTTAAAACATACTGAACGGGTAAAATAGCCTAGTTTAGAGAACCTCTTAATCATGACACACTCACTTCTGTTACTCTATGTCAGCCTGTTATATATCTGCTGACGGATATAACTAAACTTTGAATATAAACCACCCTAACACAGGATACAAAGACCTTGCCAATCCAAAGATAACCTGGATCAAGTTAAGCATATCGTACAGTGACTTATAGACATGAGTCTCTACCGCCGTTATTTATACAAGCTTAAGCAACCTCATCTTACACCTCATATTGGCTCCTCTTCATCACACCGTAAGACTGGTGGAGTTTCAATCTTACTTATGACACAGCCACAACACCTCCTTGAACAGGAGATCATCGTGGGTTGACTTTTCACGTATTATCTATCCATTCTTGGAAGCTTTATATGCCTGAGCAGCATTTTCTTTTTCTTACATAAAATTTCAAGGTTAAGTAGATCATGGCACATCAACTACCATGTAAGAAACTCAACAACCTTACTAACATTATGAAGTCTTCATTTTCGAGAAGGAACAAGTAGGAGATATTCGTGCCTTCACCTACTAGCAATGCAGCAAAGGCTATGCATATCCTAACAATACAGGGAACTAACTTTCCATGTCACTATATACCCTCATGGAGCCATGACCTGCCAGCCATCCATATATTCCTACAAGATAAAACCCAACTCCGTGCACTTGCAAAACTCTTAGTCGCCCATTATATCATCATCATCATCATCAGCTTCCGGACTAGCCACAACATCATCGTTCTCGTCCACGCTGATCGGCGGGTCGTCCAACAACTCCCTATTTCTTAAATCTTCCGCCGTGCCCTCCTCAGGTTCATCATCAGCAAAAGGATCATCATCCTCCTCTTCATCGACGACTTCTCTGCTTTTTGAGGTTTTCTTAGCTGCAACGGCAGCCTGCTGGCTCTTGCTCTTGTGACTTTTCTTGCCCTTTGATTTTGGATCGTCAAGATAGGCCACGATATCCCTGAAGTTGGTACCGAGTCTTGTCCGATTTCTTTGTATCCGCGTTGTAAGTTTGCCCTTTAGTGGTCCTGAAGCATCAATGACCTTTGCAAGGATAGCCAGAATGAGTTTGCCTGTCAGCTCACACAGCTGTTGTTCAGCTTTTAATGTCAGACTTCTCTGCTCACTGTCGTTCGTATCCTCGTCCTCTTCCTCATCTTCGATATCGGAGTCGAAATCTTCGGGATCCTCATCCTCACCTGGCTCTGCGAGCTTCCGTCTTGACTTTTTAGCAAATAATTTCTCAGCACTATCGAATATCGAAGTAAGCTCAGCTTGAACGTCGAGAGGAATCTCTCGGACAAGGGCATGTAATTGATCGCTTTGCCTATCTGCAGTACCATTCTTGGATTTGGAGGTTTGGATTTGGCGAAAGGTAGCGAACAGGACATGGAGATCCAAAAGCGTACCAGTGGCGAAGAGGCGAACTGGGTCGTTGGTAGCGCGAGACGACAATGAGGCAATGAGATTTGTCGCAAATGCATCTTGAACATCCTTGAGTTCATCGATATCGACGACTGGTACAATATCACCAGCAGAAATCAATTCAGTCAACGATCGTACTTTCCACATGAAATAGAACATCGACGACCGAATTGCGGTCAAGACAACCTCATCCTCTAGAGCATCCAGTTCTGGATCCTCTTGTTCAAAAACGCCACGTGCTACAATATCGAGCAATATTCGAATCGGTGCAGGACTCTTGCCCTTAGCATCAGCCTCTAGTGGATCGACACAATTAGAGATACTAGCAAGCTTATCAAGTCTAGCTAAATTATGCGACAGGTCTAATAGTGCTGCTTCACCAAAGCTGCCACGTACGGGCATCTGGCCAGTTTTATTGATCTTTCGAAGCGTGTTTATCGTGTCCTCCCAGAGTGATTGCATCTTGCTCTCAGTAACTTCTTCGAGATCGTCAAAGCCACGTGCGTGGAGCAAGGCAGCGCTAGCCTCAGCTAACACTCCCCTATCAGCGTGAGTCGTAAACTGCTTGCTGATATCGTCCAAAAGTTTAGCATAGGAGGTTGAATCTTGCCGGAGCTCCTGGAACACATCGAGGTTAAGTACATGCTCAAGTCGAAGGACCACTGTAGATGTCTGTGGGTCAGCTCCAAATTTCTTCAATAGTCTTGGAATGAGGTCAGCTAGGCGAAGTGCGGTCATTTCCCTGGCTTCAGAAAGCTCTTCGTGTGCACTTCTCTTCTTGCTTTTCTCGGATTCGACAGAGTGTGCTAATCCCAACTTGACTACAGCATTCAAGATTTCCAGAAGCAGTATTTCTTCCTTGTCCGTAGGCCTGAAAGAAGCCTTAACCTTCCGCAAAGACTTATTTCCAGAAGGTTTAGCTGAGTGATCAAATAATAGATAACTCGCAAGCATATCCCAATCCCTGATCTCTACCATTTTGTCATAGAGCGCTTGTGCAGCAAGTGTGAACCTCGATTCCTGGCTCGAGACATTCAAAAACTTAGCATCCGCGGTTCGGACAATTTGGCTAGGCATCTCATCTTGGTCCTCAGTATCGTAGCTAGACAAGACTTCGGCAAGTGCTTTCAATTTGATCCATTCTTTCCGTGGTGCCTCGCTATTACTTTCGTCCACCGCCAACACCTCAAGCTCTTCCTCACCCCCCAGCTCATCGACCTTCGCGTCGAAAACCTCCTCTACGCCAGCAACGAAAAATTCAACCACAGCCTTACGAACTTTCGGTTCAGAGTCAAAAATGAGCTTGCCGATAACATCTATATCATCTGGTTCCAGCATGCCGGCTTGCCGGATTGATTCAGCCAGTGCTACGGCGGCTGACCTTACTGATGGTTCAGAGTCTCGGGTTGCAATCTCTATGATGCGGGGACGAAACCTTTCGATAAATGTTATCATGTTGCCGTGGTTTTCCTTGTTCTTCATGATATTTTGCAACTGGTTGACAACTTCTTCACGCATAGGTGCTGTGGTATCTGAAAGCATCCAGCCCATGTAACGAAGATAGGTACCTTCAGAGAAATTATCTGGCAAGGTCTGTATCCAAGCCCCAAGTCCTTTGACACACTCAAGTCTGATTTTGGGGTCCACATCCCGGTAACGGTGAACATAAACAGTGTCGAAATTATCCTTGATCTTCTCCAACAAGAAATCATACTTCTTCTCACTAGCTTCGATGTTGGCCTTAAACTGCCCGATTCTAGCTTTGTTTCCACCTTTCTTCTGCTCTGACTTGATCTGTTGCCGAATTTTTGCAGCCTTAACTAGTTCCATATGCGCTATCTGACACATTGCGCTGGTCATTGTCAAGTTTACTAAAGTCGCAGTGTGGCGGAAGGGCCTTGAATTTGAGGATGACATGGTTACAAACCAAACATGGATATTTTCGATCAATACCTCTTCATCATACATGATCCCTGTTTGGTCCATTGCGTTTATCAATGCAGTAAAGAAATTCACAAGCGCATTGTAGAAGTCGTGGCTGCTCTTCGATTTAGTAACCAATGGATAGTCAGTAATATTTTGCTAAATATTTGTCAGTACGAGCTAGTCTCTCTCGGAGGTTAAGGTGACATTACTGCTTGAAAGTCCTCTTGCAACTCTCCCAATTTTCCTTCAACATTGTCTATATCATTGATATCATCCTCGGACACTGTAATATCACAGCCCGCGCTCTTGATGACCATATTTACCAACTCGGTGATCGCAGCTGGACCACCTTCAGCGTACTCCTTGAGAAACTCAGCAACCACATCTTCGGCGTGGTGACCGCTTGTGTATATCTCAGCTATGGAAGCAGTTAGCAACGATGCGACACGCATGTCGAGGGGGCTTTACCATAGAGACCTTCCGCCTCTTTGTCTGCGATCGCAACCTTCTTCGCTTTTTTTGGCCGACTCGGAAGTCTGACAGCGGGCGACGAACTTGTCGGTGCTGTACCATTGACCTTTGGTTTTTTAGCGGCGGGTTTCCTGGCTGATTTTGTTTTCTTGCGAGCCCCCTTCTGTTCCTCTTCCCCCGCGCTCTCTAGAGAACTATCGCTTTCCTCATCTTCATCTTCAATTTCCGACGCGTTGTTCTCGGCGTCCTCGGCAGGTCTCTTTCTTTTGGAATGTGAAGGAGCGGGATGAGAGGATGGCACATCAGGAGTAAACTTTTCGGGTGCTCTCACAGCGCGTCCCGACTTGCGACGCGCGCTGGGAGCGGCTGGAGAGCTCGCTGTGTCATTATTGGAGATATCCATGAGGGGCGTCCTACCAGCGATCATTTAATCAATTACCCGCGACATGAAAATTCGATGTTAGGAATGAGTTTGGTGTTGTCTTTCGTATTGGGAGAAGCTCTTGTGTTTTGTTGAACGCGCCTCCGGTTCGTGATGATTCTAAACGGGAATAGCTCGGTAAAGTCGTTTAAAGTGGAGACCTCACTACCATGAACCCTTCGTACTTTTTCTTATCAGGTATCAATCTCAGAAATGGGGGCATGGTGAAGCTAGCTCAGCTTCTGGAATTAGATTCAATTGGGTTCTATTTTATGGAAGTTGCTTCGCTTTTGTTTGGTATAAAACTAAAAAGTAAGCTGCGAAGATAGTCATGAATTCCCCATTTCCACCATCAGCATCTGCCCCGGGCGAGGGCAAACTTGTGGCTCAGCTACTTCCCCAGAAAATCTCCGCTCTTTCGACCATCAGTTTCCAATATCCATTGAAACTGATTTCCCCATCACCAGCTTCTTTACAGAGAAGTGTCTTGGTCTTCCTGCTAACCTATGGTGGTGGTCTTGTTGGCGGGGACCAGGTTAACCTTTCCATCGAAGTAAAATCAGATGCCAAACTTAGTATAGTTACGCAAGGACATACCAAAATCTTCAAATCACCTTCTCGTGACGTTGTTACTCGGCAGCAGCTTCGGGTCAAGATTGAAGCTGGAGCTGCCGTTTGTTTGCTGCCCGATCCTGTACAGCCTTTTGGAGGTAGTGTGTATGAGCAATCGCAAGTCTTCACCTTAGCTGAATCTGCGTCTCTCTGCTTGTTAGATTGGGTATCTGCAGGGCGTACTGCCAGAGGAGAGGAGTGGGATTTCCGAGCCTGGAGTGGCCGGAATGAGGTCTGGACAGCAGGAGTAAAGCCTAGACTTCTACTCAGAGACAATGTCATACTCGAAGGGGATGGCTTTGATACTTGTGATAATGAATTGAAAAAGAAGATGCAGAACCTTACCATATTCGGTACACTGGTATTGCGTGGTCCCCTTGTTGAGGCGCTATCATCATTCTTCCTCTCCGAATTTGCTGCTCTACCTAGGCTAAGAGCGCAAGATTTCCGGTCGCAAGAGCGGATCGACAACGACAGCAAGATTACTCTATCGAGGCAAGAGATATGGAGAAATTCTCGACTGCATCAAGAACAAGAAAATGGCCTGCTTTGGTCAGCTGCAAAGATTCGTGGGTGCACAATTATCAAGTTTGGCAGTCACACGGTTGAGGGGGCCCGCACCTGGGTCGGAGGAATGATCAAAGAAGATGGAAGCATAGAAAAAAACTTCGGGGAAGACGCTACGATGTGCGTGAAGTGAGGTACTATCAATATCACTCGCAATCCCTTAACTCTGCCCCAGGGGTCGGCTATAATATCCGATGCTATATTATGCTCAACAAAGAGGAGAAAGGGAGACCATCCATGCAGATTTGCAGAGTCTTAGCAAGCTCCGAAGTTACAAACCGTAGACTTCTGCAGCCAAATACATCTCTGCGACGATCTTCTCCACCCACTGCAGATTCTGGCGAGTAGTATATAACTCTTGGCAAATGTTGCCGACCTCCTGCGAATAGAGTCCAATACCTCCTCCCATAGTCATTAACTGATTGCGATTGGCCTCCAACTCTACAATCTTCTGAAGAAGAAACGCTGGCGTCCAAAGGTTAGCAGATGCTAAACTTGTATCTCGAACCACAAATTTATATCTAACAAACTCACAAGTCTTGTACCCACGAATGTTGATTCCCTCATCAATATCCTTGACAGTGCAATGGACACACTTCTTTGGAATCTCGCTAGTTTGGTGAACCCATTTCTGCCAATGATAGGCTGGGCGGAATCTAATTGGATGACCACATTCATGGTTCAACAACGTCTTACAGTGACCAGTAGGGCAGGCGTCCATCAACAAAGCACAGGAATCCCCACTGTATTTCTAAGTTAGCATGTTGACGTTTGGAAATTGCATACCAATTAGGGCCGAAGAAAAAAAAGCATCTTACTAGATATGTCCACATGGCAAGAAGATTGGTGACTCATCAATGAATGGTTGTTTGCAAATATCACAAGAGTTGATGGGCAGGTTAGCTGAGATAGCAGGAAGACTGCGAATATAGTTGGCTAAGCGTGCCTCCTCTCCATCTGGAATATTATAGTGATTATGGAGACTAGGATCTGGGAGTATATAATCAGGAACAGTAGGAGCGACTGGATAAGCTGGAGCTGCTGAAATATCGAGGGCTGGTGTAGCGATAGCAGCAGATACATTTGGAATAGAGGCTAACGTAGTAGAAGAATGCTGAATAGTGCCAGAAGGAGTTGAACTATTGATCAAGCTGTGTCGGATCGAATCGCTTGAGGTGTCTGATCGAGTGCTTGCGCTTGTGGTAGCAGTTTTCTTGTTTCGTTGACTTCGTCTGCCTTTTTTTCTTGTAGTGACAGGCTCTGGTACAAACTCGTCACTGTCATCTTCTAAAGTCATGTGAGTAACTTGATTCATGACCATTCAATCCCGCATCAGAAGGCTCTTCTTACCTTTGCGACTATCAGGAACAAAGTCTTCATCATCATCCTCGGCATAATAGCCTGTAGCCTTTCTAGCACCACCTCTAGTACTGCGAACTGCCATTTTCGTTACTGCAAGTGTGCAATGGAGCTCTCAATGTGTGTATTTGTGTATTTGAATGACAAAAGAGGGTTGAGGAGGGAAACACGCTCAAAAGTTGTATTTACAAACCTTCACCTTTTATTCGGATCGTCTCAGTATGAGTATCCTTGCTATTTTAGCCTTAGGATTGTGGTGGATACCGAACTATTGTTGTTTTCACTGTTGACAATATCACAGATTCACTCAGAACCGCGTAATCCGAAGGCGAGCCAGCCTTAGCCTTTGATAGCAAAAGCCAATGACCAAACATTAGTCCCTCTTTATTACTGGTTTGAATACAAATAATTACAAAAGTAAAACCTATTACTTTTCTGCGCGTGGTTGGTGATGTCTTTTTACTTTACTGCCAGCCTCTATTTTAGCAATCCCAGTATCTAGCATCTAATGAATCTTTCAGTCAAACACTCCATTTTAGAGATGAATGATTTCTGCTGCAAACAACCAGTACACCACGTCCAAGTTCTTGGAATGTAATAAGTTATTTTAGCATGCAGGCTGCCGTGTTTCATACTCATTTACAAAATGCTGGTACTGTTTAAGCTTGCCACACCTTTACGTGCATGTAAGCTAACTACATCACAGAGACGAATGAAGTTTATCTAGCATTTGAACAATGAGGGATCACTGTTCATTGCGTCTCTCTCTCTATATATACATATTCATTGTACTATAGGCAATAATTTCAGAACGCTGCAGAAATTCTCGCCTAACTCATTATCAAAAAAGATGTTATTTTCATCCCATATGTTATATTGCGCTATCAATCCGATTAGCTCAAATTTTCCAGATTAACTACCTTATTCACTCACATGCTACACATAACAAGGTAAGACTTTTCGCTTTCCTTTTAATTTTCCTTCACCCTATACACTTGCTTCATGTACGTGGAATAAAATTACCATAGTTAATATTGCCCTACGGTCCTTGTAATATGCATCGATAATCTGTCCAGTCATAAGATACTGTTCTCTGCTCCATGTATCTCAACATGTAGAATCGTTGATCATTGCTGGTTCGCAACATATAAAACGATCCATTAAGAAGAGATTGAACCCATGGAGACTAATTTAGAAGCATCTGCTTGTATCGTGGGTATTCAGCTGTTAACTGAAACGTGTACATTTAATAAGCACTGGGAAGCGTATTGAACTTGCTGTGGTGGCAACTTCTTGTGGGGCATAAGAAGCTTTCCTTAATCAAGGAATCATTGCTGAAGTCTTTTGTGTGCTTTTCCAAACTTCAGATTCTCAACAATACGCCAAAATAAAGAAATTTGGGATATTACTAAAACCCGTTGGCTGTACCATGTTTGAAGCGCAATAATTAAAGTTCACCACAAATTGCCTTCTTTTATATCAATACCTCAATAATCAGATGCGTAGTATCAATGCAATCAAAGATTTTAAATGGAATTCGGTTATGTTGAACCCGATTCTCTTCATATCTCCGGATTCTGTGAATGAATCCCTGCGCCCCTTTAGCTGTATCTGTCCTAATTTGTAATAAAGGCACGCAAGTTTGGTCGTACAACATCTTGGGGCTATCATCGCACTACGTGGACCAATTGGTTCGATCCCTAGCAAGCCTCTGTTCCAAGTTCACAACCAATTCCATTTTATCTACGACCTTGCATTTAGCATTGATAGCAGAACTCTCGTACTTCAGAATGGCTAACGAAGTGGGTAGTACGAGACTCGGAAACGATTCCAGAAGAGAGCAGAAGCTTTGGAGTCTTGACCCCCAAGATTTGAAGAAGGGTTCTGATTACCGCAATCTGGCGGGGTTATTGCGACTATGTAACATCAAGCATCGCGACGACAGAATCGGATACTTTTGGTCATCCGACCTCATTACTCGTATAATGACAGAAGATCGCGTGAAAGAGGCACTTTCGAGCGAATGTGGGATATCAGTATTCCCAAATCGCTGGCGTGTTGGGAGGCCATTTGATGACTTTGATGACTTGGTCGAATTAATAAGAGAGGTAAGTTACAAGTCAATTTCAGCTATAGCATAGACACGGCTTAACTTTGAAACTCAGAAATATCTCAAGATTTTCGCGCTCCTGCTTCTCCTTTCACGTGGGCATGACATATACATTTTCATTGAATTTGATCTCCGCGATGTAGATCTCCCTTTGGATACCAAGTCTACACTCGGAGAACCCCGTCTTTATCGGCATAGCAACCCAGGCGAACCAATTCAATGCTTCTCCATTTGTGGATGGCAAGACCATGAATTGGAGTTCTTCTTTGAGATCCAGTGGCGTCTTACCGTCCCCTACTTTCGAGGTCCTGATGTAGACGGCACCGTGTGTCATTATAAACTTACTTCACAGACCATTCTACCTTGGTGTCCTACAGGTGACAAAGATGTGATAAAAGTTGCTGTTGGTGGATTTGGTGATATCGAGCGAGTCAGGATTGATCCATCTTCTCATGGCTTCGCCAAGCTTTTAACAAATGTTCGTATAGAACCTGACTTGTTCTCATAGAAACATCTCAAATCTGATCTGGCTACACTTAGATCTCTCTAGCAGATGGTCCTGATTTTGCAGTAAAATCCATACAAAACCAAAAGGACTTCCTGCAGGAAGTTAATATGTTGGAGTATCTCGCTCGCACGCCGCATCCTCATCTGATCAGTCTATTGGCAACTTTTGAGTTAGAGGACAGTCATAATATGATATTTCCACTGGCAGACTGTGATCTTTACACATATTGGGAAACCCACAACAGCCCTTTGATGGATGGTTTGAAAAATCCTCAACAAGACCATATGTTCTGGATTACGGCTCAAATTACCGGCATCGTTTCGGCCCTAACAGTAATTCATAATGTTGGATCAGCATATAATCCTAGCCGAAATCTTGGTAGGCATGGTGACTTGAAAGCTGACAACATACTGTGCTTCCAGTCCAGTACAGGCCCTTACGGGACTCTAGTTCTATCAGACTTTGGCCTAAGTTCATTACGCAAGCAGACCACCGAGTTGAGGGAGGCCACCCGTGATAAGATTATGGCTTTTACACCCGGGTATAGACCACCCGAGTGTGATATGGAGCACAATATAGCAAGGTCTAGGCGTTCCGATATTTGGAGCCTTGGATGTCTACTGCTCGAAATGGCTTGCTGGATTCTTAAAGGGAGAAATGGGTTAGCAGACTTCCACCACGCGAGGACTGTGGTATCCCCTACTACTGGAGTGGTCTCTTCTGTTTACTTTGAGGTGAACCAAATGGACACTGCAGACGGAAAGTTTGAATTCGGCATCAAGAAGGAGGTCACAAATGTACGTCAACTGTCTTTCTCGATAGTTCAACCATTGTTACATTCCCCACACTAATTATTGAGGTCAGTATATTCAACTATTACACAGTAGCGCTCAATGTACTTCGTATGTGCATGACCTACTCGAACTGATTGAACAACATATGTTATTAGTCGATACCGCACAAAGAGCTACGGCGGATCAGCTGCTCCAAAAGCTTGAGAAATTCGAAGAGCATGCAAAAAAAGACAAATACTATATCATGGATCCTCGCCCTATCAATAGACAAGCTCCAGATAAGCTCACTATCCAAGGTGCTCTTAGCGCGGACGCTGTTACTTTCGAGGTGAATCACGAGTACAACAAAGCTCGACTGTCAGCCAAATTTTCCCGGGCTACTCAATTCACTCAGCGATCTATGCGGCTCAGAGAGCTTGTGATTGTTCACCCAGCGGACCAGAGTCGGAAAATAGAGGAGACATACGAAGATCTAATAAAGGTGAAGGAAGGTATGTCGCGTCGCTTTACTGCTACACTCACCTTGCGACTAACATCTTTTAAGAGCCCCGCCAGACAATGGGAATATCTGCGAGAGATGTACTCGTTGAAGTCAGTGATGAAAAGGTGATACAGGAAAAGCAAGAAGTCGTGCAGTCCGTAAGCCTGACAGTCTCGCGAATCTATAGCGAGCTCGCAATAGGCGTTGGGACGGAGCTCGAGATTTTGATCAACATCACATGGCAATTACAGCAATGTCTTCGAGATGAGCTAGAGAGCAACCCCAATCTCGGTTCAGTGTTAACTATCTCAGGTGATGCGTTGCACTGTTGGGCTGCTCCATGCTCGGAATATGTCGAAGTAACGTGGGGTACTTTCGGCTTGCGGCTTTTCAAAGATTTTGAGATCTGCCTGCGGGAGGTGTTACGAGATATAGGTGAGTTTTATGACACGGGGAAGCAATGTTGCGCTCTAACAAACTCAAGACAAGAATTATGCTCTATTGCAGAGAGAACTATCGGAAAAAAGAGAAACAACAATGGAATGTGACTTTTCTCCAATAGATGAGGAAGCGATTAAGCCCTCAGTTATAAAGTTCAAAGGCACGGTAGAAGAAACTTCAACCTTGTGTCAGCTCCTCGCGTGGATTGCCGCGACGTTCCGGATGCCTGAGAAAGGGGAAGTATCTTGTTCATCGGTCGATTTTGGAGTCGAATCTGCCAACGTAAGCAGAGGCATTTTTCGAATCATTTTAAAAGACTTATGGCCTTTGTCAGACCGAGAGCCAGGGACATGCTGGAAGTCTCTATTCCCAAGCACAGTCATGGCGACTGGCTTCCCGGCTCCACAAAAGCACGGCGCTTTTGGTTTGCAGATTCCGTTTAGCGCAATGCTAGAAATGGCCAATATATTGTGCGATGTGAATTTGGAAGATGAAAATGGAAACTACAGGGGAGTCTACTTCGACGGGTCTTCCTTCGTTCTATATGCAACCGGCTATTTTGCCCAGCAGAACACGGTACAGTGGCATCTGAGAAAGAAATATACAGGAAAGGAGCGAGACCCAGCTCTCCGACCAGATCATTACTCTGGACCAACTTGGGTCAGGCATCTAAGTATTGAAACATTGAGCGAGGCGACAGCAATTCTTGGATATTGTGGCAATACCGAAGTACAACTTGGGACCGCATCCCGGGTAGAGCACTTTGCGCAGTATGAGTACTCTCTCGCATCCTTAGAAAAGCCTCCTCCTGAAATCTCTCTCTCGACGCTCACAGCATCACTAGGCTACAAGGGATCAGGTTTAAGCGCATCTGGTACATGGAGACTACGATCGGGTTTACAGGTTGCTCGAGAGAAAACTAAAGATAAAGAGTACATTGAGGTCTTAGACGATGCTGAAAAGGATCTAGCAATTCTCTTCGAAACCTCACCCGGGCAAGAACGGGCTTGGATGGTTCCTCAGTTATCCTTAATCCTCGAATTGTTCAATTTCTGGGCTTTCAAGAAAGGCCTACAGGATATTCATTACGCTGAACCCGGTTCAAACGATGGTTCGGGGGCGAGGAAGGTATTGGAAGACGAGATGTACATCAACCGTCCAGCACTTAAAAAGCTAATACCTTCTGATAAGGGCCTTTGCTTTGGAGATATCATTAAACGTATTCACAATCGAATTGAAAAACGTACTGTTGTGAATTTCACAGGCAAAGATGGATCAAGGGGAGCTATCAAGCTCGGCAACTCCGGCATTTTTGGTTGGGATTGGCTGGAGCTCGCCGGCGCGCCTTCGATTTCCGACCGACGGGGCATTCCAAACATGCGAGAGCCTTGCTGGATACCGTTCACTCAGAATCTGAAAGTACCTGTATTTATGTGTCAGAATCTGGGACAATTAATAACTCCGGTTAATAAAGAACAGCTTTGCGATCATTGGTGTCCGATACCTGGGGGAGTGGAAAACCCCTATCTCGTTGCCACCGTTACCTCCATTCAAAAGCTTGCAACGGACTCGGGTCAAAAGCTGATGTGGTCTTTCCGAGAGAACCTTGTATGGAATATTCAAGGCGAATCACTTTTCGAACCATGCGCTGAATGCATCACAGCGCCGATCAGGTGCTGCAAGAAACCTCAGATTCTGCACAAAAGAAGAAACACACTAGTTAGAAAAAACCTGGCTCCGCATATGATCAGAACCGTGCCACAGATAAAACAGAAAGGTGCAATAGTATTCGCCAAGTGTCGAAAAGATGAGAATAGCTTGTCGAACGGAAGGAGCTGAAGGTATTACTAAAGTGTTACTTACAACCCACACATTACCAAAGAGTTATGAAATGTATACATCATAAAGTTATAACCACTAACGCCTAAAAGGGGCGGGGAGATGGAGAGTAATAGAGGATTGTAGACTTAACTGTAAGGATTGAGTGTGTATTAGGTCTCTATTACTGGAACTTACGCTTGTGGATAAGAAAATTTACTTGTTTCTTGCTTTTAGTATGATAATCTGGAAACAGCCTTCGTCTTCTACTCCTGGTTAGAACCTTGTTTTAGGTTGATAGCAGGTTTTTACACATGGCTAGTGGCGATACATTGCGCGCATGACTTGGAGAGCATTGAAAAGTGTAAAACGGCACCAACTTCTTGTTAATTGAATTGGCAGAGTCGAATTCTGTATCAAGCGAAACTTCATATGTACACCACTATAATTCTTTCCGTTCAGTAGGCTCATGCTGTAAATGGCTCCTAAATACTAGGCAAGATGAGACTGGTTCTAAGTTGATGCCAGTGACACTCTGGAGCAAGGCAAAATACACAGGCCATGGTGAAGATGCCTCAGCCATTGTCGACAGTATTTGTCGACAGTCTTTTACCAATTGCAGAAACATATCACTCCACTAAATTGCAGCATGAAATTCCAGTTTTGGATTGAAATGGCAATTCAAGGGTAACTTATGTTTGACTTGAATAACCATGTTCAACACTACTTAATCGTTGTTCGTGATTATTTCAGAGCGCTTAGCATTGCATATTCTCTTCTTGTTGAGAATTAACTTAGCTCGAGTTGAATTTTTGCAAAGCTCATATAAAACGTCTTGATGTTCTTCAAGGTAGAAATAATATTCTGTGTTTTATATGCAAGAGGTCCGGGATTGTTCTCACCACATTTCAGCCGAGAGACTAGCCTCTTGACGATGTAGCAAGCATCTAAAATTCCTTTACTCATACCTAATACAATGACTTCTTCCAAATGATCATTTGTTGTTTGTATCATTGTGTTGTACATTTTTATATCATTGATCAACGCCACACTACAATCAATTGATGTGTTTGCTAGTAATTCACGTGATAAACCTCCTCATTTTAGAATAGGGGTAAGTCGCTTAACCTTGCCCCACCAGCAAAATTGTCCACAGTATTGCATATAATTTTGAAGCTCTCTAGAAAGGTCCAGAACCTACCTCAACGACGGCTAACTCAATACTTTTAGATAGGCATCTTTCAAGTTTGTTAAATGCTATACGATCAGTCGCTGCAGAACGAAATACAGAACTAGAATGCACAATTAAGAGGTGCGGAGAGACAGTTTGAGGAAATATATGAGAGGGGGGCGTGGTGTTCATAAGATTCCCTAGCGAAATAGACAGATGAATTAAATGTAATACGATCTATGTGAAAGATTTTCAGACCTGATTTGATGATACTGAAAACACACTCGCGTCCGGCAAGTTTATCCGAGTCTATTGAACCATAACATCGTACAAGTTTGGCTGTCTCGTGCCGAGAGGATCCAAATGGAAGCCCTGCATTTTATTCCGCGAGTCCATCAAATCCAACTCCAAGAAAATATTTTCTTCAAACCCAGTTCTACTCCATACAGCAGTCGGGTATCGCATCAATGCAATGCATTGGCCGAATCTGAATCTATCTGCAATCACAATTTGGCTACCAAATACTGCCACATTATCCGTACGAGAACAAGAGATGAGATGGGTACGATTTTCCTCAGTACGCTCCACAGCTGCACAAGTTGCTGCTTCAATTCTGTCCCAAGATGTCGGATGCACGATCACGTCAGCGCCACGAAGAGAAAGAATGCGGGCCATTTCTGGAAGCCATATCTCATTACCGAGCATGAGACCAATCGCACCGATTGGCGTATTGATCACTTCAAATGTAGTACCTGGGGTAGCCCATTTGCGTTCCATCTCTCCGAGGTGGACCTTCCGGTATTTGCCAATAATTTCTCCTTTTATGTCGAGCAGGTAAAGTGTTGAGTAGAATTCGGACCCCTCAGTTTCTACTAGATTGATTGCGACATACATCGATGATGCTGTAGCGGTAGCATCTTGGATTTTGGCAAGAACTTCAGATGAAAGTTTAGCTGCTGCTACTGGATCAGCGTCTACCTCCCCAGGTTTGAAGCAAAATAGCTCCGGAAAGACGCCGAGCTGAGTTCCCCGTGAAGCTGAGTATTTGATCTGGCCAAGTGCTCTCACAATTGTCCACTGTCTGGAGTGATACCAAGAGAGCTGGAGTGTGGCTACGTGGAGTGAGACCTTTGGTGAGTTCTCTGGAATAGGTCCGTATTTTACTACATGCGTACTCTTTTCAGCTCTGAGCTCCGCATACAAGTCTGGTCTTCTGAAGTCATTCAGAGAGCCAATTCCACCGCCAAGAGCTTTGGGAAAAGAGGTATAAGGTGTGATATCAGCCCAGACCAATTTCTTTTCAGTCTCGCCGCACCAAGCTAAAATGTCACCTAGTGGAGATATAATTTGACTTCCTCCAGTCCAAGGATAAGCATCCTCTGGACCACCAACAGTATTGCTGGCTATATGCCAGACATGATTTTCAATGGCTCTCAGCGGCTCGTGAATCCGCATTTCGTCTGGGCCTCTTGAATTCAAGCTGTTACACAAGATGTCGGCGCCTTTCAAAGCCAAGACCCTGGGAACCTCTGGTACAATTCCATCGGCACACATAAGCATTCCAATTTTACCGATATCTGTTTGCGTGGCTTCCAGCTGTTTGGTCCCCGGTACAAATAACGTATATTCGTAATCCCAGAGCACAGTTTTGTGGTGGACATGTAAGAGCTTGCCATCAGCATCTATAAGCACTTGCCCAATGGTACAATTTGGGCTTTGCTCTCCCTTCATGTCGACGCCGGCAACCACAATAATTTTCAATTCTGCAGCAGCGGCTTGAAGACCTTTTACAAAATCACCATCTAGAGATTCGCATTTTTCAAAAGCCGCTTCTCGAGTGGTAAAATCCCGGCAACGATTAGAATTCTCGGGAAAGACAACAAGACGAGCCCCATGAGAGACTGCCTCTTTCATATAGCTAACACATAATTGGAGATTAGCTGGAACGTCTGTGTGAGAGTAGAATTGAGCTGTTGCAACCCGGACGGTAGTTGAGGAAGCCATGTTATGAAGGTAAGAAACAACGAGATTATTGCAAACAGTGTTCACTACAAAATTGAAGATGTACAAAACTCAAAAGACAAAGATACCAGATAAAGCTTCTAATGAATGCGCCTTTCCAACTATGGACCACATCGGATAGCTGTTGCCGAACAGATGGCTTACTCACGTGATTACGAATTCTAACTTTCCACAGAGCAAGAGGACTCGATCCGGGCTCGATTTGGTTTCTATCAACTTTCGGAAAAGAAAGTGAAAGTTCTGAATGTAATTGATTTAGCGGCAGGACGAATCTGCAAACTCCAGCAAGATCACAGTGCAAGCGAGCCATATTACCAAGTAGGTACCACTGAGAAGCATGGTTCTCGGTTTGAACCAAGAGCCCATATGTTCCAGCGATCAAAATAAATTTCCGCAATAACTAACTACTAGGAATATGGCCAGTTTGAATTACGTTAGCAGCGGCAGATTGCTGATGGAAACTCGATGTTGACGTTGGTTCGCCGAATATTGCGTGTGCCAAAGAAAAAGAAAGGTTAATAAGCACTTCATTTTCATGCCAATGATAACAAACTATTCTGTACCATACGCATTGAGTACCTAATAATTCTTGAGAATAGCCGTCGGTCCTTCTATTGAGGAAATAGAAAAGGTAATACAGTCACCACGCGCATATGGAAGCTATCGTTTCACAAGTGCTTAATAGCCTTTCGTAATGCGAGGTGAATTGATGCTTACAGAGCCGATGATAGCCCTTGAAAATTTGAGTGATTTGAATGCTCGTGTTAACCAAAAACTGGACTTGTCTTAATAGACTCTGGTTGTTTGGCAAATTTCATAACTGAATCAATCTGAGACGGAAAACTGCAAGATAGGTGACGAATACTTGGTCCGATAAAGGTTTCTTGCACACAGCAGTTGTAGCCTTTCTGATAAGTAATAATTCCTGCGTCTGCCACAGTAGTAGCTCGCGATAGAAAACGGATTGAGCCAAAAGCTTTCTAATTTATTGCCGATTTCATTTTCATTTGAGCATGCATCCATTTCTGAAAACTGACTTGGTTGAAGCTATTTTCAACCATCCAATCTGCTTTCATAATGCACGACCACAGAGCGTGGAGTTTTCCCAACCTCAACATCCTCGATGTAACAGCAGCATTTCCGGACACGAAGTAATTTTACAAACACCTTGGTGGCTAAATAGAATAATACATGTCCGATATTTGCAAAAAGTCCACAAACCAAAGCGGGTGGTATGGTACTCGACCACGAAAGTTCCATAAATAGAACACAATCACGGAAGACCAAATTCCACGCTCAAAGGTACAATGGCACCTACAAGAAAGAGTTGCAAAACCACCGAGGCCAGATTGTTTTTTTTGCTGCAGGATAGATTAAGGGTCCTCAGGCTATATGTCCCAAAATAACTCGACGGTGCTAAATGTTTGAAATTGCCCAATCGGCTTTATTCATTCTCGTGTCGCCTCATCGCTACCCAAATCCCTGCATCAGGGAGTTCGGATTTTAACCTTAAATTTTCGAAGAACAGTGGCGGTGGTCTGGACTTGAATTGATTGAAAGGAGCCTTGGATTAGTTGTTGTTATAAGGGAGCGATGTTCTCTCGAAATGAAGAAAGGAATAAGCAAGAAGCAGCTCAAAAATAAAGAAAGTTAGACCATTAGAAACCGCACAGTACTGAGCAATCGAAATGTTCTCACTCACCTCCGCCCTCGCAGTCTCAGCACTGTTCATCGCATCCATCTCCGGCGAGCCTGTAGACCTCAGCAAAGTAGCGCTTAAAAGCGTCAGCTTTGGTGGAAGCGGATGCCCCCAAGGAACTAAAGCCACCTTCAAGCAAACTGGCGACGGCGGGTACGTCAAGCTATGCCACTTATTTCCATAGCTTATACAGAGCTAATGATAGCACAGGTTCGTCGCAAGCTTCCCCAACATTACGGCTGCAATCGGCCCAACCGTAAACATTGAAGACAACCGCAAGAACTGCCAGATCAATCTCGATATCGCCTATCCCTCAGACCTCCAATTCGGCGCCGTAAGCACACACTATGTTGGCACTGCGGTGCTTGATAAGGGGGTCCAGGGTGTCCTTTCCACAGTTTTCTACTTCTCTGGCCGTAAGTTATTACCACCTGCACTCGTCCTCATCAGCTTCTCCTCCCTTGGGATATCCTTCTCTCACGGCCCAGTATCTAACTCGCTCTCTCTTGCTTAGAATCCGCACAAACATCAACGAAACAATCACTCACAGGCCCCGTCGCCCAAGGCTACGACGTGACGCAAAAGCTCGACGACTCAGCTATCTTGTGGTCAGCATGCGGCTCCAACTTGCCGCTCAATGTCAACTCGGCGGTTTATTTGAGTTCTGCCAGCAACTCCGCATGTGGTTCCTGGACCGATTCGGGAGATTTTGAGGTTGCCGTCAAGTGGAGAAAGTGCTAGATTTCTTTTATTTTCCAAAAATTGTTTTTTGTGTATTCAGGTGTGGAGTTGGGATTCTTCTATATATAGGGAACTATTCGGATTGGTTCTTCAGGTTAGAGGAAATGAGTTACAAATTAACAAAATACTACTGCCATTTTACGATTGGTACTTTCATCTCCTTCTATCCTTATATTTGTCCTCGCTAAAATTGCGCACACCCAATCAAGACATTCAAAGCCCATTCTAACGAAGTAATATTTTCAGGTTGAAATCTGATCTAATAGCTTATTTGTTATGGGGAACTGACATGAGGATTCCATATCGATCTTTCGACCGACGATATTGCTGCTATAGCCTAAGATGTGAGTGAACGGGTGAGCTAAAGAGATAAGCTGACGCGCGCCTCCCCACTTTAAAATTGGAGAGAATAGTGCATTAGTTCTGAGCTTTGTCAATCTAGGCAATATAACCCGAGAGTGGGTAGACAGACAGATATCTACCACCTCGTTGAAGTAGATATAAGTTTGTGTAAGAAAGCTCATTGGTGGCTAGCCAAAGCGATACCCCGAATTGAAGGTGAAGTTTGAGCGTACGCCCATAGCCTGCAAAGATTGCGGGGACAAAAGCACCAAATTAGCTGAATGCTGCAAGGTGTGATACCTATGACAGGTCTAATGGGAACTAGAAACGGCAGAGTATAGGTATATTCTCTAAATAAATTAGTGGGGTACAGTCCATGTCAGGGCCTTCATATTAATACAATCATCTCTAGTGGTCTATTTCAGGTTTTGCACACATATATTTCTAGTACTCAAAACACTCTTCATCATGTCAGGTTCACCAGACGGCGTGTACGAGCGTGGTATTATAGATCCAGGCGTACCTGTCGCGAATTCAACAGCATCATTCTGGCTATCTACACCCTCGCGAATTCATCAAATACGTTCACGCTGGGTAGATGCTGCTGATATAGTCATCATTGGCGGTGGGATGACTGGGATGAGCATTGCACGTTCTCTATACTCCAAAAACCCCGAACTCAGCATAGTCATTGTCGAGGCTCGTGACATCTGCTCTGGAGCAACAGGTCGGAACGGTGGACATGTTAAAGTCATGAGCTATAATTGCTGGGTCGACCGTAAAGTGCGATTTGGTATCGAAGAAGCCATACGATGGACTGAGTTCGAGCATAGCCATCTCGATGAGATGACCAACTGTGTTCGAGATAACAATGTCCAGTGCGATTTCACCTTGCAGGAAGGAGTGGATGCTTACTTCGATCCGAAGACATTTCGTCGAGCAATTCACGCACTCCAAGACATGCGACAACATGCACCAGAGCTTGCTAACCAATACACAATCTACTCTGCCGAAGATGCAATTTCGAAATATCGATGTGCTGATACTTGTATTGGGGCTATTGGCGTACCAGCGGCTTCTGTATGGCCTTACAAGCTGGTGACTTCGCTCCTCGAGAGCATGATAATCGAGCATGGACTATTGATCCAGACAAACACGCGTGTTCGTTCAGTCACTGATGTGAACGGCGATACTTTTGCAAGCGTGGTAACTGACCGTGGTCTGATCCGCGCAAATCATGTCATTCACGCGACCAATGGCTGGATTGGCCACCTCAATCCTGAGTTGCGCCCTTATATTTCACCAGTACGTGGAAACGTTCTTAGACAGCTTCCGTCGATGCCCCCGTTACAACTGGGAAATACTTTCTGGCTACGCTATGGCGAAAAGGACTACGACTATATGATCCAGCGGCCAGCAGGGGATGTCATCATAGGGCGTGCCAATCTGGGGCGGAAGGCAACAGGTGATGATAGTGAGTTAGACATCGCACCACATGCTCATCTTGAAGGTGCAGTTACCGCAGCACTGAAATGGGACAACGACATGACGGTCACGCATGGGTGGAGTGGTATCCTCGGCTTCACGCAAGATGGCAATCCGCTAGTCGGGCGGATACCCGGACATGACAAAAGTCGTCAGTGGGTATGTGGTGGCTATCATGGTGTTGGTATGGTCAAAGCATTCCGAACAGCGCAAGTCCTGGCAATGCTGGTCGTGGGAGAGGTTATCCCGGCTTCTTTCCCACAGACGATGCTCATTACAGATACCCGTCTGATTGCGTTAGAAGCATCTTTGAAACAAGGACCTAAGCTTTGAATTATAGAATACCCAAGCATCTTACATATGTTGGCTCCTTCTGGGTTGTAGAATTTATATGTTAAGGTATTCTCCTATATCGAAAGTCTACATCCTACATTACGAAACCGAAACGAAGAATTGCGGGAGCAATACAGTAAATACGACATCCCCCTCCCCAATAAGCGCCCCCGCCTATCCAATGCTTGTTTTCAGCCAACCCTACTCAAGAGCACAGCAGAACCGATCAATATAAAATCATATAGGCCACCCAAATCTTACTCTAACCACTCCACTAGCTCTTTGGCCATGTCTTAATTCAGCGTTCAGACACAGTTGTAAGCCAGGGACATAGTCTTTGAATAGGTGAGAATAAGTTGGGAGAGGGAGAGGGGAGGAACTGGAGGAGAGCACGTGTAAAAACCGTCATTTCTCCCATCTACTGAGAGCTAATCGCGCATTGTTCTGGCTTATGGCTGGCGATACACGTCACAGGTGGCGTTATTGCACAGCTGCAGCACAGCCTCTGGCAGTTTTGCTTTCCTTGTATCATTCCTGGCTTCTTCCTGTGTATCTATTTCTTTTACTTATCACGGATTTCTTCCTTCTGGGAAAGTTCTGTTGGCAGTAGGGCTGGTACCTAGTGAAAAAGCTTCTCTACTTCTAAATCAAAGGAAGTGCCTTCATTAGATCACCGTTCCAGTACTTTAGTGATTGTAGATGTGAATCACAGTTTTATGGCCCGACCAACTATGCAAGGCTACCTAGGATACAGCCACAAATGGCCAGCCTATGGTGAGGACTTCTCATCTAAGCCACCTGCACCCAAGATCGAGATCGTGAATTCTGCCTCTGAGCTTTAAATGTTATGGTAATTTATTGATTTCCTATAGATAAATTTTCTGGTCTATTAGAGGGCAGGGCTTCAATCTAGTGGTTTTTCTTTAGATTAATTAGAATCAGACAGCCAGCTACGACTATAAGCGCTGCCTTCCAGTAGCCTGACTGACGATCGAAAAGCTAACTTATCTCACGAATGAAGTCAAAATGCCGATAACTTTCGGTTCTGTTGGTGATATCATTGCGACTTTTCAACTTGCTTGGAACTTGCTCGAAGCTCTGAATGCAAGCCGCGGTGCTGCACGCGAATTCCAGGACTTGGTTAAGTCGCTCCGCATCTTTCATCGACTACTTGCTCAAGTGCGTAGTTCTTTTGGTGTGCTATGATTTCATGCAAGCTCAAAGACATGAAGCTAGATTGTCGTGCTGATGGATGAGAAGGTTATTGACCTCTGGCCTGTTCGGTCCGCATGTCCCCAACTCGACCTGCTTTATGATATCATCAACCGCGTGGTGCTCGACTGTCAGAGCGACATCACCACATTCCTCGAAAACATCACCTCTAAATATGGCAAGAGTCTAGCGCACTCCGCTGGCTCCAGGCGCAGCTTCAAGGACATGGGGAAGATGCTGCAGTGGCATATGTTTGAAGGGGGTTCAGTCACCGCCTTGCAAAAGAAACTTGACACAAGCCACGATCTAATCATGGTTGCTTATATAAGTGCGAGAGGGTTCGAAGTCCTCGCTATTCCTGTGTAGAGTTATGGACTAACAGAATCTGATCTGCAGGGTTGCTGAAGAGAATGACCACGGCGTTTTATCGGAGAAGCTTGACATGGTTAAGAAGGTGCAAGACAAGATTGAAGAAGACCTAGGTCGTTACTTTGATCAGACCCAGAAAGATCTCAGTCGACACACAAACATGCTTGAGGATCTTACGGAAAGAACCAGGAGGATAGAGTCCACAATGTAAATTTATCTGCTCACCACACTCATATGACAAAGTTCTAATAGATGTCACAGACCACCTTCTATTCTCGAGAGTCAGTTTCGACAAATATTTCAAGAGCTGAGACTACTCAATCAAAGTATTCCGTCTCATGTTAACCCATCCCACGAGAATATCGTCATCCTTGAAGATGCCTTCGGTAATTACTTGCGCCTTCCGAGAGAATCAATATTGAGCTGGAAAGTAAGTACTCCATTGGACACAAAAAGCAATATTTCTAACTAGGTATACTACGGGTGATCCAACTCATATTAGAGGATCACTTCGTGGAAGGTCCCGGCAAAATGTTGGTGAGAACTGGCCAATACGTTCTCCAAGATAGCGTGACTGGGCACGATGTTAACATGGCCATGTCATTTGGCCATGCAGTTCGTCCAGGGGGAAAACTAGTCATGACGATGGTTTTCTATCGCTCTGAGACGGAAGCAAGTGCGAACACTTGTCCCCGGTGCAAGATGGTGACAATTTCAAGTGACGGCAAAGATATCAAATGGTATGTATAGTTGTTTATAACTTGACTCATCGCCTTATACTCTAGAACTAGAACATAGCAAATGCTGAAATCCACAGTGGAAATGCTGCCTGCGATGTTACATTCCGTCGGGTCAAAGACGAGGCCACAACAGTCAATCTAAGCTTGTCCAACTGCAATAGTAACAAGACTGTTCTTCATCAATGGAAAGATCAAGAAGACTCGAGCGAGATATTAGAAGCCGAAGATACCATCATTGAAGAGGAAGTGCCTCCGACCCTCCTCCATATGCAGCAATCTCATGACGGCCCAGAGATATTTAAGCGTATCCGCTTGATCACTCGCTGGCAGGAGCGCGAGGACTTTCGCGGTAGTTATATACGTCTTGGCAGTATATTCTGCTGGGACCCTGTTGGAGCAGCGCAGAATGTCAAATTCCAACTTTATGATTCAGTACGACTCGAGTTCCAAAAGCTTTTGCAAGGCATGTTTTCGGGGTATCATCCAAGCACCGCCACCACAGCTTTTATGTGCTTTAACATGTTCTTCATTGGCAAGACTGTGCGACAGTCGTTTCCAGTCATGGTTATCTACTGTCGTGAGAAGACCCTACGGCGACGAACCGTCAACCTGGTGCGGAGTCTACCGTGGTACTATCAGAGTGGTGTTCTTGTTGCATCGATTACTGGAGATTTTTGGAGGAGGCTGATAGCAAGCCAGTACCCGATCGAGGACCTATAAGTCATGTAAAACATTAGGTAAAAGCTCTACTAAATATAAATTGAGGTACTTTATCACTATCATACTACCTACCACTTCTCAATAAGAAATTAGGCCCGCAAACTTCTGTCCTGGTCTTATTTTCTTCACGATTTCAAACGCTTAAGAACAAGGTTGAGACTCTGTTTCCTGTGACTCCTTCTAGGCCAACTGTAGCTGTTGGTCTTTCCTGAGCCCTTTCTAGATTTTCAGTGTACAAAGACACCAGTAATTATAACCCTTCTTTTTTCGTATGCTATAGGGGATGGAGCCTGGGCTGGGATCTTTCTTCAATATGATTCCGACTTGCCTAATCAGAAGAAGGACTCAACGAGTTTACGCATTCTCAAGTGTAGCTGTTTGCATGCGGGACATATATACGATGCTGTATCTATTCTTGGTTGGAAAAGATCTAACATGAGCGACTGTCCACCTGTAGTTGATTCAATGCATCAACTAAGAGTCATTTAATCTCAAGTGAAATTAAAGCCTTGTGAATATTGATATTTCAAGGCCATTTAAAATTATAATACTTGGCTCTCGATTAAGCCTGGACTGCCTTGCGAAAAAAGCTGCCCTGCACCTACTGTACAGAGAGACTCTAATCAAGGGATCATAGACCGACCCGTGAGAAATTTAGGTTTATGGTCCTAAATCAAGTAACTTCAAGGATTTGGTTTAGATACAAGGCTGTCACGAGTCGATGTGGTTCGTTTATAGCCTTAACGTGGCTCATCGTGCCTGATGCCCTTAATAGTAGCACGCTTGCTCTCATCATAACTATGATGCGTCCTATCCAAATACTCTTTGAAATCTCTCGACATATCCACAATTGATGACAAATGAGTGTCCTTTAATAAAATCTTTCCTTCCTCATCTGTGTCGCCATCATACTCGGCTAGTGCAACAGCCGTTTGGAATGCTGTGAAGAGAAAAACTGTCAGCCCAATATTGCTTGACGAATTGCTGAGGTATGTACCATTTCTAATTTCTCGTCCGTTCCATTTCAATTCTTTAATCTGTTTGCTCTTGATGTATTCTTTGGCATCAATCGATATTCTGAAAGAGCTGCCTCGATCTTTGATCAATTTATCGCTGAAGTTTTGCCAAATCCTTTGGCGCTCTTCTGGGGTAAAAGTTCCATAATACAGTTTAACATGAATGCGTGATATGAATGCATCATCGAATGCTCCAATTCGATTGGTTGTTAGAAACAAGATCCCGTCATAAAACTCTAGCGCTCGGAGAAAACCTAGTGACATTTTCAATATTGCTCTAGAGTAAATCAAGGCGTTACGAACCTGCTACCAAGCAATTTCGGTTCAGATCATTTGTTGAGCGTTCTTCCATAAATACATCAGCTTCATCGATAAGCAGAACAGCACCCCAGTCTGAAGCGGTCTTAAACCCATCACTAAGATTCTTTTCGACCTTTTCGGGATCAGCGCCAATGTCGCTACTTGTGAGTATCATCAAAGGTCGCTTCGTATATTCAGCGATGCATTCTTAACACGAAGATTAGCATATTGCAAGCTCATAGGAAATATATGCAAACTTGCCTGCCGTGCATGTCTTTCCAACTCCAGGCGGGCCATGGAGAAGAATAATCTGGCCCCGGCCTTTGCCTTGAATGAAATCCGCGCTCCATGCTGGCTGCTTTGATTTGACCCCGTGCTGATTTTCGCGAATATAACTGCTGGCTAGTGCTTTCAGGGTTTTAATACGAGCTGGATCCATTACCAGCTTGTCGATTAGGTCTTGCTGAAATTTAGGATCTTGGAAAGACTTGACGTAAAGTTGCTCTAGAGGTGCAGTTAGCTATTTTAATTCTGTCATGCGAGTAAAACTTACCCCATGTCCTTGTTTTAAAAACAAATGCCCAAATTATTTCAGGAAGTAAGAAATATTGATGCGGCGTCAACCTATCGTTATCTTCTGGATATATCCCATGATAGTCCCCAAAAGCCTCCTCCGATGTGGACCTCTCTTCTTTCCGGCGTGAGCACACAATACACGAACAGTCAGTGACCCATGCTTTCTCTGGTTCAACATGGGTGACTACTGGCATGGTTGGTTTGGCGTTCTTACGATCTATTTCCGTATAGTATTTTTTCATGTCCACCATAACGAGACCTTCAACCTGCTCTCGCAAAGTAAGCGATTGGCTATGGCATAGAAGTAGTGGGATTAAGGAGAAATGACTGAAACAGAAACTCACCTGAATGTATGGGAAGCAGGCCGTGGTTCCTTTATAGCCTTGACAATTCTTCGAGAGGAGGCGATAAAATGTCTCACCTTGCTCGACTAAGTCTTTCACCGACTTATCCAAAGGCTCTTTAAAAGCCGAGTCACTCATTAAATAGCTATCAACTATCTTTCGCTCTCCTTCAAACCTGACCAGCATCGCCTCACGCCTGCGTGTCCCAAGATATGTTCCGTTGTAATCCACTGTCCAGTAGCCAATATTCCACGCCGGAGCCCAACCTCCACCATCTCTGACATATTCTACTACATTCCCATACGAATATTCTGAACCAGCATTCGTGCTTCTGATTGTTTTGCCAGGCTGCAACCGCAACCATAACATATCAAAAGTTTCAAGACCCTTTTCATTTCGTTCCCGCTCAAGTCTTACAGCTGGCATAACAGTCTGTTCCAAGAAGTCCTGGAGTATCTTTATTTCGTGATATGCACTTTTCTCCTTCGGGCAGACTGGATGCGTTTGTCTGGATGGATGGCACCTCTCTCCATACTCTTTGAGCTCTTTCTCATGATGCACCAAGATCGCATAAGGTTCTGGAATAATGATAGTTTCGCCCAACAAACTTTGGCCGGGGTAGTATTTCACGATCGAGCGCAACGCGTGAATGATTGCCGGTGAACGGATGTGCATAGCAACTCTTTTTCTGTTGTCTGTAACCAGAGGTGTTCTCTTATCATTCTCTTTTGACTCTCTGCTCAACCCGAATTCTTCTTCCGTGGTCGAAAAAGTTGTCACGATATCAAATATGTCGCTGGTATCAGCGGGCTTGTAATCAAGTCCGTCCGTGTTGAATGAATGTACAATTTTTCCTGTCCGGAAATTTCGAAACTCTACTCGGTATTTGACACCATTGGGTGGTGGACTGATTGCTGTAAGTTCATTCTCGTCTACAGGAACGCCCAAACCGTTTTCGCTCTCGGTGCTCGTGTGAGCAATCTCCCCAACCCCTTCCATATCTAGTTCAGGTTTCTGTTCCATTACTGATATAGTAAAGAAATCAAATGCTTAGGAGGCGTAAGGCTGCTTTTAAGCTGTTAGCTTAATGAGCATCTGAATATGTAGATTGTTAATCTGGAAGATCTTGAACGTCGTGAGTTCACAATTACCCCGCTCAATAAAAGGCTGATATATGCTCCAGAATGGACTAGTGATTGCTACAGCTTTGAATTGTGGTGGCAGATTCTACGAAATTGACGAAGTGATACATGTATGCATGTTGTACAACATTAACAACCACATAGGAAATGATTATTAGAAAAAATGTCAGCACGTTGCATAGCTCTCAAAGACCGAGTACGGATAAAATGTCTGTACTGGGCGCAGAAATTTGCAGTGGTGTGTGTCTCTAGAGTTAATTGGCCATCGTGTCAGCCAGTCGTTTTGTTACCGCGTCGCTTCACTTGCAGTTCCACGAGGCTGGGGTCCAAATCATCGCACTCCCATCTCGTTTCATATTCTGCACTTCTCGACTCGGTTTTTAAGGCTGTCAACTTCTTTGTCGTCGGACTGCTGAAAAGAGGGGTTGGAACGACGTAGCTCATGTCTGAAGCAAGCCAGCTTGTGCGCTCGTATAGCATTGAACTGGGCAATACGCTTCCTTCAGATGCTCCAGCCAATGACGTACGTCGCATCTTTGTCGAGAATGAAAGACAACTAGGCCATGAGGAGGAGAGAATCTCGGAATGGCGTACGTATTACGAGCCTTGGAATCCAGTAGACGACAACTCGTAGGTGTTTGTAGTATCCAGGTAGTGCCACAGCTAACAGTTAGTAGAGATCCAATAACTGTTGTTTTAAGGGAACAGGCTGTACTTCTCAGCCATACATGGAAGTCATTCCGAGTGTCCATTCCCAAGAGTGAGCAAGAAGAGCTTGAAGGGAAGATCCCCAGCGTGGAAGGACTCATAGGAATGGTAGATACTATCGCAAAAGACTGGCAGAATAAGAGAGCAGAGTCAAAATCAGGGAGGTATTTTAGATATTTCACGGGCTTCTGTGAGACTTTGCACTCGCACTCCTATATGTTGGAGGTATTGCCTAGTGGCAATCAATACGCGTCGCTTTTTACTGGGACCTTGCAGACTATCATCAATGTAAGCTATGTGCCGTTGCTTTAAGCTCGCCACCGGTTCGCAAATACTTCAAATTTTACGTCCATTGGCTGATATATAAGGCGGCTTCGAACTACGAAAAGATCGCTCGGGGACTCGGAGAGGCGCTATCCAAGATCAGCGTCCACGTAGTAGCCTGCGAGAGAGAAGTCCGTCTGCATAAAACCAAGGCCATACAAGAAAAGATCGCCCTTCTCTACGCGCACGTGTTTCTGTTCCTTGACGACACTATGAAATGGTATCTCAAGAAGCCGCGCCTCAAGTTGCGCGACGCATTTCGGGAAACTTTCTATGAGCAGTTTGAAGATACAATTGGAGTTATCCAAGATTGCTCAAAAGATGTGCTGCGTGAAGCCAACTTGAGTTCAATGGCAGAAACAAAGCAAATCGGATCGACTGTGGAGGATATTCGCAAACAGCTAAGGCTAGATCAAATCGATGGAAGATTATCAAGGGATCGAGCGAGCAGAGAAAACGCTGAGATCAAACATCGGGTTGAGGCGCTTCGACTAGAATTCTTGAGAGAGCAAGAAGAAAGGAAGCTGCTTGAATTGAACAGCGCGCAGAGACTGGAAGACTTTTGCAAGAACCTTTTTTCTCAGATTGCTACAGGCATACGACAGGAACTTTTGCGAGTTGCGGAGGATACTCTGGAAGAAAGGCGTTTGCGGAATTCTCCAGCTCAACTGCGCGAACCTATTGGCCACATCGAATATTTCCAAAGTCGCACTGATACGGTATTAGTATATGAACGAGATAGCATTATCTTAGCCTCCAACCGCCTTCTCGACTTCTTCTCCCCTACTCACCTCCAAAGCCCCTATCAGCCACACAGCTTCAGCCCCCTCTACCTGGATACTACTGCCGCCTCTCGCCTAAAAGAATGGACTAAATCGGCTGTTCCAGGCTCACAACTAATCTCCGTTGCAGGTCGAAGGCCAAAGGGACTCGAACCACCACCCATGTCAGCCCTCGCCTCAATGTGCGTCGACTTTGCCGTTGCCGCCAATCTTCCTGTGATATCATATTTCGTTTCCTTGCCACCAAACGAACAGTTGCGTGGAGGCACTTCAAGGGAAGTCCAAGCACTGCTTTCCTTGACATATGCGCTTATTCGCCAGTTCATTGAGCAGCTTCCATCGCAGTTCTCCTCCTCATCTGACTTTAGCCAGGGCCGGCTTTTGCTCTTGGATGGAACGCTGAAGTCCTGGACGGCAGCAGTGGAACTGCTGAAGGATTTGATACAGGTTGTGCCAAAACCGTTGTTTTGTATCCTGGATGGGTTTCAATTGTTGGATGACTGGAGCACGGACACGCTGGTAGGCGATCTAATTAACGTCCTTGGAGGACAGGGGCCAGATGAAGTAGAAGATAAAATGTTGAAGGTTTTGATTACTTCGACCGGTAGGTCGCGGGCTTTGATGAGGCTTTTGGAGCCCGATAATATCTTGCTTGCTGATCGGGACGGGGCAGTTGATAGTCCCGCTCGGCGGGGAGGAAATTCAAGATTGATATTTTAGACTTGTCTAAATCTAGGAACATATTCCCAATGCCCAGACAAAATCCGGACCGCAACTTTCTTCAACTTTGTTGCTATGTACTCTATTACCCAAATCTCAAGATTCTAAACTACCCCGTCATACGGCGATGGGTGTAATACGCGGCCGCCAGGTTGACGCCAGGGCGGGTTAATAGAACAGGCTGCCTCAAAGAACATCTAGTATGATGAGCGATTAGCTATCTATAGCTCATGCAAAGCACAGAAAAGACTTTATACCAGCATTACTAGAAACAGAAAAAAATTCCAAAGGAGGAAGCTGGGTAGCCGGGGTGGCTAAAGATAGTTCTGTGTATATCAGAAACATTTCTAGAGGAAGGAAATTCGAGAACCTTATACTACTGGTATTTCAAAGCAGTTCAGATGGTAATGATTGAGGATTCATTTTAGCAAGATGAATTGGCTTCTATATTGAGTAGTATCATTGAATATTAATCTCTCTTGTATATACCTCACAACTCAGGTGCCGCTCTTTGTTATCTTCTTAACCAGGAAGATCTAAGGTTGAGATATCTCACCAACGGTTGTGAAAACAGTCAAGGCAGGTCATACTCACCTATCGTACGCAAGTGACGTCCACTTTAATTTCAGGGACCAATACTAGTTTTTAGAGTTTGGATATATTATCTAAATCTCCGGGACAGAACCATACTACTCACGAGCTAAGAAATAAAGTCGCCGTACTGACTGACCCGCTGATTCACAATCCACACTAGATAAGTCATGTCTTGTAGCACAGAAGCTGATTTATGATAGCTTCGATACTTCATCGAGAATCCATTAATGGGGTTTGATAACCATTGCGTCTCATGCATCGCAATGCTCAGTGCAACTTCACAAGGTGGCGATGAAGGACGCACATATGCTTATCTCGTTACAAACTGCTCAACACGAAAAAGTTCACAGATCAGCTAGGGACACGTATAGCATAAAGACCTAGGAAGTGAGTCTAAGGTGTAGGAAAACAATGGAGAGATCAACTGTGTCCAGTAATTAAGGGGAGATAAGATAATTGTGGGTGGGAAGTTCGAGCCAATTGGTATGCATGCTCGCGGAGGAGATGAGAAGCATTAGGTTTTGATAACAACCACCTGTTGCACGAGTGACCTGGTGATCTGGATAAGCAGAGAACGCCAATGCTTGTTGGCGAGATGCTTTTGCAGCGTAGCAAAACCTTAGGTAATTCTCCACCGACATACCAAACACCTGACGTGCGACGCATCCACACCTCCAACAAACATCAGGAGATCTTGACCACAGCCAAGAGATCCTCATGTCCCGATATCCAGGTTCCACCCTCACTCACCACGCCGGAACAGATGCATTCTAATCCACCAACGTGTGTTGAAGGCCAATGCATATCGTACGAGCTGGCTCAGGATGAAGAAGCTTTACTTAGCTAGAGTTTCCATACCTCGCCAAGCTCTTACGACGGCCAGGACTTGGTAAAGTGACGGAACAGATCATTCTTAGGCGTGGCCGAGGAACGGCGTCATACAGACGAGGCTGGTATGTAGTGGAACATGGTGCTGTGAGTGGAGGGTGGCAATCCTGACCTGCAAGGCTGATGTGAGCGAGCGAGAGGGTAAGAGAGAGCGTTCTCTCGGCCTCGCTCCTTTATGGTCTTTGTTGTCTTTGTTGCCAATACCACCTGCAACGCATCACGAGCGGCGAACGATATTCCAGATCAATGTATTAGGAGATGGTATCCCAGTAGGGCCCGAATCCCAAGGATATTAGCTCCAGGAAAAGGCAATAGATTCACCGGCACCGTGGCGGGTGCTCCGTATGGTGCGTACCAGACGACCAACACCACCACCACCACCACCATCACCCCATGGTGAGCAGGGGGGATATCCTCTTCGCGAGCATCGGGGCATGGAAGGTGAAGGCCGCCAGCAGCAGAAAAGAGTCACGGAGGAATTGTCCGATTGTGAGATTACGTGCGGATGCCTGGCCTCAATTGGCACAGCAGGGGGGGGATCGGGTCAACCGCTCGAAATGAAATTGGGGAAAGATAGGAAGGACTTCTTGAAATCGCACAAATTTTGAACTCAGCACCAAAACATATATAAAACCCCGTGAGTGAGGTATTGGAGCAATTCTATGGAGGCATTCCCCCAGAATGCGCTTTGATCGGTGGTGGTGGGCGGGCGACAGCAGTTTTGCTGCCTGACACGACCGGACTTTTTATGCTTCCTGAGATTGAGATTAATAAGATTTGTCTTCCGTAAGTCGTAAGGTGGTGAGGGTGTTCGATGTATGCAGGGTCCTGGCGGGGACGAGGCTAGCTTTTTCGGGGCAAGGCAGAACGGAGAACAGAGAACACACAAGCGACGGCGGGTTGAGCACGACATCGCCAGACTCCAGTCTCGCAATCCAGCATCACAACATCACTTTCCAATCGGGATTAAGATTCAAGACCCTTTGATTAATGGATGGTGGTCTTTGATTAACAAGCCCTGTCTGGTTTGGTCTGGTCTGGTATATGCACAGACGGTCGCGTGTGGTGAGTGGGTGCTGGCTCTCTCTCTCTCTCTCTTTCTCTCTCTCACACTCACTTACTCACTCCCTCACCGTCTCTTGCTCTCTTGCTCTCTCTTATCTTACTTTCTTTTTCTTTTTCTACTATTTCAATCCCTCTCTCTCCCACTCTCCACTCTCCTCCCCCTCTCTACTGTCCGTTCTCTCTTCCTCTCCGTTGGTGTTCTTTCAGCTCTTTCAAGTGAACCACCTCCCCTTTACTACCTGGACGTTCACTCCTGAACAACTGCTCGTGATTATTCTATTCACTCGAGCCACAAGAGCGCACGACGCGACCTCTCGGCCATCGCCACAAAGAAGAAGCCATGGCTCCAGACATCAACTCTGTGCCATTCTCCCCGAGACCAAACACACCCACCATGGCTGCGCCGGCACAGGTGTCACCGTCGGGCAAACAGCTAAATATCCTGTACATCATGGCCGACCAGCTGGCGGCTCCTCTACTGAAAATGCACAACGCCAATTCCCAGATCAAGACTCCCAACCTTGACGCTTTAGCTGCAGGCTCGGTGATTTTCGACTCGGCGTACTGCCCCTCACCCTTATGCGCCCCCTCGCGAATGTCCATGGTCACCGGCCAGCTCCCCACCAAGATAGGTTCGTATGATAATGCTTGCTCGATCGAACCTTCAACTCCAACGTACGCTCACTACCTGCGCGCCGCTGGATATGAGACGACATTGGCAGGGAAGATGCACTTTATTGGGGAGCAGCTACATGGTTACGAGAGTCGCCTGACGAGTGATATCTACCCGGGCGACTATGGCTGGGCTGTAAACTGGGAGGAGCCGGACAAGAGACTCGAGTGGTACCACAATGCCAGTTCCATCGAGCAAGCCGGTCCGTGTGTTCGCAGTAACCAGCTAGATTACGACGAGGAGGTCATGTACAGGTACGGCGACCACACCCAAAGCCATCAACATCACTGACGAAAATAGGAGTAAGCAGTTTCTTTATGACCATGTCCGCAAAGGTCCATCCACTCGACCATTCTGCATGACCGTTTCCCTCACCCACCCTCATGACCCTTACACCATTGAGAAGAAATACTGGGACATGTACGAGGATGTCGATATCGTCCTTCCAGAAGTAACCATTCCCCAAGATGAGCAAGATTCCCACTCCAAGCGTCTCCTCAAAGTCTGCGATCTCTGGGACAAGGAGTTTACTCCAAACCAAATCAAGCGCGCTCGCAGAGCATACTACGGTGCCGTATCCTACGTTGACGATTGCATCGGAAAGCTTCTCCAAACGCTCAAGGATTGTCGATTGGACGAAGACACAATTATCGTTTTCAGCGGAGATCACGGAGATATGCTCGGCGAGCGGGGTCTCTGGTACAAAATGTCCTACTTCGAGGCCTCAGCCCGCGTTCCCCTCCTAATCCACCACCCCGCAACATTCACGCCCCACCGTGTGTCTTCAAACGTCTCCACCCTCGACATCTTACCAACACTAGTTGATCTTGTTGGTACAAAACTTTGGTCCGGTCTCCCTATGGACGGTAACTCCCTTCTCCCACATCTGCAAAACTTGCCTGGAGGTTCAGACACCGTATTTGCAGAGTATTGCGGAGAGGGAACTGTGGCGCCAATGTGTATGATTCGTCGTGGACCATGGAAATTCATTGTCTGTCCTGCTGATCCACCACAACTATACAACCTGTCTACCGACCCCAAAGAGCTCGTCAACCTTGCTGCACTCCCTTCAAAACATCCCCTTCACACTTCGTCAGTTGCTGAATCTCTGCAATCTTTCACAGCCGAGGCCGAGAAGCTCTGGGACATGGAGGCTATTACGTCTTCCGTTCTAGTATCTCAACGCCAACGCAGGCTTGTTTGGAGCGCACTTAGAACCGGAAAGTTTACAAGCTGGGATCACAACCCGGCGTATGATGGACGGGAAATGTACATTCGGTCTCATATCCCCCTTGATGACCTAGAATTGAAAGCTAGATACCCACCCGTTGACGCCAAAGGAAGAGCGATGTATGCGGGTTTGGGGGGAGCTGGAGCCGGTGGAATGGGCGGGGTGGTTGCAGATCAAGCGGGGGCTTTTGGTCAGTGATTGATGACCTACCTACCTACCAACCTTGTGATTGACAAGGTAAATGATGCGAAGTATCAGGATGCTCGAGTTGCTATTTAGCGGGCGTTGTGACTTTCGCGTGCGGGATTTAGGTGGTCCGGTCTAAGCACGATGTGTGGGACGAAGATGGAAAGATGCTAGTTAATACCAAATCTTACTCCCCGTTAGCGCGTATAGCTTCTTAATAAATAACAAAATTCATTTTAAATAGCTAAAGTCATTCCTATCGGCCTTTGAACATGTTTCAGTCGCAAGATGCTTTGCAAAGGCAGATCTACATCCACATGAGTGACACAAAGTAGGTATAGTAAGACCCAGCGGAGACTAGACTTAGGCAGTAAGGGAGAGGAGGGCTGTGTATACCGGCAGCGAGTTATATGTGTGGATGTTGTTAGCTGATGCGAATGATTCAGCAGGACGATATGATATGAGGATTGGCAATATCGTCACGTAGACGAAATTCTAAATACAAAGATTGCAACATAGATGAGCAACTTTAAATTCGCGAACGACCAGAATGAACGCTTGTAAGAGCTGAGTTGCCAAAAAACCCCCCCACCGGTCGTGAGCGTTGTAATGGTATACAGGTTTAGCTAAGCAGGGCGAGAGCGAGGGTGCCTGATATGCGAGGAAGGTATTTACGTTTAAAAGGGGTAGCGACCATGTGACTTTTTGTCTCCGTCCTCCGTCCTCCGTCATCCACCGCCGTCCGTCGATTGGCAGGAGATGGGGATTGTCAGTATCCTAACAGATCAAAGCCACGAAGAATAATATTGCAACTTGGGTTTTAAGCGCCGGAGTGCAGTTTAGTTTCCATTGATAGGAGTTTTAGGCACTTTGGTGCTTGTGCTTCGGCACAGCGTAGCGTAAGCATATCAGGTTGTGCTGTAATTGGAGATGGAGAGGCTATCCAAGAACGTAGTTGCTTTTTTTTGCCGCTTGTGTATGGGTAGCAGATGAGTTGGGTTGATGATGGAATCTAGTGCCAGATGCGGCTTTCTCGCCGGCATGATACGCTGGTTGGCGTGCAGATAGGTCAAGATGGGTTGACTCGCTGGCATAGTAAGGCTAGAGGATGTAGCTGGTTTTAGACCCTTTTGATCAAGCAGCTATGCAGACTCCCAGCAAACACTTCATTCACCGTCGAAAGTAGGCTGGGTAGTCAGCTAATAAATATTCAAGAGAACGCGTTCATCGGAGAATATCCACTCCCACACCCAGAATTAGGCTGTCGCTGTAAAGTTTTGTCAGGCTGGGATTGTGTTTGGTGTTTATTTATATTAGAAAGGTATTTTAAAAAAAATATATAAGGACTTCATCTCCTAGACAGTGGAGCTTACAATCAACTTCCTCCAAGCACGAGCCGTTCTCGAAATAAATACACTTTCTTACAGCACGGTATTCCATTTGGAGATAAACCGTTGTATCATAAAGCACTAACACTCAACATAGCAGATATCTCATACGATTACATCCCCAACTCCACGCCATTACGCAACCCACGGATCGACAATTTAAGTTATACATACGGGAAAAACACTCCTCACCATTTTCAAAACACCACAAAACAAACAATCATGTGCAACCTCCACTTCGCAATCCACTCCTGCAAGCACATACAGGAGCTGGACACAACCCAATGTCCCATCTGGATAAACACCAGCAGCATGTGCGCCAAACCCCAAACAACCACCCAGCCGGTCGCTACCCTCTGCTACCAGTGCAGCATCATCGAAGAATCCTCGCAAGTGGACCTTGCGACTCTCGACCGCAAGGCTAGGGGCTTACTGAAGGGTTTGACAGACCAGATGGATGAGGGAAAGGGGAGATCGACATTTGGCGAGAGGGTGACGCGGGAGGCGGTCGAGCAGTTGGGTAGATATGTGGATGTGTATTCGTGTAAGGCGCAGATGGCGGAGCAGAGTGCGAAGGAGGAGAGGAGGAAAAGGGGGGTGGAGAGAGAGAAGAGACTGAATGAGAGGGCGAAGAGGCATAGTGAGAGGTCAGGCTCGGATGGAAATGATGAGAGGGAGAAAGTGGCTGGTGAGAATCCCGTGGGCATGGCAGAATGGAGCAATGGCAACGATGGAGAAGGTTCTGTGTCTAGTAAGAGGCTGCCTACGGATCGTGAACTTGAAAGAGGCCGGTTGCGGGAACTGGAGACGAAGATCAACTCGATCACCGATTTCTGGAGGGCTCAAGTCCAGAGTCATGAAGAGCAGATGGAAGCTGCAGGGAGATCACATAGCACTTGGCGTCTGAGCGGTACCATGTCAAGATTGGGTGTTGCACATAGGATATGGAATCAGAGAATCAAGGAGGCGTTTGAGGATGTAGATAGTGCTCTGGGTGAGAGTTGGTCCAACGGTGCTCACGTTTGACAGGTCAGAGTTGTTGATTGCAATTAAGGAGAATACCTACATCTATGATGGCAACACAAACCGAGGAAGCTACTTGAAGAGTTTGTAGAGTTTCCTTACCTACCGAACAAATAAGCATGTAGTTATTACCATTCGTCTAATTCCCAATGACACACGAATTTCAGCCATATTGTGTATTTTCAAATTGCAAAACCAAACAGAATTAAGTGCTAGGAAACTCAACTGGTATGTAACTTCCCACTTAACAATCTGCCTGGTTATATTGGATCGAGCTACTGTTGATGAACTGCTCTTCCGAAATACGTGACATCGTACTTTCCATTTTATGACATGGTCCTTGGCAATTGCTCGAAGACGATTGCGTTGTTTCAGTACAATTCGTAGTTGAACGAAGAGGGGACTTCAAACACAAATTGACTCGATGATCTTCTAAACACCTTAATCCTTATGAACCAGTCTCCAGCCTATAAGAGATCGTGCCTCTGTCACACCATCGCTCCCTTGTCTATCTCGTCTTTACCTTCCTTCTTTCCAACCCACCTCCAACAGTTATAATAAAGTACTGAAGGAATGAGTCCTTTCTTTCCAGTTAGCACACATCAATGTACTGGCACGGCTATTATTCTGACCAGCAAGTAGTCGAATAAGAATTTCTCCATCGCAGATCTAATCCGCTTTCAAAAGGAAGCGGGAGCCGACACATCACCGACAATGTGTAACGGACAGTCCTTCCAATTCGAAGTAGGTTTTGATAGAGCTCTAGAAGGCTTCTGCTGATAATTTGGAAAGGGCTGTGGACACATACAATCTGTATACACTACGATCTGCCTCGCTTCACAATCCAGCAAGGCTAATACCTCATGCGATCGACTTCAAGTCGCCGGTGTCAAACCAGTTGTTTGCTCCTCTTGCACCGTAATGGATGAGACTATTGCCAAACTCCGCACCGAGTTGAAAGCCAAGGAACTCGAACTAAATCAGGCCATTCTTGCCCGTGGTGATAAAAATTACTCATTGTCAAGGATGAGTCGGGAAATCGAGAGTAGGGGTTCTTATGGTTGATTGTCTTCCTTATTTCAAGGTTAAATGTTATTAATTTGAATTCCTAGCTCCAATATTCCAGCCCAAAGATGTCTTGCGAAGAAGAGAAATTGAAACCAAGCCTGCTTCGAGTTGGACAGACTTAAATGTAGGGCTATTGAACATCACTAAATGGAAACGAATTGCAATATCTAACACAGATTTTTACAGCGGACATCTTTTACCAGCTTCCGAGGTAATTTTAAAGTTCAAGGCGTGGTCCCTAAGAAGATGAAGAGCCTTCACGAAGACATTCTCGAGATCGTCAATAAATGGTATAAAGAAAGGTCCGGCTACCAGGCCACCATGAATGCATTTCAGGTCAAAAGTTTAGGAGCTATCAGCTACAAGGAAACCATAGCAAAATGCGATCTGGCAAGAGATGAGCTGATGAGGGCTCGTTTCAAGTTGGCTGAAGTCGAATTGGCAAATGCACATGACTAGTCAAGTATGAGTTGGAAGATAGGTCAGTAGTTCATATACCCCAAGGATTTGTTCTATCTCTCTATTTGAAGGAGATGGTATTTGGGGTTGGGTGTTATTAGGCATAATCTCAAATGTTCATGTTAGCAATTAGCTTCGCTTGTCAAACACTGACATATCAGGTAACAATTACTATGTGCAATAAGCTCTTCAGATCAGGTGGATTCAACCATATGGAGATCTCCCGAGATTTGAGGAGTGCGAATGACTTAACTCAAATGGAGGAGCAAGTGATGATAGTGCATTAGAGAAGTGAGCCGCATAGCACAAAGTAAGATGACTGGAAGGGTAAGCTGTGGAATGTGGACATGCACATGTTTCTTAGGTTTTATAAATGTCCCTATAGATACTGGCTTTGGGGACATCTTTTCCGGAAAAGATATGCCAAAACCTTAGCACATAAAGGTTTTATGAAATCGAACTGCTAAGTTAAAACAAAATAGATTCTGGTTTCGAGTTTATCAATTGCTTAATGGGTATTCTAGCTATAATAGTACATTTCAACGTAAACCACATTGCGAACTCAACCTCTGTTTAGCCTCTTTATGTTCTATTACCATGGCTTAATAGAGGATCCACCTCTTCGTCATAGTCTCGGTCGTCGTCTAGGTCGTCCACACTCTTCGGTAATTCGTTCCCGTTGTAAAGCCAATAGTGTTGTACGATAAAGATTATATCGAAGAAAACGCTGATATTGCCCAGCGCGAGTTTCACAGGATTTCCGGTGACCCCTGACCAATCTCCTTGTAGGTAACTGTCAACAAAGAGCTGTGATACCGAGAGAATACCACCAGTAAAGTCTAGCAATATTTGGTGTATCGACCATCCATGTGTCGACTGATTGTTGTAGTTTGTGGCCAGCTGCGGCATGTATTTGACGAGTGTGATGAAGAGCTTCACGTAGGAAATAGCGTAAATCTAAGAAACAGAAGATTAGAAAAGCGTTTTCAAAGGCCTTCTAAAGTAACTTACCACATCGATCCAAGCCCAGCCATCTGCTGGGTCGGGATCATGTCTGATTGCAACAATAAAAACCACTATCAATACTCCAATAACGCTCCCAATCTGCACTCCCCAAACGCCCTTGCTAATCCTTGCGCCGGCAGACTTCTTGCCTCTCTTTTCGAAGCCCCATAACTCCGGTATAAATTGTGATACAATGATCAAGCAGATGACCACGGCATGGCCCGCGAAGTAGATATCATTCAGCGCAACTGTAGGCGTCAGGCCATGGTTTCTAGCAGCATATTCTCTGCGGATCTGAGGCGAAAAGCGAAAGGCGACATTCGAAACGAAGTACGCGGCGAAACCAAGGACGTTGATAGCTGGGAAATCGATGGTTGTGCCGGTGGTAGACTTGCGACGGAAGTTGAGGATTGGTTGAGGGTAGAAGGACATGGACCAGCAGATGGTGTATACCCAGCCGAAAACAAAAGAAATTACTTCAAGAAAAGAGGCCGCCATGTTGGGCAGCGATTTGATATAGTCAAGTCATGACAGTGTAAAATTGGAAGAAGTTCTGGTTTATGAAGTGAGGTTTGTCCTTGCCTTGTCTGCGGCGCACCAATAAGCGAGTCAAGAATGTGAATCGTGATCCTGGTTCCACATTGCGAACTCCGTCTACTCCGTCAGATACTATACCAGTGTACATACCCCTCATTCATATCAGCAAAGTCAACTAACGTTATTTGACACATAACTTTCGTACGAGCAGTACAAACATACAAAATGCACAGCTTCATGGACTTGCCTGGAGAAATCCGCAATAAAATATACCTTGAATTACTTACTATCCCTGACCTCTCGACCCCGCGACGCCTTGGCGACCCCCCTCTACATCCTCGTATTCTCGAAGTCAGCAAGAAAATCCACAGCGAATCCAAACAATTCCTCTATGGCAGGAATACCTACCTAGCCCATCCAAACCTCCTGACCGGCCTTCCAAGACTGCGACTCTACTATGATACTATTAGATGTAAACACCTGATAGACTTGATCAGCCGATACCATATCCGCGTGCGCCTTGATTGCGACCCCAACTTCTCTGCTGAGAAGGCGTCAGATGCGTTTAGCGGTGTCGAGGATCTAACCATAGAGGTCTTTCAGGCGCAGTTTGGGGGTTCGGACTACACAGTGTTGAAATTATTCGAGGCGATACGTGGAGTGAAGAAGGTCAAGATATATGGAAGTATTGTTGCATTTCCGGAATATGTTAGTTGGCTGAGAGATGTCATGATGACGCCGAAAGATGGAATCATTACCCCTTATGAGATACCATCTCTTCAAGAAGCAAAAGACTTGATCGTGGAAGCATAGCTCTTTAGGCATGTTTTTCAAGATCAAATCAACCGTGGTTCAATAGTTAAAGAGTATACAATTTTTGATAGATGTTCTCCTTTGTAAATTAAATGCTGCATTCTTTGGGGTTAAGTTAATCTTAAGCTTGGTCTACATTTGTTTTCTTTGTTTCTAACTGCTAACAATATCCATCCTATCTTGCGTTTCTGCGTTCTAGAAACTATTCTCTGCTCGCTTATAGTATTAGCCAAGTATATAACGTGCAACTCTCATCGACATTTCCTAAAGTGTTCGTTATCGGAATTTACATGATCAATCTATTTATCATGTCCGCATATCAGAATATACGCGTGAAGCGTGTTCGTGGTCAACCCCATGAAAGAGCAAGCACCTGCTTCTTCCAATCATTTGATCAATCTCATCACTCTTTGTATCCATATATCTACACACGAACTAGAACTTTCAATAAAGAATTAGCTGTGTGTTACCTTTCCTAGTTATTCATTCCATATGTACTTACTTACTTTAGCCATGTTGCCTCTGGTCTTCTTTAACCTTGCTGTATACCAAGCAAAATAGTCACAAAAAGCATACTACAATTGGCATAAACCCGGAAGTATCTTGATAAGATACTAGCTGACAAAGCTCCAAAAAATATGGACGTTCATAGTGAATTGCGTAATTACAACCCCTCTGAACGTATGATATCATGAGTGCTTAGTTATTTCCGGTCTGAGAGAATTCCACTAAATCAAGATCCACGAAAGATAGATCTTCTCCCATTGGCACTTCTTCTAAAGGAATGAGTAAATCGTGCCCAGAAGCAAAGTAGTTCTAGTGATAATAGATCCGTCGATATAAAATCTTGAGGATCATTTAATTGAATAAGACTAGACAGGAGATGCGAGTTATTGTAGAGATAACCGAGGTGGCCTGTGCTGCGATTAGGGGCTCGCTTAGCTGGGTGCTAGAGAGAGAAGTATCTCCAGCTCATCGTCATTACGAGACATATACATTATCAAAACATCATGGAGATTTCAATTGCTTTGCTGGTGTCGACTGTAGCTCTAATTTCGGGCTTTCGCCTGATATATAATGTCATTTTTCATCTCTTGAGGGAGTTTCCTGGGCCTGTGTTTGCGAGAGCGACCACTTGGTGGAGAACTTACATTGATATGGTCAAGAAAGAGTCAATCACTGATATTTTAGTTAGACTTCACAAGAGATATGGTCAGTCCCTTGATGAAGCCTAAAAAATATTCCCATGATAGATGAGCTATTTTTGGAGATGTTGTTAGAATTGGTCCGAATGAAGTAATGTCCATTTGAGCGATGGCATATCTTGAACACAAAAGTAATTTCCCTAGCTTCATTTTGCGAGCCCAACGGCACATCACAAGATCTACAATTCGTCCAATCGGTGGAATAAAGAAAGATTGTTGTACGAATCATTAGGATCGGATCACACCTCAATGGGTATTCTCAAAACTCAGAGGCTAAGCCACGCAGAGACGTTCTGCAACTTCTATTCGCCCGCCGTGCAACCACTAATGCCCAAGATATTGTGAGTGAGAATGTGAGTAGCAACAATAAATCTTCAAGCAAAATAGAAACATTGACCGCCGCAGATGGAATGTCTTGCGGAAGCAATGACGAAAAACCATGAGGATGGTAAATCAGCAGATCTGTTGTATGCCTTCCAGAGCTACGCGCTCGATAATGTCACCACGTTCTGTTGGGACTCCTCGATGAATGCCATTGTAGCACCAAACTTCTCTTCTCCCATTATCATAGCACTAAACACCTCCGTGCTCGGCCATCAATTATTCAAGAATTTCGCTCCCATCCGTAAAATAAAACTGGGTCTACCAACATGGTTAGCCACCAAATCATCCCCCGAAATGGCGGGTGTGAGGCACTTACAAAAGACTTCCTGGAAAATTGTATAAAATGTTTTAGCAGATCCGAGTATTCTCAATGACACAAAACATCCGACAATCTACAGTCGATTTTTGGATCCGTCGGCGTACAAGAATATCCCAATGCCAGATGAGGAGGCTTTGTTTGAGGAAGGCCAGCTGATGGATTTTGCTGAGAGTCTAACCGTTGGCGACACTCTCATGCTAAGTCACTTCCACATCCTTGAACAACCGGATCTGTATCAACGACTCAAGCGCGAATTTCTTACCGTATGGTCGGACTTTGACAACCTACCGAACCTAGAAGTGCTTGAGACACTACCTCTTCCGACAGCAACCATCAAGGAGTCATTAAGAGTAGCACTAGGAGCATACTCCTCCCTTATTTGAGTTGCACCAGATGGTGATGCTACCATAGCCAACTACATGATTCCGGGAGGTACAGCTGTCGGCATGGTCTCGTTTTTCCTACACAATTCTGAAGATATCTTCGAGAAGCCGGAGCTTTTCAATCCTAATCGATGGCTGGGAAGCAACTCAAAGGTCTAGAGCAACACTCAGTGTCTTTTGGCAAGGGTCCAAGAAGTTGCTTGGGTGTCAATCTTACGTGGTGCGAGTTATATATTGCCTTCGCGACAACGTTGAGAAGATTTGATATGAAACTTGATGGAACTACAGCCGAAGACCTAGTGTGGAGGGACTGCTTTACTCCTTTTTACTACAAAGGTCATGTGAATGCTTGGTGCAAGCACGTATCAACATAAAATATAGCATTATAGACAGTCCACATTATAAACGGAGAGGAATGATCTAGCAGTCAAAGTGATTTATATGTATTTTATTTTACTAAATTAAGTTACATTTACTGAACGGGTTGGTAAAATGTACGTAATATCTGGGATAGAATATGATATGCTCGTTGGCGTCGGAGTAAACGTAGTGGCAAATCTCATACTTGAAGTGGATGAGATCAGAGTTGCCACTGAAGTAAGACTGAGATTCGTAGGGGTGGGTGCCATAATAGAGCTGGTCAAAGATAACCAACTATTCGAGGAAGTGCTGGTATGACCAATTTCGTAATATTCCTTGACCCAGGACTTCATCTGATCTATTTCTTGAACTCGTAATGCTAAAATTTCAGGTGTCGGATCATTCATGTACAAATCTTGACAGTGAATACCGTCCTTCCCAACGAAAATTGGCATTTCAGTGGTACTTTCTTTTGGGCCACCAGGTCGAAATTCGGATGATACCCCTGCACTTCGCCATGGATCGAATTCTCTGCCGAAAATAGTCAATACCGTTGGTTACATATTATTTCATATTAGACTTACCCAATAGAGAATAACACTCGTGTAGTGTTCATAATATCCCAACCCATGTATTTAAGATTGTGCTCTTCAGCTGTTCGGTGAAATTGAGCGTCAGGGAATGTGAAGTTGCACTGTCGTTGAAAATAGTCTGTGGTAATTAGACGTGACTTGATCGTTGGTTGGCCAACCGGTGCTCCTCTGTATTCAGATTAGCTAGTAAAGTATAAGCATTTTAATTTAGTCAGCTCACGTTGGCCACCAACCGAATCCTTCATTGCATAACATCCAAGCCCATTGCCTACCTCCCAGAGAATCTGGATCAAGAGTTGTGTCTGTGTAGGCCTTGCTCTTGGGATTATATGTATCGTAACAACTCAGTGAATCACAAGCTACTTTGTGTCAGCATTATCACGCCGTCTTCTATTCCAAACGTGACGGTCACTCACCGTAATGCATATTAACAAAGGTAGAATAACCAGGTAAAGGCCCCAGGCTAACAGAATCTCCAGAAGGCTAAATCAATTATTAACCATTTCATTAATGAAATAGCAAACTTACCACAATTGCATCACAAAACGGCTGGAAGTTTGGTTCTCCGGCTTGCCAAAGCTCTAGTGGCATTGAAATAGCGCTTCCATAATCAGCTGTATTCCGGGAAATATGGTGGCAAACTCACCTAGCGAAATCTGAGTCGTGTCTAACTATACCCATGCCAAACATCTGCTTCAGTGAGCTCTTGTCACCGCTTGTCCCGGCTGTCAAAACTCGGTCAACATAGTCTACAAGTGATTCAAGTATCGATCTGCAAATGGATGGCATTCCTTTTTGAATTGGATAGAAATATTGCCACTGAAAGCTATCAGCTTGAAATTGATCATGACAAGTCTAGTTTACTAACAAAGTCTGTGATTGCTTGTAAAGGTGCACTCGACGAATGATAAGCCCAAAATGTTCCAGGAGCAGAGATCTCTGTCCAAGCAACGAGAGATCCAGCGTAGGAACCCCCAACAAAGATCCACGGGGCCTTGTCGGCATTGCTACGCCCGGATGTGTCAAATGTTAAGTTAGCGTTTCGAGCAAAGTTGACCATGTCTTGGACTGACTGCTCAACGTTCAGGTACTGTAAGTTCTCCGGCGAAAGCTCGGTGTATGGAGATGATTTTCCCCTGCGCCCATAATTAGCAGTGGCCTTGCAAATATGAGTGAGACAGCTCTAATGGCTCCTAGTCCTAGAACTTGATGCGTATTAAACGTTGCATAAATTATTGTTTGTGGTGTCACACACTATAAACTGCAGAGAAACTTGCCAATATCGATGTTCTATGACAATCAAGGCACCCCCTAAAGATTCCGCATATTGTCCAGTGAGTGCCTTGTTTGTTAAATAGAATGTGAAATCTCCGTTTGCTCCAATGGCAGCTACTTCTCCAGGAGTAAATAAAACTACCTACACAGAGTCAGTGCGGCAAACTAGTCATTGTGAGGTACATACAGGAGATCCAGGCCCATTCCAGAATTCAGTATTGACCCAATACCGCTGCTTGAAGGTTCCGAGTGAAGGACTATCATGATCAATAAATTGATCAAATATTTCCGAACTAGACGATGAAGACGATGTCTGCACCTTTTTCAGGCTCGTCCTGGATCGTTGTGGTGGAAGATTCACAATACACGAAACAAAAGACGAAAGAAATATCAATACCAATACAATACCCTCCATAGCGCCAATAAGATGAGAAAACACTCACAATTTTAACTTTATAACTTAGCCAAGCCCGATTATTTATCTATGGCCGGGGTCTTGAACAAGTGAGGCCACGGAGGGTGAGGCTAAAAATAAACTTTAGCCTCAATATATCATGTATATCCGACACGACAACACGGTTCATAAACTAACCTTACCAGACTTCTTATTGCTGAACATCTGACTCAAATAGCAAGCTAAAAGTCCTTGTCTCAAGCCACACAGGTGAGGGGAATCAAAAGGATTTAATTTTGCGTGTGCTTCATTTGAGGCTTACACGCAAGAGCCATGTCCTGGGGATTTCTGGTCGCTTGGGTGCATAAGCGCATGGCAGTTAATATATTCGCAATTAAAAGAACTTCAATTAGTGGCCTATAGCATATTCTCCAGTCTATTTTTGGGGTGTTTAGATATCGAGTTTGAAAAAGCAGACGCTAAGTATAGATATTTAACGTTACCAAAGAAGTCATAAAGTAGATGTGGATATGGGAGAAGTTGCTAAGCGCAGACAATTCAGAAGCTGAGGATTGTTTGAGTGATTGATTATATTGGATGACTAGGAGTTTTCAAAGATGATTTGGAAGCGTGACCACGATGTCCCGACGCCTATTAAGCTCCGAATGACTTTAGAGCATTTGAATTATAATGCTTTTTTCCAGCTTCTAGGCGCCCTGCATTTTAACCGCATCAAGCTAACATCATATGATTTAGGTAAATCGGTAGCTTTAGTGTGGAGCAGTGATTCGCCATTTATCTGGCAAAGTTTCAGCAGGTTTGATAACTAGCGACTATCTAACCACGTGTTTAGCGCTAAGGCTCCGCAAATTAGGATCTAATCTATCTAGTAATTAGCTCAGGTCGTATTATAGTATAGGATAGGAGGAATATAGTCAATTGGAAAACAACGAAAAGCAAGATTGATACATGTTCCATGCTATAAATTTAAGAAATTGAGAAGCAGCAAAATCATAGAACTAACCTGGTGGGTGTATGTGGCAATGAGTCGCCAGGCCGCCCAATTCTCACGCACTCTCCTTCTAAAACTTTACTCTATTGCGAATAGAGCTCCTAGGTTTTCAATATCCCCTTGAACACCAATTATGTGCCTCGCCGATGAACAGTGAGTACATGTACTACTTCCATCTGCATTTTGTGCCTTCTCATTCTGATTTGTCTGCTAATTCGTCTTCTACCATTTTGTCTTCCACATTTTCTGTTTCTTCCTTCTCCACCACCTTCGCAGGTGTTATATCCTCCGCTGTAGCTGTTTTACCTGCACGAAGCAAAGCGGCAACTTGACGTGCTTTCTTCCGGCGGTCATTTCGGGAAGCATTTTTGGAAATCGCCTTCTGTGAAGTCGATCGAACTTGCTCCTGCTTTGGCTTCTTCTTGGGCTTAGTAGCCTCCCTAAAGGCGGCAGTTTGAGGTTTGGCAGCGTTGCCAGCAATCTGGTTTTGTCTACTTGGGTGAATTTCTGACATATTGTCGCTTGTTGTGATTCTATTGGAAGAGGGGACTTGGGCTTCAGGTGTTTGCTAGGAAGTTCGTTTGTGTGTGAAGAACCGGCTTTTATTTTTATTTTTTTTGGAGGAGATGGCGGGGAATGGCAGAATTTCATGTTGGCACGAGCGCCCTTAAGCTAAGCTACTTTTGGACATCTACAACCTCACCCCATGAGTGAGATGCAACTGATAAATATTCAGAAATATGTGAATACTGAAATGTTTTAGTTATATTTTCTATCCTTTAACTTCCTCATGTTGGTCCTCGGAAAAGTCATTTTGTGAGCGAGTCACTAGGTGTAACGTGAAGTCCTAGTATATGATTGATTGCGTCCTCAAAAACAACGACGTAATTGACTTTTTGCAAAGTCATATCTTCCCTCCGCTCCGGAGGTATCCCCTTTTGGCAAGATTTCCCTCAACTATCTATCGATTTCTCTCAGCTTACAGGCAACTCATTGCTTAATGGTGCCTCAAGTCAACTACCCGTGGCAGATGCTGCCGACAAGTCGTTGCGGTGAAAGGCTCTAGACACGCCTCTCTGTTTATCCTCCCTGCAAATCCACCAATTCGGGTCATGTGATTGGCACGTTATAATACACTCCTGTGATACGTCAATCCGAATAGCATGAATATGCTAATGGGAATCATTTCATTGGCTCTCCATTTCTTTTTGTCTCTGTCTGTATAAGTGATGTGGGTCAGAATTGGTTTGGACGAATACGTCAACCTCAAACGAATGTGAGTAAACGTCACTGAGTTGCCATCTACCACGGACCCCTCCATCAATGGTCTTAAATACCGCTACTGCTCTTTATACTTTCCAGTCTCTTCTCTCTTTTTTGTCCAGTATTACAATTGTAATTCGTCCAGTACCACCACACAAAACTAGTCAATATGCAGTCCGTTCTTGGGGGTACAGTCCAGAAAGCTGGAGAAGCACTCTCCGGCGGAGTGTCAAGCAACAAGAAAGTTGACGACATGAAACGTGACTACCGCAATATAGACTCTACCCAGCCCTTAACATCAGACTTCGGTGTGAAGCAAACTAGCCATGATATATGGTTGTCCGCTTCCACAGGTGACCGACAAGGGCCTCAGCTTTTGGAAGATAACTTTTCCAGAGAGAAGGTTAGCTATATCTCTTCATGAATCCATGACATTCTAACACATGACAGATCATGAAATTTGATCATGAACGCATTCCCGAGCGAGTAGTACATGCTCGAGGAACTGGTGCTTTGGGAACATTCAAACTTTATGAGAGCGCTGAAGATGTTACGAACGCTGGCGTTTTAACCGATACTTCACGCACGACGCCTGTCTTCGTCCGATTTTCTACCGTTCTTGGATCCCGAGGATCTGCCGATACCGTTCGAGATGTTCGAGGTTTTGCTGTCAAGTTCTACACCGATGAGGGCAACTGGGATATCGTTGGAAATGATATCCCTGTGTTCTTTGTTCAGGATGCCCTTAAATTTCCTGATGTTATCCACGCAGGCAGTGAGTTGACTCGTTGAAAAGGTCTAAACTGTACTGATAATCTCTAGAGCCGGAGCCCGACACTGAGGTTCCCCAAGCTCAGTCTGCCCACAACAACTTCTGGGATTTCCAGTTCTTGCACACTGAGGCAACACATATGTTTATGTGGGCCATGAGTGACCGTGGTGTTCCCAGATCATATCGTATGATGCAAGGTTTCGGTGTTAACACATTCACCTTGACCAACGCTGAGGGGGTTCGCTCATTTGTCAAATTTCACTTCACGCCAACGCTTGGAGTGCATTCTCTCGTCTGGGACGAAGCACTGAAGCTTGCTGGACAAGACCCTGACTTTCATCGCAAAGATTTAATAACAGCTATCGATATGGGCGTTTTCCCAACCTGGAAATTCGGTATTCAGGTCTGCCCCGAGGATCGACAAGATGAATTTGATTTCGACATTCTTGATGCTACCAAGGTCTGGCCCGAGGAAATTTTCCCAGTCAGATACATTGGAGAATTACAGCTTAACAAGAACGTGGAGGAATTCTTCCCTCAGACTGAGCAAGTTGCATTTTGCACGGCTCACGTGGTTCCAGGTACGCAATGGTGTTCATGTTTTGAACAGGATTTCTTACTAACTTTTCTTTAGGTATTGGGTTCTCAGATGACCCTCTCCTCCAAGGTAGAAACTTCTCATACTTTGATACTCAGCTGTCCCGTCTCGGTGTCAATTGGCAAGAACTTCCAATCAACCGACCTACATGCCCTGTAATGAATAACCACCGCGATGGTGCTATGCGCCACACAATCACTCCGGGTAAAATCAACTACTGGCCAAACCGTAAAGATACAATCCCACCCGCTACCCCGGCTGAAGGTGGGTACTTTGACTACCCTGAGAAGATTGTCGCGATGAAGCAACGCCTCCACTCTGTCAAGTTTTCTGAGCATTTCTCCCAGGCACAGCTCTTCTGGAACTCAATGTCTGATGTCGAGCAATTTCACATCATCAATGCTCTTGGCTTTGAGTTGGATCACTGTGACGACCCTATAGTTTATAACCGCATGGTAGAGCGTCTTTGTGATATCTCACTCGACCTGGCCCAAGCCGTTGCCGAGAAAGCAGGTGCACCAACCCCAACTAAAGCCGGCCGACCAAATCACGGCAAAAAAGCCAAAGGTCTTTCTCAATTCGAGT